>Ga0335082_10000529_pt1 | contig 39776 bp, 31 predicted proteins | sample Lox_Sample_41_FD_206718 | JGI IMG/M metagenome (GOLD analysis project Ga0335082, IMG submission 206718) | Soil microbial communities from Loxahatchee National Wildlife Refuge, Florida, United States - Lox_Sample_4.1 | ecosystem: Environmental > Terrestrial > Soil > Wetlands | place: USA...
CCCGTTCGGGGGCGGGATCGACTCGATCGTGACAGTGGAGCAGGTGCGGCAGCACGCGGACGTGGCGCTGTTCGTGGTGAGCAGGCCCGCCGACCGGTTCGACGCGATCGAGCAGCCCGCCGCGGTGACCGGGCTACCGGTCGTCCGGGCCGAACGCGAGATCGACCCGCAGTTGCTCCGCTCGGCCGAACTCGGCTTCCTCAACGGGCACGTGCCAGTGACCGGGATCCTGTCCGCGATCGCCGTGCTGGCCGCGGTGCTCGAGGACAGGGACGCCGTCGTCATGTCCAACGAGTGGTCGGCGTCCATCCCGACCCTGGAGTTCGGTGGCCGCCCGGTCAACCACCAGTACTCCAAGAGCGAGGAGTTCGAAGCCGCCTTCCGTGGCGTGCTGGCGGATCAGGGTTCCGCCCCGGAATACTTCTCCTGGCTCAGGGACCGGACCGAGCTGTGGGTGGGGCGCGAGTTCGCGGCGCTCACCCGGTACCACGACTCCTTCCGTAGCTGTAACAAGGCCTTTTATACCGAACGGGCGCGGCGATTCGCCTACTGGTGCGGCCAGTGCGACAAGTGCTGTTTCATCGACCTGATCCTCGCGCCCTTCCTGCCGGCTGAGACGCTACGGCGGATCTTCGCTGCGGCGGGGGAGCCGCTGGACGATCCCGGGCTGGCGGCCAAGTTCCGGTCGCTGCTCGGCGCGGGTGCCAAGCCGTTCGAATGCGTCGGCGAGGTCACCGAGTGCCGGGCCGCGGTACTGCTGGCCGCGCGGCGCGACGACCGAACGGACTCCGGCCTGCTGCGGGAACTCGCGGCCGAGGTGGCCGGCTGGCCGGACGCGCCGTCGCAGGCGGAGACCGCCGCCATGCTCGAGCCGGTCGGCAGGAACTTCGTCCCGGATCGGTACCGGTGAGCAGCGTACCCACGACCGGCCCGCGGCCCAAGCTCTCCTGGTCCGACCTGGCCGGCACGAGGGCCGGGATCTGGGGCCTGGGCCGGGAAGGCCACGCCAACCTGCGCAAGCTGCTGGCGCTGGGGGTCGAGCCGGTCCTGGTCGACGACCGGCCGGCCGGGCCGGTGGGCCCGGCCGGTTCCCGGCGCCCGGTGCTCGCCACCGCCGGCGGCGGCCTGGCCGCCCTGGAGCGCTGCGACGTGGTGGTGAAGACGCCCGGCCTGTCCCGGTACCGGCCCGAGGTGGCGCACCTGTCCGCGGCGGGCATCCCGGTAGTGGGCGGCCTGGGCCTGTGGCTGGCAGAGGCGGACCTGCGGCGCGTCCTGTGCGTGACCGGCACCAAGGGCAAGAGCACCACCTCCTCGCTCACCGGGCACCTCCTGGCCGGGCTCGGCTACCGGTGCATGGTCGGCGGGAACATCGGCGCCGTGCCCTACGACCCGGCCAACGCGGGCGACTTCGACTTCTGGGTCATCGAGGTGTCCAGCTACCAGGCCACCGACCTGCCGGTCTCGCCGCCCGTGGTCGCAGTCACCTCGCTGCACCCGGACCACCTGGACTGGCACGGGGGAGTAGAGCAGTACTACCGGGACAAGCTGTCCGCGTGCTCCCAGCCCGGCGCCGAACTCACCGTGGCGAACGGCGACAGCGGCCTGCTCCGCGAGCACGCCGCGCTGCTCGGCCCGCGGATCGAGTGGGTCAGCGAGCACGACGACCCGGCGGCGGACTGGATGGACCCGCTCGGCCTCCCCGGCCGGCACAACCGCCGCAACGCGCTCATCGCCCGCCGCTGCCTGGTCGCCCTCGGCGTGCCGGGCGCCGCCGAGACCACCGCGCTGCATGGGGCGGCGGCCGGCTACCAGCCGCTGCCGAGCCGGCTCACCCCGGCCGGCACGGTCGGCGGCGTCAGCTTCGTCGACGACAGCCTGTCCACCAACGTGCTGCCCACCCTGGCCGCGCTGGACGCCTTCCCCGGCCGCCGCATCGCGCTGATCGTCGGCGGCCACGACCGCGGCATCGACTACGCCCCCCTGGCCGCCGGGATCGTGGCCCGCGAAGCCCCCACCCACGTCCTCACCCTCCCCGACAGCGGCCCCCGCATCCGCACCCAGCTCGAAGCCACCCCGCCGCCCGCCCCCCCGCAACCCCATGAAACCGGGAATTCAGTCCGTTCTAACGCCGTGAAACCCGGGTTTCAGTCCGTTGCGGAAAGCGCCCCGGCGCCCCAGACGGGGTTCGCGGGCGTGACCGACTGCCCGGACCTGGCCGCCGCCGTCACGGCGGGCTACCGCTGGGCCCAGCCCGACGGCATCGTGCTGCTGTCCCCGGCCGCGCCGAGCTTCGGCGCGTTCAAGGACTACCGCGACCGCGCCGAAGCCTTCTCCCGCGCCGTCCGTGCGCTGTCATCCGAGAATCGCTAATCGATGAGCAGGGTGTGGCCGACCGAGGTGAGTTTGCCGGGGTTGCCGACAAAGTAGACGGACGTGAGGACGCCGTCCTTCGACGTCACCGCCATGACCTGTACGACAACTCCGTCAGCCGAGAGAACGGCACCGGCGGCGAGCGGCCCGGCGTCCGGGACCACTGTCGGTGAGGCATACGACCTGCGGCGCCAGGCGGACGACGACCTCGTTCACATCGCCGGAAGCCAGCGCACGGAGCAGGCCAGCGGCGGGGGCGACGCCGGTGACCTTGATCCCGGTGCGCACCTGGCAGCGGGCGGCCAGCCGGGTAAGCAGTCGCGCCAGGAGCGCGGCCAGCGCCTCCTTGTCCTTCCGGCCGAGGAGCGTGGTGCGTCGCAGCGAATCGGGGCTCGTCGGCAGGAGGTGGAGCTCGCCGCCGGCCAGGGCCTGGTAGCGAGCCAACGGCGGCGAGCTGCCTTGTGCTTCGATCCCAGGCCGCGCAGGACTTCCCGCCCCGCGCCGCCCTGGTACAGAGCGTGAATCCCCCGGTTGAACACGAAGCCATCTTTCCTGGTGACCCGGGCCCGGCCGCCCGGCAGGTGGGCTTCGAGCACGATCGTCGCGGACCCGGCCCTGGCGGCGGTGGCTCCCGCTGCCAGTCCCGCCAGGCCTGCTCCGATCACGATCACATCCCAGTCAGCTCTCATACCGCACAGACGGGCGGGCCGGTCAGACTGTGACACCCCGGACTCCGCATCAGTCGGTGACCGTGATGCCGAGGTGCCGGGCGAGCAGCGGCGCCAGCGCGACCAGCTGGCCGCTGTCGATGGTGGTGCCGCGCAGTGACTCGTACCCGCCGCTGATGCCGAGCTCGGCGCCGCGCAGGTCCACCTCGTCGCAGCTCGCCTTGGTGAAATCCGCGCGGGCCAGGGTGCAGCCGCCGAAGCCGACCCGCCGCAGCGTGGCGCCGCCGAACTCCGCGTCGCGCAGCACGCAGTCCTCGAAGGTGACCTCCCTGAGCGTGCCGCTGCGGAAGTTCACCGAGTCGAGCTTGCAATTGCGGAACGTGACCCGGCGCATCGAGGCGGAAAAGGCCTGCACGCCGGACAACGCGCAGCCGTCCAGCGTGACGTCCTGCCAGCCGGTTTCGGCTAGGTCGCAGGCCACGAACCTGGTCTCGCGCAGCGTGACGTCGGTGAACCGGGCCTTCCGCAGCCGGCCGCCGTCAAACGTGGTGCCGGCGAACGAGCAGTCCAGGAAGTGGCAGTGCCCGGCGTCGGCGTCGGTGAACGAGGCGCCGCCGAACAGCACGCCCTCGTAGTCCTCGTCCGGCTCTAGGTCGCCTTCGTGCGGGGTGAGATCGGCGGCCATGCCCCGACCTTACCCACGCAGATAGGTCAGCACCGCCAGCACCCGGCGGTCGTCTTCCGCCGCCGGGAGCAGCCCGAGCTTGGCCAACATGTTGCCGACATGGGTCTCCACCGTCTTGGGCGACATGAACGCCCGGGCCGGGTCCTTCGAGGGGCAGCCGATGCTGCTGCACCACACCGGGGCCAAGACAGGGGCCGAACGGGTCAACCCGCTCGCGAAATTCCCGTCGTCCTGCTCGACCCGGAGGCGTAACCTCCTTCCTGGCGGCCACCGCGGTCCGCATCCGGATAATTCCGGCTCATCCCCGAAAGGGGTGCGCATGGATGTGACCGAGCCTGTGGTCCGTACGGCCGCCGGGCAGGTACGCGGGCGGGCGGGGAACGGCGTGGCCGTCTTCCGCGGCATCCCGTTCGCCCAGCCCCCGGTCGGGGCCCTGCGGTTCGCCGCCCCGCAGCCGGCCCGGCCGTGGGACGGCGTGCGGGAGGCGGACATGTTCGGGCCGCCCCCGCCGCAGTCCGCGTTCATGCTCGGGCCGACGGCGCCGGTCGCGCCCGGCGCCGACCCCGATGACTGGCTGACCGTCAATGTGTTCTCGCCGGAACTGGGCGGGGCCGGGCTCCCGGTCATGGTCTGGATCTACGGCGGGGGCTACCGGTTCGGAGTCTCCAGCCAGGTCGTCTACGACGGCACGGCGCTGGCCCGGCAGAACGTGGTGGTGGTGACCTTCAACCACCGGGTCGGCGTGGAGGGCTACGCCTACCTGCCCGGCGTCCCGGCCAACCGGGCGCTGCTCGATCAGGTGGCGGCGCTGCGCTGGGTCCAGGAGAACATCGCCGCGTTCGGCGGCAACCCGGACCTGGTGACCGTGTTCGGCGAGTCGTCCGGCGCAGGGGCGATCGCGTCGCTGCTGGTCATGCCCCTAGCGGCCGGCCTGTTCCGGCGTGCGATCGCGCAGAGCGTGCCCGGCACGTTCTTCTCGCCCGAGCTCGCCGCCGACGTCACCGCCGCCATCGCGGCCGAAGCCGGGCTGCCGCCGACCACCGAGGCGTTCGCCGCCGCCGACCCGGCCTGGCTGACCGCCGCCTCGGACGCGGTGAACCCCGCGGACCACCAGGACCGGTGGGGGCCGGCGGGCCGCACCGGCGTGTCGTTCTCGCCGGTCGTGGACGGCGAGGTGCTGCCCGCGGCGCCGTGGCGGGCGCTCGCGGCCGGCGCCGGGCGCGGCGTCAGCCTGGTCGCCGGGTACAACCGGGATGAGTACCGCCTGTTTACCGCGCTGAACGGGCAGCGCGGGAAGATCACCGAGGAAGTGGCCAGCGACATGCTGCGCGGGCTCGCTGGCGGAAATATGCAGGGCCGAGCGGGCGAGGCCGCCTACCGCGAGGCCTATCCGGATGCGGACGCAGAGATGCTGTTCGAGCTGGTCAACTCCGACTGGCTGTTCCGGATGCCGACGCTGCACCTGGCCCAGGCGCACGCCGCGGCCGGCGGGAAGACCTTCCTCTTCCAGGTCAGCTTCGAGGCCACGGAGGGGGGCTTCGGTGCCTGCCACGGCATCGTGTTGCCGCTGGTGTTCGGCGTGTACTCCGGCCTCGGGGAGTTCCTGTTCGGCCCCGAGCCGCCGGCCAGCGCGGTGGCGCTGGGCGACCTGATGCGCTCGCAGTGGGCCGCGTTCGCCGCCAGCGGCGACCCCGGCTGGCCGCAGTACACGCCGGGCAGCCGGCTGACCCGCATCTTCGACGACCCGCCGGGCGTCGTCCCCTATCCGGAAAAGGCGTCCCTGCACATCTGGGACCAGCACCGGTTCGGCGTGCTCGACCTGCGGCCGTGAGGCCCCCGCAGCCCGCGATAGGCTCCCAGGGTGCCGATATACGCGCTGGGCGAGTTCGAGCCTCAGATCCACGAGACCGCCTTCGTCCACCCTGACGCCGTGGTCATCGGGCGGGTCAGCATCGGGCCCGAGGCGTCCGTCTGGCCGTGTGCCGTGCTGCGCGGCGACCACGGCCGGATCGAGGTCGGCGCGCGGACGTCGGTACAGGACGGGACCGTGGTGCACTGCACGCACGAGTGGCCGACGCTGATCGGCGCCGACTGCGTGGTCGGGCACAACGCGCACCTGGAGGGCTGCGTGGTCGGGGACGGCTGCCTGATCGGCTCCGGCTCGATCACCCTGAACCGGGTCACGGTCGGGGCCGGCGCGATCGTGGCCGCGGGCTGCCTGGTGCCGGAGGGCTTCGAGGTGCCCGCGGCCGCGCTCGTGGCCGGCGTGCCGGCGAAGATCAAGAGGACCGGGGTGCCGGCCGGCTACGCCGCGGAGGCGGTCCGGACCTACGTCGAGTCCAGCCGCGTCCACCGGGCCGGCCTGCGGCGCCTCGAACCCTTGAACCCCTTCGATCCCCTCAAACCCTTCAGCCGGCCGTAGATCGCTCATGATCGACGGCATGGCGGTTACCGACGCCCACGTGCACGTGCCCCGGCTGAGCACGGTGTCGCCCGCCTGGATGCAGTGGGCGGCCGACTTCGGCCAGGATTCCGGCTGGCAGACCGTGTTCGGCCCGGACGGCGACCCGGTTCCGGCCCGGCTCGACGCCATGCTGGCGGCCGAAGGCGTCGACATCGCGCTGCTGTTCGCCGAGTACAGCCCGCGGACGACCGGGATCCAGCCGATCGAGGACCTGCTGCCGCTGGCCGAGCACAACCCGGTCCGGTTCCGCCTGGTGGCCAACGTGAACCCGGCCGTGCACGCCGACCCGGCCGCCGAAGCCGCCCGCCAGCTCGGCCTCGGCGCCGTCGCGGTCAAGCTGCACCCCGTGCACGGCGCGTTCCGGCCCGGTGCCGGGTCCCTGTACCCGGTCTACGACCTGTGCGCCGAACGTGGCGTGCCGGTGATCGTGCACACCGGCGGCAGCATCTTCCCGGGATCGGACCCCGAGGCGGGCGACCCCGGGCTGATGCGCCAGGTCATCGCCGACTTCCCCGGGGTCACGTTCGTGCTGGCGCACGGCGGCCGGGGCCACTGGTACGCCGCCGCCGCCGCGCTCGCGCTGGCCGGGCCCAACGTCTGGATCGACCTGGCCGGGCTGCCGCCGAAGCGGCTGCCCGATTACTACGCCGGATTCGACCTGCCCGCGCTGGCCCGCCGGTGGATCTTCGCCACCGACTGGCCCGGCGTCCCCGGCGTGGCCAGCAACGCGCGCGCGATCGCGGCCCTCGGCCTGCCCGGCGACATCCTGGCCGGCGTGCTCAGCGGTCACGCGGCCCAGGTCTACCTGGGCCGCTAGCCGAGCAGGCTGGAGGCCTCCGCGCCGGAGTCGTCCGTGCTGTCCGGAGCCGGTCCCGAGGTGAGCAGCCGCTGCAGGAGCACGACCTCGCTGTCGTTCAGGTCCGTGCCGGCCGGCAGCCGGCGGACCTGCTCGGCGGCGAGCGCCAGCGACCGCTGCGCGGCCTTGAGCTGCTCCCGCAGCCGGACGTTCTCCTCGGCCAGCTTGCCGTGCTTGGTCCACGCCGTGGCCAGCTCGTACTCGAGACTGCTGACCATCTCCTGCAATGCCAGCTGCTCAGGAGGAGCTGGCTGATCGGGAAGGGCCTGCCGATCCGGAGCTGGCGAACTCTCCGGCGGTCCCTCCTCGGGATCGGCCGCGGCCAGCCGCCTGACCACCTGAACGAGCAGCCGGCGGGCCAGTTCGTCGTAGTCGAACCCGGCCGCGCCGGGACCGGCCGCGCCCGTTCCGGAGTCCTCAGGGACACCGGGAACCGCCGCGCCAGCGCCAATCCGGGGGACGACCCGCGCCGGGCCGACGGCCCGGGCCGTCCCGAGGCCGATCCGGTAGGTCCGTTTGCCTCGTACCTCGCGGGCAATCAGCCCCGAACGTTCCATACCCGACAGCAGCTGAGCGAACGCCACGCTCGAACCCGGGTAACCGACGGCCGCGGCCAGCTGCGTGCTGGCCATCCCGTTGGCGTCGTAGAGTTCTCCCGCTTCTGCCAGGTACGCCATGATGCGCTGACGCGTTCCCACGGCGCGTTTCCTGACAGCCTTATGCCCGACCCCCACGTCAGCACCCTTTCCCCAGCCATGGCAATCATGCCTGCCGACGATCTCATGATAGTACTCTGGCCCGTTATCAGCAGGGATAGCGTTTAGCCGGCCGCTTCGCGCCGGTAATAGTGAGATGCCAATCACGTCGCGTGATTCGCTATGAGGTTCGGGGAGGTTTGACGGGTCGGCGCGGCGGGAGTAACCAGGGCTTCCGGCTAACGTACGATCAAAGGGCAGTCGCCGCACTTGCGTCACGCTGCCAGGTGAAACCAGCCGTCAGCTGTGCACGTTGTCCTTGATACCCGCACGCTTAGCACTAGTTAGACAGAGCACGTGGACCTGGATGTGGACTACGCGACCACTCTCGTAGCGGCCGTCCTGCTCGGGATCGGATTCGTCCTGCAGCAGTACGCGGCGCGGCAGGAGCCCGAGTGCCTCTTCCTGAGCCCGCGGATCATCATCGACCTGCTGCACAAGCCCCGGTGGCTGGCCGGCATCGCCTGCATGGTGGCCGGCCAGCTGCTCGCGGCATGGTCGATCGGCCACGCCGCGCTGACGCTGGTGGAGCCGCTGCTGACCACCTACCTGCTGTTCGCGCTGCTGCTGGCCGTCCCGATGGCGAAGCAGGCGATGCGCTGGACCGAGGTGGCGGGCGCGCTGATCCTGATCGTAGGCGTGACCCTGCTGTCGCTGTCCCGGTCGACCAAGACCATCAGCCTGTCAATCGGCTCGTTCTCGCACTGGTACGCGGCGGCGATCATCGCCGGCATCGCCTTCGTCGCGGTGCAGGTGGGGCACCGCACCAAGGGGAATGCCCGCGCCGTCCTGGTAGGCCTGGCCGCGGGCCTGGTCTTCGGCATCCAGGACGCGCTGACCAGGCAGACGCTGGAGATCCTGCAGGGGCACCCGGTCACCGTGCTGTTCACCAACTGGCCGCCGTACTGCCTGCTCGGCGCCGGGATCGTCGGGCTGTGGCTGATGCAGAACGCGTTCAGCGCGGGCCCGCTGCACTCCTCGCTGCCCACCATCGCGGCCGGCGAGCCGGTCGCGGGCATCGCGCTCGGCATCGTGGTATTCGGCGACCGGATCCAGATCTCGCCGGGGATGCTCGCGATCGAGGCAGGCGGCATCGCCGCACTGATCATCGGCGTGGTCGCGGTGGCGCGCTCGTCGGCCTTCGGCGGCCTGCGCAAGATAACCGAGGTGATCACGCCGCACACCGCGCACGGGGATGGTTCCGCGCATCGCCACGAGCACCCGGACCGCTTCGCGCGCCGTCCCGACGGCCCCAGGACGCACCGGCGCGAGGACCTCAACGGCCTGCGCCCGGACCCGGTGCTTCACGACCCGGCCTCCGGCGAGGAAGGCGGCTGAGCCCGCAGCTCGGCCAGGGCCCCCGGCCGTCCCCAGCCCCACGAGCCCGACCGTACCGATCCCCGGCTGAGGATCTTGTCCATCGCCGCGCTCATGCTGCCCTCGGCGGCCACCATCCGCCGGACGATCACCACCATCGACGGCATGGCCCAGAAGTCCCCGCACACCCACAAGATGGCCGCGCCGATCTGCTGGTCCGCGAACGGCGGCAGGGTGACGCCCGGGATGTGGTCGTAGACCGGGTACACCGACCCCTGCACGAAGATGCTCAGTGTCATCGCCATGCCGATCATCATGAGGTTGGTGCCCAGCAGCGCGCCCGCCTGGGACAGCAGCGGCATCCGCCGGCGGAACGGCGGCGACGGGATGATCTGCAGCCAGAACAGCACCCCGGTGCCGAACATGGTCCCGTGCATCAGCCAGATGTGCACGGCCTGGTTCTCCTCGGCCAGGTCGAAGGGACCGGGCAGGTGCCACAGGAGCATCGCCGCGTTGAACAGGGCCACCGACACCCACGGCCGCAGCAGCAGGCCGCCGAGCCCGCGCAGCGGCCGGGACCAGCCGCCGGCCAGCACGCCCCGGGTCACGCTGCGCCCGGTCCGGCGGGGGAGCGCGTCCAGCAGCGGCTGCCACGGCGCGCCCGCGACGATCAGTGACGGCGCGGCGAACATCAGCAGCAGGTGCTGGATCATGTGCGCGAGGAAGTAGTCGTCCGCCCAGTAGTCGACCGGCGACTCCACCGCGAGCACCAGCACGCCGAGCCCGGCGTAGAACCACAGCGACCGCAGCCGTCGCTGCCGGGTCCGGTCCGGCCGGGACCGGCGGGCCAGCCGCCGCAGCCCGATCTCGTGCCAGGCGGCCACGGCCAGGGCCAGGATGCCGAACGGGTCGAAGGACCAGTGGCCGGTGAGGTAGGTCATGGCGCTCCTAACCAGACGAGCCGTACTGGACCGGCACGCTGATCTGCTGGACCTTGCCCCAGGCTCCGCCGGCGAGCCGCCACACGGTGAGCCTGGACCCGGCCACGGCCAGCGCGTCGTATGATCCCCCGGCCCCCGGCGCGAGTGTCCCCGTCCCCGGTGGTGCGAGTGCGAGCACCGTGGTGCCGGCGGGCACGGGTGGCAGCGCCCGCCAGGTGCTCCCCGCCCCGGCGATGGTCTCGGCCCGTCCGCCGCCCAGCAGCAGCCACGCGCTTCCGCCGGGCCCGAAGCCGAGCGCCCGCACACCGTCCGCCGTCACCGGGGCCGATACCGTCCAGTGCGTCCCGTCCCACCAGGCCGCGAGCAAGCCGTTCCCGACGGCCAGCAGCGCCGCGTTGCCGCCCGGGATGGCGGTCAGGCCGAGCACCCGCACCGTGCCCATTCCCGGGCCCTCCGCCGGCAGCGTCAGCCCCGCCGGCCGCCAGGTCCCGCCGGCGTCGGTGAAGATCCCGGCCGCACCCGGCCGTGTGCAGGTACCGGCCGCGATCGGGTTTTGATCGGGGCCGAACGAGACGGCGCTCACGCCCTCCAGACCGCAGGAGCGACCCGGGGCGGACGCCGCCAGCGCCGTGAGCGTGGCCAGCGGCACCCACCGCCCGGCGGCCGCGTCGCCCGCCGTCGGCGCCGCCTCGATCGTGCCGTCCTGCAGCAACGCGAGGGTACGCCCCGACGGCCCGACCGCGATGGCGCCTGGCGTATCGGCCAGGGCGGCGTCGAGCAGGCCGGGCGCCCAGGTCCGGCCTGCGTCGGTGCTCGTGGCCAGCGGGGAGTATGCCAGTTCCTGGCTGGGCCGGAAGCCGACGACCAGTGAGCCGTTCCCGCCCGCCGCTACCAGCCCGCCGTTATCGGCCACGCCCTCCGGGGTGACCATGGACCAGCGGCCGGCGTTCGCGCGCCGGACGAAGAGCTGCCAGAAGTCATTGTGCGACGCGGCCGAACCGCCCATGACGGCGATCGCCCAGGTGCCCTGGGCGGTGGTCAGCGAGGTGCTGAGCGACGCGGTCACCGCGGGCGGGCGGGTGACGGCCACCGGAGCGGCCTGCGTCCCGCAGCCGGCCGCGAGCCCCGCGCACGCCAGGGCCAGGCCAACCCGGATCCGGGGAGACCAGGGGACCGGGCCGCCGCTCACGATTGCCTCAACGCCTGCCGGGCGTACTGCCCGAGTAGCACGGAGAACGAGGATCTGGTGCTCGAGGTGGCGGGGCCCGGGTCGGAGCTCAGCTCCTGGCGGATGCGCCCGGCCGGGTCGATGACCACGGCCAGGTCGTTGTGCGCGGCCATGGCCCCGGCGGGCAGGTTCTCCACGGCGACCCCGTAGTGCCGCCAGACGGCGCCCAATTGGCTGAGCGAGCCGGTCAGGTACAGCCAGTCCGGCACCGTGGTCAGCCCTTCCTGTCGGTCGAAAGCCCGGGTGAAGGCGGTGGACCGGTAGGTCGGGTTGGCCACCACGGCGACCAGCTCGACGTTCGCGGCCTGCGCGCCGAGCAGCTGTCCGGTCTGCTTGAATTCCTGCGCGATGATCGGGCAGTCGCTGGTGCACACCGGGTCGAGGAACGTCATCAGCACGACCTTGCCCCGCAGGCTGGCCAGCGATACCGTCCGGCCGTTCTGGTCGGTGAGCGTGAAATCAGGCGCCGGAAGGTCGAGGCGGGTGCTGTCGCCCGAGATGGCCAGGGCCAGGATCGGATCCGCCGTCCGGTTCACCGCCGCCGCGGCCATCGGCGCCGCACCGAGCAGGATCACCGCCAGCGCCCCCGCCGCCGCCACCGACCGCGCCCCAGGCCGCTTCGCCTCAGCTGCCCCGACCGGGGCTTCCGCCTCCTGCGCCGCAGGCGTCAGGGCGAGGTATCCGGCCGAGAACAGCACGATGAGCGGGATCATGCTGTTCGGGTCCGTGCCGAGACCGCCCAGGAAGCCGAGATCCTGGACCAGCACCCAGTCGGCCAGGCAGAACACGATCCCGGACCACATCGCGTACCTGACCAGCCTGGGCCGGCCGGTCAGGAAGGCCGCGCCCGTCGCTGCCAGCGCGATCACCACGACCAGGTTGACGGCGAAGCCGTAGCGGGTCGCGAACGACGCGAAGCCGGAGAGCAAGGACGACAGGAAGCGCGGCTGCGGCGTGCCGGCCATCTCCGCGACCATCCCGGAGAGGGTCCCCGGCTTGGCCCCCGCGCGGCCCGCCCAGAAACCCCGGCCGGGCCAGGCCTGGAGCACCGCTATCGCGACGAAGAAGACGCCGAGCCCGGCTAGCAGCAGCCGCCCCGTCCTGGGCCCGCGCCAGGCGCCCTCGGGAAGTGCGATGAGCGCTCCGGCGACCACGTAGATGAGGACGGCCCCGGGCGCTCCGGTCAGCCAGCTCAGGCCGGGTGCGAAGATCCCGCCGAACGACTCGCCGAACACCCACACGATCAGGCCCCACGTCACGCTGGCCGCCCCGGCCAGCCTGGACCAGGGACCGCGGACGGCGACGATGAGCCAGGTGCCGATCCCGACCTGAATCCAGACGCTGGCCGCGCCGGCCTGGACCGGGTGATACGACCAGGCCGTGCCGCCCCAGTTGACCAGGTGCTGGACCCAGCCGGGGGAGGAGGCCGCGATGGGCTCCATGACCTGGGTGGCCAGCCCGCCGGCCATTCTGGGCTGCGCCTGCAGGATCCCGTCGAAGATCCACAGCACCCCGAACCCGGTGCGGAGCAGCCACCGCGCCCGCGCCTCCGGCGGCTCGGCCGCGGTCGCGCCGCCGGTCCCAGGGGACGCGGCGGGCCGCCAGGTCCGTGTCATCGCCCATAGCAGCCAGAGGAACACGAGCATGAGGAGGGCGATGGCGCCCTGGTGCAGCAGGGCAGACCTAAACGCGGCGACCAGCGTCGGGTCGCTGGGGCTCAGGCCTGAGTTCATGCCGGGCACGGGGATCCGGCTCCTCTCTGTACCTGCCTGATCCGAAGGCTAGTGCGTCCCGGCCCGCCGGGCTCTAGCCCGGCGTCAACATGAAAAAGATGTAATGCCCAGACCAGTAAGTCCAGGTCAGGCGTCTCCCGATCGGGCCGTGGCGGTCGGCTGCCAGCGGGTGCCCTGCGGGGTGTCGCTGACGTCGAACCCGGCCCCGGTCAGCGCCTCCCTGATGGCGTCGGCGGCGGCGAAGTTGCCCGCGCCGCGCAGCGCCGCCCGCAGTTCCAGGAGCGGCTCGACGGCCGGCCGCAGCCGCTCCCTGGGATCGGTGAGCCCGTCCTGGGCCGCCCGCCCGAGCCGGCCGACGAGCCTGCGCAGCAGCGCGCGCGCCTGCTCGGTGCCCTGGTCTTCGTCCATGTCGGCTTCCCACTGCCCGATCGCGGTCTCGAGCTCGAGGATCACCCCGACCATGGCGTCGGCGTCGCGGGTGCCTGCCGCCGTCTCGAACCGCTGCTCCGCCGCCGCCATGATCTCCGGCAGTGGCAGCATCTCCCCGTCCTCGTCGGCGGTGCCATCGCCGCCGCCCGGACCGGCCAGGCCCGTGCCTCCCGTGACCTCCGGCACGCCCCCGCCACCCGCGCTCCCGCCGCCCGCGGCCCGCCGGCTTCCCCGGACCAGCTCGCGCAGCTCCGCCATTGGCAGCCGGGTGCCGGCGGGCAGGACGACGCTGTGCCCGGACCGCCGGACGGTCACCCCGCCCCGGCCGCGGATCTCCACGTCGCTGGTCCGCAGGTCGATCAGCACGGCAGTGTGCTCGTCCACGCCGAGCACGGCGGCATCGGCGGGCAGGGTGCGTTCCATCACGGTCAGCCGGCGTTCGCCGAGGTAGCAGTGCCTGGTGTCGTAGCGGCCGCCTTCGGCGTTGTCGTAGTGCGGGATGAGCGCGACGGTGAGGCCGAACGGGCCGAGCAGGTCGAGCCCGTCCAGCCAGCGCGGCGCGCCGCCCGCCTTGTAGATCTCGTAGACCGGCAGGGTGAATCGTCCCGCGGTGGCGGCGGCCGCCGAGGCCAGCACGGTCAGCCCGTCGCCGGCCAGCACCCGGTCCCGCAGCCCGGCCGCGACCGGTCCGGCCTGCCAGTGCGCGAGCGCGTAAGACGGGCTCCCGGGCCCGGCGAATACCCAGTCCGCCGCCCTGATGCCGGCCGCCTGGCGCGCCTCGTCCTCCTCGTCCGGCGGGATCAGCGGCGGCGCCATGGCCGGGTCCGCGTTCGGGCTGGTGCCGGCCGCGACCCGCACCTGCAGGCCGACGCTGTCCGCGAAGTAGCGCTGCGTCCGCGCCGAGACGTCCGCGGCGTTCTCCTGGAACGCGTACGGCGTGGCGAGCACGATTGCCTGCAGGCTGCTCAGCCCGAGCCGCGTTATGAGCTCCCGGTGCGCCGTGACCATGGTCGGGCTGGTCTCGCCGGACCCGATGATCGCCAGCACGCGTACCGTAGCCACCGCCGCCGCGACCTCCCTTGCCGCTTCCCGAGCCCAGGCCGCACTGTTCACCTACGTTGCCACAATTATGCCGGTTCACCCAGTCACGCCGGGTGCGCAGAGTAAGCATTCTGCTACCTGGACGAACAGCCAGTAGCCGGTTATGTTCGGGGTATGTGCGATCTGAGCCGTGCGGAACAAGGTTCGCTGACCAGTTTGCTCGGTGACCTGCAGGCCGCCGAGGCCCGCTTGTCCGCGACGTACCCCGAGATTTTCACCCGGGCCTGGGCCGATCACGAGGCGATGCTGGCCGCCCTGGACGACCTGACCGCCGCCGCCGACCGCGTCCGCGTCTGGGTCACCGCCAAGCACACCGCCATGGCCTGACCCCACCCCGAACTCCCCCGTATCCGCCCGCCTGCCGCCCAGGCGGCACTCCCGTCACAGCAGTCCCGGCGACCCGGGCCGCCGGACCACGACGGATGGCAGTGACGTCGTTAAGCAGCGCCCGCTGTTAACGCGTCGGTAGCGGGTTACTCCGGCTGGGGGCGGTCGGGGACGAGCTTCCAGGGGGCGCCGGGCTTCAGGCCCCAGGCCGCGGCCGCGAAGGCGGTCAGCACGAACAGCAGGAACGTGATGACGTGCACGCTGGTGCAGTAGAGGCAGATGCTTCCGATGGTGAACAGCTCGGCGTAGACCAGGTAGAGCACGAAGCCGATGCCGACGACCAGCGACGCTATCCGGGCGAGGTGGATCTCGCGCCGGGACGCCCGCCACGCCCACGGGCTCATGATGACCACGGCGAACACGAAGAAGGCCAGCCCGAGCACTGCGACCGGGATCCCGAACACGTAGGACTGCGGGCTCGTGGTCACCTTGGTGCAGTTCACCAGGCCCGATTCCGAGCAGCCGGCCAGCGCCGACTCGGTGAAGTGAGCGATGGTCAGGTAGATCGACACGCCCAGCCCGGCCAGGGCCAGTACGAAGGTGGCGATCTGCAGCCAGGGCGCGGGCCCGCGCTCCGCGGGGTCGTCCCTGACCTCTATCGTCCGCGCCCCGCGTGTGGCCGCACCGTTCCGCGCCCGATCACGATCCCTGGTCGCGGTCCCGCCGGCGGGCTTCGCGGTGCCGGCGGGCTTCGCGGTGCCGGCGGGCTTCGCGGTGCCGCCGCGGGCCGCGCTCGCGTTCTTGACCGCGGTGCCGCCCCTGGCCCCGTTCCCGGCCGCGCCGGCCCGAGCGCTGGCCTGAGCAGCGGCCCGGGCGTTGCGGGCACGGCTTGACTTCGAAGCGGTCATCGCGAGCTTCGCCTCCGGTGATGGCACGGACTGGGGCGCGCGGTCCGCGGATACTCAGCGCGGCCGGCACCTGACGCCAGATTGTACCGCGCGGGGCTCCGCTTGAATCCTGAGCGTCAGCTCAGGATTTACAGAGTCTTTGTAGTTATTCGCGTTATGCAAGTACCCGCTGAGGTTGCTGTCCGTGCGACGTGCGCCGGCTGCTCGCGCAGGCCCCGGAGGCCTGCACTCGCAGCCGGTATTGCATAACGCTCACAGGCTCTTCTCCAGGGACTGGACCGTGGCGGTGCAGGCACTGGCCGGCTGGTTGCCGGTCATCTTGCAGATCGCGGCCGTGATGTGGTTGGCCGACCCGCCGATGGCCTTGGCGATGCTGCTGTTCGGGTCGCTCAGGGCGGACGCGATCTGGTCCCAGCTCTTCCCGCTGAGCACCGTCGGATCGTAGCTGGCCCCCACGCTCAGGTACTTGCCGCCGAAGTAGATGAACGGGATCGCGCCGGCGTCGGCGGACGAGACATACGGCGGGGCGTCGTACTTGGCGAGCAGCGCCTGCTGGGCCGCTGTCGGCTTCTCCAGGGTGGGGTAGTTGCCGGTCGCCTGGTCCAGGACATTGGTCTGCGTCTCGACCGGGGTGAACGTCAGGTACTTGCTGGTGTATGACGAGCCGTGGAACGTGAACGTCGGGAGATTGGACGGCGAGTCCGTGGTCGAGGAGTGAACGGTGCTCAGCCCGGAGAAGGTGCCGAACCGGCTCAGGGCCACGATCATCGACCAGCGCTCGGCCGCGCAGTACGGGCAGTACTCGGCGCCCATGTACAGCATCTCGGGCTTGCCGCCGGAGGTCAGCGGCGTCCCGCCGTTGACGGGCTGGATCTTCCCGGTGAACGAGCCGCCGCCGTCCCCGATCGTGTCCAGCGTGCTGGCCGGGACGTTCGTGACCTTGTTCACCACGCCGGCCAGGGCCGAACCGGTGGGGCCGTTGGACGAGTCGCTCGACGGCTTGTTGTTCGCCTTGATCACGATGAAGGCCACCACGACCGCTATCACGGCGATGATGCTGCCCGACGCGATGAGAATCCGCCGGCGCTGCTCGGCGCGGCGTTCGGCCGCGCGCTGTGCGGCGATCTTCTCCCGGCGGCTGGCGTCGACCTTGGTCCTGCTTGCCTTGCCCATGCTCGCTTCGTCCAACCCTTGCGTCAGCCAGCTGGCGGTCCGTCCGCACGCCTGCTGATTCCGAGCCTGCGCCGGCGCGCAGGAGTAGTCCGTCGTCCCGGGTACCGGGCTCTATGTTAGGCGCTCCACCGTACCGGCGCGCCCGCGCCCGGCGACTCGGCCGCGCCGCCGCCGGCGTCCCGGCCGGATCGGTGTCCCATTTGCCCGGAGTCGACGGGAAAAGCCAGGAATGTAGAGTAACGGCCAAGATACCCTGACGATTCTATAAAGGCCGCGCAGTTGATCATTGAAGCCGGATACGGCTAGACCGTAACCGGCTACTCAGCCGGCGCCAAGGGGCCGGCCCCCACGGCAGGTGTGAGGGGGGTGCCGTGGGGGCCGGCGGCTCCGGGTCGCGTACCCGGAGGCTTCAGCCGGCGGCGCCGGGCCGAACGGGCGAGGGTACCGCGAACCCCGGCCAGGCCGGCGCGCGGACCAGCTGACGGACCGATGGCGCGGGCGAAGTGATTGCGGCGGCGTCCATTTAGTCTCAGGAATCCCGGCAGCACGGGCAGTAACAACGGTCTCGCCGGTTAACCGTCATCTCCCAGCCTCCCCGCATCTTGTGCGCTTCCGGCGCGCCCCACCTGCGGAGGTTGGAGCCCAGGCCCACGCAGCGGGCGCCCTCGTGGCGCGCGACCAACTATGAAAGGGCCGTCTCTATACGATCTAGATTTTTTCTAGAGGACCGGCGCAAATCACTGTAACCTTGATAAGAAGCTCCGGCCCTGGAGGGGGGGCGGGCCTTCGGGTCTGAAGGGTTATCTGGCGAGCGGAAGGATCGGCGAAGCCGTGGCGTTGCGCGTCGGCGTGCTTGGTCCCGTAATGGCCTGGTATGGCGACCAGGAGCTACCGGTGGGGCAGCCTAGGCAGCAAGCCGTGCTTGGCATCCTAGCGATGCGGGCCAACCGGGTGATCTCCCGGGGTGAGCTCGTCGATGCCGTCTGGGGGCAGGATCCCCCGGCCAGCGCCGAGGGCGGCATCTACACCTACGTGGCCGGCCTGCGGCGGGTCATCGAGCCCAACCGGTCGCTGCGCGGGCCGGGGCGTGTCCTGGTCTCGTCCGGGGCCGGATACGTGCTGCACCTGGTGCCGGGACAGCCGGACGCGGTCGCCTTCGAGCAGGACCTGGGCCGGGCCCGCCAGCTGCGCAAGGCGGGCGACGCGGCCAGCGCGGTGTCCGCGCTCAACTCCGCGCTCTCGCTGTGGCGTGGCATCGCCTTCGCGGGGGTCCCCGGGCCGTTCGCGGACACCGAGCGGGTCAGGCTCGGCGAGCTGCGCTCCGCCGCCGCCGAAGAGCGCGCCGACGTGCTGCTGGCGATCGGCCGCCACGAGGAGGTCGTGCCCGACCTGACCGCGATGGTGGCCGATCACCCGCTGCGCGAGCGGATGCGCGGGCTGCTGATGGTCGCGCTGTACCGCTGCGGGCGGCAGGCCGAGGCGCTGCGGGTATTCGCCGAGGGCCGCCGGGTGCTGGCCGAGGAACTCGGCATCGACCCCGGCGGCGACCTGTCCCGCATTCACCAGCAGGTCCTGACCATGGATCCGGCGCTGTCGGTCCCGAACGGCCTGGCGATCCGCGGCGCCGGCGGGTCCGCGTCGTCCGACGAGGACGCGGGCTCCGGACCGGCGCCCGACGGCGGGCAGCGGCGGCCCAGGCCCGAGGGCAGGACCACGCCGGTGCCAGCCCAGCTGCCGCTGGACGCGACGGGTTTCTCCGGCCGCCGCGAAGAGCTCAGCATGCTGCGGGCGATGCTGCCCGCCGAACCCGGCCAGCAGAGCCCTGGCCAGCAGGACTCCGGCCAGCAGGACTCAGCCCAGCAGGACTCAGGCCCGACGGTCCCGATCGTGGTCATCTCCGGCACGGCGGGGACCGGGAAGACCGCGCTCGCGATCAGGTTCGGCCACCAGGTCGCCAAGCGGTTCCCCGGTGGTCAGCTATACGTCAACCTGCGCGGTCTTGACCCGGCCACGCCGCCGATGGAGCCGGCCGAGGCGCTGCGCTTGTTCCTCGACGCGCTGGGCGTGCCGCCGCACCGGATCCCGGCGGACGCCGAGGGACGTTCCGCGCTGTTCCGCAGCCTGCTCGACGACAGGCAGATGCTGGTCGTCCTGGACAACGCGCGCGACGTCGCCCAGGTGCGGCCGCTGCTGCCCGGCGCGCCGGGCTCACTGGTCGTGGTGACCACCCGTAACGAGCTGACCGGGCTTGTCGCGGCCGAAGGCGCGATCCCGCTCACCCTCGACGTGCTCGGCGACGTCGAGGCGCACGAGATGCTCGCCCGCCGGCTCGGCCGGGCCCGCGTCGCGGCCGAACCCGGGGCCGCGGACGAGATCATCGCCGCCTGCGCCCGCCTCCCGCTGGCCCTGAGCATCGCGGCCGGCCGGGCGGCGGGGCGGCCCAAGCGCCCGCTGACCGAGCTCGCCGCCGAGCTGCACGACGCGCGGGGCAGGCTCGACGCATTGGAGGCCGGCGACGCGGTGACCAACGTGCGGGCCGTGCTCTCCTGGTCCTACGACCAGCTCTCCGAGCCCGCGGCGCGGATGTTCCGCCTGCTCGGCGTGCACCCGGGCCCGGACATCTCGCTGTCGGCGGCGGCCAGCCTGGCCGGGATGCCCCGGGCCGCCGCGGGCGCCGCGCTGCGCGAGCTGGTCAGGACCCATATGGTGGCCGAGTACCTGCCGGCCCGGTTCACGTTCCACGACCTGCTCCGTGCGTACGCGGCCGACCAGGCCGAACGACATGACCCGGAGCCCGAGCGCCGGGCCGCGGCGCACCGGGTGCTTGACCACTACCTGCACACCGCGATGGCCGCCTCCAACCGGTTCAGCCCGTTCCGGTCCCCGCTGCAGCTGGCCGGGCCGCAGCCGGGCGTGCTGCCCGCCGACGTGACGGACAAGGACCAGGCGATGGCCTGGTTCGACGCCGAGGTCCCGGTGCTGCTCGCGCTGATCGCCTTCGCCGACGCCAGCGACTTCGACGCTCACGCCTGGCAGATCCCCTGGACGCTCGGCCCGTTCTTCAACCGGCGCGGCCGGTGGCAGGACTACACCGCGACCCAGCAGATCGCGCTGGCCGCGGCCACCCGGCTGGGCGACACGCTCGCCCTGGCGCACGCGCACCACCTGCTCGGCCACGTCCAGTCGCAGACCGGCGCGTACGCCGACGCCGACCCGAACTTCCGGCAGGCGCTCGATGAGTTCCGCAAGCTCGGTGACCGGGCCAACGAGGCCGTGGTGCTCAACGGCCTGGCCGGCATGCTGGAGAAACAGGAACGCTACCCCGAGGCGCTGGCCGTCGCGCTGGACGCACTGCGGATGCTCAAGGCCGTCGGGCACTGGTGGACCCAGGCCACCCTGGAGAACGGGGTCGGCTGGCTGTACGCCCACCTGGGCCAGTACGACCGGGCGCTGACCCACTGCCAGCGGGCGCTGAGCCTGCACCGCGACTCCGGGCACCGCGGCGGCACCGCCGACACCCTGGACAGCATCGGCTACGTCTACCTGCACCTGGGGGACATCACCCAGGCCAAGACGCACTACACCAAGGCCATCGAGGCCTACCGCGAGATCGGCGCGCCGTTCGGCGAGGGGAACTCGCTGAGCGGGCTCGGCGACGCCCTGCTGGCCGAGGGCGACCGGGAGGCCGCCAGGACGGCCTGGCGTGACGCGATCGTCATACTGGACCGGCTGCCGCATCCGCTGGCAGACGAGGTCCGGGCCAAGCTCAGCGGCCTCGGCCCGGGAGAGCACGGGCAGCTGACCGGGGCAGCCACCGCGGCCCGTTAGGTATAAAGGGTTACGGGGATGAGCCTGTCCGCCCGCGGGACCTGGGCAAAGTAGTTCGAAAGGTACGAACTCTGTGACGACGAGAGCGCTGCTGCTCGAGAACATCCACACCGACGCGTCGGCGCGGCTGGCCAAGGAGGGCTACCAGGTCGACACGCTGGCCCGCGCGCTCGGCGAGGACGAGCTCATCGAGGCCATCGACGGCGTGAACCTGCTCGGCATCAGGTCGGGGACCCAGGTCACCGAGCGCGTCCTGGCCGCGGCTCCGGATCTGGTGGCGATCGGAGCCTTCTGCATCGGCGTCAACCAGGTCGACGTGGCCGCCGCGAGCCGTCGCGGCGTCGCGGTGTTCAACGCGCCGTTCTCCAACACCCGCAGCGTGGTGGAGCTGGCGCTCGCCGAGATCATCGCCATGGCCCGGCGGCTGCCGGAGAAGAACGCCCAGATGCACGAGGGGCAGTGGGACAAGTCCGCGGCCGGCAGCCACGAGGTGCGCGGTCGCAAGATCGGCATCGTGGGCTACGGCAACATCGGCACCCAGCTGTCGGTGCTCGCGGAGAACCTCGGCATGGCCGTGTACTTCTACGACATCGCCGACAAGCTCGCGCTCGGCAACGCGCGGCGCTGCTCCACCCTGACCGAGCTGCTCGAATCGGTGGAGACCGTCACCCTGCACGTGGACGGACGGGACGGCAACCACGGCTTCTTCGGCGCGGACGAGTTCGCCGCGATGCGGCCCCGGTCGCTGTTCCTGAACCTGTCCCGCGGCTTCGTGGTGGATCACGCGGCGCTGCGCCGCAACATCGAGTCCGGGCACATCGCCGGGGCCGCCATCGACGTGTTCCCTGAGGAGCCCAGGGGCAAGGGCGACGAGTTCGTCTCCGAGCTTCGCGGGCTGCCGAACGTCATCCTCACCCCGCACATCGGCGGCTCGACCGAGGAGGCCCAGCAGGACATCGGCGAGTTCGTCGCGGGCAAGCTGGCCGACTACCTGGCCTCCGGGGCCACCCCGCTCAGCGTGAACCTGCCGGAGATCGCGCTGCCCGCGAGCAGCGGCACGCATCGCCTGGTGCACCTGCACCGGAACGTGCCCGGCGTGCTCGCCTCGATCAACCGGGTGCTGGCCGAGCACGGCGTGAACGTCGAGGGCCAGCTGCTGCGGACCAGGGACGAGTACGGCTACGTGCTGACCGACATCGTCCCTGAGTACACCGCGGACGTGCTGGCCGAGCTGAGCGCGATGCCCGTCACCATCCGCCTGCGTACCCTCCTCTCGCCCTGAGGCCGGCGCGTCCCTACAGCGGCGTGACGTAGGCGCCCGAGATGCCGCCGTCGACCAGGAACGTCGAGGCGGTGATGAACGAGGCGTCGTCGCTGGCCAGGAACGCGACCGCGGCGGCGATCTCCTCCGGCTCGGCGAACCGCCCCATCGGCACGTGCACGAGGCGGCGCTGTGCCCGCTCCGGGTCGGCCGCGAACAACTCGCGCAGCAGCGGCGTGTTCACCGGCCCCGGGCACAGCGCGTTCACCCGGATGCCCTCGCGGGCGAACTGCACGCCGAGCTCGCGGGACAGCGCGAGCACGCCGCCCTTGGACGCGGTGTAGGAGATCTGCGAGGTAGCCGAACCCATCACCGCGACGAACGAGGCGGTGTTCACGATGGCCCCGCGACCCTGCACCCGCATGTAGCCGATCGCTTCCTTGCAGCACAGGTAGACCGAGGTCAGGTTGACCTCCTGGACCCGGCGCCAGGCGTCCAGGCCGGTGTCCAGGATCGAGTCGTCGTCGGGCGGGGAGATGCCGGCGTTGTTGAACGCCACGTCCACAGAGCCGAAGGCGATGTGCGCCGCGCGGAAGGCGGCGGCCACGTCGTCTTCGGACGTCACGTCGGCGTGCACGAACAGGCCGCCCGTCTCCGCCGCGGCCTTCTCACCGGCCGCGTCGTCGATGTCGACCGCGACCACGTGCGCGCCGTCCGCCGCGAACCGCCGCGCGGCGGCCAGCCCGATCCCGCTGCCGGCCCCGGTGATGACGACCGTCCTGCCTTCGAACCTCATGAGGCCTCCGTAGCAATGAACACGTTCTTGGTCTCGGTGAACGCGTCGGGGGCGTCCGGGCCCAGCTCACGGCCGAGGCCCGATTGCTTGAAGCCGCCGAACGGCGTCCAGTAGCGCACCGAGGAGTGCGAGTTCACCGACAGGTTCCCGGCCTCCACCGCGCGGGCGACCCGGATCGCCCGGCCCACGTCGCGGGTCCAGATGGAGCCGGACAGGCCGTAGGGCGTGTCGTTGGCGATGGCCACGGCCTCCGCCTCGTCGGAGAACGGGGTCACGGTCACAACCGGGCCGAACACTTCCTCGGTATAAGCCGGGTCCTCCGGGCGCACCGGCGCGAGTACCGTCGGCGGATACCAGAACCCGGGCCCGGCCGGCGCGTGACCGCGGAACGCCACGGGTGCATCGGACGGTACGTACGAGGCCACGTGCGATCGGTGCGCCGCCGAGATCAGCGGTCCCATCTCGGTCGCCGCCGAGGCCGGATCGCCGACCACCACGCCGCGGACCGCGGTCTCGAAGAGCGACATGAACTCATCGAGCACCGAGCGCTGGACCAGGATCCGGGACCGGGCGCAGCAGTCCTGCCCGGCGTTGTCGAACACCGCGTACGGAGCGGTCGCCGCGGCTTTCTCCAGGTCGGCGTCGGCGAAGACGATGTTGGCGCTCTTGCCGCCGAGCTCCAGGGTGAGCCGCTTGACCTGGCGCGCGCAGTCGGCCATGATCCGCTGGCCCACCTCGGTGGACCCGGTGAAGACGATCTTCCGCACCGCGGGGTGGTCGACCAGGCGCTGCCCGACCACGCTGCCCTTGCCCGGCAGCACCTGGAACACCCCCTCAGGCAGGCCGGCTTCCAGCGCCAGCGAACCGATCCGCATCGCGGTCAGCGGGGTGGCCTCGGCGGGCTTGGCCACGACGGTGCACCCCGCGGCCAGCGCGGGCGCCATGCCCCAGGACAGGATCGGCATCGGGAAGTTCCACGGCACGATGAGGCCGACCACGCCGACCGGCTCGTGGAAGGTGACGTTCAGCCCGCCGGGCACCGGGATCTGCTTGCCGCTCAGTCGTTCCGGCGCCGCCGAGTAGTACAGCAGCACGTCGCGGACCTGCCCGGCCTCCCACCGGGCCGCCCCGATGGGGTGGCCCGAGCCGGTCACCTCGAGGCCGGCCAGTTCCTCCGCGGCGGTGTCCACGGCCGCGGCGAACGCGCGCAGCATCCGGGCCCGGTCCCCGGGCGAGACGGCCCGCCAGCTCGGCAGCGCGGCCGAGGCCCGGGCAATGGCCTCGTCGGCGTCGGCCGCCGAGGCCTGGGTCAGCGTGGTGACCGGCTCCTCGGTCGCGGGGTTGAGCACGGTAAACGTGGACATGCGGTCAGCACCCCCGGTCACAGGCGTTCGAAGCAGCGCCGCAGTTCCCAGTCGGTCACCGCGGCCTCGTAGGCGGCCAGCTCGACCCGGGCGTAGTTGGCGTAGTGCTCCGTCACCTCGGTGCCGAACGACTCCCGGGCGAGCTCGCTCTTTTCCCACTCCTCCAGCGCGTCGTGCAGGGTATGCGGGACGCGCGCGGCGTCGTCGGCGTAGGCGTTACCGGTCATCGGCGGCTCGAGCGGCAGCTCGTTGTCGATGCCGTGCAGGCCGGCCGCGATCATCGCGGCGACCGCCAGGTACGGGTTGACGTCGCCGCCGGGTACCCGGTTTTCCACCCGGAGCGAATGCCAATGGCCGACCAGCCGCAGCGCGCAGGTGCGGTTGTCCGGACCCCACCGGACCGAGGTGGGGGCGAAGCTCCCCGGCACGTAGCGCTTGTAGGAGTTGATGTTCGGCGCGTAGCACAGCGCCAGCTCGCGCATTGCGGCGAGCTGCCCGGCCAGGAAGTGCTCGCCGAGCTTCGACAGGCCGTGCGGGCCGTCCCCGGCCATCACGGGGGCCCCGTCAGAAGCAGAGCGCAGCGACAGGTGGATGTGGCAGGAGTTTCCCTCGCGGGCGTTCGGCTTGGCCATGAACGTGATGCTGTTCCCGTCCTGGGCCGCGATCTCCTTCGCCCCGGTCTTGTAGATCGAGTGGTTGTCGCAGGTGGTCACCGCGTCGGCGTACCGGAACGCGATCTCGTGCTGGCCCAGGTTGCACTCGCCCTTGGCCGACTCCACGTACAGGCCCGCCGCGGCCATGTCCAGCCGGATCCGGCGCAGCAGCGGCTCGATCCTGGACGTGCCCAGGATCGAGTAGTCCACGTTGTACTGGTTGGCCGGGACCAGGCCGCGGTAGTCCTTCGTCGCGGCCTGCTCGTAGGAGTCCTGGTAGACGATGAACTCGAGCTCGGTCCCGGCCAGCGCCACCCAGCCTCGCGCAGCTAGCCGCTCGATCTGCGCGGCCAGGATCTGCCGCGGCGAGGCCATCACCGGCGCGCCGTCGTGCCAGGTCAGGTCCGCGATCACCAGGGCCGAACCCTCGTGCCACGGGAGCCGGCGCAGCGTGGCCATGTCCGGCACCATGACGAAGTCGCCGTAGCCGCGCTCCCACGACGACATGTCGTACCCGTCCACCGTGTTCATGTCCACGTCCACGGCGAGCAGGTAGTTGCAGCCCTCGGAGTGGTGCTCGGCCACCTCCTCGCAGAAGAACTCGGCCGACAGGCGCTTGCCCTGCAGGCGGCCCTGCATGTCGGTGAAGGCGAGCACGACGGTGTCGATCTCGCCCGCACCGACGCCAGACCGCAGTTCCTCCAGGGTCAGCAGGCCGCGTCGACGAGAGCCGTTCTCGGCGGCCATCAGGCGGAAAGCTCCCGCTCAATCGCGGCCAGTTCCTCGGCCGAGCCCTGCACCTTCGGGCCCTTGAACCAGTTCTTCGCCGAGACCATCCAGTAGATCCAGGCGAAGCCGAGCACCACGACGACCGCCACGACCGTGTAGTTGAAGTTGCCCCAGTGGACCGGGTTCACGGTGGGCAGCATGAACAGGATCGTGATGAACACTACCCAGATCACGGCGATCCAGCCGACCACGTAACTCCACCGGCCCAGGTGCCAGGGGCCGCGCTTGAAGTTCTCGCCCTGCCGCAGCCGCAGGTACGTCGGAATGACGTAGGCGATGTACAGGCCGATCACGGCGATCGAGGTGACCGCGGCGTAGGCCGTGCTGTTCCACAGGTACGGCAGGCCCAGGATCAGCGCGCCGCCGGCCGCCAGCCAGATCGCGTTGGTCGGCGTCCTGGTCCGCTTGTTCACCTTGTGCCAGATGTTCGAGCCGGGCAGCGCGCCGTCCCGGGAGAACGCGTAGATCATCCGCGAGTTGGCGGTGACCGAGGACATACCGCAGAACAGCTGGGCCCCGATGATGATCAGCAGCAGCAGCTTGGCCCCGAGGTCCCCGATCGCGGTGGCGATGACCTGGGCCGGCGGCACCAGCGCGCTGGTGTAGACCGCGTACTTGTTCGGCTGGATCGCGAACGTGACGCCGATCAGCAGCACCCAGCCGGCGATCAGCGAGACCACGATCGACATCACGATGCCGCGGGGGCCGCTGCGCGCGGCGCTGTGCGTCTCCTCGGTCATGTGCGCCGACGCGTCGTACCCGGTGAACGTGTACTGGGCCAGCAGCAGGCCGAGCAGCAGCACGTAGAACGTGCTGCCCCATCCGGTGTTGTTGACGATATGGCCGAACACGTAGCCACCCGAGGCGTGCTTGGAGGGCCCGAAGGCGAGCACGCCCACGATGATCAGCACGCCCAGGATGTGCCACCACACGCTCACGTCGTTGAGCAGCGCGACCAGCTTGATGCCGAACTGGTTCATCACGCCGTGCACGAACAGCACGATCGCGAAGATCAGGATCGTCACCCAGTGTGCGGTGCTGACCCCCCAGACCAGGTTCAGCCATGCGTTGATGAAGAACGCGGCGCCGAAGTCGATGCCCGCGGTGACCGCGACCTGGCCGAGGAAGTTGAACCAGCCGGTGAACCAGGACCAGGCCGGCCCGTTCCTGGGGGCCAGCTTGGCCGCCCAGTAGTACAGCCCGCCGGCCGTCGGGTAGCTAGAGCAGACCTCGGCCATGGCCAGCCCGACGAATATGACCATGATCCCGACGATGGGCCAGCCCCAGACGATGAGGGCGGGGCCGCCGGTGTTCATGCCGTACCCGTACAGGGTCAGGCAGCCGGACAGGATCGAGATGATCGTGAACGAGACGGCGAAGTTCGAGAACCCCGACATCCGGCGGTGAAGCTCCTGTGCGTAGCCGAGTTCGTGCAGGCGGCGCTCGTCCTCGCCCGCCGTCGGCGCGGCGGCAATATCGTCGGCCATGCGATCTCCCTAGGGGGAACCAGCACATATGGATGGAAGCGATCCATTGAATGAACGTATTCACCCACCGTGCCGGGGAGCGTGTCAAGAGCCTTCCCCGGTCCCCGCCAGGGGATCGGGGCCAGGGGGGAACGGGGGGGCGGGCAGCCCCCCCGTGATCGGGGGGTTCCGGGGGGTCGCCCCCCCGGGCTAACACTTCGAGGAAGCCGCGGAGCAGCGCCGCGGTCCCGGCCACGTGCTCTTCCATCGCGCGCCTGGCCCGGTCGGGATCGCCGGCCAGGATGGCCCGGACGATGCCGGCGTGCTGGACGTTCGCGTGTTCCAGGTTGCGGCCGAGCATGGGGATGGCGTTGAGCAGGTCGACCAGCTGCACCCGGGCCTCGACCACGCTCGCGGTCAGCATCGCCGAGCCCGCCGCGTCGGCGATGGCCAGGTGCAGCCGGGTGTCGGCCGGGCGGTAACCGGAAGGGCCGCACGCGTACATGGCGGCCAGGCACTCGGCCAGGCTCTCCCGCTGCTGCATGGTCAGGCTGGCCCGGGCCGCCATCTCGGCCGCGCCCGTCTCCACCACCCGCCGGAACGTCAGCGCGTCGTCGAGCTGGGCGCCCATGTCCCGCGCGGTCCTGGTGAGCTCGTCGTGCACCATCGGTTCGGGCTGGCGCAGGATGAAGGTGCCGCCGAACCGGCCCCGCTTGGTCTCGACGTACCCGGCGGCGGCCAGTTCGCGCAGCGCTTCTCGCAAGGTGATACGGCTGATGCCGAGCCTGCGGGTGAGCTCCCGCTCCGGCGGCAGCCGGTCACCGGGCGCGTACACGCCCAGCTTGACGCCCTCGAGCAGCCGCTCGACGGTCTCCTCGAAGGCATTGCCCGTGCGAACCGCGCGGAAAACCGCCGCGGTGATGGCGGGCGATCCTCCCGGCACGTTCTTAGCTCCTGAGCAAGAAAGGCTGTCGCCACCTTGAGGCGACGTAACGCAAAAAGACTAGATCATAGGCGCAAGTACCGTGCCCTCGGTGCTGGCCCGTTCGGCCGCTATCCGCTCGGCGGCCGCCTCAACCAGCGCGCTGAACAGGCGGAGGTCGCTGCCCTGCTCGGGGTGCCACTGCACGCCGAGCACGAATCCGGAGAAGCCGTCGAGCTCGGACGGTCCGGCCTCGACCGCCTCGACGGTGCCGTCCTCTTCCCAGGCCACCGCCTTGAGCCCGTCACCGAGCAGGTCGACCGACTGGTGGTGCTTGGTCGGCACCTCGAAGACCTCGCCCCCGGTCAAGATCGTGGCCAGCGTGCTGTCCGGGCTGACCCGCACGTGGTGCCGGCCGAACCCGCCCGGCGGGCCGTCGTGCCGCTCGTGCCCGTGCAGGTCGGGAAGGTGCTGGTGCAGCGTGCCGCCCCGGCAGACGTTCAGGATCTGCATGCCGCGGCAGATGGCAAGCAGCGGCACCCCTTGCCGCAGCGCGTGGCTGGTGACGGAGAGGTCCCAGGTGTCCCGCGCCGTTACGGGAACCTGCGTCCGCGGGTGCCGCGCCGCGCCGTACCGCACCGGTTCGATGTCAGGCCCGCCCGTGACCACCAGGCCGTCCAGGCCCGCTACCGTGGCGCTGGCCTCGTCGTCGTCGCCACCCGGCGGCAGCAGGACCGCCCGGCCGCCGCTGCGCCGCACCGAGTCCACGTACACAAACGGAAGGATTGCCGCCCGCGCCGACCAGCTACGCCAGGACGCTTGATCCTCATATGTGGTTATGCCAATAACCGGCGTCATAGTTCCCCTTTGAACTGCTCCTCCGTGACCCCGCTACCCCAGAGAACACAGGAAATCACGATCACAATCATTCCGAACGGACCGTGGTTTACTGCTAACCCTCCGTGCAACCGCTCACCTACCGTGTCCGTGTATCGCGTGGCTAACGGGATTACTGGTGGCGGTGTTGCGATTCAGGTTAGCAGCGATGGGTCCGGTGTTCCGGAACCTAATCTGAGTAACAACCTGTGCCTGCAGGATGATCCATTGTAGATCCGTGACCGCCGGTTCGCATGGCGAACAAGGAAATTGGTGACTCACAGTCATTCTGGGTGGGCCCGTCGCGGTATGCGGGCCTTCTGGCTGGGACGTTCCTAGATCGTAAGAAGATCGCGGGTCCGGGCCTGGTGGGCGGGCCAGCAGGGAAACCGATGCCGGACCGGGTCCGCGACGAGCCGTTCCATGGCCGCCCGGGCCGCCGCGTTGTCCGGGGTGCACACGACCATCCGGGTGCCCGGCGCGCTCTGCACCGCGAAGCTGGTGGAGGTCATCTCCAGGCGAGGGTAAAGCGGGTGCCGGAACACTTTGGCGTGGTAAGCCGGCTGGGCCACATCCTGGGTCGCCCACATGGCCGCGAACTCGGGGCTGGCCGCTTCCATCCGCCGGATGAAGCCGGTCCAGGCCGGGTCGCCGATGTGGTGGCCGTAGCCCGCCCGCAGCTGGGCGACCATGGCGGCGCGCTGCTCGGCCCGGTTCTCGATCACGCTGCAGCAGTCCGGGCTGGTGAAGGCCTGCAGCAGCGTATTCCGCTCGGCCGCCGGAACCTCCGCGGTGCGCGGGAACAGTACCTCGTAGGCGGCATTCCAGGCCAGGATGTCGAACCGCTCGGTCATGACGCTGACCGGCATCGGGTTCAGCCCGTCCATGATGACCTGGACCTGGGGCCGCAACGGCGGCCCGCCGCCGCCCGATCGCGTGATGTCCGGCACCTCGGCCAGCCGGAACAGGTGCTGCCGCTCGATCGCGTCCAGCTGGAGCGTCCTGGCTACCGCCTCGAGCACCTGCACGCTGGCCCGGATCGGGCGCCCCTGCTCGAGCCAGGTGTACCAGGTCACGCCCACGCCGGACAGTTGCGCCACCTCCTCGCGGCGCAGCCCGGCCGTCCGGCGCCGGTACCCGCCGGGCAGCCCCGCGTCCTCCGGCGTGATCCGCTCGCGCCGGCTGCGCAAGAACGCCGCCAGCTCATGACGCCTTTGGCTCGCGGAGGTGCCGCGCTCCTTCGGCTCGCTCATGTGTCCATGCTCCCCGCTCGCCCGGTCGGCTGCCAGGTGGTACTGGTACCAGGATAACCAGTGTCTTGGTACCTGGATAATACAGACCCCAAGCTTAAGGCATGACCAACATCCTCACCCGCGACGCCCGGGACGCCCGCGCCGGCCTGCTGGCGGGCCGTGAACGCCGGGTTCGTCCCGGTCTCGTCCTGGCCGTCGTCCTCATCGGCCAGTTCATGGCCGTGCTCGACGCGTCCATCGTCAACGTCGCCGCCCCTTCGATCCACGCCAGCCTGCGCGCCTCCGGCGCGAGCCTGCAGCTGGTGGTGGCCGGCTACATCATCACCTACGCGGTCCTGCTGGTGACCGGCGCCCGGCTCGGCGACATCGCCGGCCACCGGCGCGTGTTCCTGGGCGGGCTCGTGGAGTTCACGCTGGCCTCGCTCGGCTGCGGCCTGGCCGGCACGGCCGGTGAGCTGATCGCGCTGCGCTTCGCTCAGGGGGCGGGTGCCGCGATGATGATCCCGCAGGTACTCAGCCTGATCCAGCGCACCCACGTCGGCCCGAAGCCCCGGGCCCGCGCGATGAGCTCGTACTCCGCCGTGCTGGCCGGCGGCGTGGTGGCCGGCCAGCTGGTCGGCGGCCTGCTGATCAGCGCGAACCTGTTCGGCTCGAGCTGGCGGCCGGTGTTCCTGGTCAACGTGCCCATCGGCGTGGCCCTGCTGGCCGTCGGCGTCCGGGCCCTCCCGCACGGCAAGGGCGAGCCCGGCCGCACCCTCGACCTGCCCGGGCTGGCCCTGCTCACCCCGGCCGTGCTCGCGTTCGTCTTCCCGCTCGTGCTCGGCCAGCCCGAACACTGGCCGCTCTGGGGCTGGATCCTCATGGCCGCGAGCATCCCCCTGGCCGGCGCCTTCGTCCTGGCCGAACGCCGCGTCGCCGGAACCGGCGGCACGCCGCTGATTCCCGGCCGGGTGCTGCGGGTGCCCGGCGTCCCGGTCGCGATCGCCGCCCTGTTCACGGTAATGATCATCTTCAGCGGCTTCTTCTTCACCCTCGCGCTGCACCTGCAGGACGGCCTGGGCTACTCCCCGCTGCGGGCGGGCCTGACCTTCGCCCCGACCGCGACGGCCTTCGCCCTGGTCAGCCTCAACTGGCGGCGGTTGCCGGCCCGGTGGCACGGCGCCCTGATCGCCGGCGGCTTCGTCACGTTCGCGGTGACCATCGCCGGCCTGGCCTGGATGCTGCACTCGGGCGGGACCGGGGGAGCGGGAATCTACCTGATCGGCGCCATCACCGGCGCCGGGATGGCGGCGGCGTTCAGCCCGCTGATGACCCGGGTGCTGCTGAGCGTCCCGGTCGAGCTCGCCGCGGACGCGACCGGGGTCGTGGTGACGGTGAACCAGCTCGGCCTGCTCGTCGGCGTGGCCACGTTCGGCACCTTGTACCTGAATCTGGCCGGACGCCTGCCCGGCCACGCGCTCGGCGCGTTCCGCCACCTGTCGGCCCACGCCGAGGCGATCACCTTCCTCGCCCTGGCCGCGCTGGCCATCGTCGGCGTAACCCTGGCCATCACCCACGTCATCAAGCGCCACCACGCCCCCGCCTAGCGCCATGGAACCCGGGGTTCACCCGGGGATGCGGGCACGTCCAGGTTGCTCGGGTACATTCGGCCTGCAGAGAGGAGGGGACGGTGGCCATCGTGGTGCTGGTGCTCTGGCTGTTCACCGTCGGCGCCGGGCTCTACCTCCTGGTGACCAGCAACCTGGGCCGTGCCCGCCCCGCGGCCACCATCCCGGGGGCTGAGCCGGCCGCAGCCCTCGCCGCGGCAGCCGGTTCCACCGCGCAGCCCGCCCCCGGGGTGCCGTCAGCCCCGGCCTCGAAGCGCGAGATGCGGCGGGCGGCGCGGGACCGGTTCGACCCGCCCTCGCTGACCGCGGCCAAGAGCGCGCCGGCCGTGCCGGGGCTGCGGTCCCTGCTGGAGTTCGCCCATCCGGCGTTCGCGATCGCGGGCCTGGGGTTCTGGCTCGGCTTCACGATGGTGCACGACCGGGCGCTGGGCTGGATCGCGTTCGGGCTGGTGACAGCCACCGTCTGCCTCGGCCTGACCTGGTACACGGCCAACACGCGCGCGGCCAGGCGAGAGGGGCGAGAGGGGTCACCCGGGAGCGAGCCAGCGCCGGCGTTCAGGACCCGCCTCGTCCTGCTGCACGGCAGCGCGGCCACGGTGACCTTCGCGCTGGCTGCCCTGACCGCCCTCGTGCTGAGCCATTAGGACAAGCAGGCACCAGAAAGTGGCCAGTGCACCCGACCGCCTGCACGGATAGGGGGAGACGAGCGACCACCGAGCCTGGGAGCGTTTGTGTAGTTGGCTCAATGATCTCGGCCGCCGTGTGCACTGACCACTACCCATGACTACGGGCTGCTGTCCCCGGCGGCTCAACCCTCGGCATCCGCGTAAGAAGCCGGTAAGAATTTCTGCCCGCGGACGTGAACCGGCGTCCGGCGGGGGACGGTTACATGGACAGGTACCCCCAGGGACGATCTTCCGCGCTGTGCTGACCGGGCAAAGGATCTCGGATTTGAAGAAGGTGGACGGTAACGGGGACAGCCACCCGACCCCGGAGGCCCGCGACGAACCCCCGGTCGCCGGCAAGGCCCGCACGGCCCTGAGCAGGCGCCGCGCGCTCACCGTGTTCGGCATCGGTGCCGGCGCCCTGATCGCCGAACAGGCCCTGGTCGCCGACGGCATTCCCCCGGCGGCCAGCCCGCAGGTGCAGGCCAGGCCCGCGCCCCCCGAACCCAGCGGCTACGCTCCCGACGGCACCGCGGGCCGGGCCGCGGCACTGCCCCTCGATGCGGTCCAGCTGCTCGACAGCCCGTTCCGCCTGAACCAGGCCAGGAACACCGCCTACCTGCTGTTCCTGGACCCCGAACGGATGCTCCGCTCCTTCCGCCTCAACTACGGCGAGCCCACCACCGCCGAGCCACTCGGCGGCTGGGAGAAGCCCGACTCGCAGATCCGCGGCCACATGACCGGCCACCTGCTGTCCGCCCTCGCGCTCACCTACGCCAACACCGGCGACGGTGACGCGAAGAGCCGCGGCCAGTACCTGGTCAGCCAGCTCGCCGCGTTCCAGGCGAAGGACGCCAGCCGGGGTTTCCACGCCGGCTACCTGTCCGCGTTCCCCGAGGGGTACTTCGACATCCTGGAGCGGGGGAGGTCGATCTGGGCGCCGTACTACATGATCCACAAGTACCTGGCCGGGATGATCGACCAGTACCAGCTGGCAGGCGACGACCAGGCTCTCGACGTGGCGAAGAAGCTGGCCGACTGGGTCGACTGGCGGACTCACCGGCTCTCGTACGGCCAGATGCAGATGATCCTGCAGACCGAGTTCGGCGGGCTGCCGGAGGCGCTGGCCAACCTGTACACGATCACCGGCCAGGAGCGGTACCTGGCCGCCGCGCAGCGTTTCTACCACGCCATCGTCCTCGACCCGCTGGCCGAGGGCATGGACAACCTGCCCGGCCTGCAGGCGAACGTGACCACGCCGAAGATCATCGCCTGCCTCCGGATGTGGGAGGAGACCGGCAACTCCCGGTACCGCGACATCGCCAGGAACTTCTGGGACATCGTGACCGGCCACCACGTGTACGTGATCGGCGGCGCCGGCAACTACGAGCACTTCCAGCAGCCCGACACCGTGGCCGCCCAGCTGTCGAACTTCACCTGCGAGAACTGCGTCAGCTACAACATGCTCAAGCTGACCAGGCTGCTCCATTTCCACCAGCCAGGCCGCACCGACCTGCTCGACTACTACGAGCGCACGCTGCTCAACCAGATGCTGGGGGAGCAGGATCCGGACTCGCCGCACGGCTTCAACTGCTACTACACCGGCCTGTCGGCAGCCTCGTTCAAGCGCCAGCCGCTCAACTACTTCCCCACGGGCAACCCGGACGTCTACGCCACCGACTGGGACACGTTCACCTGCGACACCGCCACCGGGCTCGAGACCCAGGCCAAGTTCGCCGACACCATCTACAGCCGCGACGCGCACGGCCTGTCCGTCAACCTGTACATCCCGTCCCAGGTGACGTTCGGGGGCCTGGTCCTGAGGCAGGACACCGGTTTCCCCGACGACCCGGCCGTCCGCCTGTCCGTGGTGTCCGGCGCCGCCACCGTGACGCTGCGGGTCCGGGTGCCGAAATGGGTGGCGGCCCCCCCGGTGGCCTCGCTCAACGGCGTCCCGCTGGACAACCTGCCAGCAGCAGGCCCGAGCAGCTGGGTCGCGCTCCGGCGGCATTGGCGGCCAGGCGACGTGTTCCAGGTGACGCTGCCCATGCAGCTGGCCGTCGAGCCGACGCCGGACCATCCGGCGGTGCAGGCGCTGACCTACGGTCCCGTCGTGCTGAGCGGTGTGCACGGCAGTGACCCCGGCTCGCTGACGCCGCAGCTCGAGATGGCCTCGGTCCGCCGGACGGCCGCCCAGCCGATGACGTTCGAGGGCGTCGTCAACCGCAAGCCGATCACCCTGCTCCCGATCGGCCGGGTGGCACACGAGTACTACACCACCTATTTCCAGATGGTGTAGTACTCGCGGAGCCAGGCTTTCAGACGCTGGCCGCCTCCAGCACCCGGGCCGGCGCCTCAGCAACGACCTCGGCCGGCACCTCGGCAGCCACCCGCGCCGGGCGGAAGGCGCGGAACGCGACCACCAGGCCGGCCGCCACCACGATCGCCCCGGCCAGCACGGCCCGGTCGGCACCGGACACGAACGCGTCTGCCGCCGCGTGCAGCACCGAAGCCCCGCCCGGCCGGTGATCAGGGTTACCGGCCGCCACGGCCGCGCCCAGGGAACCGACCGAAGAACCCATCCGGCCAGCGAACACTGACGCCGTGATGCTGCCGAACACCGCCACGCCCAGCACGCTGCCCATGTTGCGCGTCGTGTCGTTGACGGCCGAACCCACTCCGGCCATGGCCGGCGGCAGCTCCCGCATCGACGCCGAGGTCGCGGCCGGCATGGCCAACCCGAGGCCCGCGCTGACGATGACCAGGGCCAGCACGTAGTGCCCGTAACCGGACGAGCCGGAGGCGGTCGCGAAGAGCAGCAGGCCGCCGGTCACCGCAGCCAGCCCCAGGGTCACCGGCACCCGCACCCCGGCCCGCTTGGCCAGCGCGGCCCCGACCGGGCTGAACAGGGCCAGCGCGGTGGCAGAGGGCAGCGCCCGCACCCCGGCGGCCAGCGGGCTGTAGCCGAGCACGAACTGGTAGATCTGCGAGCTCAGGAAGACCACGCCGGACAGGGCGAAGAACAGCACGGTGATGGACAGGCCGGCCCCGGACAAGCGCGGGTTGCGGAACAGCCGCAGCGGCAGCATCGGGTGCTCGGCGCGCGCCTCGAAGACGACGAACAGCGCCAGCAGCGCGACCGAGGTAGCCCCGAGCCCCAGCGTCCGGGCGGACAGCCAGCCGGCCTCCGGCGCCTCGATGATCGTGTAGGTGAGCCCGGTGAACGCGGCTACCGACAGCGCCGAACCAGCCAGGTCGAGCCGCCCCGAACCCGGCGCGCGCGACGCCGGGACCAGCCAGTACCCCGCGACCAGGGCGACCGCCACGATCGGCAGGTTGACCAGGAAGATCGAGTCCCAGTTGAAGTGGGCGAGCAGCCAGCCGCCCGCCACCGGGCCGATCGCCACGCCGAGGCCGCTGACCGCTGACCACAGGCCGATCGCCTTGGTCCGTTCGGCGTGATCGGTAAACACCGCCGTGATGATCGACAGCGTGGCCGGCATGATGAACGCGCCGCCGATGCCCATGACCGCGCGGGCCGCAATGAGCTCGCTGGTCGTCTGGGTGAACGCCGCGGCCAGCGAGCCGGCGGCGAAGACGGCCAGCCCGGCGGCCAGCGCGCGCTGCCGGCCGAACCGGTCCGCGATCGCCCCGGCCAGCAGCAGCAGCGCGGCGAAGGTGAGGGTGTAGGCGTCCACGATCCACTGCAGCCCGCTGGCGCTGGCGTGCAGGTCCCGGGCGAACGTCGGCAGTGCCACGTTCACGATCGTGGTGTCCACCACGATCACTAGCAGGGAGAGGCAGAGCACTCCCAGCGTGTACCAGCGCCGGGAGTAGGCCTGGTCCTTCGTAAGTGTCCTGCCCATGACCGCATCTCCATCTGTACGTCTGTAAGGCTACGCTTGTTTTGCTATCTTGACTGTACGGCTGTAGCCTTATGGATGTCAACACTTGTAGCGCAACAGGTGTAGTCTCAAAGGCGAGGAGGTCACCATGCCCGCAACCAAGACCCGGCAGCGGAACCCGCGCGGCCAGGGCGAGCGGCTCCGCGACGACATCATCGAGGCGGCCAGCCGTCTGCTGGCCGACCCGGCCGCGCCGCCGCTAACGCTGCGTGCGGTCGCCCGCGAGGTCGGCGTGGCCGCGACCTCGGTGTACCTGCACTTCGATGACATCGAGTCGCTGACCCTGGCGGTCGTGAACCATCTCTTCGACGAGCTGATCAGGCAGCAGGACCAGATCACCGAAACCGATCCCCGCCAGCGCGTCCTGGCCGGGGCCCTGGTCTACTGCGAGTTCGGGCTGGCGTCCCCGGGGCACTACCAGCTGATGTTCGCCCGCCCGCTGCCGCTGCCCGACTACACACCGGAGCATTTCCCCGGCTGGAAGTCGTTCCAGCAGCTGATCGGCCGGGTGGCCGCGTGCCTGGGCACCGACCCGGAAGATCCGCGGGCGTTCTTCACCGGCCAGCTGATCTGGCAGCAGATGCACGGCATCGTCAGCCTGCGCATCTCCCGCTCCAAGTTTCCCTGGCCCCCGCTGGAGGAGACGGTGGTGACCGCGGTCGACCGCCTGCTGGGTCCCGCTCATTGATTGGATCCGAACGAGCCGAGGTTGCCCGCCCCGGCGCCCGCTTCTCGCCATCCCTGCTGAAAGGCACCGCGTGACCCCAGATGCCGTCCCGGAGACCCTGGACGTGGCCCGGCTGACGCCCTCCCCGCCGGTCACCGCCCCCCAGGCCGCCGAAGCCGTCGGGGCCTGCTTCGGCCTGTCCGGCGAGCTCGCCCGCCTGCCCGGCGAAGCCGACGACAACTTCCTGCTCGATACCGGCGGCCAGCAGTACGTGGTGAAGTTCGCGCACCTGCGCGCCGACCCGGCGGTGGTCGACGTCCAGGTCCGGGTGCTGCGGCACATCCAAGAGACCGCGCCCGGGCTGCCGGTGCCGCGGGTGCTGCCCGCCGTCGACGGGGAGTTGTGGACCACGGTACCGGAGGGCCCGCTGGCCGGGCGCGTGGTGCACGCGCTCAGCTACCTCGACGGCGCGCTGCTCCGCTCGGTGACCACGGACGCGCCGCTGCGCCGCGCCCTCGGGGCCACCCTGGCCGAGCTGGGCCGGGCGCTGCGCGGGTTCGACGACCCGCTGGTGCACCGGCCGCTGCTGTGGGATCTCGCCCAGCTGCCCCGGCTGCGTCCCCTGCTCGCCGGACGCTCCCCGGGTCCGGAGGTCGAGGAGCAGTTCGGCAGGCTCGCGACGGCCCTGCCGGGCCGCCTGGCGGGCCTGCGCACCCAGCTCGTGCACAACGACTTCAGCCCGGACAACACGCTGATCTCGCCGGACGGCGCCCGTGCGGGCGGCATCATCGACTTCGGCGATGTCACGGTGACCGCGCTGGTCAACGACCTCGCGATCGCCGTCGCCAACATGCTGGGCGATGGTCCCGACCCGTTCGGTCCCGGGCTTGACCTGATCGCCGGGTACCACGCCGTCACCCCGCTCACCGCGGCCGAGCTCAGCCTGCTCCCGGACCTCGTCCTGGGCCGCGTCGTGGCCCGGATCATCATCAGCGAATGGCGGGCCGAACGGTTCCCGGAGAACCGCGCCTACGTCCTGCGCAATACTCCCAGGGCGCGGGAGCACCTGCACCGGTTGCTTAGCATCGCCAGTGAGCAGACCGCCGCGCGCATCCAGGAGGCGACCCATGCGTGACACCTCGACCATGGTCAACGGCTTCGACATGAACTCGGTCGACGCCCTCGACCCCGAGCTGCGCCAGATCGTCAAACGCCGGGCCAGCCTGCTCGGCCCGGCCTACAAGCTGTTCTACGCCAACCCGGTGCGCATCGTCCGCGGCGAGGGCGTGCACCTGTACGACGCGGACGGGCTGGCCTACCTGGACGCGTACAACAACGTGCCGTCGGTCGGGCACTGCCACCCGCGGGTGGTGGAGGCGATCGCCCGCCAGGCGGCCACGCTCAACACGCACACCAGGTACGCCAGCGAGCTGATCCTCGACTACGCCGAGCGGCTGCTCGGCACGTACCCGGACGGCGTCGGCCACGTCATGTTCACCTGCACCGGCAGCGAGGCGGTCGACCTGGCGCTGCGCGTGGCGCGCTTCTACACCGGCGGCGACGGCATCGTCATCACCGCCAACGCCTACCACGGCGTGACCGCGGCCGCCGCCGAGATCTCGCCCAGCCTGGGCCCGGCCGTCCCGCTGGGCCGTTCGGTGTGGACCGTCCCCCCGCCCACCGATCACACCTTCGCTAACCAGGTGCGGGCGGCGATCGCCGACATGAACCGGCACGGCGTCCGGCTGGCCGCCTTCATCGCGGACAGCCTGTTCTCCTCGGACGGGATCCGCCCCGACCCGATCGGGCTGCTGCGGCCGGTCGCCGGCCTGGTCCGCGCGGCCGGCGGGCTGTACATCGCCGACGAGGTCCAGCCCGGGTTCGGCCGCACGGGGGAGGCGATGTGGGGCTTCCAGCGCCACGGCATCGTGCCCGACCTGGCCGTCATGGGCAAGCCGATGGGCAACGGCATGCCGATCGCCGGGGTCGCGGCCCGCCCCGAGATCCTCGAGGAGTTCGGCCACAAGATCAGGTACTTCAACACGTTCGGCGGCAACTCGGTCTGCATCGCCGCCGCGGCCGCGGTCCTGGACGTGATCGAGGCCGAGGGCCTGCGGCAGAACGCCCAGGCCGTGGGCCTCTACCTGCGCGACACCCTGGAGGCGATCGCGAAGGACACGCCGCGGATCAGCGCCGTCCGGGCCTGCGGCCTGTACGCCGCGGCCGACTTCGCCGACCCCGCCACCGGCGAGCCTGACGGTGCCACCGCGATCCGCGTCGTCAACGGCTTGCGCGACCGCCGCGTCCTGATCAGCGCGACCGGCCCGGACGGCAGCTCCCTCAAGATCCGCCCCCCGCTGCCCTTCGCCCGCCCCCACGTCGACCGCCTGGCCGAAGCCCTCACCGACACCCTCCGCACCCTCTGACCACGCCGCACGGCACCGGATCCTGCCGCGACCACGCCGCACGGTACCGGATCCTGCCGCCAGCCCGCCCCAATCGCCTCAGTCGTCAGCGTCGCCTCACTAGTCAGCCTGGTAGCTCTCATGCCATGACGGCCGATTTTGCGGGGTGGATTGGGGCTTGCGGGAGGATTGGGGGGAATATAGTGCACAAAACTCACCCGGAAGCCCAGATCCTCCCGGATATTTTGCGAGCCGGTCGCATCATTGCGCCCGTGTGCACCAAGCACACCGTATGCACCGTATAGGTTAAACGAGTTTCGCTATTTACGGGAAACGCGAGGCCGCCGGGACCGACCCCGGGCGG
>Ga0335082_10000530_pt1 | contig 39753 bp, 33 predicted proteins | sample Lox_Sample_41_FD_206718 | JGI IMG/M metagenome (GOLD analysis project Ga0335082, IMG submission 206718) | Soil microbial communities from Loxahatchee National Wildlife Refuge, Florida, United States - Lox_Sample_4.1 | ecosystem: Environmental > Terrestrial > Soil > Wetlands | place: USA...
CGGCGAATACCGTCGACGCTTCATCGAACGACAGACCGTGCTTGGCGAGATTGCGTGGCGCCTTTCGGCGATCCCATTCGAAGCGCAGGCCCATGCCTGCTCATACCACCCATTTGGAAGACGCGATGCAAGCCGAACTTTGAATTATGCTTACCAATGCAATCGGCAACCCACGCCGGAGCTGGCGGGTCAACACCCTAACCATACCCCCGCCATCACAGCTGGTCCGCCGGGCTCACCACGCCGCGCCCACCGCGGTTGAGGACGTGCGTGTAGATCATCGTGGTCGACACGTCCTTGTGACCGAGCAGCTCCTGCACCGTGCGGATGTCATAGCCCGCTGCCAGCAGATCCGTGGCGAAGCAGTGCCGCAACGTGTGCGGCCCGACCGGCTTGGTGATTGCCGCGCTCCGCGCCGCCGCATGGATGGCCTTTTGCAACACCGATTCGTGGATGTGGTAGCGCTGCGGCTCGCCAAAGCGCGGATCACGGCAGATCTTGGACGCCGGAAAGACCCACTGCCAACCCCACTCGCGCGGCCCATTCGGATACTTGCGGGCCAACGCGTCCGGGAGTTGGACGCGCCCGAAGCCCGCGTTCAGATCCCGCTGGTGCAGCGACCGAACCTTCTCCAGGTGCGCGGTGAGCGGCTCCGTGACGCACGCCGGCAACATGGTCACCCGGTCTTTGTCGCCTTTGCCCTGACGCACCATGATCTCATGACGACTGAAATCCACATCCTTCACGCGCAACCGCAGACACTCGCGCAGGCGCAAGCCGGCACCGTAGAGGAGCATGGCCATCATCCAGGGGACGCCGTCCAGGGCGCCGAGCAGCGCGCTGACCTCCGGGCCGTCACCCCCGGCATAGCCATCCACCTCCCCAAGTCGCTGCGGGGCGCCCCATCACTGCGCCCGCAGCGGCTTGGCCTGAAACGTTGCTTCGTTGAGAAGGCGTGTCGCCGCTATGACTGCGCGTCCGCCGGGCGCGGGATGAGCTCCACCGGCTTGAAGCGCTTGAGCGCCTTGCGCCCCTTCTGGGCGCGGTGCGCCAGCTCGGGGAGGTGGAAGCGCCGCTCGCTGCCGTCGTCGGCAATGGCGATGGGCGGACTGTCGAGCGCGTGGCAGACGGCGCCGATCAGACGATCGCTCTTGTCGAGCCGCATGAGAATCACGCCGCGCCCCGCGCCGGCGAGCTCGGGTAGCTCGTCGGCGGGGAAGGCCAACACCTTGCTCTCCGCCGTCGCGGCGGTGATGGTGTCGCCGTCGGCCGGCATGACGACGATGATCTCGTCGCCCTCCTTGGTGCGTCCGAAGCGCCGCCCGCTCTTGGTGGTCTCGCTGAGATCCGGGCGGCAGAAGAAGCCCATGCCGCCGGCGCTCGCCACCAACCACCGCGGTCCGGCGGCCGGCGTCGACTCCGCATCGCTCGGCGGCGTGATCAATGCCGCGGCGATGACGCGCTCGCCATCCTTGAAGTTGAGCAGCGACTGCACCGGCTCGCCGTAGCCCGTCGTTGCCGGGACGCTGGTGACCTTCATCACGTAGGCCACGCCGAAGTTGGAGAACAGCGCCAGGTTGTCGCGCGTGTTGCCGCGCAGGATCCACTTGGCGACATCGCCCTCGCGCACCCGCGTGCTCGCCGGGTCCTTCACCTCGCCGAGCCGCTTCATCCAGCCGTCACGCGTCACCACCACCGTGGTGTCCTCGTGGACGACGTACGCCTCGGCGTCGTACACTAACTCGGCGCCGGCGCTGAGCACCGTGCGCCGCTTGTCGCCGTACTGCTTGGCTACCGCCTGCAGCTCGCTCTCGACGAGGTTCCAGCGCGCCTTCTTGCTCTTCAACAGGCGTTCGATCTCCTCGGCGCGCTGCTGCTTCTCGCGCTGCTCTTCGCGGATCTTCTCGATCTCCAGACGCGCCAGCTGATAGAGGCGGGTCTCGAGGATCGCGTCGGCCTGGATCTCGTCGAGCTTGAACTCCTTCATCAACTGCTGCGCGGCGTCGGCGCGCGACGCCGACTGGCGGATGATCTTGATGGCGCGATCGAGGTTGGCGAAGAGCTTCAAGAAGCCGGCGAGGATGTGCAAGCGCGCCTGCAGCTCGCGCAGCTCGTGCTCGAGACGCCGGGTCACCACCTCGAGACGGAAGTTTAGGAAGTGACGGCACAGGTCGCGCAGCGTCAGGCGCGCCGGCTGCCCGACCCCGGGCGTCGCCGTCGGCACCAGCGCCGTCAGGTTGACGTTGAAGTTGATCTGCAGGCTGGTGTGCTTGAAGATGTACGCCATCACCGCCTCCGGCGAGGCGTCGGGCTTGATCTCGACGACGACGCGGACGACGTCGGTCGACTCGTCGCGCACGTCGGTGGCCTGCGGCAGGCGGCGGCTGACGATGTGTTCGGCGATCTCTTCGACGATGCGTGCCTTGTTCGACGTGTACGGGATCGAGGTGATGATGACGCGCGTGCGCCGCTTCTCCACGGCACCGACGTATTGCCCGCGCAGCCGCACCGCCCCTTGGCCGGTGTCGTAGATGGCGCGCAGCTCGGCGCGCGTGTTGAGGATCTCGCCGCCGGTGGGGAAGTCGGGACCCTTGATGAACTTGCACAGCTCCTTGCTGGTGATCTCCGGGCTGTGGATCATCGCCACCAGCGCCTCGACGACCTCGGTGAGATTGTGCGGCGGGATGTTCGTCGCCATGCCGACGGCGATACCGGTGCTGCCGTTCATCAGCAGCTGCGGCACGGCCGCCGGCAGCACCACCGGCTCGCGCAGCGTGGCGTCGTAATTGTCGCGGAAGTCGACCGTCTCGTGACGGATGTCGCGCAGCAACTCTTCGGCGATCGCCGTCAGCCGCGCCTCGGTGTAACGCATGGCCGCCGGGCTGTCGCCGTCGAGCGAGCCGAAGTTGCCCTCGCCCTGCACCAGCGGGTAGCGCAACGCGAACGGCTGCGCCATGCGCACCATGGCCTCGTAGGCGGCGATATCGCCGTGCGGATGATACTTGCCGAGCACCTCGCCGACGACGGCCGCCGACTTGCGTGGCCGCGTCCCCGCCGTCAGCCGCAGGTTCTGGTACATGGCGTAGAGAATGCGCCGCTGCACCGGCTTGAGGCCGTCGCGCACGTCGGGCAGGGCGCGCGAGGTGATGACGCTGAGCGCGTAGGCGAGGTAGCGTTGCTCGGCGGCGCTGCTCAGATCGACTGCTGCGATGTCTTCCGGAGGGCTCTTTTGCACGTTCGTATCCTGTTGGGGTGCTGCGAAGAGGGTTGCACCGCCGCTCCACTACCACGCCACGCCGCGATTATAGTGTGCGCCCGGGATCACGTCGAGTCCGCGGCTGGGTGGTGTCGGATGTTGATCGCGGCCGCCAGCTGTCAGCGGTTGGCAATCAGCGGTCAGCCGGATGTCGTTCGGCCCGGATAACGTCCATGGACTCTTCGGCGGATCGCTGAACGCTGGCAGCTGAACGCCGTGCTCGCCCGGGGGCGAGCACGCGCAATTCCGTTGACAATTGGTCGCAGCGAGAGGTATCGGCAGAGCATTCGTCAGGCTCTGAGACGTCGAGGGAGGATCGATGAGCAACTGGACCGTGCGCGGCCGCGCGGCGGCAACGCTGACCCTGGGTGGGCTTCTGGCGTTTGCCGGCCCGGCGCGAACCTTGGCGCAGGTGAGCGTGCTGACCTATCACAACGACAATGCGCGGACCGGCTTCGTGCAGGAAAGTCAGCTGACGCCGGCAAACGTCGATGCCACGCACTTCGGCCGTCTCTTTCATCATGCGGTCGACGGGTACGTCTACGCCCAGCCGCTCTACGTGCCGAACGTCGCGGTGCCCGGCGAGGGCACGCACAACCTGGTCTACGTGGCGACCGAGCATGACAGCATCTACGCTTTCGATGCGGACGATGCGCACGGGAGCAACCGCCAGCCGCTCTGGCACTTCAGGTTCCTCGACCGCCGCATCGGCATGAACCCGGTGCCGTCGCGCGACACCGGCTGCAGCGACCTGGTTCCGCAGATCGGCATCACCGGCACGCCGGTCATCGACCCCGTCGGCGGCACGCTCTTTCTGGTCACCAAGAGCAAGGAGCAGGGTCAGTACGTACAACGGTTGCACGCTCTCGACGTCACCAACGGACACGAGCGCTTCGGCGGGCCGATCAAGATCAGCGCCTCGCTGCCGGGGAGCGGCGACGGCAGCAGCGGCGGGATGATCGCGTTCGATCCGCTGCGCGAGCACCAGCGGCCGGGCCTGCTGCTGGTCAACGGCATCGTCTACATCTCGTGGGCGTCGCATTGCGACAACGGCCCGTACCACGGCTGGGTGATCGGCTACGACGCCAACACGCTGGCGCAGGTGAGCGCCTTCGTCACCACGCCCAACGGCGGGCTCGGCGGCATCTGGCAGAGCGGCGGCGCGCCGGCGGCGGATGCGGGCGGGAACATCTACGCCATCACCGGCAACGGCACATTCGACGCCGACAGCAGCGGCAGCGATTACGGCGACACCTTCCTGAAGCTGAGCACCACCGGCGGCCTGAGCGTTGCCGACTACTTCACGCCGTTCAATGCCGCGATGCTCGAGGCCGGCGACGTAGACCTCGGTTCCGGTGGAGCGTTGCTGCTTCCCGACCAGGTCGGTGCGCATCCGCATCTGGTGGTCGGTGGCGGCAAGGAAGGCACGATCTATCTCGTCGACCGTGACGGCATGGGACACTTCAATCCCACCGATGACAGCCAGATCGTGCAGTCGATTCCGGCCGCGGTCGGCGGCGTGTTCAGCACGCCGGCCTACTGGAATGGCACGATCTACTTCGGCGGCAGCGGCGATGCGTTGAAGGCCTTCCCGCTGAGCGGCGGCCTGCTGTCGACGACGCCGGCCTCGCAGGCGAGCACCAGCTTCGGCTTTCCCGGAGCGACGCCGAGTGTGTCGGCGAACGGCACGAGCGACGGCATCGTGTGGGCCATCGAACACGTCGGGTCGAAGAATCTCGCGCCCGCGGTGCTGCATGCCTACGATGCGACGGATCTGTCGCACGAGCTCTACAACAGCACGCAGAAGCGCCACCGCGACGCCGCCGGCGGGGTGGTGAAGTTCGCCGTGCCGACGATCGCCAACGGCAAGGTCTACGTCGCCGGCCGCAAGCGGCTCACCGTTTACGGGCTGCTGTAGCCCGATGGCCGAAGAGGGTCTCGAGGTTCCCGAGGAGGGACACGCCCGCCGCGGGATGGCGCAATGGGTCGCCGCGTTCACCGCGGTCTTGGCGACGCTCGGTGCCGTCGTCGGCTTCGGCGGCAGTCACCTGATGAACGAGGCGCTGCTGAAGAAGAACGAGGCGGTGTTGCGCAAGGCCGAGGCCACCAACGAATGGAATCACTATCAATCGACCAGCACCAAGGTGCACCTCACCGAGCTGGCGCAGGATCTGGCGCCGCCGGAGCGCAAACACGAGTTCGACGATCGCCTCCGCAAGTACGAGGCGGAGAAGGATGAGCTGGCGGCCAGGGCGCGCGCCCTCGACGCGGCGTCGAACCAGGCGGACCGTGACGCGGAGGAGCTGGACCGTCCGCACGCGCGCTTCGCGATGGCGATGATCTGCCTGCAGATTGCCATCTCGATCGCGTCGATCACCGCGCTGACCGAGCGCCGTTGGCTGTTCTACTTCGCGCTGGTCAGCGCCGCGGTGGGCGTTGCCATGTGCCTGGCGGCCGTACGCTACCTCCGCTGAGGCGAGTGGCGCTGCGGCGTCGGGCCTCTAGGCGCCTTGCAGGCGCCGCAGCGTCTCGATGGCCTCGTCGATGTGGCGATCGATGCCGAACTCGCTCTGGATCACGTGGCGCACGACGCCCTCTTTGTCGATCACGAAGGTCACGCGCTTCGTCGGCAGCCACCCGCTGAGCCGCGACACCCCGAACGCGGTGGCGATCTTGGCGTCGCGATCGCTGACGAGCGGGTAGGGGAGCCGGTACTTCTCGGCGAACGCCGCGTGCTTCTCCGCGCTATCGAGGCTGACGCCGACCACCTCGCCGTCCAATCCGGCGACGTCGCCGCGGCGATCGCGGAAGCTGCATGCTTCCTTCGTGCATCCGGGGGTGAAATCCTTCGGGAAGAAGTACAGCACGACGTGGCGCCGGCCGCGGAAGTCCTTGAGCCGCAGCTGCCGGCCGTCGGCCAATGCTCCGCTGAACTCAGGCGCCTGCTCACCAACAGCGATCATCGCTATCCTCCGTGTCGTTCGGCCTCCCATACCGCTGAACGCCTCCGAATGCGAGTCGTTGGGGCGGGCGCTGCGGGGCCGGCCACGTGCATTTCGATCATTGACAGCTGCAGCTCTTACTGGTGCAATGCTCGGAACCATGCATGCACGGGGGGGATGGGTCCGGGGGCTCGTCGTTGTTGTCTGGATGGCGATGGCGGTGCCAGCCGGTGCCGGGTTGGTTCAGGTGACCGATCTGCCGTTGGGGCGCAGCGTCAGCAACCCGTCGATCTCTGGCGACGGCCGCTTCATCGTCATAACCTCCAGCGGCAACCTCGGCGGCGTCAATCCCAGTCAGTTTCCCAACGTGATGGTGTACGACGCTTTGAACGCGGCGTGGTCGCTGGTGACGACCGACACGGGGTTCGATCCGACGATCTCCGCCGACGGGCGCTGGGTGGCATTTACATCGGGCGCCGACTATGCGCGGCGCAACGCCGACGGCAGCGACGAGATCTTCCGGTTCGATCGCAAGGTGCACCGCTTCCTGCAGGTGACGCGGGACATCAACGGCGACGGGGCCAGCGAGCTGCCGGTGATCAGCGGCGACGGCAAACGCATCGCCTTCGAGACCAGCAGCAACCTGCGCGGCCGCAACCCGGACTTCAGCAACGAGGTGTACCTGTTCAACCGCACCGGTAACAGCGCGATGTCGCGCGATCCCGAAGGCGATGGCGAAAGTCACACGCCGGTGGTGAGCGCCGACGGCACGTTCGTCGTCTTCACCAGCTCGAGCAATCTCACCAACCACAACCCGAACTTCGGCACGGAGCTGATGCTCTACGACGTGAAAAAGCGCGACCTGTCGCAGGTCACCTACGACCCCGACGGCAACGGCGACGTCGGCAGCCTGGCGATCAGTGCGGACGCTCGCTTTGTGTTGTTCGTGTCGTCGCTCAACATCGCCGCGCTCAACCCGGACAACTGCACGGCGATGTACCTCATGAATCGCCCGCGCCACGACTTCTCCGTCGTCAACAACTCGCCCGACGGCTTTTTCGATGCCGATCTGCCGAGCATCAGCGACGACGGCCGCTGGATCGCCTTTCTGTCGGGCGCGGACATCACGCAGGGCAACCCGGACCACAACGCCGAGGTCATGCTCTACGACCGGGCGCGCAAGACGTACACGCAAATCACCGACAGCACGGGGTGCCGGAACGATGCGCCCAAGATCACCGGTGACGGCACGCGGATCGTGCTGCTGTCGAAGTGCAACTATACCGGCGGCAACCCCGACGGCAGCTTCGAGGTGTTCCTCGCCGACAATCCCGCGCTCAACCTGAACGTGCATTCCGAGGGGCCGGTGTCGCTGGAGCTGACCGACCCCAACGGCCTGAGCATCAACAAGACGAGCAGCACCATTCCGCGTGCCAGCTACACCGAGGGCGACTTTGATAACGATACCATCCCCGAGGATCGCGTCGTCGTCCCACAGGCGGTCGAGGGGATCTACCAGATCAACATCCTGGCCGATCCCGCTGCCAATCCGACCGACCCGGTGACGCTGGAGGCGACGTTGAACGACCTGACGGTGCCGTTGGCGACGGGCACCATCGCCACGCTCGGCGGGCGGCAGTTCATCTTCAGCAACCAGGGATTCTCGCGGCGGACCTCACGGATTACGCCGCTGAACGGTGCCGGCAGCCGGCTGTATCTGACGGCGCGCCTGCGGCACGAGCCGGCGACCTCCGGTCCGGTGAGGATGCTGTTCGACGACGGCACCAACCAGGTGAGCTACGACTTCGGTCAGATCGAAGACTTCGGCAAGTACCCGGTGGGCCGCACGTTCAACGGAGGGGTCAACGGCTTCTTCACGCAGGTGCGCATCAGCAAGCGTCCGGGCGGTACCGGTACCGTCTCGCTGCTCGCCCGCGATGGGGACCTGTCGATGTTCGACGGCACCGGCGACTTGAGCATGACCATCGTCGTGCAGATCGGCAATGGGACCGACATGTATCACTTCCGCTTCAAGCGCCGCGTCCTCACCGGGCAGCTGATCCTGCAGTGACGTCGGATACCCTCGCGGCTTCCAGCTATCAGCGTTCGGCAGTCAGTGCTCGGCGCCGGTGCGGCTCGCTGACAGCTCACATCCTTGCGGTCACGCTGCGATTCGGTAGTGTGAGCGGTATTGCCGCGGCGGCGCAGACGTGATCTCGTCCGGCGCGGGTGAAGGAGTCCCTGATGAACGTGTCGATGTGGGCCAAGGCGGTCAATGTCATTCCGCGGGTGAGCAAGGAGGAGTGGAACACCCTCGACGTCATTTCCCGTTGGCTGATCGCGACGCGTTCGGCGGTGCTGGTGATGACCTTCATCTCGGCGGCGATCGCCGGCTTGTTGGCGGCGCGGGACGGGCATTTCAATCTGCTGCTGTGGCTGATGGTGACGGTGGGGTTGCTGTTTGCGCACGCCACCAACAATCTGGTCAATGATTTCACCGATCATCTGAAGGGGGTCGACAAGGACAACTACTTCCGTGCCCAGTACGGCCCGCAGCCGCTCGAGCACGGGCTCATGACGCGCGGCCAGGTGCTGCTGTACACCGCGGTGACCGGCTTGATCGCACTGGCGGCCGGGCTTGTCTTGGTGGCGGCGCGCGGCGAAGCGACGTTGACGCTGCTCGGCATCGGCGTCTTCTTCGTGCTGTTCTACACCTGGCCGCTCAAGTACATCGGCATGGGCGAGGTGGCGGTGATCCTGGTATGGGGACCGCTGATGGTGGGTGGCGGCTACTATGTCATCACCGGGCAGGTCTCGACCCCGGTCGTCCTGGCCAGCTTGCCGGTGGCGTTGGCGGCGACGACGGTGCTGTTCGGCAAGCACATCGACAAGCTCGACGCCGATGCCGGCAAGGGGATTCGTACCATGCCGGTGCTGCTCGGCGAACGCAACGCGCGCTACGCGACCATCGGCATGCTCACCCTGCAGTACGTCCTGGTCGGCGGCCTGGTGTGGAGCGGATACATGTCATGGCTGCTGCTGGCCGTGTTGGCGGCACTGCCGTGGTACACGCGCGCATTGCGCGTCTACCGTCATCCACGCCCGGCGGCGCCGCCGCCGGAGTACCCCCCCAACATTTGGCCGTTGTGGTATGCGGCCCTTGCCTTCCAGCACACCCGACGCTTCGGCAGTCTGTTCCTGCTCGGCCTCAGCGCCGATCTCCTGGCTCGCAAGCTCGGGCTCTTGTAGGAGGCCGTGCTTCGTGGATACCGACACGGACCCGCTCGAGCGCATCGACGTCATCACGGCGCGGCTCTACGGCGAGCACGGCTACCCGCACCAGGCCTGGACGCGCTTGCGGCGCGAGTCGCCGGTGCACTGGTGTGAGCCACCCGGCTACCGACCGTTTTGGGCGATCACCAAGCACGCCGACATCACCGAGGTGTCGACGCAGCCGGACAAGTTCCGCAGCGCCGGGCGCTTCATCCTCTTCCCCGAAGCGGCGACGCTGCAAGGGCCGACGCTCGAAGAAGCCCCGCCGCTGCGCATGCTGGTCAACATGGACCCGCCCGAGCATCGCGACTACCGCAAGCTGGTCAGCCATTGGTTTACACCGCGCGCCATCGGGCACCTGGAAGGCCGCCTGGAACAGATCACCCGCGAGATCTTCGACGACCTGGCGAAGGACGGCGGCACCTACGAGTGCGACTTCGTGCGCGAGGTGGCGGCGCTACAGCCGCTGCGGATGATCACCGAGATGCTCGGCATCCCGCGCGAGAAGGAGCCATTCGTCCTGCGGGTGACCAACGAGAATTTCGGCATCGAGGATCCGGAGTTCCAGCGCCAGGGCGACACGCGCGCGGACCGCTTGGGGTTCCTGCAGGAGGCGTTTACCTACCTGAGCGAGATCATGGCGGAGCGGCGTGCCGATCCGCGCGAGGACTTGACGACGGTGCTCGCCACCGCGACGTTCAACGGCGAGCCGATACCGACCTTCGAGCTGTTCTCGCTCTACTTTCTGGTGATGGTGGCCGGACACGACACGACGCGCAACGCCATCTCCGGCGGCCTCCTGGCGTTGCTCGAGCATCCCGACGAGCTCGAGAAGCTGCGCCGCAATCCGGCGCTGGTGGAGACCGCGACCGACGAGATCGTGCGCTGGACCACGCCGGTCAACCACTTCGCGCGCACCGCCACCGTCGACTACGAGCTGCGCGGCCGGCACATCAAGCCGGGCGATTCGGTGGCGCTGTTCTATGCCTCGGCGAACCGCGACGAGGAGGTGTTCCCCGATCCGTTCGTCTTCCGCATCGATCGTGATCCGAACCCGCACCTGGGGTTCGGTGTCGGCGAGCACTTCTGTCTGGGCGCGCACCTGGCGCGCTTGGATCTGAAGGTGTTCTTCCGCCAGTTCGCCGAGCGCGTCGAATCGATCGAGCTGGCGGCGCCGGTGCAGCGGCTGCACGCCAGCTTCGTCGGCGGCCCCAAGCGCATGCCGATCCGCTACCGGCTCAAGCCGGCGTGAGCGGTCGGCGGCGCACTGGGCTGGTGTGACGGCGGTGTCGCAGCGACGTGCCCGGCTCGTGGTGCTCAGCGCGCTGGCCAGCAGCGGGCTGGGGGTGCTTGTGTTGGTTGGGGGCGCCGTAGGCAGCGTCCGTCTGGTTCAGGTGCGGCCCGCGTTCGTGCCGATGCCCTTCAACTCCGCCATCAGCTTCTTGTTTGCGGGCATTGGCCTCTTCGGTTTGGCGCGGCCCCGGCGATGGTTGGCGGCGGCTAGCGGAGTGCTGGCCGCCCTCCTCGGCGCGCTGACGCTCATACAGTTTGCCGCGGGCATCGACACCGGGGTGGACCGTGCCGGTGGCGGCGGCTTCCAAACGGTGACCGTTTCGCACCCCGGCCGCATGGGGCCGAACACGTCGCTGTGTTTTACCGTGATCGGGAGCGCATTGCTGGTCGCCGCCGTGTGGCCGCGATGGGGATGCCGAGCGCCGTTGCTCGCACACGCGGGAGCGGTGGTGGTTGCCCTCGGGACGGCGACGCTGCTTGGCTATCTCGGTGGGATGCGCCATGCGTTGAGTTGGGGGCATCCGTTACGCATGGCGATACACAGCGCCGCTGGCTTCTGCGCAATCGGTGCGGGCTTGCTCGTTGCGGCATGGGACGAAGCGGATGCCTCCGGGACGCCCCGGCCCCGCTGGGTCGCGTCGGTCGTCGGCAGCGGCTGCATTGCTGCGACGCTGTGGCTTTGGCGCGCGTGTACGGCCGAGGCACACGCGGACGTATTGTCACCGGGATGGCCGTTCGGTGTGTTGACTGCCGGGCTCGCGCTGGCCGCGCTGCTGACGGCGCTACTCTACCGGCGGCGGCCCGCGTTCTGAGCGTCGGCAGCGATCGCCGCGCATGGTTCGCTCATTCGGCCGGTTCGAGTGAGGCCGCCGTGAGACAGTATACCCTGAGGACGCGCGCGGAAAGGCTTACCCCTGCCGGTCGTGCGGTTGCAACCGATTCCCCTCACCGTAGCTACTCGGTCGACGCCCCGGGCTGCGCAAAAAAAGTGCTGGTGATACTCAAATTGATGCCGTACGGTTTCAGCAACGTATGGCGCCTACAAGGATCCTGGTCGTAGACGACTCCCCCGATTTGCTGATCATCCTCGTACACACTCTCCGGGGTGCCGGCTACCACACGGTGACCGCACCCTCCGGCAAGGACGCCCTCCGCGAGCTGGCGGCACAGTCCTTCGACTTGGTCCTCACCGACCTGTCGATGCCCGAGATGAGCGGAGTCGAACTGATCGAGCACATTCGCGGCGATCAACAGTTGCAGCGCCTGCCCATCGTCGTGATCACCGGCTTCGGGTCGGGCCCACTCGCCACCGCCGCCATGCAGGCGGGAGCCAACGCGTTGCTCTGCAAGCCCTTCCAGCGCCAACAACTGCTGCGGGAAGTGCAGCAATGGATTCCGGCCTCACCGGTTCCGGCGGCGCAGCCCACCATCGGTGGCAGAGCCGAAGAGGGCGGCGAGTCCGGTCAGTGGCAGCTACGCTCTGACGCCTGACGCGGCGTGCCAGACCCGGCCTGCTAGACTGCCACGGCTGGCCGTGGCAGATCGTCTGTTTCCGAGCGCGGTCGTTGGGACCTCCCTACGCCACCCCCGACCTCCGCCCGATCATCGCGCACTTGCACCGGCTTGCGGATTGTGAAAGCTCCACCAGCGATGCCACCGTCGGCGCGGCGCCATCGCTGCGGCGGGAGGAGCGGATGCAGGAGTTCTTGAAGGTCTACGCCGAGCACATCGTGCGCTACCCGTGGCGGGTGCTGATCCTGTCACTGCTGGCCACCGTCGCCGTCGCGTCGGGCATGAGCCGGCTTAGGGTCAACCTCGACCTTGAACAGCAGCTGCCGGCCGATCACCCGTACGTGGTCGTCGATCGCATCGTCCGTAAGCAGTTCGGTGGGCGGAACTTCGTGGCGATCGCTCTAGTCCCAAAGTCGGGGACCGTCTGGCGCCCGGACGTCTTGCGCATCGTCCACGACCTGACACTCGATCTGCTGAATACGCCAGGAGTCATTCGCCAGAACGTGGCTAGCCTCTCGTCCCCGTATGTCCGCGTGCCGCGCGATCACGGCGGGACATTGACCGCGGACTACCTCATGAAGGAACCGCCGGCGGATGCCGCCGCGGTTGCGGCGGTGCGCGATCTCTACGAGCAGGAGCCCCTGTTCAAGGGAACCGTGGTCAGCAAGGACGAGCGCGCGGCGCTCGTGCTGGGCGACTTCTATGAGAATGCCGCCGACGAAGTATCCGTGGCGATGGAGGCGCTGGTTGCCAAATATCGCTCGCCCGACATCGACATGGCGCTGGCCGGGGAACCAATTTACCGCCACTTCGAAGGTGTGATCGTGCAACGTCAGCGCTACTACTTTCTCGGCACGGTCGCCGCCGTGCTGCTGGCGTTGTGGCTCGCCTTTGGCCAACTGCAAGGCGTTGTCTTGCCGACTACGACGGCACTGCTCAGCACCGCGGTCGCGATGGGATTCATGGGATACGCCGGCATCCCGATGAATGCGTGGACCGCCTCCGTGCCATTGATGGTCGTGAGTGTCGCCGCCGGACACTCGGCGCAGATGCTCAAGCGCTACTACGAGGAGTACGCCCGCTGCCGGGATCGGGGCGTGGCGGTCGTCGAGTCCACCGCACGCATCGGTGTGGTCATGATGGCTGCGGGCGGCACGGCGGGCGGCGGCTTCGCCGCACTCGCCCTGCTCGGCATCCCGACGCTCGCCCAATTCGGTCTGGGCGTAGCCTGCGGGATCTTCGCGGCGGTTGTCCTGGAGATGTCGTTCATGCTCGCGCTGCGCGTTGTCTGGCCCACGGGCACGGCCGCGGCCGGCGAGGGTCCACTGTCCGGCTGGCTGGGCTATTTCCTCCGACCGCTGGCGGCAACGGTGTCCGCAACTCCTGGGCGAACGGTGCTCGGCTTCCTCGTGATCGCCGCTGTGGCCATCCTGGGATACCCGCGGCTGACCAGTGACATCGACGCGAAGACCTATTGGTCCGAGCACACCCGCATCGGCCACGACCTGCGCGTGTTCGAGCAGCACTTCCCGGGCACGACGACACTGACCATTCTCCTCGACGGCCCGCCCGGCTCCATGCAATCCCCGGAGGCCATCCAGGTGATGACCGGGCTGCAACAGGCAATGGCGGCGGATCCGGAAGTGGGACGGACGTCGTCGGTTGCCGACTTCGTGCGGCGCACATACGAGGTCTTCGCGCCGGAAGAGGCCGCCAACGGCCTGCCGCTCGAGCGCGAGTTGATCGCGCAGCTGTTCATGCTCGCCGACTCGCCGGCCTTCGAGCGCTACGTTGATCGCGGATACAAGCAGGCGGTGGTGCTCGGCTTTCTCGATCGTGACGATACCGCCCTGACGCGCCGGGTGATGGCGCGGCTCGAGGCGTATGTCCGCCAGAACCCTTCCCCGACCATCCGGGTGTCGCTGGCCGGCGGGGTCGGTCCGACGGTGCTGGCGCTCAACGAGCACACCGTGAGGGGGAAGGTTCTCAATATCGCCGTGGTGTTTGCGGTGATCTTCACGATTGCCAGCGTGCTGCTGCGCACGCCGGTGGGCGGCGCATACGTCACCGCGCCGCTGGCCATGGCGCTGGTTGTGAACCTGGGCTTGTTCTCCTGGTCACGCGTCGCGTTCGACATGACGGGGGCGTCGATTGCCGCGACCGGTGTCAGCATCGGTGCCGATTACGCGATCTACGTGCTCTACCGGTTGCGCGAGGAATACCAGCGCCGGGCGTCGCTCGACGAGGCGTTGCGGGTCATGCTGGAGACGACCGGCCGCGCGGTGCTCTTCGTCGCACTGGCGATCAGCGCCGGATTTGCGGTGTACTTGATCTCCGACTTCTATGCCTTTCACGTCTTGGGTCTGTTCGTACCGCTCACCATGCTCACCAGTTCGCTGACCGCGCTCACGCTGCTGCCGGCGTTGGTGCTGCTCATCCGGCCGCGTTTCATCACGGAGCCGCCGCGGAACAAGGCTGCGGCCTGAATGCGCTCACCGGGGCCACGCCTCTGACCACTCTGACCACACTGCGGACTGGACCAACCGCTGACTCGACGATAGACTTGGCCAATGGGAACCGAGCGGATTGCGACGGCAGGGATCCCCACATACAGCTCCCGTACCGCGCTGAGAGTCCCTGCGGTCATGCTCGTGCTCTGGGCGTTGTTCGGGTTCGGCCTGCCAGTCTCGGCTGTGGCTCAGGAAGGGCCCCCCACCGCGAGCCAAGGAGGCGACAGTGTGACGGATCGCTCCGACGTTTCCGCCTTTCCGGGAACCGGCCACACCGAGGACGGACAAACCGCTTGGGAAGCTCCTTACAAGGGAAGTGGGTGGGGCAACGCGAAGGTGGGTGATGGCGGCAGCGACGCAGACCTTGGTGACGGAGAGGCGCTTGACGGAGACGCAGGGGGTGACGAGTAGCCGCAGCTCGTCGCGTTCCTCGCTTGTCGGCCCATCCTGCCGCTCGTCCCGACCCGGCCCGCCTGGGCTGCCCAGTTACGGATCGACTGCGCCGTCGGCGCGACCTGCTTGGCCAACTCCTCAGGGTCCCGTTCGCGTCGCACCGGCGCGACCAGCTGCTCCCCGAACTCTGGTGGCTACGGCTTCCGACTCTTTGGCATCGTGAACTCCTTCTCCCTCGAAAGGGATCAAGTGGCCACGGAACCGGGGTAACTCCAGAATGTGGGTGGCTCGGCTCCGTGCCCGAATGGACTGGTCGGCAGCCGTATGCCGATCAGGGCTGCGGCGGGCGCGGGAGCACCGTGATCGACGGCACCTGCATCGACGCGCCCGCGCGGAGCAGCGAGTCCACGGTCGTCACCAGGTGCTCGACGTCGATGATCGCCCCGGAGAGGTAGTTCCGCGCGAACCAGGTCTGCATCACCTCGACGGCGAGCTCGCGGTTCCAGTCCTTGATGAACTGCGTCTGTGCGTCGCCCTCGCCGCCGGCGCACTCGCCGAGGGTGACCCGCGTGAAGCCGATGCCGGGGTGCTCGACGCGCCACGAGTCGACCAGCCGGTCGAGCGCCGCCTTGGTGACATGGTACACGCCCAGCCCGGTCCACGGCGGCGTGTAGGACGAGCCGGTGGTTGAGAGATACAGCGCGGTCCCAGCCGACGCCGCCAGGTGGGGCACGGCCGCTGCGGTAATCAGCGATGCGCCCATGACGTTGGTGTCGAACGTGCTCCGCCACGTTGCAGCGTCGGCGTCCTTCAGCATCACCAGCGGGCCGATGGCGGCTGCGTAGACGAGGGCGTCGATTCCGCAAAGGCCTTCGGCCGCCTCGTTGATCGCGAAACGGCACGACACCTCGTCAGTGACGTCGCAGGCGATAGCCAACGCCCCCTTGCCGGCCTCTCGCGCCGCGTCGTCGAGCTTGTCCTTGCGCCGAGCCATCAACGCCACGCGTGCGCCCCGTCGCGCGAGGCCGATCCCGATGCAGCGGCCCAACCCTGTTGACGCGCCGACTACCACTGTCTTCAACATTGCCGTTCTCCTCTGATCGATGTGGATCTCAGCACCGCAGTCATGCCCGTGGAGGCTCGGGGCAGGTTGTCGCAGCAAGGGCAGGGCTTCCGACGCGATGAGCTCAAGATTGCCAGGCGAGGGGGGAGCGAGCCCGCCCGAGCAGGCATATATGCTCACACAAAAGGGGGAGTCAACTTGTGCTGGCGGTAGGCCCATGGAGCCCGCTGCCGTGATGCCCGGTCTTATGCATCGCGGCGATCATCTGCTCGAAGATAACGCCATTGAAGCGTCGCGCCCACGGTGCAGGCCCCGATCGAAGCGCTTGGCGTGATCGCGAACTTGCAACGGCCGCGACTCGAAACCGAGGACGCCGAATGTGCAATCTCCGCATCTGCAATCTTGACTCTCTATTGACGATAAGCATATTCTCTGCCCGCGGAGTAGGTTGAGGGTCCGACGAAGGAGCGCTGCAAGTGCCAACAGAGCGGCGGGAATTGGCTCGTAGTTCGAACGAGATCTACTACGACCCGTACGATTTCCAGATCGACGACGATCCGTACCCCGTCTGGAAGCGAATGCGCGACGAGATGCCGCTTTACCGCAACGACCGTTTCGACTTTTTTGCGGTCAGCCGATTCGACGACGTGGAGGCGTGCTCGCGCGACTGGCAAACCTTCATTTCTGGCAAGGGGACGGTGCTCGAACTCATCCGCGCAGGCGTGACGGCTCCGCGAGGGATGTTCATCTTCGAGGACCCACCCATCCACGACTTGCATCGCAGCTTGATGAGCCGCGTCTTCACGCCCCGGCGTGTCGCGGCGCTCGAGGCGCGCATTCGCGCGTTTTGCGCTCGGGCTCTCGACCGGTTCGTTGGCAGCGGTGGGTTCGACTATGTGCGGGATCTCGCTGCCGACATGCCGATGCGGGTCATCAGCGAGATGCTCGGTATCCCCGAGGCCGACCAGGAAGCGGTTCGGGATCGGATCGACGCGGGCCTGCGCATCGACAAAGATGGCCGGTCCAACGAGATCGACGCGACCACAGTGTTGTCCGACCACGCGCGATTCATCGATTACATCAACTTCCGCCGCCGGCACCCCGCGGACGACCTGATGACCGATCTGGTCACGGTCACCTTCGTCGACGAACACGGCGTGGAACGCCATCTCGACGAGGAGGAGATCGTCAACTACTCGACCCTTCTGGCTGGTGCCGGCAACGAAACCACGACCCGCCTGATCGGCTGGAGCGGCTACCTTCTCGCCAAGCACCCCGACGAACGAGAGCTCCTGTTGAAAGATCGCGGCCTGATCCCCGGCGCCATCGAGGAGGTCTTGCGGTACGAGGCGCCGTCGCCGGTGCAGGCGCGCTTCGTCACGCGTGACGTCGAACTTCACGGCACCACGGTGCCCGAAGGTTCCGTCATGCTGCTGCTGACTGCCTCGGCAAATCGCGACGAGCGCAGGTTCGCGGATCCCGATCGCTTCAACGTCTGCAGGAGGGTCGATCACCATCTCAGCTTCGGGTATGGGTTGCACTTCTGCCTGGGCGCGGCGCTCGCGCGGCTCGAAGGCCGTGTCGCACTCGAGGAGGTCTTGAGACGTTTTCCTCGGTGGGAGGTAGATGAGGAGAATGCCGAGCGCGTGCGCACCAGCACCGTCCGCGGATGGGACCGCCTCCCGGTGCGGGTCTAGCACGCCAATGCGGCCGTCAACTCCACCAGGGCCGGTTTGGAATCACAAGCCTCAAACACTCATTAGGGGAGGAGTGTGATGCTGAAGACAGGTCGAATCCTCGTCAATGCTGGACTCGCGCTGTGGCTGATCGCCGCCGCGGCTGTTGGTTCGGCGGCAGACGACCTCAAGCCCGGCGACGTCCTCAACGAGACGAACTGGCAAAAGGCGGAAGGCTGGCTGCCCCCGGAGATCCTGAAGCACTATCAGAACGGCGACTATGCCAATGTGATCGCCGATTGGCCCATCGGCCTGTACATGTGGCCGCCGGATTTCAAGGCTGCCAGCGAGAAGAACGCTGGTCAGCTCGAGGTCAACGGCAACGGTACGATCATCGAGAAGGGTACCAACCAGCAGCCGCCCTACATCATCGGCTTCCCCTTCCCAATCATCGATCCGGCAGATCCAAGGGCCGGCACCAAGATCCTGTGGAACTACTTCTATCGCCTCTGGTACCTCGGCAGCCTGCGCGCCGAGACGCAGCTCAACTGGGTGGCGCCAAAGAGTCTCGACCGCCGCGCCGATGTCGGGGCCAGTTTCGAACAGTACGACGGCATCCCGCCGGATGAACGGCTTCCCAATCCCGACAACTACAGCGTGCGGGTACTGGCGACGACGGTCTCGCCCGCTGACCTCAACGGTACCGCCGCGCTGACCTGGCGTTACCGCGATTCCGATAAACGCGATTCCAATTGGGCCTATGTCCCCGCCCTGCGCCGCGTGCGTGCAGTCAGCCCCGCCAACCGTTCGGACGGCTTCCTGGGCTCCGACATGAGTCAGGACGACGGCCAATTCTTCGACGGGAAACCTGAAGACTTCACGTGGGCCTTGAGAGGAGAATCCGCGCAATTTCGCTTCGTCGACCCGCTCAGCTTGAAGGGCGAAGTCGAGCAAGTGTGGCTGCCGACCGGCGGCTGGCGCGCCAACTGGCCGGATCTCAAGTTCCTTGGCTACATGGATCCGATGTGGAAGGGCATCGCCTGGGCACCCATCACCGGCGCCCTCGCCAAGCGACCGTTCTGGGTGGTGGAGGGAACGCCGAAGGACAAGTACTACCTCTACGGCCGCATCCAGCTCTACATTGACAAGGAAACCTTTCAGGGCGCGTGGAACCGCAAGTTCAGTTGGGACGGCGAGCTGGTGAGTACGCTGCAGGTCATGGCGTTCCTGTCCGGACGGTTCACGCGGCCGGATGGCAAGGTCGACTATAATCAGGCCTCAAGCATGGCGTTCCAGTGCGCCGAGAACGTCAAACGTCATCGGGCAACGGTGGCCGGGATCAAGTCGAATCCGAAATCGGGATTCGATTACCGGGTGAAGTTCCCCGCGACGTTTTTCGACGTGAACTCGCTGGGGCGCGCCGGCAAGTGATGGGATAGAAGTGACCTCTACGAATGTCCTGGACCTCGACCGGGATGTTCACGGGGTGCTCTTCAGGCCGCGAGTGGGTTCTCCGCCTTCCGCGATCGCCTTCGCCCGCGCTCGCAGGACCTCCTTGCTCACCTTGCCTGACGGCACGCGCGGCAGCTCGTCGACGGTGACGAGGTGTTCGGGGAACTTCTGCCGCGCGAGGCCCGCGCACTCGAGGAACCGGCGGATCTCTACGAGGTCGATCGCTTGGCCTGCCCGGAGCACAACGAAGGCACATCCCTTTTCGCCGGTCTCGCGGCTCGGCATCGCGACGATCGCCACCTCGGCGATGGCGGCGTGGGTCGCCAGGACGTCCTCGACCTCCTTTGGGCTGATGTTCTCGCCCGAGCGAATGATGATGTCCTTCTTGCGTCCGGTAATCACGAGATAACGCCCGTGCACGCGGCGCCCAAGGTCGCCCATCCGGAAGTAACCGTCCTCGTCGAAGCCGCCGACGTTGTCGTCGGGATGCAGATACCCAACGAACTGCTCCGGCCCGCGGACGAGGATCTCGCCCTCCTCGCCGTCGCCAACAGTCGCGCCGCTCGACGCATCGACGATCTTGACCTCGGTCGGCGGGACAACCTCGCCGTCGGTCTCGGCCCCGAGGTCCGCGTGCGCCCGGTCGCGGATCCCGAGGGTCGTCGTGGGCATCTCGGTGGATCCGTAGGCCCGGAAGAAGAGGCAGTGGGGATAGGCCGCGGCAGCTTCACGGATCAGGTCGGCGGAGACCGTCGTGCCGCCGCAGAAGAAGAGGCGCAGCGACCTTAGCACCCGGTCGGACTTGGAAGTCCGCAGCGACCCAACGGGGAGCGGTCCCGCCGAACCGACGCCGACCGCAGGTCCCATGGCCGTGGGTCGTCGCGCCGCCGTGTCGAGCAGCTGGCGGAGGAACGGGGTGGCGCCGCCGGTCACCGTGCACCGGTTTTTTTCGATGCAGTCGATCCCCTCGTCGGCGCTCCAGACGTCCATCAGCACGCTCGTCGCGCCGCTCACCCATGGCATGTCGAAGGCCCAGTACGCGCCGGTGATGTGCGTCACCGGCGAGGGCATGAAGACGACGTCGGACGGTCCGATCGCCCACGCATCGCGCATGGAGCGCACGCGATAGTCGAAGGCGTAGTGGTTGTGGATGACGCCCTTGGGACGTCCCGTCGTCCCTGACGTGTACATCACTACCATTGCGGCCGCCGGGTCGGTCGCGTGAAGGGTGTCGTCGGGCGCTGGAGCGAGCGACAGCGCGTGACGCCAGTCCCAGCCGGCCGCCCCGTCGCCGCGAACGACGACGATGTCCTGCAGTGACGGTAGCTGCGACCGGAGTCCCTCGATCATCCGCTGATGATTGTGCTTGCGGAACACCTGCGGGACGAAGATGAGCTTGGCTCTGCAGTCCTGCACGATGTAGCCCACCTCCGACTCGCGATAGATCGGCGGAATGGGATTGAGCACCAGCCCGCACCGCCGCGCCGCGAGCGCGATGACGGCAGCCTCGATCCAGTTGGGCAGCTGGAAGGACACGACGTCGCCGGGTTTGAGGCCGCGCGACCGGAAGAAGGCGGCAAGGCGCGACGCGGCGTCCCACGCTTCGGCGCGCGTCACGCGGCGATCGCCCTCGATGAGGAGGAGCCGGTCGGGCGCGTCGCGGCAGGCGCGGCGGGCGACATCGGCGAGCGTCTCGTCGCGCCAATGGCCGGCCCCGCGGTACGCCGCCGCCGCGTCGTCGGACCAGCGCGTCGCGAAGCCGCTCGGATCGGTCCGCAGCCTCCAGCTCATCCGTGTTCCGCGCCTGCGCGTCGAGCCTCCGCCGTCGTCAATCGATGTCCGATCGGACGAAAGACCACGGCGAGCCAGCGCTCGTGATCGAGGTGTGGCAGCGCGGGCACGCGATCCGCAAGCGACGCGAGCGCCTCACGTTCATCGTGCAGCTCGAGGAGCACGGCGTAGGCGTATTTCTTCGCGCTCCCTCTGATCTGCTCGTCGGCGAGGGTCAGGAGCTCGGCGCTGACAACTCCCGCCAGATCCGCGAGCTCGGCGAGGCCACCGCGCAACAGCGCGCCTTCGAACGCCGCGCCTTCGCCGGCGGCGGCGTTAGCGAGCATGAGCACCAGAGTCTTGCGCTCGCTCGTGTCCGCCGCGATGCGCGCGGCGGTCCGTACGGTTGCGCGCCGCCACATCGTCGGCGGTTGCACCGTCGACATGTCCACCGACGGGCTGATCGGCATCGCATCGGTTCCCCGCGCCTTGGCGAGCTCGGCTAACGCGAACGCCGGATCGTCCATCTCCCAGATCGTCAGGTAATCATGCTTGCCCGACGGCCACGGCCCTTCGACACGCTGGAAGCGCTGCCCGGCCAGGATGCCGGGGATCAGCACCGTGTGGGTCAGGTGGTCGGTCCCGTACCAGCGGTTGAACTCCTCTTCCCGACCGGGAACCGGATTTGACAGCGCAAACTGGAAACACGTAGCCATCAACGTCACCTCGCCCGCGGCAGACCGAGCAGCCTGTCCGCAATGATCTCGCGCTGGATCTCGCTGGTTCCGCCCGCAATGGTGAAGACCCAGCTCCACAGGAAATCGTACGTCCAGGGATGAGAGGTCCGGTCGCCGTCGAACTCGAGGAACTCCCAGCCCAGAATGCCGCCGACGAGCTCGCTCAGCGCCTTGTGCGTCGAGGTAACCATGAGCTTCATCAACGACGACTTGGGTCCCGGCACGCCCGTCCGATCCGTCTCCGCGATGCTGGTCAACGTCATCGCGCGGATCGCCATGGTGTCGGCCTTGAGCGACGCCAGCCGCTCTGCAATGTCGTCATGGTCGATGGCCAACCGCCCGTCCTCGAGGCGTACCTGCTGCGCCAGGCCGATCGCCCGTTGCACGCGCTGGTAGAGGTCGAGCTGGTCGCCGATGAAGCCCGTGCCGCGCTCGAACGAGAGTGTCGCCAGCGCGGTGGACCAGCCGTCGCCGATTTCTCCTACGACGTTGGCCCGCGGAATCCTGACCTCGTTGTAGAAGACGGTGTTCACATGCTCATCCAGGAGCATCGTGGTGATCGGCCGAATCTCGATCCCCGGCGCGCGCATCTCACAGATGAGCCAGGTCAAGCCATGGTGGCGCCTCGACTCGGGATCGGTCCGCACCAGCAGTTCCTGGAAGTCGGCATGCTGCGCGTCGGTCGTCCACATCTTCACGCCCGTCACGACGACGTGGTTGCCGTCGACGACGCCGCGGGTCGTGAGCGACGCGAGATCGGAGCCGGCATTCGGCTCGGAGAAGCCCTGACACCACAGCGCTTCCCCGGACAGGATGCGCGGCAGGTGGTAGGCCTTCTGCGCTTGCGTCCCGCGGGCGATCAGCGTCGGCCCCGCATGCATCAGGGCGACGTAGGTCGTGTTGATGTGGTGCGGCGCGTGCGCTCTTGCCAGCTCCTCGTACCAGATCACCTGGTGGAGAGCGCTGAGGCCGCGGCCGCCGTATTCCGTCGGCCAGGCGACGCCGGCCCAGCCGTGCTCGTAGAGCTTCCGCTGCCACGCGCGATCGAAGTCGGCCGCCGCGCGGCCTCGGGGCGGCCGAGGCGACCGCGGAACATGAGTCTGCAGCCAGGCGCGTGCGCGCGCCCGAAACTCGTCGTCTTCTTCGGAGTACCGCAGATCCATCTGCCTCCAGAGCCCGTGACTAACTTGCCTCCCGTTTCATCAACCCGCTGCCTCCGGAGAAGCGACTGAGCGACCAACGGGAGCGGCCCCCGCCGCGCCGACGCCGTCCGCAGGACCGATCTCGGCGTGCAGCAACCTCGCCAGCAGCGTTCGTTTGGAGCCGAACAGCCGGCTTAGCAGCAGGCTGTGCTTCAGGAGCACGTGGGCATGGTGCTCTGCCGTCACGCCGATGCCCCCATGCAGCTGGATGTTGGCGTCCGCATTCATGAGGGCGGCGCGGTTCGCGAGATGCTGAGCGGCGTCGAGATGTGCCTGTGCGTCGGCTCGGCGCTCCTTGAGCGCCGCCGCGGCGCTCCAGAGCTGGCACCGTGCGGCCTCCGCGCGCAGCGTCATATCTGCACACACGTGTCGGACGGCCTGGTAGGTGCCGATCTTGCGCCCGAACGTTTCCCGCACCTTCGCGTACTCGACGATGAGGGTAAGGGCGGTCTCCGCGACACCCACCTGCATGGCGGCGACAGCGAGTTGCCCGAGTCTCCAGACGTCGCCATCCAACAGAACCGTGATCGCCTCCGGGGTGCCGCGGGCGATCGTGCGCATCCCGGTCGCAGGATCGAGGCTCGGACGCGGCCGCGTCTCGATTGCGGAGACGTCGAGTAGCCGTGCGCCGTCGCGGTCGACGTACAGCGCGAGCGCGGCGTCGGGCGAGCCCAGCAGCCGCAGGCCGGACCCGTCGGTGACGGCGAGGGCGACACATTGCTCACCGGCGAGCAGTGCGGCTCGCAAGCGGTGGTCGTCGGTTGCCATGGCGGCGAGCCCCTGCGCGAGGATGTCGACCGGCCCGCAGTGCCGACCGACCTCACGGTAGAAGAGCGCGTGCTCGACCGCGGATAGGCCGCTCCCACCGGCGCCTTCCGGCAGCACGAGCCCGAACCAGCCCAGCGATGCGAATTCCGCGCGCAGGCTGGCGCTCAGCGCCGGCGAGGCGGCTGCGCCGTGGAGTCGGTCGAGCGGGATCGCGCGCGACAGAAACTTCGCGGCGGTGTCCGCGATCTCGATCTCAGCGCCGTCCGGGGCCAGGAACATGAGCCTGAGTGATAACCTTGGCTGGCATCACCCTATTCCTCGAGGGCGAGCGACATCGCGACCTTCAGACTGACAGGATCGACACGCCCGCAACGCCGGGTGCGCCGTAGAGCTGCGTGTAGCCGACCGTCGGCTCACCCGGCACCTGCCGATTGCCCGCTTGACCGCGGAGCTGCAGCACCACCTCGTGGACCTGGCGCAGACCCGAGGCGCCGATCGGCTCGCCGTTCGCGATCAGCCCGCCGTCGGTGTTCACGGGCAGCCGACCGCCGATCTCGAGCTCCCCTTGCGCCACCAGGGCCTCCTGGTCGCCGTCGGCACAGAACCCGTTCTCGGCCAGGTGGATGACCTCGGCGCCCGCGTCGGTGTCCTGCAGCTGGATCACGTCAACATCCTCGGGCCCTATGCCGGCTCTCTCGAAGGCGGCTCGCGACGCGTCGACCGTGGGGCCGGCCGTCTCCTCGATCGGAAGCCACGGACTGTGCACCTCGAACGCGCCGAGCCGCCGCGTTCGCACCACGCTGGCGCGCAGGTAGATCGGCTTGTCAGTGTAGCGGTGCGCCCGGTCGGCCCGGCACAGGACCACGGCCGCCGCCCCCTCGTCGGGACTGCAGAACATGTACTGCGTGAGCGGATAGTTCAGCATCCGTGATCGGAGAATCTCCTCCTCCGAGAGCGGTTTGCGTCGGAACGCGTTCGGGTTGAGCGCCCCGTTGCGATAGTTCTTTGCCGCGACCCGGGCGAGGGTCGTCGTCGAAATCCCATGGTCGTGCATGTACTTGTTGATCTTCATCCCGAAGAACTTCGTGGTGACGAAGTGGCCGAGCTCGCCGTACCACGAGGGGCAGGCATACAGGCGCGGATCGGAGCTGAATGCGCCGGGGAGGTGCTTGTCCATGCCGACGGCGAGGCCGAGCTCGTGCTCGCCCAACCGGATCGTGTCGGCGGCCAGTTTCAGGACGCTCGCCGCGGTCGCGCAGCCGTTGTAGACATTGTTGAACGGAATCCCCGTCAGCCCCAGGAGCGCGACCACCGCGTCGGGGTTGTCGATCTCGTAGCTCCCGGCGAACGCGAACTGGATGTCGCGCCACTCCACGCCCGCGTCCGCGAGGGCACGGCGGACGGCGATCGCTCCCATGTCGATCCCCGTCCGATCCCCGAAGCGGCCGAACGGATGCAGTCCCACTCCTACGATCGCGACGTCCACTTCCTCTCCTCCTTGCAGGCGTTCATACGCCGGAGCCCGCTCCACCAACCGGCCGGAATGCGAACGTCACGACCTCGTTGCCGTCGTCGTCGGTGCGGAACGGCACCAGCACGAGCTCCATGTCGATGCCGATCCTCAGGCCCTCCGTCGTCGTGAGGCGCGTCTCAACCCTCACCTCGTCGGCGAGTTCCACGTAGCCCACCAAGTACGGTACGAAGGCGTCGCCCGTGGGCCCGGCGTACGGGGGTGTGGGCGGCGGGAACTCCTGGGTCGTCCACGCCCACAGGCGGCCGCGCCGCGACAGCAGGTGCTCCGCCATTTCGGTCGACGCGCAGCGCGGGCACGAGTCCTGAGCAGGGAAGGTGACGATCCCGCACGCGGCGCACCGGCTTCCGATCAGCCGGGGCTCGTCGGAGGGCCACGTGAAGACGCCTTCCATTAACGGGACTCGAACCATCCTAGCACTCCACCGTGTCAGCCTCCGACAGCCGGAAACTCGCGTTGGCTTTCCGCTGACTGGCATCGGAGGATCTGAAAAAGAACACGGATACCATGAGCTGAGAAGCGTGATTTTGATCGGCAGGGTCCGACGGTCTCATCGGCTAGCGGGGTGGACGATCTGTCGGTAGTAGTCATATGGGAACCATATTCTCGCTTATCGAGAGCGTTGTTGCAAACGACCCCACTCCTGGTGCATCATCGAGTCCCAGGACATATCGGAGGCAGCCGCAACGATGGGAACGATGGGTCGAGTCGCCGTGGTCACCGGCGCGGCATCGGGAATGGGCCTGGCGATTGCCCGGCACCTAGCAGCGCGGGGTAACCGCGTCGGCCTGGTCGACCTGCAGGGCGACGCAGCACGTCGGGCCGCTGCGGATCTGCGTGAGACCGGAGCCACCGCGATCGCTGCGGAGGCCGACGTCACCGACCGCGGCGCCGTCGACGCTGCCCTCGAGAGGTTACGCGCGGAGATCGGACCCATCGAGATCATGGTTACCAGCGCGGGTCTCGACTCGTTCGAACCTTTTGCGGACATTACGATCGAGAGCTGGAAGCGCGTCCTCGACGTCAATCTCACCGGGACCTTCCACTGCCTGCAGGCCGCCGTTCCCGACATGCTCCAGGCCCGTTGGGGTCGGATGGTCACGATCTCGTCGTCGAGCGCGCAGTCGGGCGCCGCGCGCATGGCGCACTACGTCGCGTCGAAGAGCGGCGTGATCGGGCTGACCAAGGCGCTCGCGCTGGAGCTTGCTCCCCACGGAATCACGGTCAACACCATCCCGCCGGGCATGATCGACACGCCGATGCTGCGCCGCGCCGAGGCCGGTGGCGACATCGGCAAGATCGATAAGCTCGCCCCCCGGATGATCCCCGTCGGCCGGGCCGGAACTCCCGAAGACATCGCGGCGACGTGCGGGTTCCTCTGCTCCGACGAAGCGGGCTTCATCACCGGCCAGGTGATCGGCGTCAACGGTGGCATGGTTCTGTGAAGGAGGTACCGACGGCGTTGCCAGCGGCATTGCCGACGGTGCCGAGCCCAGCGGAGCGCGGAGCGCGCACGGGGGCGAATTTTCGACGGAGGAACGAACAGCATGAAGCAATCCCCGAAGCCCCCGAAGCAATACCCGAAACCCCCCGAGGGAACCTGGACGGAGCACTATCCCGAGCTGGGAACCGCCCCGGTGTCCTATGAGAGCTCGATCTCGCCCGAGTTCTACCAGCTCGAGCGTGAGGCCATCTTCAAGCGGGCCTGGCTGAACGTCGGGCGGGTCGAGCAGCTGCGGCGAAAAGGCAGCTTCTTCACCAAGAATCTCGCGGTCGCGAGCACCTCGCTGATCGTCGTCCGAGGCGCGGACGACAAGGTCCGTGCCTTCCACAACGTCTGCCGCCACCGCGGCAACAAGCTGGTGTGGACAGACCACCCAGCCGAGGAGATCAGTGGAAGCTGCCGGCAGTTCGCCTGCAAGTACCACGGCTGGAAGTACGATCTCGACGGCCGCTGCTCCTACATCCTCCAGGAGGACGAGTTCTTCGGGATCGACAAGGCCGACTACGGCCTGGTGCCGGTGCACTGCGAGGTGTGGCAGGGGTTCATCTTCGTAAACTTCGCCAAGCAGCCGAAGCAGACACTCACCGAATTCCTCGGCCCGATGATCACCGCAATCGACTACCCATTCGAGAAGCTGACGGAGCGCTACTACTACCGCGGCGACATTCGCAGCAACTGGAAGGTCTTCTTGGACGCCTTCCAGGAGTTCTATCACCCGCCCATCCTCCACGGCCACCAGAACCCGGTCATGAGGCAGTCCGAATACCAGCAGCAAGGTTTCTACACCATGCACTTCCAGATCGACGGTCCGCATCGCGTGGGCTCGACGAGCGGGGGTGCCGGCGGGTTCCTGGTGCCCGAGTTCTACAACCCCATCGAGCGGCTGATGCGCAGCGGCCTGTTCGGCCCCTGGGATCCGTCGGAAATCGTGACTGACAAGCTCGCGCCCGGTCTCAACCCGGGGAACAAGAAGCACTGGGGCCTGGATTCGTTCCAGATCTTCCCGAATTTCGCGATCGTGTTCTGGGAGACCGGTTGGTACCTCACCTACCACTACTGGCCCACCGCACATAATCGTCTCATCTTCGAGGCGAACGCCTACTTCGCCCCGCCAAAGAACGTGCGCGAACGCCTCGCCCAGCAGCTGGGCATCGCCACCATCAAGGAGTACGCCTTGCAGGACTGCGGCACGCTCGAGGCAACGCAGATGGGGCTCGAGTCGCGTGTCGTCTCGACCTTCCCGCTGGGCGACCAGGAGCTCATGTGCCGACACCTGAACAAGATGGTCAACGACTGGGTCGACGACTACCAGCGCTCGCGCGAGCGTTCGCGCGCGGAGGTGTGACTGCGATGGCCGATGCCCTGCTCCCCACAGAGTTCTCCGACCTCGAGCCCTTCGCCAAAACATGGTGCCTGGCCAGCGAGCCCGAGCGCTATGCGAAGCGCCTGGCCAGCACGATGGACGAGATGCAGGCATTCTACGACGCTGTCTTCCCGCGCGCCGAGGAGGCAATCGTCTACTTGGACAAATGTCCGCTCCATGACCTGCCCGACGACGCGCACCGGCTGCTGCAGCTCCTGTACTCGCTCATCCTGGTGTCGTTTCCCGTCGAGATCTGGCGGCAACCAGACATCCCGGATACCGGCACTGCATCCTTCGAGCTGAAGATCGAGCCGGCCCCATGAGCCGCTTGAAGGACAAGGTGGCCATCATCACCGGAGGCAGTCAGGGCATCGGACGGGAGTACGCCCTGCGCTTTGCTCGAGAAGGGGCCAATGTTGTCATCGGCGACATCCGCGAAGACCAAGCCAAGGAAGTGGTGCAGGAGATCGTCGCGATCGGAGGCAAAGGCCTGGCCCTCAGAACCGACGTATCGAAGGAGGAAGACACCAAGCGCCTTGCCGCGGCGACCCACGAGCGCTTCGGGCGTATCGACATCCTGCTGAACAACGCGGCGATCTTCTACGACATGGAGCTGAAGGATCAAAGCGTCGAGTACTTCAACAAGGTCTTGTCGGTGAATCTCACCGGGGTATGGTTGTGTACGCGCGCGGTCGAGCGTTACATGAAGCGTCAACGGAAGGGCAAGATCATCAACCAATCCTCCACGGCGGCCTACATGGGAAACGCGGGCGCCGTGGATACGTCGGATCCCGAGGTGCCGTCGCCAGCACCACATTACAGCGTCGCGAAGATCGGCGTCTCCGGGTTGACCAAGTACATGGCTGGCCTCCTCGGGCCGTGGGGCATCAACGTCAACGCCATCTGTCCCGGCCTCACGCTCACCGAGGCTGCAAGGCGCATCGTGCCCGAAGACATGATGAGTATGCTTCCGATGTTCAACGCCTTGAAGTGCGCGCTGCAGCCCGAGGACCTCACGGGCACGGCGGTGTTCCTCGCCTCGGAGGACAGCGACAAAATGACCGGGCAGGTGCTAGTCGTGGATGGCGGCATGATCATGCTGGGATAAGGGCTGTCGGACTTGGCAGTCGCTAGCGACCAACGGGAGCGGACCATGGAAAAAGACGCCGGCCGCAGGCCCATGATCGACTTTACAGGCCAAGTTGCGATCATCACTGGAGCTGGCCGAGGTCTCGGCCGCCTCTATGCGATGGAGATTGCGCGGCGCGGTGGGTCGGTGGTGGTGAACGACCTCGGAAGCACGATGCACGGCGAGGGCTCGGACTCCAGCGTCGCGGACCAGGTCGTCGAAGAGATCGAGCGCGCGGGCGGTGTGGCGGCGGCGTCGTACGAGTCCGTGGCGAGCCCCGAGGGTGGGGAGGCGATCGTCCGCACCGCGGTCGACCGCTTCGGTCGTCTCGATGCAGTCGTGAGCAACGCGGGGGTCTTCAACAGCGTGCCCTTCGACGAATTGTCGCAGATCGACTGGCGCCGCATGCTCAGCGTGCACCTGGACGGCGGATTCCATTTGAGCCAACCCGCGTTTCGCGTGATGAAATCGCAGGGCTACGGCCGATTCGTCTTCATCGCTTCGTCGGCGGGGTTGTTCGGCCAGCCGCTTGAAGCCCATTACGCCGCTGCCAAGGGTGGTCTCCTCGGGTTGACCAACGTCATCGCGATCGAAGGGGCGCAGCACGGGATCCTGGCGAATACCGTACTTCCCTTCGGCTACACGCGGATGGTCACCGACACGGTGCCCGACCCGAAGTACCTTGAAGAGTCGGGCTTTCTGAATGCGATTCAACCAGACCTGGTTGTGCCGATTGTCGTCTTCCTCGCCAGCCGGGCCTGCGAGGTCAGCCATCACAACTACTCGGCCTGTGCCGGGCGCTTCGCGCGGGTCTTCGTCGGCCTCGGCGAGGGTTGGCTTGCGGAGCCCGGCAGCAATCCGACCGCCGCCGACGTCGCCGCCCATCTCACCAACGTGTCGGCAATAGAGCCATTCACCGTTCCGATGTCGATCTTCGACGAGGTCCTCGGCATCTGCGACCGGCTAGGCGTCAGCGCATAGCCGCACCAACGCGAACTCAGCAAATGAATGCCGTGAGTTGCGATGAGGGAACCAGCGGCAGTCCGGGGAGGCTAAGCTTGCTAGCATCCGCGATCGCCAGCCAAGCCCTGCAGGTGGCGGCTGGTGAGCGTGGTGAGCCGGCGTGGACTGACGGGAGAGTGGTCTTCGTCGACGGCAGCATCGGCGCGGGTGAGCAGGTCGAGGCCGTCGCCGTGCAGGCGTCGCTGCTCGCAGCTGGAAGCTTGGACACCGCTGTCATGCGCAGGCTCACGCGGCGCCCGGCACTGGTCAGGCGATACCTCGGGGTAGAAGGTCACCGAGCGCTGGCCGCGATCGAGGACCTATTGCCGCCGTCGGTGCGTTCGCTCATCGACTCTGACGTCGCAGCTCGCGCCGATTCGCCTGCCGCGTCCCTAGCTGTCGCGCTTCGCCCTGAGCCGATCGCCGAGCCGCCGCACAGTTTCGGAACGATCCGCGCGCGACATCTGTTGGCGTTAATCAGCCGCGCCGACAGTTCGCCGACGACGTGTCAGCACGTTCCGCGCGAGCAGCGTAACCACGTGTTGGCCGAGCTTGCAGAGGACGAGGAGGACAGCACCGCCGCCGACCTCTTCTCGAGCTCCGTTGGCAGTAGCGGCGCGTTGGGCCGGTTGCTGGGGCGATTGCTCGGGGTGGTCCGCCAGCTCAACGTGGGCGGCCCTACTGGTGCCGACGCGCCAACGCATCGAACGCGTCCCGGAGCGCGGATCGCTAGCAACGCTGTCTTGTCGACCGCCATGGCGGAGACCGTGGAGGAGGCCGCCGTCCACGGCCGGGGGACGAAGTACCCCGAGTGGGACGTTCATCGACGGCGCTACCGCCAGGACTGGTGCACGGTGCACGAGGTCGAGCCGCGACCAAAGGGCGGCATGCGTCCTTTGGTGCCGGACGGGTACGGCTTGCGTCGACCGCTCGTCCGTCTCGGTATGGGCCTCGATCGTTGTCATCGGCGGGTGCAGGGCGATGACATCGATATCGACGCGGTCGTCAAGGCACGCGTCGAGGCGATGGCCGGGTCGGCGCCCGACGAGGCGGTCTACGTCGAGAGCCTGCGCCGCCGGCGCGATCTCGCCGTGCTCCTCCTTCTCGACATCTCGGGCTCCGCGGCCGAACCCGGTGCGACGGGCCAAACCGTGCACGAGCAACAGCGGGCGGCGGCGGCCGCGCTTACTGGTGCTCTTCACGATCTCGGCGATCGCGTGGCGCTCTACGCGTACCACTCGCAGGGGCGGTCCGCCGTGCAGTTGGTGCCGGTGAAGCGCTTCGACGACGATCTCGACACCCTGGTGATGCGGCGTCTCCACGGCCTCGTGCCGGGCGCGTACTCGCGATTGGGTGCGGCGATCCGCCACGGCGCGGCCGTGTTGGAGGACCGTGGCGGGACCTCACGGCGATTGCTCGTCGTGCTGTCCGACGGCTTGGCGTACGACCACGGCTATGAACCCGTGTATGGCGCCGCCGATGCGCGGCGCGCGCTTGCCGAGGCCCGCTGCCGGGGCACAGGCTGCCTCTGTCTGAGCATTGGTGCCAGCACCGATGCCGCGACCCTGCGGCGCGTATTCGGAAGCGCCGCCCACGCCACGATTCCCAGGACCGAGCAGCTGAGCCAGGTGATCGGTCCGCTGTTCCACTCGGCCCTCCGCTCCGCAGAGGTTCGGCGACGACTGATGGCCGGCGCTAATGGCGGGCGACGGTGCTAAGCCGGGATTGTTGATGAACGTTTCGTTTCCGTCGCGAGCTGTGCCTCGATACGCCGCCAAACGCTGGCGGCTGCTCGGCACGAACGGAATTACACGTTGCACAAGAAACCACAAACCGTTCGGCCCGAGTAGGAGCCCGTCTCTTGGGCTCCGTATCGAGGGTGCTCGGCGAGCGTTATGAATGATCCGGGAAAGGCTGCTCGCGTGGACGGCTTTGTGAACACGACGCGCGCGGCGCGGCCGTACTACGTGGCCGTCGGAAACGAGGAGCACGTGTTCAAAGCGGCCTTCCGACAGGGCTTGTCGGTCGTGCTCAAGGGACCTACGGGGTGCGGCAAGACGCGCTTCCTCGAGGCGATGGCCTACGACCTCGACCGGCCGCTCATCACCGTTGCCTGTCATGACGACCTGACGACCGCGGATCTCGTCGGGCGGTTTCTGCTGCGCGGCGGTGAAACGGAGTGGGTCGATGGCCCGCTGACACGGGCAGTGCGTGAGGGCGCTATCTGCTACCTCGACGAAGTTGTCGAGGCCCGCCAGGACACGACGGTCGTGCTTCATCCGCTGGCCGACCACCGCCGCCAGCTCCCGATCGAGCGGCTCGGGATAACCCTCGACGCCGCGCCCGGGTTCTGCCTGGTCGTGTCATACAACCCCGGGTACCAGAGCGTGCTCAAGGACCTCAAGGACTCGACGCGCCAACGCATGGTCGCCATCGAGTTCGGCTTCCCGCCCGCAAATGTCGAAGAAAAGATCGTCGCCCACGAAGCCCGCATCGACCATGACAGGGCGGTGGAGCTCGTGCGGCTCGGTCAGGCCATCCGTCGCCTCGAGACGACCGGGTTGCGCGAGGTGGCCTCGACGCGGGTGCTCATCGCCGCCGGCCGGCTCGTTGCCGAAGGGCTGAGCCCACGCGAGGCCGCTCGCGCCGCCGTGGCCGCACCGCTCACCGACGACTCGACCGTGGCGAGCGGGCTGGTGGAGATGATCAACGTGTACCTCGAGGACAAGCGGGGTTGAATATGTCCTACGAGAGCACCGCAGCGCCGATCAAGCTCGGCTACCTTTTCGACTTTCGGCTGCCGGAATACTTCCCGAAAGAGAGACGGGAAGACCTGACGCAGACGTTCGAGCTCGTGTTCGGCGAAGGCCTGAGGCAGAGGATCATCGACCGGCCGGTGCAGATCGTGTTCCGTGAGGTCGAAGGACTTCCGAAGGGAACAGTCAAGGCGGTGATCGACGCCTACGGCGAACTCGTCGACGAAGGCTGCCTCGCCATCTTTGGTCCGAGCGTCACCGACAATGCCGTCCCGGCGCGCGAGGCGATCGAGCAGCGCTTCCGCGTTCCGGCGATCAGTGTCACCGGGTCCGAAGACTGGTTGGGGGAGTGGACGTTTTCGTTTCCAATGGGCTCGCTGACCGACGAACCCATCTTCTGGACGCAACTGCTTGCGAAGAGCGGACACTCCGAGGTGGGCGTCCTGGTCGAGCAGTCGCTGGTGGGCGAGAGCTACCTCAAGAGTTTTGGAAACGCGTGCCGCGACGCAGGCATTCGCATCGTGGCGGAGGGGCGGCTCGCGCAGACTGCGCAGGACGTCGGTGAGGCGATTCGCAAAGTGCACGAAGCAAAGCCGACCGCGCTCGTACACTGCGGATTCGGCTTCGGCATCCTGTACGTCAATTCGGCGCTCGAGGCGCTCGGCTGGGACCCACCCCGCTTCACGAGTACGGCGTTCCAGAACGCGTGGATCAGCCCCGTGCTGTGGAACGCGCTTCTGGGATGGACCGGGGTCGACCAGTACGACGAGACCAACCTCGTCGGCCAGCGCTTCCTGGACCAGTACAATGCGGCCTATGGTCGGCGCCCGGAGTACTGCCTACCAGTGGTGAACCGGGACATCGCCACCGTGCTCCTCCGCGCCTTCGCCGACGCGCGTCCTTTGAGTCCGCGTGGCGTGAAGGAGGCTCTCGAGCGGGTGAAGATGCTACCCGCTGCGTCCGGCGCACCTGGAACCATGCTCCGCTTCGGGAATTGGAGCCACCGAGCTTGGATGGGCGCTGGCTATCTCGTGGCCCGGAGACTCGATCCGGACGGCATCAACTCGCATCTCGTCGATCGCTTCGGTCAGGACTGAGTCCTGCGGACGGCGTCAGTGAGACGATGGCTAGCGCGATGCCCACAGAACGAACGCAACCGTCCATCGGCGATTCGGCCGCCGCGCCCAAACGATCACTGATGGCTGCGGTATGGATCGCAGCCGCCATCGCCGTGCTCGGGGTCATTGCCTACAACGCGCGTATGGGCGCCGTGTCCCCTCGCATTGCCAACCTGGAGGTGGCGGGTGTTCCCCGTCCTGTGGAATTTCTCTTCGGATGGACCGGCTGGCTGGTTCTCCATCAGGTCGGGACTATCGTCATGATGCTCACACTCATCGCGATGTTCGTGTGGGCATGGCGACGGCACCCAACCCACCCCTATCTCCTGATGGTGTTGGCGTCGACGGCGATCGTCTGGCAGGACCCGATCATGAACTGGGCGCCGTACGCGGTCTACAACCCCCAGCTCTGGCACTTTCCCGAAGACTGGCCCTTGGTGCGGTTGTCGCCCACGGTCGAGCCCTTCATCGTGATCGGATACTCGACCTTCTATTTCCTCGCGCCCTTCTTCGCCAGCATCTGGATCCTGCGCCGTTTGCAGGCGCGTGCATCCTTCGACTCGTTCGTCTGGCGCCGTCCGCTGATCGGCTTGGCGCTGCTGCTCTTTGTCACCGGGTTCACCATCGATGCATGCCTGGAGATCTTCCTCGTCCACACCGGGCTGTACATTTATTCGCAAGTGATGCCGTGGGGCTCGGTCTCTGCCGGAACGACCTTCCAGTTCCCGCTCATTTGGGAGTCCGCGCTGGTCACCGTGGTGATGATTCCAGCAGGCGTCCTCTGCTATCGGGACGACACAGGACGCTCGCAAGCCCAGAAGCTGGCCCAGAGGCTGCGCTGGTTCCGCACCCGCCCAGCCCTCGCCACGTTCTTGGTAATGGCCGGCATATTGAACGTCGCTTACTTCTTCTATGGTGCCGGCTTCGCCGCCATCCGCGCGTCGAAGCTTGCGACCTCCGTCGCCTGCCCCTGGCCGTATCCAGAAGCCAAGGTCTACGACCCGCAAGGATTCTTCGAGAGAGAGGGGCAACCCGGCCCGTATTCCGAGGGGTACTGGAACCGTTGGATGACCGCTCAGCCGAACGGACGTCCGATCGTGAACCCACTGAAGGCGGATGGCTACTGTAGGTCCGACAATGGCGCGTGAGCCACGGAGCGTCGTCATCACCGGTGCGTCGCGCGGACTCGGCCTGGCGTCCGCGACGCACCTGTACAAGCTCGGATGGCGCGTCATCGGAGCGATGCGCTCACCCGACGTGGGACTCGAACGCCTGCGGGCGGCGACGGGTGCTGCCGCCGCCGATCCCCGCCTGGTCGGCGTCCGACTCGACCTCGATGACCCGGCGTCGATCACGGCTGCCGCCAAGGCCATCGAGGATACGGTAGGTGCGCCCGACGCGCTCGTGCACAACGCTGGGGTCGCAGCCGTGGGATGTGCCGAGGAGATGCCGTTCGAGGTTTGGGAGCGGCTATTCCGCACCAACCTGTTCGGACCGGTGCGGCTCACCAAGGAGCTGCTGCCGTGCATGCGGGCCGCCGGGCGTGGGCGGATCGTCGTCGTATCGAGCCAGGGTGGGATCCGCGGCATGCCATCGATCAGCGCCTACTCCGCCGCCAAAGGGGCCCTCGAACGCTGGGCCGAAGCGCTTGCGGAGGAGATCGCGCCCTTCGGCCTGGGGGTTACCATCCTCGTGGCCGGAATGTTCAAGACGGACATCCTCACTGAGCAGACCCCGCACGTCGGGGATCTGAATGGAGCTTACGCGACGCACTACGCCGGGATCGAGCGCACGGGCCGCTCGATGGTGCACTACCTGGCGAACCCGCCTGAACGCTTCGCTTCGGCGCTCGCGAGAGTTCTCGACCAGCGAGCCCCGTTTGCCCGGCATGCGGTGGGCTTGGATGCGCGCTTGCTGCTGTTCGGTGGTCGCCTCCTCCCGGGCCGCCTCCTTCATCACGCGATCCGCTGGGCAATGCGCCTTCCGCGTCATGGCGCGCTCCCCTCCCGCCTGCGAAGCCGTTCACCCGCGGTCATCGACGACTCCCCTTCAAAAGAGAGCAAGCACCATGGCTGACACACCCAAGGTTCGTTTCGAGTCGAGGATGCTGATCGACGGCAAGCTCGTTGATGGGCGGGCCGGAACGTTCGTCAACATCAACCCTGCTACCGAGGACGTGCTGGGGGAGGTCGCGGACGCGTCGAAAGCTGACATGCACCGCGCGATAGACGCGGCCCGTCGCGCCTTCGACGAGACGGACTGGTCGACCAACCACGCCTTCCGTAAGCGTTGCCTCGAGCAGTTGCAGGCGGCATTGGAAGCTGAGAAGGAAGCGCTCCGCGAGGAGCTCATTCTCGAGGCCGGCTGCCCGCGCATGGTCACGCACGGGCCGCAGCTGGACGCTCCCCTGCGCAGTGCGCTCACCTATCCCGCCAAGCTGATCGACGAGTATCCGTGGGAGACGGACCTCGGTGACGCGGTCGTCGAGCTCACCGGTCAGCTCACCACGCGGAAGGTATGGCGTGAGCCGGTGGGAGTGGTCGGCGCGATCGTGCCGTGGAACTTCCCGTTCGAAGTGACGATCAACAAGATCGGTCAAGCGCTGGCCACCGGCAACACGGTGGTGCTGAAGCCGGCGCCGGACACGCCCTTCAACGCGACGCGCCTCGGGCGGTTGATCGCCGAGCGCACGGACGTGCCGCCCGGAGTGGTCAATGTCGTCACCGCGTCCGACCACCTCGTCGGGGAGGAGCTCACCCTGTCGCCGAAGGTTGATTTGATTTCTTTCACCGGCTCGACCGCCGTCGGAAAGCGGATCATGGAAAAGGGCGCGGCGACGATGAAGCGCCTGTTCCTCGAGCTGGGCGGCAAGTCGGCCACCATCGTGCTGGAGGACGCCGATCTCTCGCTGTCCTGCATGATCGGTATCGCGCCCTGCATGCACGCTGGCCAGGGCTGCGCCATTCCGACGCGGTTGCTGCTCCCGCGGTCGCGCTACGACGAGGGTGTCGAGATCCTCAGGTCGATGTACGAGTCCGTTGCCGTCGGCGATCCGCAGGAGCCGGGAACGCTGTGCGGCCCGGTAATCTCGGCCAAGCAGCGCAAGCGCGTCCTCGGCTACATCCAGAAAGGCATCGACGAAGGTGCCAAGCTCCTGGTTGGCGGCACCGACGCACCTACCGGCCGCGATAAGGGGTTCTGGGTGAAACCTACGCTGTTCGTCGACGTCGACAACGCCATGACGATCGCGCAGGAAGAGATCTTCGGCCCGGTCCTCGCTGTCATTCGGTTCGAGGACGAGGCGGATGCCATCCGCATCGCCAACGACAGCATCTACGGGTTGGCCGGCAACGTCATGTCGGGTTCGCTGGAGCGCTCCCTGGCCGTCGCACGCAAGCTGCGAGCGGGTTTCATGGGTATCAATGGAGGCGTCCCCTATGGCGCCGACGTGCCGTTCGGCGGCTACAAGGCCAGCGGCGTCGGCCGCCAGAACGGCCACGCCGGATTCGATCAATACACCGAGGTCAAATCGGTCGCTTACCCCGTTGCGTGAAGGAGCCACAGAAATGGAGCCCTACGAACCATTCTCGGAGGCGGTGCGGGAGGATCCGTATCCGTACTATGCGGCGCTACGCAATGCAGCCCCGGTCTACTGGGCCGAGGAAGCCCAGGCCTGGTGTGTGTCGCGCTACGATGATGTGCAGTTCGTTCTCCGCAACGCGGAACTGTTCTCCTCCGACGCCATGCGGACGATGCTCATGGGCGCTCGTCCGGGCGTCAATCCGCTCGAGGATCCCGCGGTGATGGGTCGCGCGTTGGCGCTGACGCAGGCGCTGGCGTTTCCGTTGGAGGAGTTGATGGGTGGGCGCCAACTGCTCTCCGAGGATCCGCCGCGGCACACCGCGATGCGCAACCTCGTCAACCGCGGCTTCACGCCGCGACGCATCGCGATGTGGGAGCCGCGCGTGCGCGAATTCGCCCGCGCCTACGTGAACGACATGCGGCATGCCGAGGAGATCGACCTGGTGGCGGCGCTCGCCATGCCGCTGCCGGTGCGCGTGATCTGCGAGATCCTCGGCGTGGAACCGGAGCGGCGAGACGATTTCAAGCGATGGTCTGACCGGATCATTGCGGGCACCACGGGCTCGACACGCACCGTGGACCCGCTCACCAGCGGCTTTGCTGAGGCCATGCAGGAGCTTGCGGAGTACATTCGCGGCGTCGTGGCGCAGCGGACCGAACGACCCAGCGATGATCTGATCAGCGTCCTGGTTGCGGCGCAGGATGGCGGAGGCTTGAGCGCGGCCGAGATGACGATGTTCGTGCTGCTCTTACTCGTGGCCGGCAACGAGACGACCACGAATCTGATCGGCAACGCGACCAACGCGCTGCTGAGCCATCCGTCACAGCTCGCGCGCGTGAGCGCTGATCGCAGTCTGGTACCGAGCTGGATTGAGGAAACCCTGCGGTGGGATGCGCCGGTCCAGTTCGTCGTTCGGCGGACCACCGCCGACGTCGAAGTCGGCGGCCAGCAACTCCCGGCCAACGTCCACGTGGTTGCGATCCTCGGCTCTGCCAACCGCGACGAAAGACACTGGGGCCCGACCGCGGCACAGTTCGACGTCACCCGCAATCCGCAGGGACACCTGGCGTTCGGTTTTGGAAACCATTTCTGCCTCGGTGCGGCGCTGGCGCGGTTGGAAGCGCGCCTCGCGCTTGAGGCGCTGCTCGACGAGCTGCCGCGCCGCGAACGCAGCGAGGCACGCGTGGAGCACATCGATTCCTTCATGATCCGGGGCCCCAAGCGCTTCCTGTTGCGGCGCGCGGCGTGACCGCGAGCGATGGACGCGCCGCTCTACTACAATGAGACGTTCGAGTTCTACGCGCTGAGCCCCTGGGACGACGTCGAGGCGGCGCGCCTCGCATGACGTGGAGGGTGTTGGTGTGGGCGCATTGATCATGCTTGGTACGCTCTTCGGGCTGATCGTCCTGATCTTCGCATTGGTGCTTCGATATGACCCGGAGGCACGAAGTCCGTCGAAGAGCAGGCGGTCCAAGCATGTCTGAGCTGACCCCGCTCTTGAAAGCCGCTATCAGCTTCGCCTACTTGGGCGGGGCTTTCTTCGTGGCGATTGGCTTGATTCTGAATTTCCGCCGAGGCCGCCCGCACCCGCTCTTGCTGGTGTGCATATCTGCCATCTCGTTCTCCTGGATCGAGGCCCCTTATGATTGGGCGGTGTATGCACAGTTCCCGCCCGCTATTCCGCGCATGCCGTCCTGGTGGCCACTGAACATGACATGGGGTGGCCTGCCGGCAGCGGTTCCCCCCGGTTACATCGCCTATTTCGTCCTTCCCGCCGCAATAGGCGTCTCCATGGGGCGCTGGTTGAACTCGAAATTCCATTGGCGTGCGCCTATCACGCTGCTGATCGTAGGCCTCGCCATCGGCTGCCTATGGGCATTCGTGTTCAATGCGATCCTCGGGGCTCGGCTTGGCGTTGTC
>Ga0335082_10000532_pt1 | contig 39693 bp, 36 predicted proteins | sample Lox_Sample_41_FD_206718 | JGI IMG/M metagenome (GOLD analysis project Ga0335082, IMG submission 206718) | Soil microbial communities from Loxahatchee National Wildlife Refuge, Florida, United States - Lox_Sample_4.1 | ecosystem: Environmental > Terrestrial > Soil > Wetlands | place: USA...
GGTTTGCTTCCCATGTGTGCCTGGTGTAAAAAGGTACGCAATGACAAAGGGTATTGGCAAAAAGTGGAGACCTATGTCCAGGAACACTCCGACGCTTCGTTCACCCATGGAATATGCCCTGAATGTTTAAGTAAGGTTGACCCTGTGACTGCCGCGGAAGTCTTTGAAAATGACAAAGAGAGGAAGAGATTGAAGCCGGAAAGGAGACGGTTCGAAAGAAAGCCGTTCATGGAAGCCGGCAATTATCGCTTCCGGTTAAAAGAGGCAAAGGGTCAACCGGTTCTGCATGCTGTGATCCAAGATATCAGCGATGGAGGAGTGTGTATCAGGACCGACTATCCTTTGGAGCACTCCTGGACAGTCATATTCAACGATGGGGCGGGGGAAAAGACGGGCATTGTGAAGTGGAAAGAAAAAGTCGGTGTTGGCGACAATACCTGCCGGGCTGGAATCGAGTTCCTGCAGAATTGAAAACCGTGAATTTGCAGGTGAATTCAGGAATCCAGCCTGACCAGTCTTTAATCCGCTAAGATTTTTTTCTGTACTGCAGTTCCTTATTCACGGTGGGGAAAGCATTCAGGTCCGTGTGTGGCAGGAAGAGGGCCGATAGATACTCGTCCATGAAGCTGCGCGACACAGATAATTCGATATAGGTCATCCTCCGCGCGATCTCCTCAGCCTCATGCCGGAGCCGGTCGCAGAGAAGGGCGTAGTAGGCACCCATAATGGATGTGTTCCCGAGAAAATGGAACTTGTCAACCGGCAGATCGGGCAGCATGCCGATAGTAATCGCGCGCTCGACATCAATATATCTTCCGAACCCGCCGGCAATGTAGAGCTTTTCGATGTCGGCGAAGGTCATGCTCATCTGGCTTAGCAGTGTAGAGAAGCCGGCATAGATCGCGGCCTTGGCGCGGATCAGGTTGTCGAGGTCTACCTCAGTTATCACAATCTCCTTGTTGATTGCGCTCTCCACTCGCCAGGCAAGCACATACTCAAGCCCGCTCTCTCCCCTGCGAATACGTTTGGAGCCGATCTCTTCCCTGATCTTTCCCTTCTGGTCAATGACGCCGTTCAGGTACATTTCGGCAAGCGTGTCGATCATGCCGGAACCGCAGATGCCGATGGGCTTTACGTCGCCGATGACTCGGTAGTTTACGTCGTACGTCTTCGGGTTTATCTCGACCTCTTCGATAGCACCCTCCATGGCGCGCATGCCGAACTTGATGCCGCTCCCTTCGAAGGCCGGGCCTGCAGAGCATGCCGCGGTCACGAGCCAGTCCTTGTTCCCGAGCACGATCTCGCCGTTCGTCCCAATGTCGATGAAGAGGGAAACCTGATCCTTTTTGTGGATTTGGGACACAAGAACACCTGCGGAAATATCACCACCCACGTAACTTGCAATGTTCGGCATGGAGTAGATGATGACCTGCGGATCGACCTGTAAACCCACGCTTTTTCCGCGGATGAGCGGAAAGAAGGTTGCCGCAGGGATGTAAGGCTCCTCCCGGATGTGCTGCGGGTCAATGCCGTAGAACAGATGTTCCATGGTGGTGTTGCCGGCCATCACGAGGTAGTCGATCATGCTTGGTGGGACGTTATTTTTTTCTGCTAATTCCGTGAGCAGAGTGTTGATGTTGCCCACGACGAGATCCTGGAGTTCCTTGAGCCCGTTCCGTTCCGTGGCATACACGATGCGCGTAATCACATCGTCCCCGCACTTGACTTGGCTGTTGTATGTTGATACCGTATCGATGATGTGCCCGTTCGTCATGTCCACGAGGTAGACGACAATGGTGGTGGTGCCGATGTCGACCGCCGCGCCATAGCGCGAGCGGGTCGCATCGCCGGGAAAGATATCGAGCACCTCGAGCATAGCGGTGACGCTGAATACCGAGACCGTGACCTTCCAGTTGCCCTCCCGGAGCACGCGAGGCAGCTTGCTCAGCATCATGTAGTTCATGTGCAGGTGAGATGCATCGAAGCCCGCCTTGTCGAGGGCGCGCCTGAGTCGTTCGTAGTCCGCGATGTTGTCGTCGATGGTGGGTGGGTTGATCTCGAGGTACACGTGGCTGATGCGCGATTCCAGGCATCCGCCGGCCTGCTGCATGAGCTTGATGAGCTCCTCTGTGTTGGCGCCGGTCGCGATCTTATGTTTGGACTGCATGCGCGACTCGGGCGGGATTTCGACGGTCAGGTCGCTCTTGACGCGCGTGAGACAGGCGAGAGCATAGCCGCGCTCGACCTCTTCTGCGCTCAAGAATGAGCGTGACTTGCTGGTGTCCGTATTTCCATTCTTGATTACGACCTTGCACTTGCCGCAGTTGCCCTTGCCACCGCAGGACGAAAGCACATACACGCCTGCAGCCTTTAGTGCCTTGAAGAGCATGGTGTCGTCATCTACGCTGATTGCAACATTCTCCGGCATGAAGGTAATCTCGTGTTTCATGGAGTGAATATAGCAGGCTGAGGAAGAAGGGTCAAGAGGATTTTGGGCAGATTGCGCTGGTAATAACGCCGTTTTGTGTGATGTTCACATGGTTTGTGTCGGCGCTCATTGACATTATGGCAGTAATTAATTAGTATGGGAGGCACAGACCGAGGGAGGTCAGGTGAAGCTAACTTGTAAATTTACAGCGGCGATTTATTGTATCGCCCTCTTGTCATTTGGCTGTGCGCACACGCCGTCGACGAAACAGATCGAGGGATTCTCGTTCTCTGTGGCTGACAAGGCCGCTGACACGGCACTGACTATGGTCGGAAGGCCCTACAAGTATCGAGGAGACAGCCCCGCAGGATTCGACTGCAGCGGTCTGGTGCGATACAGCTATTTGGCGGCAGGGATGGATGTGCCCCATGGTACGAAGGCATTGAGAAGCGCTACCCGCGCCATTTCATACCATGAGATTCGGAAAGGCGATCTCCTTTTCTTTCTGCAGAAAGGGGGAAAATACTCTCATGTCGGCATCTATGTGAACGATAATCTCTTTGTCCACGCTCCCAGCACAGGGAGGACCGTGCGGATGGACACACTTCTTGATCCCTACTGGAAAAAACACTTCCTCGAGGCACGCCGGTTCTAACGAGTTCAACAATTAGGGATGAATGCCGATCGTCACTCCTGCGAAATGCAGGAATGACGGGTAGGGGACTTTTGGTGTATGCTAATGATACGTGAGATAAGGCTGGCTACTTCCTCAGTCTCCTTACCGACTTCCTGATCGCCGCGCGGAGTGCCCGTTCCTCCTTTGCCTTTTGTGCTATACCGCTCCAGAATCCGTAGAGCAGCACCTGGAGGGCAAGCACGGCGACAAAGCCGACGCGTATGCCGTACCCCAGGGATGCAGCCATCTGGTTCGCCATCTCCTCAATCTTCCGGTAGAGGATGAGCATGTTGGTCGTGGCGGTGATCACTGTGACTGCCGCGCCGGCGAGCACTCCTTCGAGGATAGCCTTGCCCTCAGAGGTGTACCCGATCCAAAGGCCGGTGCCGAAGCTTGTGATGACCGCGAGGAGGGTGAGGAGGTAGAGGCCCTCATTCCCATTGAGCCAGGGGTGCTCGCCCCGAAGGAACCGTCCCACGGTCTCGATACCGAAGGCGCCGTAGAGGGAGTTGAACGTCTGGCCGCTGAAGTAGATGAAAAGCGCCACGAAGAAGATCTCGAAGGCGAACTTGATGGCGAAGCTGACCCCCACGTCGGTGATGATCCTTCCAGCTGTGATGTTCTGGAAGATAATTTTGGCGCCAGCCTTCATCTCTTCCTTTGCTCTGGAAGGCGGGATTGGTTTTGCCTTGCCGGTTTTGTTGCGTTCGAGGACTTCGTAGATAATTGCGTAGAGGATCGGGATGAGCGGGAAGATGCGGCTTGTATAAACATCGAGGTCGAATACCTTGCTCAACGTGACAAGGCCGATAGCGCCTCCGATGGCTATGGAGAAACTGAGGAAAAGGTTGCCCATAGGATTAATAGTATAGCACGGACGCCATGGTTTGTGCAGATGGGAAGACTGGTAAGGTCGAAAGACTATTTCTTCGCCATCTTTCCGGCATAGGCCTCAAGTTCCTTATAAAAATCCTTTCCCATGAACGTCTCGATGGTCTTCTTGAGGCTTTTGTACATGGGCTCTCCCGCAGGGCTCTTCATACAAGGAATATGATTGAGGTATGGCGTGTCCTGGATGGAGAGAACCCGTGTGCCATCCTCTGCGTTGTAGAACGAGAGCGGGTACTGGACGCAGTCCGCGAACTTGAACTCCTCCCAGACCATTCCTTTTTGCATGGCGTAGGTATGCACGGCGCAGTAGCGGAGACCTTGCTGGTTGGTATAGAGTAGGGCGCAGTCATTGTTGAACAGCAGTACGCAGCGGAAGTCCGCCCCGCCGAAGTTTCTCCGGATGGCCTGCGCCTCGTCGTCATGGATGACGCAGCCCGTGGGGCACTGTTTGGCGCAGACTGCGAGCACAGAGCCGTTCTTTTTGAGCGCCTCCCGGTTCTCAGGGGAGAGATAGGCAAGGATGCCGTCCAGATGTTCCTCGACCTTCCGTGCTTCCTGCTCGGGCACAATGCAGGACCGGTAGCAGCACTGAGATTTGCAGCCGTATTTCTCCACGTCGCAGGTATAGTGCCGGGTAAAGATTTCCGGATTCACGAGCACGGAACTGATCTCGACGAATTTTGTTTGCGAGGACATGGCGAAACCTCCCTAAATAGAAGTCAGATGACAGACTGAACCTAGCTGCTCCTCGTAGTGCTCCAGTGTCTCCTGACTGTGGAATCAGAGCCCAATATTAAAACTATCTGCCGCAGATGTAAAGACTTTTTTCTGAGTTCCGACCCGCGCAGCCGCGTCGTGACCCGGAAGGCCGTTCCTCAAGGTTCCTGCCAAAGCCTCAACGGTCTTGACCGGGATGGTCCTGAGCGTTTTTCACGGCTCACTGACCCTATTTTCGGTTTCCTGGCGCGAGATGTGCGCTTCTTCGTCCGCGTTTTCTTCGCTCACGACTCTTGATGAGGGGAAATATCTCCTCGCGTCGCGATTTTTGTCTTTCGATGTCGGAAAAATGAACGTTACGGTCCCTTCTGGGAGAAAAAATTGACCGCATCGCTCCGCGTGAGACGGGCATGAAGCATGCGCGAAAAAAAAATGAAGCCGAATCCATTTTATCCTTGACAAAGGTGAGTATTTTTGATAAATGACAACTAATTTTTAGTGTTGTTGGGCGCCGCCTGAATCTGAGGCGGATTGGTATCGGACGCTAGCCCTCCCGTGGGAACGGGAGGTGGTGCTCGCGGAGACCGGGCGGTGATCCCGGAGCTGGTTCGGCGGGCGGAGAAGGAGGCAAACAGGTTGCACGCGTTGGGAACCCACCTGTTATTGGAGCTGAGGGATTGCAACCCCAAGACCCTCACAAATCTAGAGTTTGTAAGAGAAACACTCAAAAATGCTGCATTAGAGGCAAAGGCGACGATTGTAGAGGTCGCTTTCCACGAATTCAGCCCCTTTGGCATCAGCGGGATGGTGGTCATCGCCGAATCCCATCTTGCCATCCACACGTGGCCGGAATACGGCTATGCCGCAGTAGATGTCTTCACCTGCGGGGACCTGATCGACCCTAAGGTCGCCGCAAAATTCCTTATCGAAAAGTTCCAGTCCAAGAACCCCTCTATCATCGAGATGAAACGGGGAATCCTTGGTCACGAAAAGCTTCCGCATAAGCCAATAGTACAGGAAGAACTGGTTCAGGTATGATAGAGCCCAAGAGCTACAAGTGGTTCATTGAGTACACGAGCCCTGAGGAAGGGCACCTTCACGGCATTCGCATGATCCATTATGCCAGCCAGACCAAGTTTCAACGGATGGAAATTATGGACAGTGGAAGTTACGGCCGGTGCCTCGTTTTGGACGGCAAGATGCAGTCGTCGCTTACCGACGAGTTCATCTACCATGAAGCACTGGTCCACCCTGCGCTCTTGACCCACCCGAACCCGAAGCGTGTCTTTATCGTCGGCGGCGGAGAGGGGGCAACACTGCGCGAGGTGCTTCGCCATAAGTCAGTAGAATATTGCATGATGGTTGACATCGACCAGGAAGTGGTCGAAAAGTCTAAGGAACTTCTCCCGGAGTGGCACCAAGGCGCTTTTGATGACCCAAGAACCGATCTGCGGTACATGGACGCCCGCAAGTATCTGGAAGAGACCTCCGACAGCTACGACGCGATTATTATCGACATTTCAGAGCCCGTCGAAGAAGGTCCAGCATACCTCTTGTTCACACGCGAGTTCTACGAGATCGTCAAGGAGCGCCTGAGCGCGGACGGCACAATTTCCCTCCAAGCGGGAACTACAGCGCTGCACCAGCTGCTTAACTTTACGGCTGTGGACAAGACCTTGAATGCCGTGTTCCCCGTTGTTGCCCCCTATGCTGTTTCCATACCCTCTTTCGGCCTCCCTTGGGGCTTCACCCTGGCTTCGAAGAACCTCGATCCCAGGAAGTTCACCCCCCAGCATGTGGATGAGATGATCAAGAAACGGATCAAGGGCGAGAACCGTTACTACGATGGCATCACGAACCACGGCATGTACATGCTGCCCAAACACATCAGAAAAGCCTTGGCAGAAGAGACCAAGATCATCGAAGACAATGCGCCCCTCTTCACCTATCATTAGCGGCTTTGTGGAACTCCCTCCGCGGCTTTTTCCCAGCCGGCGCTGGTAGGATGATATAAAACAATGAGTCAACCTCCTAACCGAATAGAGGACGAGCAGTTCCGCACCCCCCTGTTCGACGCGATGGTCAACCTTGCGGAAAGCCGCAAGGTGTCATTCCACACACCCGGACATAAAAGCGGCAAAGGCATATCCACCAGGTTCCGCAAATTCGTGGGCCCGCGGATCTTCTCGATCGACCTCACCACGCTCGATGAGGTCGATTCGCTCCAGAACCCCACCGGCGTCATCAAGGAAGCGCAGGAGCTTGCCGCCAAGTCGGCAGGAGCGGACCGTTCCTATTTTCTGGTGAACGGAACGACCGTAGGCAACCACGCCATGGTGGCTTCCACGACCGGGCCTGGCGACAAGGTCTTGATAGCCAGAAACTGCCACCGTTCTGTGCTTACCGGCTTGATTATGAGCGGAGCCCAGCCGATCTTCTTCCAGCCAGCCTTTGACCGAGACCTGAAGCTTACCCTGAACGTAACCTTCGACACGGTGAAACAGGCTATCGACGTCAACCCAGGAACTCGGGCGCTCTTGATCACAAGCCCGAACTACTATGGCCTTTGCGCTGACATCGAGAACATCATCCCCTACGCTCACGAGAAGGGGCTCATGGTGTTGGTGGACGAGGCGCACGGCCCTCATCTCAAGTTCAACCCCAAACTCCCCAAGTGCGCCCTCGAAGCCGGGGCAGACCTCTGCGTCCAGTCGACCCACAAGATCGTGGGTGGCATGACCCAGGCTTCCATGCTCCACGCGAAGGCCGGTAGGATCAACATCGACGACGTGACGAACACGCTCAAGCTCCTCCAAACCACAAGCCCGTCCTATATCCTAATGGCGTCTCTGGACCTGGCCCGCATGCAGATGGCCACGGAAGGGAAGAAGCTCCTGAACCGCACCATCAAGCTCGCTGAGGATGCGCGCACGGAGATCAACAAGATTCCGGGCATCACCTGTTTCGGCAAAGATCGGGCAAAACAGGTCGGCATGGCGGACATGGACGTGACCAAGCTCACCATCACGGTCTCGGACCTCGGGCTTTCTGGCTACCACGTTTCCCAGATGCTGAACATCCGCTTCGGCATCCAGGTGGAGATGGCAGATCCATTCCATGTGCTCGTTATCGTTTCAATCGGCGACCGGCATGACGACCTTAACCGTTTGGTTGAAGCGCTCCGCGTGATCTCGATGGAGACAGGGCTTCAAGGAACGCTCCTGCCGCTCGATAGGGTCCATCCGCCGATGCTGCAGAACCGCTTTGCCATGACGCCGCGCGAGGCCTTCTATTCCGATAGCGAGCTTGTGAATGTAGATGGCTCCGCCGGCAGGGTCTCGACAGAGATTGTAACCGTATACCCGCCCGGCATCCCGCTTCTTGTCCCCGGAGAAGAGATCTCCCGGGACGCCCTCGACTACCTCCGGAACATGGCCGGCCTCGGCGCCATCATTGATGGTCTGAATGAGAACAACACCCTCGTTCGCGTGGCGAAGGTCTAGACCGAAATAAGATTGTCTTCTCCTGTTACCTTCATCAATTATGTCATTTTGAAAAATGCAGATTAACGTTAGTAATTGAGAGAACGTATCGACTATTCTATTTATACCTTATCACTATCACTGCGTTGCCTGCCTATCAAAAGCCGTACCACCCGAAGAGTGAGACTGCCTGTTTTTACGTATTAAAACAATTCGGGGAAAGTGACCGGAATCACAGATAAACAAACGGGGATAACATAAACTTATGCTTAAGTTATCTGCGGTTATATAGGAGGTCACAATGATGAGGCACATAAATATTCCTCAAGATCCTGAATTTTATCTCATTTCAGTAATTCTCCTGATATTCCTATCCTTTTTCTTAAGATTAGAGATCCTGATATTTTCATTACCATCACCAACGGGAATAATTTCTTCCCAAGCCACTACGCTAAAGGCAGAACCAGCCATTGCATCAAAAACAGAATCAGCCGTTACAACAAAGAGAGAATCAGCGGCTCCAATAAGAATAAAATCAGCAAGTACGCGAGCGGTAATATCAGCCGGGGCATCAAGAGTTAAAGTAGCAACTGCACCGACAGCAGGATCAGCTACTGCGCCATCAGGAGGATCGGGAACGCTGCCGACAGTTGGATCAGCTACTATGACATCAGGAGGATCGGGAACGCTGCCGACAGCAGGATCAGCTACTACGCCATCAGTAGGATCAGGAACGCTGCCGACAGCAGGATCAGCTACTACACCATCAGTAGGATCAGGAACGCTACCGACAGCAGAATCAGCTACTACGACATCAATAGGATCAACTACTCCCCTGGCAGTGGAATCAACCATGACCCCAACACATTAACATCTTTGTCAACCTCTTAACGATTTTTCGACATCCAGAGTCTAGGAGGATCGGAGGGACGTTGACGTCGAATAACGAATGGGGTTCAGAGAGAGAATATTCTCACGAATCTTCATGGCCACCAATTGAATGTGAATGGTGAAAAAAGCGTCATAACGATGTTTTTTATTGCAACTTCTGTTGTACATGAATAAACTCCGTGTCGGCAAGAGTACATCACATAAGACTCAGCGTACTGTCTTTGATTAAATATGCTATTATAAGATTATCAACGTCATGATAACGGGTCCAGCAAGTATGGTGGGCTTCACTTTTAGCTATAAGGAGGTAATTGAGATGGCAGCGTTAGAGGTCGTAAAGAAGTTGAGAGAATCTGTCAGCAGACCGCAGCAGATGGCTGGCGCCACACAAGAAGTAGAGTTTACATTTCATGCGCCGGAAGCCAAGAAAGTCTGCGTTTCGGGAAAGTTCAATGCTTGGAATACGAGCTCAATGCCCATGAAAAAAGGCAAGGACGGGACTTGGAGAATCAAGCTCAAGTTGTCGCCAGGAAAGTACGAATACAAGTATTTTGTCGATGGGACCTGGGCTTCCGACCTGTCTTGCTCTGAATTGGTACCCAATCCATTTGGTACCGAGAACTGCGTAATTTCCGTTCATTGATGGATTCCTATGCCGTTCCCGTTTTCGCAGGCGCAAAGGGTTCGCGGAGTCTGTTGCTAAATAAGTCCGCCTTTGCAGTCGGATTGACTAACGGGAGCATAAAGGTATCAGGTCTTTGGTGTTAACCTGTGCAGAAATGGAAGGTTTTAATTTAATCTGCTTATTGTAATGAATATCGACTTCACAGGCGATGTCGGCGTGGCTGATGACATCGCTTGTTCTGTGATAAAAGATCTTTCCCCTGATTGACTCTTCTTACAAAATTCATCAAGCCATGCAATCACTGAGGAGAGGGCATAAGTGTCGACCATGCATCCTTCCCGCCTGGATTTCATGGCACCCAAAATTTAGTTAAAAAGACTTCTTGTCAATAATCTCTGAATGGTTTATAGTTGCCACATGGTAACACCATTCTAATTTACGGGAGGGGAAAATATGGCAAAGGCAATGACGAAAGCGCAGTTGGTAGCGAAGCTCGCGGAGAAGGCATCACTTACAAAGAAGGCTGCCGGTGAAATTTTGGATTTCATCGCAGAGCTAGCCTATAAAGAAGCAAAGAACACATTCACGTTACCTGGACTCGGGAAGCTTGTGCTCGTACAACGCAAAGCACGCATGGGCAGAAACCCTGCAACAGGTGAAACCATCAAGATAAAGGCAAAGAAAGTTGTCAAGTTTCGTGTTGCCAAAGCCGCTAAAGATGCAATCCTTGGTGCAAAATAATCAATACACCACAAAAAAAAGCCCACTCCTAATGCGAGTGGGCTTTTTTTATACAGGGAATCTCTTGAACGAGAGGTCAAGAGCGGTTCATGGCCTTTAGTTCCGGCCTGTCCGGGTTAGAGTTCATAACGGTTAAACCTATAAGGGGGAATAAAAGCTGGGGGTATGAAGCTTAAGGAAAATGGGGAAAGAGAAAAAAACAGGCCCTGATCGTTCAGGGCCTGTCTCAAAAGGATAGGCGTTAGCTTAGAGCTTTACGACATTAGCTGCCTTGGGGCCCTTGGGTGAGTCGACAACGTCGAACTGCACTTGCTGGCCTTCGGCTAATGACTTAAAACCGCTGTCCTGAATGTCGCCGAAATGAACGAACACATCGCCGCCTTTTTCACGGGTAATGAATCCAAAACCTTTGGAATCATTGAACCACTTTACGGTACCTGTCTCCATGATGAGCTACCTCCTTCTTGTGAATTGAAGCGACGGAAAAGGACAAAAAAATGCCGCAAAGTCGAACTGTCTTTGCGGTTTCCCTACAAGTACATCCGAAACTTCTGGATGCTATATTCCCATATCTGCACCAGGAAGTCAAGGGTTATTATTTCTTTTTTCCCGGTTTCTCCATGAAAAAAAAGCTGATAGTACCAACCGCATAAAGAAGGCATGAATCTTTTACCGCTAAGGCGTCATGGCCTAGATAATGGACCGGCCCCATGAGAAAAATACGCGAAGAAAATCATGAATCATTTTTTTGTTCAATACTTGAAACTTTTGTGCCCATCGCTCCTTCGCGGTAAATTTTCTTTCCATTAAGAATATTATTTGTTTTTTAATTATTAATGGCCTGAACGTGCTTACTTGGCTATTTCGATGCCTGCAACCGGTCCGGAGAACCATCTTTTTGCGACAACACCGCCATTTGAACTCCGCTTTTGAATTGAAAATTATTCTTTGGCATGGCATAATCTTAAAAAAGCATACAATTAAGAGACGTCAAGGAGCACTTCATGCTTTTTCAAGCTTTGCTCGGTCTCATGGTATTCACGGGAATCGCCTGGCTCATCAGCGATGACAGAAAAGGCGTCAGGCGCACCACTGCGCTGACTGGCGTAGTGATCCAGCTCTGCATCGCCGGCATTCTCCTCTATGTCCCGATCTTCAAGAAGCTCTTCCTGCTTCTCAATGATGTTGTGCTGGCGCTTGAATCAGCGACAAAGGCTGGCACATCCTTCGCGTTCGGATACATAGGGGGCGGCACTCCACCCTTCCTACTCAAGGACCCAGGCGCGAACTTCATCTTGGCGTTCCAGGCATTACCGCTCGTGCTTGTGATCGGCGCACTCTCCGCGCTTCTCTTTTATTGGAAAATTCTGCCCTACATCGTGAAGAGCTTCTCCTACATACTCCAGAAGACCATGAACATCGGCGGGGCGCTCGGCCTCGGCGCTTCGACGACGATCTTCCTCGGCATGGTGGAGGCACCCCTGGTCATTAAGCCTTATCTCAAAACCATGACGCGAAGCGAGCTCTTCTCGCTCATGACCGTGGGCATGGCCTGCATTGCTGGGACGGTGATGATCCTGTACGCTACTATCTTAAAGGGAGTAATCTCCGATCCGCTCGGTCACATTCTCGTCGCATCCTTCATTCATGTTGCCGCGGCCATCACGATCGCGCGGATAATGGTCCCCGAGACGGGAGAGGAAACGTCGGGAAGCTTCATGCCACAGAGAAGTGCGACGAGTTCCATGGACGCCATCGTCAAAGGAACCATGGACGGCCTGCACCTCCTCCTGAACATCATCGCCATGCTCGTGGTCATGGTCGCTCTTGTTCATCTCGCGAACTTGCTGATCGGTTTGCTCCCCAATGTCGGGGGCCAGCCTCTTACGCTCCAGCGTATTCTCGGCTTCGTCATGGCGCCTGTGGTATGGCTCTTCGGCATTCCCTGGGCCGAAGCGCAAACCGCTGGTTATCTCATGGGCACGAAGACAGTCCTGAACGAGCTGCTTGCATTCCTTGAAATGGCCAAGCTCCCGGCCGACGCGCTCGATCCGCGGAGCCGGCTGATTATGACCTATGCTCTCTCCAGCTTCGCCAATTTCGGCAGCCTTGGCATCCTTATTGGCGGTTTGGGGAGCTTGGCGCCGGAGCGACGGGACGAGGTTGTGAGCCTCGGCATAAAAGCGCTTGTTGCTGGTACTCTCGCCACGTGCATGACCGGCGCTGTGATCGGAATATTTACCTAGTCTGGACGAGGCAGCGAAAACCAATGAACCGCGACGGCCTCAAAATTGAACCGGACACCAGAAAATGACCCCCTAAGATCGCGAAGGTTTTAAGACTTTAAATCCGGCATTTAAGAATTTAAAGATTACCCATGCGAACTTTGCGTTGTAGAGGCAATAATCATTCCGATCCTCAAATATCCCCTTCCTGTTCGTAATCTGGTATAATGCAAACATGCGCTTATTTCGTTATAGAGGCAGGTTCATTCAGGGAGTTATCCTTTTTCTCAGAGTTCTCTTGAGCTATAAGCTGCTCGCCATCAGGAGCGCCTTCTCATCCCCCGCCCTCAAGCAGGAGCGGTTCAAGCGACTCCACGCTAAAAACGCTCAGATGCTGCGCGAGCGTATCATCGCTATGCGGGGCGTGCTCATCAAGATCGGCCAATTTTTGTCTTCGCGCGTGGACATCCTTCCGGAAGAGTATACGAACGAACTCTCCAAGCTTCAGGACAAGGTGCCTCCAGCACCCTACGCCGATATCGCCCGTCGCGTGACCGAGGAACTCGGACCCATGGAGGAGGTCTTTTCCTCTTTTGACAAAGAACCAATAGCATCGGCCTCGCTCGGCCAGGTGCACCGCGCTTGCCTCCGCGATGGGGACTGCATCGTGGTCAAGGTTCAGTATCCGGGCATCGAAGATGTGATCGCAGCGGACATGAAGACGCTGAAATTTGTCATCAGGATCCTTCGAGTGCTCTATCGGCAGTTGAACCTCGATGTCATCTATTCCGAGTTCTCACGGATCGTCATGGAAGAGCTTGACTATATCCAAGAGGGGAAGAACGCCGAGACCTTTTCGCGTAACTTTGCTAAAAATCCCCGAATCAAGATACCCTTGGTGTACTGGCCGTTCACCACGTCCAAGGTACTGACGCTCGAATACCTCGAAGGCATCAAGATCACCGATTTCGATATGATTGACAAGCGGGGGATTGACCGGAAGGAGATCTCTCGAATCTTGGCCGAGGCTTACGCCCAGATGTTCTTTGTAGATGGGCTGTTTCATGGTGACCCGCACCCTGGCAATATCTTCGTGCAACGGGGGCCCGAAGTCATACTCGTGGACTTCGGCATGGTGGACCGCATCTCAACGCCGAAAAAAGAGGGGCTCCGGCGAGCATTTACCGCTATCGTGGACCGCGATGCGCGGGGTCTGGTGCGCTCGCTCGTTGACATGGGCTTCATCCCGCTCACCAATGACATCCAGCCGCTCGTACAGTTCGCCGAACGTGCCCTCCAGAAATACCGGGACATTTCGCCGAGCGAGTTCAAGGCCATGGATATCGAGGAAATCGGCAACGATATCATTGAGGCGCTCCAGCTGAGTCCCTCGATCCAGATCCCGAACGACTTCATCCTCTTCGGCAGGGTCGTGGGCATGCTGAACGGCCTCGGCTCACAGCTAGACCCCGAGACCAACATCATCGAGATCGCAACACCTTTTGCCAAACGCTTTATAATGGAAGAGGAGATGTCTGCGGCAGGCTTCTTCGAACAAGCTGGGGTTGCCGGCCGCTCGCTCATAAAACTGCCGAAGCTGTTGACCGATTTTCTCGTAACGACAGGCCGTGGAGAGACACGGGTCGAGATCGGGTCCCGGGACATCGTGCGCGTCCTCCAGCACATCCACAATATCGGCCGCAGCTTCATCTTCGCCATCTTCTCAGCTGGTTCAGCTGCGGCGGCTGTCATTTTCCGCATTAACCGATTCGACACCGAGGCAATTTGGTGCGCCGGCGCTGCCGGGATACTGCTTATAGCAGCCGCATACTTCATGAGAAGATTACGGCAGCGAGACTGATGTACGTGGTGCCCAGCAACTCCTCGCCACGGGAATGCACGAGGTCGTTCTGTTTATTAATTTGCGCCGTAAAACCCCGTCACTTCAGGGCGGTGATATAAGGCGGTGGTTCTGAAGCAGCCAGAGTCGTGCTGACCTCAATAAGTAGTGGACAAACGTTCACTTCTTTGATATATTTGAAATAATGGCCGAATCTGTTAAAGAGCCCGATCTGCAAAACAATGACTGCTGTCGGCAAGGTACTGGTAACTGACGACAGCACCGCCCTCCTGCTTGGCCTTCTGCGTTTTTCTGCGACAAAGCTTTGGAACACTGCCCTGTGGCAGGCCAGGGAATGTTGGAAAACCACTGGTAAGATCCCCTCCTATGCAAAGATGGATGTAGCCATGAAACAAGAGCATCCTCTCTGGTACCGTCGTCTGCACTCACAAAGCGCCCAAGCAAAAGGCAAAGACCACCAGGAGTATGTCCAAAAAATCAAGTACCTTGAACCAGAAACGCTCCCGTCAGCGTACCCACCTGCTCCACAGTGTAACCAGATCTCTTGTCAGCGATGCAGACGCTCGCGGTGTCTCCACGATCATCGTGGGGGACCTTACCGACATCAGAGACGGCAAAGACTGGGGAGACAGCGGGAACCAAAAGCTCCACGCATGACCGTTCGACAGGATCATCAAGATGCTCACGTACAAGGCCAGGCTCAAAGGCATCCGCGTTGTCAAGGAACCCGAGGACTACACGAGCCAGACATGCTCTCTATGCGGCACAATATGCAGAGCCAATCGTGTCCATCGTGGCCTCTATGTCTGCAACCAATGCGGAGCCGTGATCAACGCTGACGTGAACGGCGCAATCAACATCTTAAAAAGGTATCTCCCGGAGCAAATAGGTGTCTCCTGGAGTAGTGGCTGCTTGGCACAGCCTGCGGTCAACCGGTTTGCCTGGAGAAAGACCAGGCCGGCTGCATCAGCCCATAAACCGGGGACGTGGCAAACATCCCTGCCGCATCCGCGAACAGGATCAGCAGTGGCCCTTAGTGAAGTAAGGGCCTGATTCGGGAATCCCCGACCTTCAGGCCGGGGAGGATGTCAAACGGAAGAACTAGCCTAGGCGACTTTTGTCTTAAGCGTCCACGTAACACAAATCATTGTCTCCGAATTCGCAGTCGTCCGGGAGTACGGTCTGCTCACCATGTCCTTTGACGGCGCTCTTGACAGCCTGAAGTGCCCCTGGCTCAGCGTGAAGAATTTCGACTGCCATTGTCTCCATCTGGCCGTTTTTCTCCTCACCCTCATCGCCTACAGGTTCGATTCCTTCTACATCAGGATGTGCCACGATTGTCTGTATTTTTTTTAAGATTCGTTTCATCGCGTTGACCTCCTTCCATCTCTTTAGTCTCTATATGTAAAATTATAACACCTTTGAACGGACATCTATACGAGCACAAATGTCATTAATACTATGATATTAATGCCGAGTTCGTACTGATTTCAATGAGTTCTCTGGAGCCCAGAGCACGATAAACCTGTATTCGTGATAATTAAGGGACAGCATATACACTTGATCGGGCTGAACAGATGGCACGGAAGTTTGATATATGTACACAAGTGCAGGGCAATCTTTTTATGATATGCTGCAATAAGCACTAGCAGTGAATGTAGTGAGCAGAACCCCTTGGCGGAAGGCATCGCTGGAGACACCGGGGTCATTCTTGCTATCATCGGGCTGGCGAATATCATGCCCCATGTCATGACCCCGACAATCCTGAACCTGATGCCACTTCTGTGCGCCGGGTTCTCAATCCTGCTGATGGGACGGCAACCAGTTACGGATACTGAGTATGGTCCGCCCGTGACAGCTACCGGGGGAGCCTCGGCGATAAATCCCGAGAAGCCTCAGATAATAATGAATTCCTGCGATCGTATTGGTCGAGATGGTCAGGGGTATTTTTTGTTTTGTAACTGTCAATCCGGTATCCACATGCATCTCTTATCCTTTTTTGTCTGCACTTTCTTGACAAGCAAAGTCAAACCACCTATATTGGAAACGGTATCAGAAATCTGACTAGCAGAAGGGAACTTCTCCCGAGAGTGTCAACCGTACGGCTTTTCCCTTCGTCCGGAGTCAATGAATCAATGCATGCAGTTCCCGTAAAAAGCCGAATTGGTCTCGCACTAAGCGGCGGTGCCACGCGTGGTCTTGCTCACATTGGCGTTCTGAAGGCGCTCGATGACCACCACATCAGACCCGACTGTATTTCTGGCTCGAGCATCGGGGCGTTCGCAGCCGCGCTTTACGCCTTCGGGGTCCCGATCAAGGAAATGCGACGGGTAGGGCAGGGTATGACGCCGCTCAATATCTCGAAACTCAAACTCTCTCGCTATGCTTTGTTCTCGAACGAAGAGCTCGGGAAGCTTATCCTGGCCGAGATAGGAAAGGCCCGGATCGAAGACGCGAAGATCCCTCTCGCCATTATGGCCACGGATATCGGGAGCGGGGAAAAGATAGTGTTGAGGCGGGGAGAGGTCGCGCCTGCGGTGATGGCGAGCAGTGCGACGCCCGGCATCTACATGCCGGTGCGAATTGATGGGAGGATGCTGATGGACGGAGGGATCGTGGAAGACGTCCCGATATCGCCGCTCCGCGCCATGGGTGCGGAAAATGTCATTGCCGTGAACCTGAGCGCAGAGCGCAAATACATAAAACCCAATGACATCATCGACATCCTCTTCAATGCCTTCGATATCGCCATTGACGAGAACACCAAAGTACAGGTACGGGACGCGGATGTGCTCATTGAGCCTAGACTGTCTGACTTCCCCCGGATGGATACGAGCCAGATCGATGCGCTGATTGCCGAAGGCTACCGCGCGGCGAAAGAACGGATTAAAAGGATCCGGGCCGTACTGAAGTAGCCTAATAGCATCGTGACAATAGTTCATGCCGGGCAGCGAAGTCAGCAATAGTAACTCGAATGCAGATGCTCGGCCCGTTTTCCCGCATGAACCTCATTCTACTGTTTCCAAATGATTTCGCAGATAATGCGAGCCGTGTGCGGCTTCAGGGACGCAGACTCAGACACGTGCTAGCCGTCCACCGCGCGTCTATTAACGATGAACTCTGCGTGGGGCTGGCGGGGGGCCGCATCGGCACTGGTCGTGTGACAAACCTGAATGAAATGGTCCTGGAGATGGATGTGTGTCTCAACCGTCTCCCTCCTCCGGCGCTGCCCGTGACGCTCATTCTTGCCCTGCCGCGGCCCAAGGTGTTGAGGAGAGTGCTCCGGTCGGTGAGTGCCATGGGCGTGAAACGGATCATCCTTCTCAACTCCTTTCGGGTGGAGAAAAGCTTTTGGCAGAGTCCCTTCCTGGGCGAGGCAAAACTGAACGAACAACTGATCCTCGGCCTGGAACAGGCCCGCGACACAATGCTTCCGGAAGTCATCCTCCGCCCCCTGTTCAAGCCGTTTGTTGAGGATGAGATTTCGACGCTCATCCACGGGACGCTCCCTTTTGTCGCGCATCCCGCAGCATCCGCTTCCTGTCCGCGCAATATCGGCCAGCCTGTGACCCTTGCCGTGGGGCCCGAAGGCGGTTTTATCCCCTACGAAATCGAATTGCTCGTTTCCCGCGGGTTCTCCATTGTCAATCTCGGAGACCGTATCCTGAGCGTGGAAGCAGCGGTGACTGCCCTGCTCTCGCGATTGTTCTGAAAGAAAAAACCGTTGCAGCTAAATTCTCGTGCAATGAGAATGACAGCTCAGGCAGATGTCCTTCTAACGAGCTATTGCAAAATCCAAAATCGTACGATAATATTTTATTAATTGTGAAGCGTATACGATTTCACTCCTTCACGTCGTACAATCATCCCTCTAAACGAAAGACTATGACGAGCAGGCAGTTTTGCCCGTTATAGGAAGAACGATCATTCCCACCGGAAGATTAGGGAGCCCAGCGAGAGAAAGACTGCACTCATGAGGGCGAGGATCAGGAGGTGCGGGGCGATGTCCGCAAGTCCCGCGCCCTCGGTCATGATCGCTCGTGCGCTGTCGACCAGGTGCGTGAGCGGCAGGATCTGCGCGATTTTTCGCACGACCGGGTTAGCGCCCTCGAGAGAGAACCATACCCCGGATAGGAGCATCATGGGCCACGTAAGAAGGTTCAGGATGCCGCCCGCGAGCTCCTCGCTCGATAAGCGCGATGCCACGAGGAGGCCGAGGGAGATTAGGCATATGGCGCCGGCCAGAGATATGAGGAACAAGTTCGCGTAGGAGCCGCGCATCTGGAAGTGTATGAAGTAATTGCATCCGACGTACACGGCTACGGTGATTGTCTGGATCAGGAGGAGGCGCGATACCATCTGCGCGAATAGGAATTGAAAGGGGCTCAGAGGTGTGGCCTTGAGACGTTTCAGAAACCCGTTTTTGCGGTATCGCACGATCACGTAGCCTACACCGAAAAGGCAGCTGAACATCATGTTCATGGCAAGGATGCCCGGTACGACCCAGTCCACGTAGCGGATCTCGTGGCCTCGGACCTCCAGTCTGCGGTAAGCCGTTCCGCCCTCACCTTGGAATATCCGCTCGATCAGATATCCGTTCGGTGCATTGGTATTGATCCAATACCTCCGTCCCGCATGAAGATCGACGAGCATGTCGAGCTGGAAGTGCTCTACCTTGTCGATTGCCTTGTCAAGGTCATTAACGGGGATGAATTGTATGTATTTTGTCTTGAAAAATTCTGCGTCTGCTGTCGCAAGCGCTGACCTGTCACCCATCACGCCGACCTTGTATACAGCCTTCGGCTCTCCTGAGAACACAAAGGCGAAACCGAGTACGAGAAGCAGCGGGAACAGGATGTTCCAGCCCAAAGAAGACTTATCGCGGATGAACTCCATGTTCCGGGCATGCAGTATGGCGAGGAATTTTTTCATCAGCAAACCTCAAAGTTTCATTACACGGGTGAAAACCAGTGGCGATGTCTTCAGGACCTACCACCATTGCCTTTTCTCAGCCCTTGCGCACGAGGTGGAGCTCCTTCTCTTTTTTTAATAAAAGTTCAAAAGAGATAGCCCCGGAGCGAAAAAACCTTGCAATACCATGAGGACCGTTTTCCATCCACCTGTGCGAATCCCTGAAGTTTAGAAGCACTGATTTCTGATGACCGTGATAAAAGATCTTAATTTGTCAAATCGCGTCCCGTTAATGCTATGAACAAATCCTCGAGGCTCCAGGACCGAACGTTCATTCGGCTGAGTGAAACACCCCGTCCCAGGAGCGTCCGGATCGTACTATCGACGTCGTGGGTCTGTATCTCGCACCATCCCGTCTGTTTTGAGGTGCATAGCGCCAGCCCGTCGATCTTGCCGATCACATCCTCTTCCGGGAACTGCAGCACTACGTTGCCGAAGTGTTCCTTGAGTAGCAGCTCAGGCGTGCCCCGGGTGATGATTTTTCCCCGGTTCATGATCGCGATCTCGTCGCAGAGTGTGTACGCCTCATCCATGTAGTGCGTGGTCAGCACGATGGTCTTCCTGCGCGACTGAATGAGTTTGATGAGATCCCAGAAGTTCCTCCGTGACTGCGGATCCAGCCCAGTCGTAGGCTCGTCCAGGAACAAGACCTCCGGGTCATTGATCAAAGCGAGGGCCATGAGTAGGCGCTGTCGCTGACCGCCGGAAAGCTTACGGTTGTCCCGGTCGAGAAATTCCTCGAGGCTGCAGAGCCGGATTACCTCCTCCAAGCCCATGGTCCTCGGGTAAAGGTTCCTGAACAGCCGTAGCGTCTCCCGTACCGTCAGGAATTCCTGGAGCGACGTAACCTGGAACTGAATGCCCGCCTCACGCCTGAACTGTGGACCCACTGGATCGCCCTTGTAAAGAGAGCTGCCCGATGTGGGCTGCTGGATACCCTCCATGATTTCGATGAGCGTTGTCTTGCCAGCACCATTCGGGCCGAGCAGTCCGAAGCAGACGCCATGCTCGATTGTCAGATCGACGTCATCGACGGCCGTGACGCCGGGATAGACCTTTATGAGATTCTTTACCTCAAGGAGGGGAACCATGGCAGAAAAGTACCATGCGGTACCTCTACTGTCAAGCTCAGTAACTGTTCTATATCCCGAACAGTACAGTGGAAAAGGAATGACTGAAAATGGTTTCTCTTGAGTCAGCAGTGATAATAGTGTAAAGTACGACGATGATTCCCGTCACCAGAACCATATCTCTCAATGAGAACGAAATAAAGCTACACTTTGTCCGTTCTTCAGGCCCGGGGGGGCAGAATGTGAACAAGGTGGCCACGGCAGTCCAGCTCCGGTTTGATGTGGGGAATTCTCCCGCCCTTCCCGGCGATGTGCGCACGCGTCTCATCCGCCTAGCACGCAGACGCGTTACTCAGGAAGGTATTCTCATCATCGATGCACAACGGTTCCGCACGCAGGAGAGGAACCGTGAAGACGCGATTGCGCGATTGGTCGAGCTTATCCACAGGGCTGCGGAGAAGCCGAAGCCGCGGGAAAAAACAAAGCCTTCTCCGGCGTCAAAGCAGCGCAGGATTGAAAGCAAGAAGCGGAGAGGCGAGACCAAGCGGATGCGGCGGACGGTACCTGTCTCTGAATAGATTTTTTCCTGAAGATGTCATATCAGGGATGTGAGAGGGTGAATTCAACCTCTAGGACACGCACCGGTTCCGTGTGAGCAGGCCACAGGGGTAAAAAGGAAGCGTCCCCATATGATGTCAAACTAATGACTGCAAGCGGAAAGTTGTGGCCTAACGGTGCATCTAACCATGCTAGGTCGGAGCCGTATATTCCCGCTCTGAAGGTATGGGTTTTACGCACGTCAGAGTCATGATGAGCGACGCGACTCTTATGGTATGGATGGAACTACCGTTTTTTGCTGCTCGTTTTGAGCAGCTCGGCAATGCGCGGTGTGCATTGTTTGCCTTTGCATGAACCGGAACCTGCACCCGTGGCTCTTTGTAATTCCTCAATGGTCTTTAGACCGGCCTTAATATGCTTGAGGAAAACACTTTTCCTGATCCCTTTACACCGGCATATTGGTTGAAGTCCATCGAGGATTTGTTGTTCTTTCATTATAGTTCGCATCCTGGTATTTGCAGGGCTGTTCAAAGGATGTCAATCGAACAATCTGAAATACTGTTGGACAAAAACCCGCATGATATCCCGCAGCAATTTCTCTCTTACTAACTATATCATGAATTAAAGACTGCATGCAACATTTCCAACATCATCGCAGTACACCTGCATGGCAGGCTGCTCGAAGGTGATCATGATTTTGGTTGCAATTCAACACATCTCGGAGTACATTGTGCGGGCGCAACAGGTGAATTTTGAACGAGGTATCTCATGGCATTAGTAAGCTTACAGGACGTCAACGTCAGCTTCGGCGGGCCGCTTTTGCTCGAAGGGGTCAATCTCTCCATTGACCGCGGTGAGCGAGTCTGTCTCGTGGGCAGGAATGGTACGGGCAAGTCCACGATCATGCGCCTCATCTCCGGTGAAGTGAAGCCCGATGGCGGGAAGATCATTTACCAGCAGGGCGTACGCATCACGCTTCTGACGCAGGAAGTGCCGCATGCCCTCTTCGGTAGTGTGTTCGACGTTGTATCGGGCGCGTTCGGCGAACAGGGGCAACTGCTTGCAGCGTATCATCATGTAAGCAGTAAGCTGACCCATGATCACAGCGAGAAACTGATGGCTGAACTCGAGGATGTCCAGCACAGGTTCGAGTCGGCCGGAGGCTGGCAAATGCAGCAGCGGATCGAGGAGATCCTGACGCGCCTGCAGCTTCCCGAAGATGCCGAGTTCTCCGAACTCTCAGGCGGTCTTAAACGTCGCGTCCTTCTGGCAAAGGCTTTGGCAGGCCAGCCGGACCTTTTGCTCCTGGATGAGCCTACGAACCATCTGGACATCGATTCCATATCCTGGCTCGAGGAATTTCTGTTTTCCTTCGGAGGGACTTTGCTGTTCGTGACCCACGACCGGGCGCTGCTTCAGAAGCTGGCGACAAGAATAGTTGATCTCGACCGTGGACGGCTTACGAGCTGGCCTGGAAGTTACCGGACCTATCTTGAACTCAAGCAGGCAGCGCTCGACGCCGAGGCTGTTGAGAATGCTAAGTTCGATAAAAAGCTTGCCTCAGAAGAGGTTTGGATCAGGCAAGGGGTTAAGGCACGCCGTACCCGGAATGAAGGCCGCGTGCGTGCGCTTAAGGAACTGCGCAGGACCCGGAGCCAGCGGCGCGAGGTCACGGGTGCCGCGCGTATGCAGATGCAGGAGGCGGAGCGCACCGGCAAGCTGGTGATCGAGGCACAGAACGTGAGCTATGGCTACAACGACCGTCCGGTTATCCGCGATTTTTCCACGACCATCATCCGCGGGGACAAAGTTGGCATCATCGGACCGAACGGGTCAGGGAAGACGACGCTGCTCAAGATTCTCCTCGGCGACCTGATGCCGCAAAAGGGCATGGTGAGGCTCGGCACGAATCTCGAAGTGGCGTACCTCGACCAGCATCGCGCCCAGCTCGATGATGAAAAGACAGTTCAGGATAATGTCGCCAATGGCAGTGACCACGTGACCATCAACGGCAATCGGCGGCATGTCATCGGTTATCTGCAGGATTTTCTGTTCGCGCCTGCCCGCGCGCGCAGTCCTGTGAAGGTTTTGTCAGGTGGTGAACGGAACCGTCTTTTGCTCGCCAAGCTCTTTACAAAACCCTCGAACGTGCTCGTGCTTGACGAGCCCACGAACGATCTGGATATCGAGACCCTCGATCTGTTGGAGGAACTCCTGATGGACTATCCCGGCACGGTGCTCCTCGTAAGCCACGATCGTGCGTTCATCAATAACGTTGTAACCAGCACATTGGTGCTCGAAGGCGACGGCAAGGTAAATGAATACGTAGGCGGTTATGATGACTGGCTGCGCCAGAGCCGGAGGACGATTGAGGTTTCTGCAGTTCCGGTCAAGCTAGACGAAAAAAAAGCAGCGCCGGGTCCCCAAAAAGAGAAATCGCGCAGGCTTACCTTCAAGGAGCAGAAAGAGCTTGAGGCACTTCCGAAGCGCATCGAGGAGCTCGAAACGGAACAGCAGCAAATCATCGCAGTCATGGCTGACCCGGCCTTTTATCGTGAGAGCGGTAAAAAGGTTACAGAAACAAAGGCACGACTTGAGGCGGTTGAAAAAGAGCTGGTTGAGTCATATGCGAGGTGGGAAGCGTTGGCAGCATTGCAAGTGTAACGCTAGCGTTAAGGAATGCTGCTAAAGAATGTAACTGCATGCGCGTAGTTCTGGACAGCCGAAACAATTAACAGTTATTTGAAGTCCACATTTTTGCCATCGAGTCAAAGATTCGCGCTACAGGAGGCATCGGGGATCTTTTGCTTTAAGAAGTTTCCTGCTTATTTTTCAGCATTCTTATCTAAATTATTAGCCTAAATAGCATCAGGTCTCAAAACCCGATAGTTTCTCCTTGGCAGCATCGTCGGTCTTGCGCTCAAGTTCTGCGATAACCTGACCACCTAACAGAAGAATCAATGCTACAGCCTCAGTGCTGAGAAGTGCCACCACCGCCGTGGCGAAGGATCCATAAATTAAATTTACCATAGATATAACCGAGTAATACCATACCAGCACGCGGCGGGTGATTTCCCATAAAATCGTTGCGGCTATCCCTCCGATCAATGCGCGGCGAAACGTGATACGCACGGCGGGCATAACTAGATACAGGGAAGTGAGCAGAAGCACCTCGCCAATTATACCCAGTATATACAGCGCAACCCCGGATGTGCCTTCAAGGCTCAATCTCAATCCGAAAATTATTAATTGTCTGTTTTCAAGTGTCTCGATTGCTCCAGTAATAAATGATACCAGCAATATACCCAGACCCAGTACAAGGATATACACATAAGGAATAATGGCGGAAATCAGAAAGTGGCGGCGTTTTATTCTGACACGGTGAAAGAAGATTACGGACATGGCGTTTTCGAGCACGGTAAAGGCTATGGAACTGAAAAAAAGCATGGCGAGGAATCCAATAATGCCGATCACATTACGGTGCTCAAGAAATACCCGTACCTGTTCCGTCAAAGTCGCTGCATAGCCCGGTATTATCATTTCTAGATACGTCGATAAAGTGTGAAATAACTGTTCCTCTTCTGTAAAATGAGACAATCCAATAAGGGCGAGAATTGACATGGGCACGATCGACAACAGGGTGTAATAGGCAACAGCGCCGGACAATAACAGACCCTGATTGCGTTTAAAATCGCGTAAAATCCCCAGGAGGAAGCTGAATGGCTTGCTCAGACCTCCATGTACAAGTTGTTTTTTTTTCATCACGGAATGAGAAATTTTAAAAAATATTGAAGTTGTTTTTCTTTTGCAACCATTTCTCTACGAAAAATTGAATTGCTCAACGCATCATAAAATAAGAATGCCAGAAAGAAGTCTAGATCGTTCTGCTGGACTTGTCAATCAAAGAATGTTATGGCCGAGTGGTTGGGCTTCATGCCGCGTGTCCAATCTACGTCTTTTTGTCCTTCAGCAAATCCCCGAGTGTAGCGAATGGCCGGTGGGTAGCAGGCGTCTCTTTCACACCGCCCGGCGCTGTTTTGCCAAACGATTCTTCATCCAGATATTTTTGATGCTCATTGTCGTGACAGTAGAGACATAACAACTCCCAGTTGCTGCCGTCAGGGGGGTTGTTATCGTGGTCATGGTCCTTGTGATGGACCGTGAGCTCACGAAGCTTCTTGCCCGTGAATTCGCGCCCGCACCGCGCACAGATCCACGGATATATCTTGAGCGCCTGCTCCCGATAGGCCTTTTCGCGAAGTTCCCGGCTGCGCCGGGCTTCCGCTATGATCTGGTCTTGCCTGTCATGCTCTGTCTGTGTCTTCTTCGATGACATGTGCGCACCCTCTCAGGAGGAAGAGGTTTTGCTTGCTCCAAAAGCATGTTTTAATCGATTCCTGCTGAAAGATATTTTGATTGATGATCTGCCGTGGTACTGCATGACAAGCTTAAGAAATAACCGGCGGATCTCATCTTCGCGATCTTTACATTCAACGGATAATTTATCGCTGTCCTGGACTTCGCCTCTTTAGCCGGGCCCTTAATATACCGGCAGAGGTGCTTATGCGGGTCGCGAGCTCTAATCGAGGATCATGTCCGTGTATGTGCACACGGGCTAAAACAGGCTGAATGAAAAATATTTCTTCGGATGTTCCTTTATGTCTTTCGCCAGGGCATTAATCTCCTTCAAAGTCGAGCGCAGTTCATCGGCAACCTGACGGTCGGTGATGAGTGTTCCCACGGACCCCTCTCCCTTATCGATTTTTTCCAGGATCGCATTGAGACGGATTGCGGCTCCGTTCATGTTCTCGTACAGGCTAGCGTCTTCCACCAGCTTGTTCACGGTTCCCCGCGACGTTGACAGCTTTTCGGAAAAGGAGTCGAGGGATTTCGAGGCCTTGACGAACCGGTCATAAAGCTCCGGGTCTTTGATGACTCTGCTGACAGTGCCTTCAGACGACTTAAGCATTGCGGCAAAGGCCTTGATGTCCTTCACTGAAGCTGAAAGGTCCCGATAGAGTGTGTCATCTCGCAGAAACCGGGCAAGCGAACCTTTGCTGGTCTCTACGCCTTCAATGACGCGCTTCAGCTCCTCGGAGATCTCGGGACGGGGTGACCCGCTGATCGTATCACCCGGCTGCAGCGAAGCGGCTTCCCGGGATCCAGGGCTCATCTCCACATATTTATCGCCAAGAAGCCCCATGGTTATTATGCTTGAGGCGGAGTCCTTTTTAAGGTACGGGAGCGCCGATTTGTCAATTGCCAGCGCGGCGGTGATTTTTTCGCTCCTCTCGAATCGGAGAGACTTGACGGACCCGATCTGAACACCTGAGAACCATACCGGTGCGCCGGATCGGAGTCCTTTGACGTCACTGAACTCGGCATACACTGTTGCCTGAGGGATAAAAAGGTGTACAATGTTTTCCGCAAACAGAATTGCGAAGAAAATGACGGCAAGACCGAGCGTGAGGACAACCCCGACTCTTAGCTTGGCCCAGGTAACGTGCTTGTGTGAATCAAACATTGTCCTTCCCTCCGTGCGTAAAGGGGTTTACAAAATGTCTTTTATGAATTTAATCAACTCGGCGTCCTGAGTGCTTTTGAGGGTTTCTAGGCCGCCGTCAAACTGAATCCTTCCGTTTCTAAGATACATGAACCGTTCAGCAACCTTGATGGCATCGGGGACATCGTGGGTCACGATAATGAGTCCTGTCCGTTTGGTCGGATCGCCGGATGAAAGCTCATTGATAAGGTCGCAGATGGTAGCATCGGTAAGGGGGTCGAGACCGGATGTTGGCTCGTCATATAGCATCATACGGGGCCTACACCCGGCGAGGGAACGGGCAATGGCTACCCTCCGCTGCATGCCGCCGCTCAGCTGATCGGGCATCAGGTACATGGCGTCTTCAATGCCTACCCGGTTGAGCAGGCTTTTAACCGTGGACTCTATCACTTCCTCGGGAGCCTTTTCCCGCTCCCATAGGCAAAAAGCCACATTATCCCGCACGCTCAGAGAATCGAAGAGCGCCCCTTCCTGGAATACAATGCTGAAGTTCATGCGGATGTCCCGGAGTTCGGCTTCGGTCAAGGCTGAGATGTCTGTTCCGTCAATCAGGATTCTGCCGCTATCGGGCTGATCAAGGCCCACGATAAGCTTGAGGATCGTGGTCTTGCCAGCGCCGCTGGAGCCCAGAATCGCAATTTTCTCATGGAACTGTGCGGTGAAGCTGACCCGATCCATCACGGGCCGGCCATTGTAAATGATGGTCACGTCCTGAAATTCTATCATGCACGCATCCCCAGGATGAAGAACAACACCTGCGTCAGAAGAAAGTCGACAACGATGATCATGATGGTCGAGAGCACCACTGCGGTGGTGGTCGCGCGCCGCAGCCCTTGAGCCCCTCCGCGCGTTGACAGACCCACCGTGCAGCTGATACAGGCGATGAGGTACCCGAAGATAAAGGGTTTGGTGAGCCCGGACAGGATGTTATGGAAATTTAGTTCATTGCCGATTTGGCTCCAGTAGAATGCCCCGCTCTGGTGGCTCACTGCAACAGCGATATAGTAGCCACCCGCCAGAGAGATGGCGTCGCCGATTGCCGTGAGAATCGGAAGCATGACCGCAGAACTCAGCACTCTGGGGGTGACCAGTCTTATCATGGGATCCGCACCGTACACGCGGAGCATGTCCACCTGATGGCTCAGAATCATGGAGCCCAGTTCCGAAGCCATTCCGGACCCAACGCGGCCCGCGTAGCTTAGAGCAATGGCAACCGGACCAATCTCCCGGATGATGGAAATGCCTACAATTTTCGCGGTGTACATCTTGAGACCCAAGGGCGCGAGTTCGGTGGATATTTGGAGGGACAGGGCCATGCCGATGAAGAGCGAGACAAGGAAAACAATAAAGAATGAACCCGATCCCGCGTAGTCCATTTGCTCGAGGACATCCCGCCACTTCAAGGACCTGCGGAATATTCCCAGGATAGAGCTAATCGAAAGGATATAGAAATTCTGCAGTTCTGCGAGTAGTTTTTGTAATGTCATATATCCAATCGGATATGATTGCTCTAGCGGAAATCGAACTAGCAACACAAAGCGAATAGCAAGGAGGTTCTATCTAACATCCTGCTCTTAATCTGCATGGTCTGGATATCAGTCGGATTCTATCTATATACTATCATCTTCTATTCGAGCTTGCAATCGTGTCTATTCAATATTTCGACGCCCGGTTTTCATAGGCTATGCGATCAAGGTCGCCATCTCCATCGAGGTTCATTGCGAAAAAGAGAATTATTTAGGATCAGGTGAAATACAGAAGCTTAAGAATGAGTTGCATATTCGACGCATGCTGAAAAAAAGTCTTCTACAGCTTGCACGACTTCCTCCACCCGTGACATATGGTTCACCTTTGTTCTGAATTCTGCGCCTCCGGGGAGGCCTTTTGTATACCAGCATAGGTGCTTGCGCATCTCGCGAACTCCGATATTTTCTCCAAGCGTTTTGATCATATCGTTTAGATGTCTCAGCATAACGGTCTTCCGCTCTTCGAGTGTTGGATGAGGGGGAATGACGCCTAGTTCAAGATACTGCTTTGCTTCCCGGAAAATCCATGGATTGCCCTGGATCGCCCGTCCGATCATGACACCGTCACAGCCGGTCTCATCTATCATCTTTCTTGCATCATGCGCCGAACGCACGTCGCCATTGCCTATTACCGGGATCCCGACAGAATCTTTTACCTGCTTGATCATGCTCCAATCAGCATGGCCGGAGAATCCCTGCACCTTGGTGCGCCCGTGCACGGTGACGGCGGCGATGCCGACGGATTCGGCAGCGCTGGCGATATCTGTTGCAACGATATTCTGAGAATCCCAGCCGAGCCTTATCTTGACCGTCACGGGGACACTGGATGCATCTACGACCGCCGCCATGATCTCTTTTGCGAGACCCATATTGCGCAAGAGCGCCGAGCCTGCGCCGCATTTCAAGACCTTCGGCACGGGGCAGCCCATGTTAATGTCGATGAAATCCACGACGCCCTGCGATACAATCCGAGCCGCATCTGCCATTGACTTCGGCTTTGAGCCGAATATCTGGAACACGACTGGCCTCTCGGCATGATCGGTATGAAGCATATTGAAGGTCCTCTTGTGCTCCCGGATCAGTGCCTCGACGCTTACCATCTCGGAAAACACAAGTCCCGCACCGAGTTTCTTGCAGATCATGCGAAAAGGAAAATCGGTGATCCCGGCCATGGGGGCGAGCACGAGGGGATTCTGTCTCAATATATCCCTGATCGACATGGGGCTATTATAACCGAAAGAAATTGAAATGCGAGAGCTTTTTAAAGGGATTTTCACAGCAACGCAGATAAAATGTTAGGAGAAATCAGTACGGGGGGAGATGGAGCAAGCGAATATAATGTTATGGTTCTTTTTTTACTTTCCCCGGTCGCCTTTTCTCTTTGATAGATTTTGTATCAGTGATTTTCGATCGCGAATAGTTATGATCGCGCTAACGGGCCGCAGTCAAGTATGTCAACACATTGAAACGAAAAAGGAAAAGACCTCGATAAATCTACAAAAAATTGCACATGGATTTACTTTGGATATGCGCGGACCATGTGGAGAAGTTCCTGAGATGATCATACAAACTTGCACGATAACACTCACAACGAGGTTAGCGGGTTGTGCAAAAAAAAGCCTCGGAAGCTTCCGTCCCTGGAGTTACGGTCAAGCGAGAGGTAAATTTCTTAACCATAATATGCGGGATACCAGTAAAAGTAATAGTATGGCGGTGAACCACTACACACGGGGAAAAAATCCTTGACAATAATAGGCTTATCTTATATATTCTATATTCTTTGCCAAGTGGGTGTTTTCCATGTTTGACTCCTTAACGGGGAAATTAGAGTCTGTTTTCAAGAAGCTTCGGAGCAGAGGCGTCCTAAATGAAGATGACGTTAAAGAAGCCCTGCGCGAGGTGCGTCTGGTGCTTCTCGAGGCCGATGTAAACTTCAAGGTGGTCAAGGATTTCATTGGCCGGGTCCAGGAGCGTGCAGTAGGGCAGGATATCCTTAGCAGCCTCACCCCTGGTCAGCAGGTCATCAAGATCGTCCACGAAGAGCTCGTGGCATTGCTCGGCGGTGCCCAGGCAAAGCTCTACCTTGCGCCGAACCCGCCTACGATTATAATGCTGGTAGGGTTGCAGGGCTCCGGTAAGACGACCACTGCGGGCAAGCTGGCCAAGAACTTTAAGAAAGAGGGTCGGCGCGTAATGCTCGTCCCGGCTGATACACGAAGGCCGGCAGCGGTCCAGCAGCTTGTTACTCTGTCAAAACAGGTTGGCGTTGACGCCTACTCTTCGAACCAGACGGACCCGGTTGTTATCTGTCGTGAGGCAGTAAAGCAGGCAGCTTCGTCATTGTACGAGGTCGTGATCCTTGACACCGCAGGCAGGCTCCAGATCGACGAGCCGCTCATGGAGGAGCTCCGGCAGGTTAAGGCTGGGGTAAAGCCGCACGAGACCCTGTTCGTGGCCGACGCCATGACGGGCCAGGAAGCTGTGAACATTGCGGCGAAGTTCAATAGTGACCTCGGTTTCGACGGCGTAGTGTTAACCAAGCTTGACGGCGATGCGCGCGGTGGCGCGGCGCTCTCAGTGAGGGCCGTTACTGGCAAGCCGCTCAAGTTCGTCGGTATGGGCGAGAAACTGGATGCACTCGAGCCGTTCCATCCGGACCGCATGGCCTCGCGCATCCTGGGCATGGGCGACGTGATGTCGCTTATCGAGAAGGCGCAGGAAACGGTAACCCAGGAAGAGGCGGTCAAGCTTGCAAAGAAGCTCAAGAAGAACTCCTTCGATTTAGACGACTTTCGAAGCCAGTTGAAGCAGGTAAGGAAGCTTGGGGGGCTTGAGCAGATCATGGGCATGATCCCGGGGATGAATAAGATGAAGCTCCCGGAAGCGCAGGTGAACGAGAAGGACCTGGCGAAGGTAGACGCGATTATTAGCTCTATGACACCGAAAGAGCGGGCCGATTACACGGTCATCAATGGCAGCCGCAGGGCCCGTATCGCCAAGGGCAGCGGCACGCAGGTGCAGGATGTGAATCGGCTCCTGAAGCAGTTCGCCGAGATGCGTAAGATGGTGAAGTCCATGACAAGCGGCAAGATGGGAAAGATGGGTAGGATGTTCGGCGGGAGGATGCCGTTTTAAGGACAAACACCAAACGGTAAATAAATTCCAGTGACCATAAAGATCAACAGGTACTGTGTCTGGCATTTGGATAGAGATATTTGAACATTGCTTGTGAATTGAGCTTCGTAATTTGGATTTTCATTGAACGAAAGAGGTGAACCAATGTCAGTAAAGATTAGACTCAAGAGGATGGGGACCCACAAGAAGCCCTATTACCGGCTCGTGGTAGCGGATTCCCGGTCGCCGAGGGACGGCCGCTTCATCGAGATGGTCGGCACCTACGACCCGCTCAAGAAGCCGGCAGAGATCAAGGTCGATCAGACCAAGACGCTCGACTGGCTCAAAAAGGGAGCAGTCCCTTCCAATACGGTGAAGACCCTGCTCTCCAAGGTCGGGGTTATGAAGCAGTTCGCTGAAGCGAAGTAGCAATCGATTTCAAGGCTGGCAAGCTGGCAGGCTTCCAAGCTTGCAAGCTTTAAGACCATGCTCATTACGATCGGCAAAGCTGTGAGGCCCTTTGGAGTCAAGGGCGAGATGAAGATCGAACCCATGACGGATTTCCCCGAGCGGTTCAAGGGACTCGGCCGCGTATATCTGGTATCTCCTGCAGGAAAAGAGATCTTCTGCGAGGTCAGGTCAGTACGGTATGCCGGCGATGTGCCATTCCTGCTCTTCGCCGGATATGATTCGCCCGAGAAGGCCAAGGCGCTCAATGGGTGGCTCATTAAAATACCGGAGGAAGAGACGGTTCGTCTCCCCGAAGGCACTTATTACTGGTTCGAACTCATCGGCATGGAGGTTGTTTCTGAAAGCGGTGAGAAGCTTGGTAAGATTGTTGACATCTTCGAAACGGGCAGTAATGATGTGTATGTAATGAAGCGGGGCAGGAAAGAGACCTACATCCCTGCCACGGCAGAGGTAATAAAGCAGGTCGACCGGAAGGCAAAGAGGATGGTCATCCACCTCCTGGACGGTCTGATGGAATGAACGCCCGTAGATTTTCACGGCGGACATAACCTCCTTGTGAAAAGCAGAAAGCAGAAATGTTTCTGTGGAATTCACGGCACAAGGAGGGGGTTCAAACAGGGTGAAACAGTAACTGGCCCAGCTATGCGAAGACTGAATTTTGAGGTGCTCACATTGTTCCCGGGAATACTCGAGGGACCGCTGAACGAGAGCATTCTCAAGCGGGGCCGGGAAAAAGGGCTTCTGAACGTAACGGTCCGGAACATCCGTGACTATACGGAGGACAAACACAAGACCGCCGATGACAGCCCTTACGGTGGCGGCGCCGGCATGGTTCTCAAACCCGAGCCTATCTTTAAAGCCGTTGAGTCACTCAAGGCGGCGTATCCCGGAGAAGAGTTTTTGACGATCCTGCTCTCGCCGCAGGGCAGGCTCTTTAATCAACAGCGTGCGGAGCTGCTCTCAGTAGAGGATCGCCGGATCGTTCTGCTCTGCGGGCATTATGAAGCGATCGACGAGCGCGTCATCGACGCAATAGTGGAGGAGGAACTCTCAATCGGTGATTATGTGCTCACCGGTGGCGAACTCGCAGCGCTCGTAGTGATCGATGCGTCGGTCAGGCTCCTGCCCGGGGTCCTCGGCGATGAAGAGTCAGCTTTCCGTGATTCTTTCTGTGGCGGACTGCTCGATCATCCGCACTATACGCGGCCCATGGAATTCCGCGGCATGAAGGTCCCGGAGGTGCTTCTCTCCGGTAATCACGCTGGGATCGAGAAGTGGCGGCGACATGAGGCGCTTAAGGCTACGTTCCTGAAAAGGCCGGATCTCCTCGAGGATGCTAATTTGACCGAGGAAGACCGGGAGCTGCTGAAAGACCTGAAGCGACAGTTTGGATCTCGATAGCGAGAGTAAACACCGAATAACAAATAAGCTCGCATGACCAGTCTTCAATAGAAGCGAGATATTTGGAATTTATTTGTGATTTGAAATTTGGAATTTGAAAATTGAAATTAATGCTGGGAGGTTTACCATGAACATTATACAGTCGTTGGAAAAAGCACAGTTGAAAGAGGGGATTCCGAGCTTCCGCGTGGGTGACACCATCCGCGTTCATGCGAAGGTTGTTGAAGGGGACAAGGAGAGGATTCAGGTCTACGAGGGCGTGGTAATCGGCCGCCAAGGTTCAGGCGCGCGTGAGGTCATCAGGGTCCGGAAGCTGTCCTACGGCGTGGGCGTCGAGAGGCTCTTCCCGCTCCACTCTCCCATGATTGACAAGATCGAGCTTGCCAAGCAGGGGAAGGTCCGGAGAGCGAAGCTCTATTTCCTCCGCGATCTGCGCGGCAAGGCTGCTAGGATCAAAGAGAAGGAGCGCGCCCTGGTATCCGCCGCCGGTGCAACACAGGTTGACGTGACAGAGCAGAAATAGGGGCTGGCAAGAAAGACGGATTCAAGCACGAAGGCCGCTATGGGGACGAATGCAGCAAGTGCAGAATTAATCCTTCGAACTTGAGTATTATTTAAAATTTAGGATTTCGAATTTTATGTTTGGATTTTCGTGAGGTTTTTATGCCTCGTGGCCGGCCCCGCCGAGGGGAACCGCATCCAGACCGGATCGATGATCTGTTCAGCAACGAGCTGGCGTGCGATCCCCTGTCCTTTGAGCGGAGCGCACGCGCTTCCGGCTTTACCTGCATCGCAGGGTTGGACGAAGCCGGCAGGGGGCCGCTGGCCGGACCGGTGGTGGCCGCTGTGGCGGTGCTTCCCGACGGTCTCCTGATACCTGGCCTCACCGATTCCAAACAGGTGACGGAACAAGAGCGGGACCGGCTCTTCGATATTATCAGGGAGCAGTCAGTCGGCTATGGTATTGGCATTGCCGACGAGCGGACAATTGATGATGTGAATGTCCTCCAAGCGACCATCATTGCCATGGAACGGGCGCTTGAATCCCTTCTCCCTCGGCCTGATTATCTGCTGATTGATGCACTCACCCTGCCACGGGTCTCAATCCCTCAGAAGCCGCTCATAAAAGGCGACTGCCGCAGTCACAGTATCGCGGCGGCGTCGATCCTCGCCAAGGTGACCCGTGACCGGTTGATGCTGGAACTTCACAAGAAATTCCCCCAGTACAATTTCCAGAAACATAAAGGCTATGGGACCAGGGAGCACTTGTCCCTGCTGAGAAAGCATGGCCCCTGCGAAGCGCACCGGCGGAGCTTTCATCCCGTTGCGCAGATGCTGCGCGGTGAAGCCCAGTGAATCTCTTCAACGATATGCTCGGCAAGAAAGACCTTTCAATGCGCCTGAGTGAAACAAATGAAAAGATGGTAGGCTTCCTTTACATATCAGAAGGGTTTTAACGCTTTTCTCATTGTCGGGGTAGGAGCCGAGTGGTATAGTGACAGTACCGCAGTAACCGCTCTTTTAAAGTTTACCTGCGCGTTACATTTATTTCAGATTAGTGGCCAAGAAATCATATAAAATAGGGATGGTAAGCTTGGGCTGCCCCAAGAACCAGGTGGATGCAGAGCAGATGCTCGGAGTACTTGCCGGCTCGGGTTTCGAGATTACCTCCGAGCAGGGCGAGGCGGATGTGATTGTCGTGAACACCTGCGGGTTCATCGAATCGGCCAAGGAAGAGTCCATCGAGGCGATCCTTGACGCAGCAGAGATGAAAAAACGGGGGAAGTGCGCGAAACTCATCGTCGCCGGTTGCCTTGCCCAGCGCTACAAGGAAGAACTCTTGAGCGAGATTCCGGAAGCCGATGCCGTTATAGGAACGGCCGAGATCAGCAGGATCAGCGAGATCTGCGAGACAGCGCTTGCCGGGAAAAAACACATACTCAAAGTATCGGGGCCAGCGATGGTCTACGGACTCCCCCGCCTTAGCACGACTCCGCGTCATTACCGCTACCTCAAAATCGCAGAAGGATGCAGCAACCATTGCTCGTATTGCGCCATTCCGATCATCCGCGGAAACTTTAAGAGCAGGCCCTATGAATCTATCCTGGACGAAGCGCGCATGCTCGCGGATGAAGGCGCGAAGGAACTCATCCTTCTTGCCCAGGATTCCACGGGATACCGTGACGGCGAGGCCGATCTGCCGCTGCTCTTGAAAGCGCTGACGCGAATTCATGCCATAGAATGGGTGCGCCTCATGTACGCCTACCCCGGCAGGATTAGTCCCGGGCTCATGACGGTCTTGGCCGACGAAGAGAAGATCTGCAAATACCTCGACATCCCGATTCAGCATTTCGATGACAAGGTGCTCACGGCCATGAACCGGCGTGGAACTTCGGAGGATATCAGAAAGACAATTGAGCAACTACGCAGGCGGGTGCCCGGCATTGCGCTCCGCACCTCGCTCATTGTCGGTTTTCCTGGAGAGACCGAGGCCGCATTCAAGCGGCTACTTGCCTTCGTGAAAGAAGCTGAGTTTGAGCACCTCGGCGTGTTTACCTATTCTCCGGAAGAGGGTACGCCAGCCTGCGGTCTTGAAGCACGGGTTCCGGCGGAAATCGCCGCGGAACGGCTTGACCGGATCATGAAGGCCCAGGCAAAGATATCTCTCAAGAAGAACCGCGCACTCATCGGCACGCATCACCGTGTGCTGGTCGACGGTATCGAAGACATGGCGCTCATCGGTAGACTCGCCACGCAGGCGCCGGAGATCGACGGCGTGGTCTATCTCTCCGAGACCGAGTCAGAGCCCGGCGAGTTTGTCGAGGTGACCATCTCCGATGCCACGGAGTATGATCTTATGGGGACAGCGAAAAACCTGATTGCGAATGACTCGAATGAGATAAATGGCACGGAGGGTGAACCATGAAGCGTCTTCATTCGTGACATTCGAATAATTCGCTTACTTCGTGTTAAATTATTTTAGTGAAAGGGGCTGTATGGATAACAACAATCGATCAGCAAATGAAGCAAATGGTGAGGAGAGCTTTGCGGACATGTTCGAGAAGAGCTTCAAGAGGCAGGGCCGGCTTGAGCCCGGACAGATGGTCGATGCAGAGATCGTCAAGATCTCGGCGGACTGGATCTTTCTCGATCTCGGCGGAAAAGGAGAGGGCTACCTCGATAAGAAAGAGATGATCGATGAGGCTGGTAATCTTACCGTCAAAGAAGGCGATACGGTCCGTGCCTACTTCATTTCCTCGGAAAATAATGAGATGCATTTTACTACGAAGATTGGATCGGGTCCGGGAAAACAGAGTCAGCTCGAGGATGCTTGGAGAAACAAGATTCCAGTCGAGGGCACGATTGCAAAAGAAATGAAGGGCGGGTTTGAGGTCAAGATCGGCAGCGTGCGCGCCTTCTGCCCCTTTTCGCAGACGGGAATCCGTCGAGAGGAAAACCAGGCTGATTATATAGGTAAGTCCCTGTCCTTTAAGATCATTGAGTTCGGCGAGGATGGCAGGAACATCGTGCTCTCCCGGAGGGCTATTCTGGACGATGAACGGCGGAACAAGAAACAGGAATTAAGAAAGACGCTACAAGAGGGCATGAAGGTAAAAGGGAAGGTGACCTCCATCCAGAAGTTTGGCGCTTTTGTGGATATCGGCGGAATCGAAGGCCTGCTCCCGGTTTCCGAGATAGCCTGGGGCAGAACGGAGAAGGTCAGCGACATACTTTCCTTAGGCCAGGAAGTCGAAGTGATCATCAAAAAGCTCGACTGGGATCAGGACCGGTTCTCCTTCAGCCTAAAGGACGCATTGCCCGACCCTTGGGACAGTGCTGCGGATGCCTATCCTGCGGGTTCCTTTCACATCGGGACGGTCTCCCGACTCGCCCCTTTTGGCGCATTCGTCACCTTGAGGGAAGGGATAGACGGACTTATTCATATCTCTAAGTTGGGCGCCGGCAGGAGGATTAATCATCCACGCGAGGTGCTCAAGGAAGGGCAGACCGTCGAGGTAAAGATCGAGGCTTTTGACCGTTCAAGCAGAAAGCTCTCGCTCTCTTTAGCGGAAATCAGCCGCGAAGAAGAAGAGGCGGCGGCTACGCTTAAGGACTATCAGCAGAAGGCCGCGGCTGTTCCGAAGACTATGGGGTCGCTTGGAGATATGCTGAAAGAGAAGATGGAACAGAAAGAGAAAAAGTAGCTAGGCAATAGATGCTCAGAACCGCTTATTTTTCTTGATTTCAAATCGATTCGAACAGATACCATTCTCAAACGGCATTCTGCAGGTTCCAGGAGCAGCCAACGTGTCGCTTCCGTATAATTTAATGTTCACTGATATAGACATGAGAATCAACCAGCCTTCATGTTTTAGTCACGATAATGGCCACGATAAATAACGCAATCGAACTCCCTGTCCCGTCAGGGCGTTTGATCTAAATCGATTCAAAACCACCATTTGTATATTTTCTATCAATCACCGATACTTTGCCGCGTGTAAAAAAGCAGATTAGTTTGGTACAATGTGCATAATATCTGTATTGAGTCTGATTGAGGGGGAGACAGCGGGAACCAAAAGCTCCACGCATGGCCGTTCGATAAGATCATCAGGATGCTCACGTACAAGGCCAGGCTCAAAGGCATCTGCATTGTCAAGGAATCCGAGGACTACACGAGCCAGACATGCTGCCTGTGCGGCACAACGTGCAGATCCAATCGTGTCCATCGTGGCCTCTATGCCTGCAACCAATGCGGTGCCGTCATCAACGCTGACGTGAACGGCGCAATAAACATCTTAAAAAGGTATCTCCCGGAGCAAATAAGTGTCTCCTGGAGTAGTGGCTGCCTGGCACAGCCTGCGGTCAACCGGTTTGCCTGGAGAAAGACCAGGCCCGTAACAACTGCCCATAAACCGGGGACGTGGCAAACATCTCTGCCGCATCCGCGAACAGGATCAGCAGTGGCCCTTAGTGAAGTAAGGGCCTGATTCGGGAATCCCCGGCCTTCAGGCCGGGGAGGATGTCAAGTTTGTTCATGTCATATCGTAATTCATAGATCCTTAACTCAATAAGAGTCACCTTAATAGGACCTTCATTTGTGAGAATAATATGAGGGCGTGATCCCTCGACATTGCTCATATTGGCGCGCAGGTGAACTGATGGCTCCAGGAACAGCTTGCTAATTTGTCTCTCCTCCACGCTGCTTTCCTTTGCGATGTTGTTCGCCTGACACGAGAAATAAAGCGCGGCCAAAGAGGGTATATACGGTGAATACCGTAAGGCCGGACTTTTATAAATATATTTGAAGGCTGGAATTATAAACTTCTCGATTACCATCATGGCTGAATGTTTCAGATTTAATAAATCTGGTCTGCTGAATTGACGTTTTCTCGTTTTTTTGCCAGATTTCATCTTATCTCCCCATCGCTATATGGAAGTTGGTCGCATAGTGCGGTAGCCCTTGCTTCGACTGCCCATGCATGCAATTAAGCGATAGGTCCACTGTAACAGATATTCGTCTTTTTGTAAAATGAAAGGACTGTAAGTCTTTGATATCGTTATGCTCAATTGGCGGTTCACATGCCAAATGGATAAAAAATACCAACGGTACATACTAATGCTCATTATGTTTTCTGAGATTTTGCTCAATGCTTGAATTTTCCATCCTATCCTGATACAGTGTAACCTGTGATCACGGCCTTCATTATTTTCATTATCACCTACATCTTCATCGGTCTTCGCCAGATCCCGCGGGTGCACATCGACCGACCCGCAGGCGCTCTCATTGGCGCCGTGCTGATGATAGCCTTCGGTGTGCTTACTCTCGACCAGGCCTTTGCCGCCATAGACATGCATACCCTGCTCCTTTTGCTCGGGATGATGATCATCACCGTCTACCTCAGGGCCGCTGGGTTCTTCGAGCTCATGGCAGACAAGATTCTCTCGCTCTCGAAAACGCCGCTCCAGCTTCTGATCTTCGTCACGGTCTCGTCGGGACTTCTCTCGGCTTTGTTCGTGAACGATACCATCTGCCTGCTCTACACGCCGATCATCCTTGAGGTGACGGTGCAGCTGGGGGTGAACCCTATACCGTATCTGATCGCGCTTGCCACATCGTCGAACATCGGAAGCGTCATGACTGTGACTGGAAATCCGCAGAACATGCTCATCGGCATTTACTCGAAGATACCTTATCTCTCATTCTTCGGCGCACTTCTTCCGGTGGCACTCCTGGGCTTCATCGTGAGCATTATGGTGCTCCGGTTTGTATATCGCGATGATATGAAGAAGAAGTGTTTCCTAAAGAGGCCAACCATGCCCGCCTATGATGTTAAGAGGCCGCTTTTGATCAAGTCGCTTCTGGTCTGTACTGCAGTTCTTGTGGCATTCTCATTCGGCTATCCGTATTCGCTCACAGCCGCCGCCGGTGCGGTCATGCTGATGCTCATCGGCGGCATGCGCACGGAGCGGGTCCTGGAAGG
>Ga0335082_10000533_pt1 | contig 39533 bp, 30 predicted proteins | sample Lox_Sample_41_FD_206718 | JGI IMG/M metagenome (GOLD analysis project Ga0335082, IMG submission 206718) | Soil microbial communities from Loxahatchee National Wildlife Refuge, Florida, United States - Lox_Sample_4.1 | ecosystem: Environmental > Terrestrial > Soil > Wetlands | place: USA...
CGCCTCACCGGCGATCCCATTCCGCCTGCTGGCAGACATCCAACGCAGCCTGGCCCTGCTGCTGTCCCCTTTCGCTCCTTACCTGGCCCACGAACTTTGGGAGATGTTAGGAGAAGAAGGAAGCCTACTGCGGGCTCCCTGGCCCAAATACGATCCCGTGCTGGCCAAAGAGGAAGAAATTGAACTCCCGGTGCAGGTCAACGGCAAGCTGCGCAGCCGCATTGTGGTTCCGGCGGATGCTGCTGACGAACCGGTCCGCGAGCGCGCCCTCGCCGATGAAAAAATCGTCGCCCTGATCGCCGGCAAGCAGATTGTGAAAGTGATCGTAGTGCCCGCCAAGCTGGTGAACATCGTGGTGCGCTGACACCGGCTGACCGCAACAAAAGGCGGGCCCTTGCCCGCCTGCATTCGCTACGCCGGGTATCGGTCTAGCTCGCCGGTTTGAACTGCAACCCAGCTTTCTGTTTGCCGAAGTCAACTTCCTCAAGGTCCTTGGCCTGAGTCTTGCTGGTAGCAGGTTCGATCACGACTGCATCGTACCCTGAGGTGTAGCCGATCAGCTTGGCCGAAGTGGTTGCCACCGTCTTCTTGTCCTGCAGAATATTAACGTTGACCGTGGTTCCGTCGCCATTCCACTCCACTTTATAATTGCCCGGCTGCAGTTGAGTCGATCCCACCCGCACTGTGTCGAAAAGCTTGAGGCTGCCTTCGTTCTTGTCCTTGGCAAATGTCGTGACAGGTAACAGCAGCAGCCCGACCAGCGCCGCTGCGCCCAGATGCTCCACATATTTCATGATCTTTCTCCTGAATTGTTTGGCCAACACTTAGTAAGGGTAAGGCGATGCCCGCGTAAGAGAAGCACGTCCTCGCCATGGATAAAAATAGAAGCTACTGAGAATGATGCGCTGCCCCGCCGCAGGGTTGCTGTAAAGATCTGTCATGTTGGGGAACCCAGGTTCTGCTATCGCGCTGCTTGAGTTATCCTGAAATAGATGACGCGGCGCTCACCCACGCTGGAAGGCTTTCGAATCATGTTTCGCCTGCCTTTGCTCGGGCTGGCGGAAATTGCCTGGCGGTGGACTTTCGGCGTGGCGGCGGCAGCCGTTCTCCTGTTCTCCATTCGTGAATATCTGGCTACGCTGCCGGTCACAGCGGGAGAGATGTTGCTCCTGCGGACGCGGCAGCCCGTCCTCGTCCTGCAGGCCGTGGCACGCATTTTCCAGGTTAGTGCTCCGCGCGCCGTGACTGCGTTCGCGGTGCTGGCGCCGGGACTTGGTCTGGCATGGATCATCATTGCCTCCCTCGGTCGTGCAGCCACCCTCAAGACCCTGATTGAAAACTTCCGCGGTTCTTACCATGACATACGCCTGACTCCGCTTCTGGCTCTGAACTGTCTGCGCGCGGCCACATTCCTGGCCGCAACCGTTGGTGTTGTGGGGGCCCTGTTGGTGGCGCAGGCTGCCTCCTCGCCCGACGACCCCTCCCCGGGAGGCGTGCTGCTGATTTTCTGGACGTTAACCATGCTGGTCGGACTGGCATGGTTGCTGTTGAATTGGTATCTCTCGCTGGCGGCGATTTTCGTGGTCAGGGATGGAGCGTCCACATTCGCGGCCCTGATCGCGACCACGGATCTCTGCCGCTCTCAGCCTGGTTCCGTAATCGCCGCTGCCACCTGCTTCGGCGTGGCCCATACCGCTATGTTTGTTGTTGCCAGCTCGGCGGCTGCGTTTCCCTTGGGGTTTGCCGACGTGCTTCCTGGGGGCATGGTACTCGGCGGTGTGCTCCTGGTCACCCTGTTCTATTTCGCGGTGGTGGACTTTCTCTATGTCGGCCGTCTGGCCGCATATGTGTTCATGATCGAACCACCCCCCGTGACGCCTCAGCCTCAATCGGAAGACGATATTCTCAGCGACATCCCCGGCCAAACCTGAGAACCGAGAACTAGAAACTATCAACTGATGACACCCCATTTCTGACGGCAATCAGGTTGCCTCTTTACACCTCCCCCGGCAATCTGAGAAACTCGTCCGTGGAAACCCAATCCATCGTAGTCCTCGATTTCGGGGCGCAGTATTCGCAACTCATCGCGCGCCGCATCCGTGAACAAAATGTTTTCTCGGTGGTGCTTCCCTGTACCGCCACGCTGGAAGAAATTCTCAGCTACTCTCCGGCAGGGATAATTCTTTCCGGCGGCCCCTCATCGGTGTACGACGCGGATGCTCCTCCCGCCGACCCGCGCGTGCTCCAGCTGGGCTTGCCTGTGCTGGGTATCTGCTACGGACTGCAGTTCATGGTGCACACTCTCGGCGGCAAAGTGCGGGCCGCCGACAAGCGCGAATACGGTCACGCTGACGTCCATATCCAGAGCGGCTCGCGCCTTTTCGAAGGCCTTCCCGCAAGGCTTTCCGTCTGGATGTCGCATGGCGACGAAGCGGTAGAACTGCCCGCTGGTTTTCATCTGGTGGCCAGCTCCCCCAGCGCCGTGGCTGCCATCGAGGCCCCTGAGAGAAAGATGTGGGCGGTACAGTTTCATCCGGAAGTGCGCCACACCCAATCGGGCACGGACATTCTGCGCAACTTCGCTCTCGGGATTTGCGGCGCCCAAGCCACTTGGACCGCGCAGCACTTCATTGATGCAACCATAGCCTCGGTGCGACAGACCGTGGGCGCGGGACGGGCCATCTGCGCGCTCTCCGGCGGCGTGGATTCCGCCGTGGCCGCGACTCTGGTGGACCGGGCCATGCGTGACGGCACGGGCCCGTCGCGCCTGACTTGCGTGTTCGTCAACAACGGCGTCCTGCGCAAGAACGAGTTCGAAAAAGTCCAGCAGGGCCTGCGTGACAAACTGGGCCTGCATCTGGTCGCGGTCGATGCCACCGATCGTTTCCTGGACAAGCTCGCCGGCGTGACCGATCCCGAGACCAAGCGCAAGATCATCGGAAATGAATTTATCGCCGTCTTCGATGCCGAGGCCCATCGCATTGAGCAGGCGGAAGGCAAGGTGGAGTGGCTGGTGCAGGGCACGCTCTATCCTGATGTGATCGAGTCGCGCTCCGTCCGCGGGCCTTCGCAGACCATCAAGACCCACCACAATGTCGGCGGCTTGCCCGACAAAATGAAGCTCAAACTGATCGAGCCGCTTAAAGATTTATTCAAGGACGAAGTGCGAAAGATTGGCCGTGACCTGGGCATGCCGGAAGATGTGCTCCAACGGCAGCCCTTTCCTGGACCAGGCCTGGCGGTCCGAATTCTCGGCGAAGTTACCTCCGAGCGCCTGAAGATCTTGCGCGAATGCGATGACATCGTCGTGACCGAAATCAAGAAGGCCGGTCTCTACACCAAGATCTGGCAGAGTTTTGCCGTGTTGCTCCCGGTGATGTCGGTCGGCGTCATGGGCGATCAGCGCACCTACGCCTACACCTGCGCCGTACGCGCGGTTCATTCTGAAGATGGCATGACGGCCGACTGGGTGCCCTTGCCTCACGACGTGCTGAAAACAATTTCCAGCCGGATCGTCAATGAGGTCAAGGGGGTGAACCGCGTGGTGTATGACGTCACCTCGAAGCCGCCAGGAACAATCGAGTGGGAATGAGAACAGCCAAAGCCTCAGACTCGGTTCCGGATTATCAGGCGGGGTGAGCTTACTGGAGTGGCAGTTCCGCGGTTTCGGAGGGTTGCGGGTTCGGCTGCTCGCCGGCCAGCATCATTGACTCGCGCCAGTCGGTGTAGCGGCCGGAAACCATCACGTGGAACACCCACTGGCGGCGTTCTTCTTCCGGCTCGATCAGGCCTTGCTCTTTCAGCGGACGCATGTAGTCCTGCACCCACTTGATCTGTTCGCGACTCAATCCACGCCGCTGAATGTCCACTGTCACGCCGGCGAGATGGGAAGAAGCGATCTCGCCTTCGGCGGGCGCAGCATTGCGATTGTGGCGGCGAAGTTTCTTCTGCACCTTCACCGTTCGGACCGCCGAGTTTACCTGAATGGAGGTATGAAAGCGTTTGTAATAAGCGCTGCTCAGATCATCGAGAAATTCACGCGTCCAGGGACGGCAATAGCGCCGGTCGGGATCGAGGCGCGGATCGAAGCGCAGTGTGGGGCCGGCAACGATCGGAACCAGGTCTTCGCTGGCCTTCAATTGCTCCAGCTCAGCGTCGTCCTGAATGCGGGGTAAATCCATCCGGTCGATCTCTTGATTCTGCAGCAGCAGAGATTCGCGCGAAGGACGAAACACGGGATTCCAGCGCAGGCGACGAATATGAGCGCGACCCACCCGGTGAGTGCGACGCGGCGCAACGTAACTGTGCAAAGCAAAAGCCGGCGCACAGAGAGTGGCCAGCAAAAATAGAAATGTCGCGCTTTGAATCCTGTGTTTCACGAAGTGGCCTTTAACTTTTCTTGCCAGATCTCAGGGCGCTTGAGACAGGCGCGTATTCTAAACCGGGACTGCACGAAAACAAGTGCTTTTTTTTAAGCCCCGGGCGGCTCTCGAAAGAGCCCCCGGGCGTTACCCTTGGTTACTTAACTCGCGCTAACGGCGCGCCCGTGGCAACCGTGTTATATAGGAGCAACCGGGATGCCAATCAGGGGGTAAGTAATTTAGAAGAAGTTACGGGCCGAGAAGCCCTACACACGCGGCTTCTGGTGTTTCTGAATGACAATCCGCGTCGGGCAATGACACTTCCCGACACCCCACTTTAGTGGGGGTTACGCAGGAGTCTTCATTTTCTAAACAGATCACCAATCGCCTGTTTCATGACATCGCCACCCACCTCCGCAATGGAGCGGGTGAGGGGAATGTCCTTGGGACATACCTCAACGCAGTTCTGGGCGTAGCCACATTCCTGAATGCCGCCGTCTCCCATCAACGCGGCAAGGCGTTCGCGCTTCAGCGCTGCCCCAGTGGGATGCGTATTGAATAGGCGCACCTGGGAAATGGTAGCGGCGCCGACGAAACCGGTTTCCTCGTTGAATTGGGGACAGGCTTCCATGCAACAGCAGCAGGAAATGCAGCGCGACAGCGGGTAAGCGGCTTCCTGTTCCTCCATGGTCATGCGGGGGCCGGAGCCCAGGTCGTAGCTGCCGTCAATGGGCACCCAGGCCTTGACCGCTTTGAGATTCTCGAACAGAACACTGCGATCGACCGCCAGGTCCCGGACCACGGGAAACTTCGAAAAAGGCTCGAGCCGGATTGGCTGTTCGAGTTTGTCCACCAGAGCGGAACAGGCCATGCGGGCGCGTCCGTTGATCAGCATGGCGCAGGAGCCACAGACTTCCTCGAGACAGTTCGAGTCGTAAGTGATGGGCGTGGTCGCCTTGCCCTCGCGGGTGACGGGATTGGCGGCGATCTCCATGAGCGACGAGATCACGTTCATCCCAGGATGCCAGGGAAGTTCGAATTCCTCCCAGTAGGCTTGAACGTTGGGGTTCGGCTGGCGCTTGATCTTAAGGAGTACGGTCTTGGAATTAGCCATGTGCTTTTAGCTCAAACCACGTAGGCCCGGACGCCCTCGTCCGGGCAGGCGAGCCAGGCTCGCCAGGGTTTCGATTGCCTCAAACCTGATGCCGCCGAGCTGGGCTCGTCCGGGCAGGCGAGGCCGCCCGCCCCTACGTGGGTGTCGCTGATCACTTCACTGCGTCGTATCTTCTTGGGCGCGGCGCGATCAACGAAACGTCCACCGGCTCGAATTCGAATTTCGGCTCATCGGCGTCCGGAGCGAACGTTGCTTTCGTCGTCTTCAGCCAGTTCTTGTCGTCACGCTCGGGAAAATCCGGTTTGTAATGTGCGCCGCGCGACTCGTCACGCAGGACGGCGCCCTGGGCGATCACCCGGCCCAGTTGCAGCATGTTGTAGAGCTGTCGCGCAAAGACGATCGAGGTGTTGGCCCACTGCGTGCGGTCGCTCAGGTTGATGTAGCGGAAGCGCTCCAGCAGCTGGCACAGTTGAGCGTCGGTTTCCTGCAGATTTTTGTTGTAGCGGATGACGGTGCAGTTTTTCGTCATCAACTCGCCCAGTTCGCGCCAGAGTTTGAACGGATTCTCGGTGCCGTCCGATTTCATCATGATGGCGTTGTTTTCTTCCTGACGCTTGCGCTCGGCATCGAAAAACCCGTTGCTGGGCGCGGCCTTAAGGTCGCGCGCGTAGTTCACTGCGTTAGGGCCGGCCACGAAACCACCGAAAATGCAGGAGACCAGGGAATTGGCTCCCAGCCGGTTGGCCCCGTGGTACTGATATTCGCACTCGCCCGCAGCAAAAATTCCGGGGATATTTGTGGCTTGGGTGAAGTCCACCCACAGGCCGCCCATGGTGTAGTGCATGCCGGGGAAAATCTTCATGGGCGTGTCGCGGGGATCGTCGCCCACAAACTTCTCGTAGATTTCCAGAATGCCTTCCAGCTTGCGATCGAGAACCTTGCGGTCGATGTGAGTGAGATCCAGATAGACCATCGGCTTGCCGTCGATGCCGAGGTTGTGCTCGTACACCACCTTGTGGATGGCGCGGGTGGCGATGTCGCGAGGCACCAGGTTGCCGTATTTCGGATACCACTCTTCCAGGAAATACCAACGCTCTTTTTCCGGGATCGCCTTCGGGTCTCTCTTGTCGCCCGGAGTCTTCGGGACCCACACGCGGCCGCCCTCTCCGCGCGCCGACTCGGACATCAGGCGCAGCTTGTCTTCTCCAGGAATGCAGGTGGGGTGGACCTGAATGAACTCGCCGTTGGCGTAATAGCATCCCTGCTGGTAGAGCGCCGACTGCGCCGAACCGGTGCACACCACGGAATTGGTGGATTTGCCGAAAATGGCGCCATTGCCACCGGTGGCGATGATGATGGCGTCGGCGGGAAAAGTGCGAACTTCCATGGAGCGCAAGTCCATGGCACAGATGCCGCGGCAAATTCGGTTGGAATCGAGGACCGCGGAGAGAAATTCCCAGTGCTCGAATTTGCGGACCTTGCCTTCAGCTTCGTAGCGCCGCACCTGCTCGTCGAGGGCGTAGAGCAGTTGCTGACCGGTAGTAGCGCCGGCGAAGGCGGTGCGATTGAAGAGCGTGCCTCCGAAGCGGCGGAAGTCGAGCAGACCTTCGGGTGTGCGATTGAAAGGCACGCCCATTCGGTCCAGCAGATCGATGATCCCGGGGGCCGCTTCGCACATGGCCTTGACTGGCGGCTGATTGGCCAGGAAATCTCCGCCGTAGACGGTGTCGTCAAAGTGCTGCCAGGTGGAATCGCCTTCACCTTTAAGGTTTTTGGCGGCGTTGATGCCTCCCTGGGCGCAGACCGAGTGCGAGCGCTTCACCGGCACGATGGAAAACAGGTCCACGTGCCCGCCGCTCTCGGCAATTTTGATGACCGCTGCCAGTCCGGCCAGCCCGCCGCCGATCACTATGATTTTCGGATTTGATGCCATCTAGTTTGGATTTCCTATCGGACGCAATATGTTTCCGGGCGCCATGGCGCCGGCAAAGGAATCATGCGTGCCGCTCGCAGGACCAACCGGCTGCTGCGGCGTATTCAAAAATGAGCGCATGGTAAGGGCCCCCACCGTGATGAACAGTAATCCGATGGCGAAGCAGATGTAGCCGAACCGGCGCCGGGCGGCGTCCCCGGTGGTGATGCCCCACTTGGCGGCAAACAGCCACAGTCCGTAAGCAAAGTGCCAGGAGGCGCAGAAAATTCCCAGAGCGTAAAACGCGATTGCCCAGGTGTGCTGAAATTCCAGTTGTACTCTGCCGAAAGCGGCGTCGGGGTGCGTCAGAATGTGCACCCCACTGAAGCGCAGATGCCAGGTGTGCCACACGATGTAGCAGAAGGCGATCGCCCCAGTCCAGCGCTGCAGGGTGAACATCCAGTTGCCCGCCCAGGGGTAGTCGGTGACATTGCTCTCACCCCGGTACCAGATGTAGAAGCCGTAGAGCGCGTGGTACAGAATCGGCAGCCAGATTCCGAACAGCTCGAGGTAGAAGACAAAAGGAAAGCTGGACAGCAACTCGACTTGCTTGGCGTAAGCGCCGGGACCGCGGGTAGCGAATGCGTTGGAGACGAAATGCTCGACCAGAAACGCGCCTACAGGAATAATGCCGCTCAGAGAGTGAAGCCTGCGGAGCAGGAACGAGTGTCCCTGACCGGCGCGCAGCGGAGGAACGCCTTCGTGAGTGTTTACCGGAGCTGCAGGACTGGCGGTTGTCGCCACTGGACCCCTTATGCTGCCAAAGATGACTGGAGAACCTTTTATTATCTTGGTGGAGCAGAAGGGAAGTCAAGGAAACCAGTTCCCGGTTCTCGATTTTTAGTTTTTAGTGAGGTACCAGTTCAGGAACAGGTGAAATGCGGCGCCGCGATGGCTGTACTGGGCTTTCTCTTCAGGCGTTAGTTCTGCGAAGGTTTTTTGAATGGAAGGAAAGTAGAAAAGGGGGTCGTACCCGAATCCACCCGAACCGCGGGGAGAGTCGAGCAGCAAGCCTTCGGCTTGGCCATGAAACACATTGAGGGTCTTCCCATCGCGCGCGACCGCGATCACGCACACGAACCTGGCGGTCCGTTGTTCGGGTGGAAGTTTTCTAAGTTCCCGAATCAGCCGGGCATTATTGGCCAGATCGTCAGTGTTGTTTCCCACCAGATGAGGTTGGTCAGCAGCATAGCGCGCGGAGTGAACTCCGGGAGCGCCGCCAAGCGCGTCCACCTCAAGGCCGGAATCGTCTGCTAGAATGATCTCTCCCGAAGCGTACTTGCTGTAATACTCGGCCTTCTTGCGAGCGTTGGCTTCGAAAGTGAGGCCATCCTCGACCGCGCTCGGGATTAACTCAAAATTCGGCAAAGGCTCGATGGCAACGCCCATGGGACTTGCCGCCCCGGCGAAGTCGCGAAGCTTGCCCGGGTTCGATGTGGCGATGAGGACAGGAATCATGATGCAAGTGTTCGGCGGTCGTAGAGCACGACCCCGAGGATCAGGATAACGGTGGCGAGGGAAATCATGCCCCCAATTTGCCGGTCGCGAGTTCGAGCGAAGGTGATTTGGACCTGATTGTCCCCCGCGTCTGCCGGAATGACCATTTGGCCGGTGATCTCAAGAGTCCCGGTTGTAACCGGACGATGGTTCACCATGACCTTCCAGGCCGGATAGCTAAACAGTTTCAGCACGAGCTTGCCGGGCTGGCTCACATTCGCGCTGAACGACTTGGACTCAGGCCCCCACTCGGTTACGTGGATGCGTGCGCTGCCTTCGCCCTCGAAGGTCACCCGGCGGGCGTCGTGCTTGATTTCGTACACGTCGGCAGGCTTGGGAACGTACTCGTCGATGCCTTCATAGCCGGTGCCGTTCTGTTGATTGTCCAGCATCTCAGCCACGTCGCCGGCATCATCCCACCACGGAGGCTGGACGCGATGCCAGACAAATACCAGGACCGCAAGCATGACCAGACAGGCCAGAGGACGAACCAGCCAGCGCGGGTACGCAATGGTGACCAACAGGGCAAAACCGACATTCAGGCAGAGCAGCCAGCGCAGCGGTAACTGGACATAGCGCAACTCGGGGAGAAAGCGATAGAGCAAGAAACTTGCCGAAGTGAGAAGAAGCGCGCAGGCGGCCGACCAGACTGAAAGCATCCACCACAACTGCGGAGCGCGAGTGCGCCAGGAGCGCGACAGAAAGCAACAGATGGTCAGAAGAATGATCTCGGCGGTTGAAACCAGAGAGATCAACAGATTAAAGCGATCGTGATCGGGGTAGTCGAGAGAGGTGAACAGGAAATTGTCCTGCGGCCGGACGCCGGGCGACAAGACTTGCGCGATCTCGACCCACCTCTGCTCGTACAGAACCGGCACTACATAAAACCCGGCCAATGCTAGACCGAGCAAAAGAGCCGCCGCGCCCACTACTAAGGGCCGGAAGGAACGGCGCATCACCGCGGCGACGGTCAGCAACAACGCCAGCGAGTACGTCAACATCACTCCGGACGGGATGTTAGTCAGCCAGACCGCGGCTATGATCAGCGCCCAGGAAACTGTGGCCTTGCTTTCGAATTTCTCGAAGCGCAGGACGGCGAGCAGGAGCAGAGGCAGAAGCACACCGGCAAGTAACTCAGCACTGGCGCTGCGCCAGTACACGATGACAATGTGGTATGGGTTAGCGGTGTACAGGGCGGCGGCAAAGATCGCGTCTGACCGCCCCAGATAGCGGCGCGCCAGCAGGAACATCGAGCATCCGGAGAGCGTGAGCGCGATCCATTCGTAGACCCCGGGCACGATCTTCCAGGGCAGAAACGATCCCAGGGCTGCTCCCAACATCCACGATGTCGGGGGATAGAAAATGAAGCGCGCCTCGCCGTATCCAAAGTGCGCCAGCGCCGCCCATCGCGGATAGAGAATGCCAAGTTTCCACTGGTCAAAAACTTCCATCCAGGAGTTAAGGTGAAATTCGAAGTCGTGGCCGGACGGAATTCCGAGAAAGAAGGTGGGCAGTAAAACGGCGAAAGCTGCCAGCATGATGATCAGGATGGGAGCGCCGGAAAGAGAGCCGCCTGATGCGCGTTCCGGTGACGCTGCTGCGGAGACAGGTTCCAGCGGTTCCCTTCTTGGCACAGAACAGATTGTTGCTTAAACAGACGGGAATGAGCAAATTCATCTGGCGACCCAATCAGGATCCGCGGCGGGGGCGAAGCTGTCTCCGGATTTTGACAACTAATTAATCTGGCTGAAATATTGTTTTGCGCTTCCCACGTTATGTTTGAAGGCACAGGGTGGAGCAAGCCCGAGAGGGCACCGGGGTCTGGATGCCAGCCGCATACAGGCCCCTTTTGATTGTCCGGATTTTTTCCTGGCGCCCAGAGAAAAAAGCAGTCCCTCGACTTGCCCTCGCCGCGCCAGCGCTCCTCGGAGCGTCGGGGTGACAGTTCACAGGGTGGATGGTTTAGTAAACCGGAACCCGGTGGTTGCAGGTTACGAGGAGGCCACTTCTTCGGAGCTGCGTTGTTGGCGGAGTTCCTGCAGGAAATCTTCCTGGCTGAGAGCAGTGGCGCGGTTCAGCAGACCAAGCAACAGATCTTCAGGTTCGTCGGATACCTGCCTGCCACGGTAGTCCTGCTCATTGCCCGCGGCCAGGGCACGCGGCGTGATGAGCAACTGCGGCAGCGTCCCCGGACGGCTGGTGAGGAAGTTGATGAATGTACCTACGTGTTCGCGCTGCTCCGCCGTGCCCGAGGCGAACTCGATGCCCATGCCGAATTCGGGATGCATGATTCGAACCATACCCTCAGCCTGGACCTGCATGTCTTCAGCCTTCAGGCAGAGGACGATGCCGGAGTGCTCCGGAAAGGGCGACTGAGTTTCGACGTAACAGCCTCCCAGGCTGAGATCGGTCAGCTTGCACTCGGAAACGGGCTCGGGATCTTCGGGAAGAAGTTCCGCGGCGCTGGTGACCACCCAGGCCTTGAGAGTCTGCCGCAAATTATCCGGGAGATCGATGTAGCGAACGCCCGATTCGCCGTTGGGATTCGCCCAGGCCACTTCACCGCGGACATCCATCTCAGTCCCCTGATCGGGAAGCACGAAACGGGCCGTGATGATGGCTGACGGGCACAGTGGCTGCGCCGCCAGAACGTCCAGGCCGTCTTCACTCAGGTCGAGCAGGATCCCTTCCATCTCGGCGCCGTTTTCAACCCGCAGTCTCACCGGAAGCTGTACCGGAACCCGGAAAGAGCGCCGGCGTTCACGCTTCATCAGAGCCATGGTAGCGCGCAGACTGGCTTCCGCCTGCTGTTGGGAAATGGGCTTATAGAGAACGAAATTTGCTCCCGCCCCGAAAACATGGCGCACCTTGGTTTTGTCGCCGAGCAGGGCCACGGTGACAGTCTTGTGCGGTGCCGAAGACTGATAGGCATTTTGCAGGACCAGGGCGGCGCTGTGAGGATCGTCGTAATCGACGATCACAGCATCGAATTTCTGCTCGCTCAGGCGGCAGAGAGCGTCAGGATAGCCGCAGCACTGCACGCCCAGGCCGAAACCGGCCAGGACGGGCGTGAGCACGGCCGTCGTCTGTTCGTCTTTGCAAACCAGAAGAGACTGAAATGTCATATGCGGGCCTTGTGCCCCAACTAGACTTTCGCCGGATTAAGGCCAGCGCGGAGCGCGTGGCGCCGGCTTGGGAGCGGAGGCTGCACCGCCCGAAGACGATGATCCGGCTCGGGCCGCCATGCTGCTACCCTGTTCCTCCACCTCGGCCAAAACTGTGCTCTCTCCTTCATCACTTTCGGCCAGCAGAGGGGCGACTTCGCGCAGTTTTTCGGCCGCCTGCTGCAACGCCTCGATCTGCTTGGTCAGCTGGGCGTACTTGGCCTGCTTACGGCGTAAAACCTCGTGAATATCCTTCATTACGACCCCCTGTGGCGAATGTAAGTACATAGGCTGCTACGGTCAACGCCAATCCCCCTGCGGAAGATTACGGCAGTAACCCGGCCGGGGGCTTACCGGGCAGGTTTATGGCGGCGAGCTTCTAGCTCCTAGCTATCTCAATTGTCTAGGGCGGGGCGGGTAACCGATACAAGCCAGGAGCCAGAAACTTAGGAGCTAGAAGCGGTTCTCCGGCAATATGGCAATATGGCCTGTTCGTGCTACAAGATTGGCACGAAGGTGGGATTTACACTTTTGCGGGAGAGACGTACCTTTTTAGCTGAGCAGACCTGGGGGAGGGCTGTTCGGGCGTCCCATGACTCGCGAGAGTTAGGGGCGCTTCTTATTTGGGGGCCTTTTTTCTGTCGTGTTTATCCAGCATTTGCTCTGACCCAAATCCCCGCCCTTGAGGACCTAGCGAGGGTCAGCCTCGGATCACACCTTGCACTTTACATTTCGACCATCTGGGTTATCATGTGCGGCCACGATTGGCCCATGCATCCTGGATGTCTTCCCGGACATGGTGTCGAGCGGATTGTGCGGCTGATGGGAGTTGTTGACGAGGGGGTCTCGTCTTCTGCTCGGTTGCGACCTGGCTGGCGCTTCAGGCGTCTGGCAGATCTGCTCAGGAGAAGTATGCAAATAGACCCTTTTCGTCTGCGGTTTACCAGCCCTTTCTTTGTTTTGCTCCTGTCCACGCTGGCCGTTGCGCAGCAAAGATACATCCGTCCGCTGGTCCACGAGCCCGTGGACGACCGCCGCAGGGTCGTGCTCAAAGGCAACGTCCATCCCCTGGCTCGCACCCAGTTCGAAGTAGCCGGGGCTCCGCCAGACCTGCCGATGGAGCGCATGCTGCTGGTCCTTAAACGCAGTCCGGATCAGGAAACTGCGCTGTTGAAGCTGCTCGATGACCAGCAGGACAAGTCCTCGCCCCAATTTCACAAGTGGGTGACGCCGGAGCAGTTCGGACAACAATTCGGCCCGGCAGACTCCGACATTCAAGCCGTCACCTCATGGTTGCAGGGACACGGCTTTGAAGTCGCGCAGGTCAGCAAGGGCCGCACCTTGATTGAGTTCTCGGGCACCGCCGCCCAGGTGCAGGAGGCATTTCACACCCCGATCCAGAAATACATGGTGAAGGGCGAAGCCCATTGGGCGAACGCCAGCAACCCGGAAATACCAGATGCTTTGGCGCCGGTGGTGGCAGGCGTAAATTCGCTGCACAATTTCTACAAGAAGACTCAACTCGGCCTCTCACGGGAAAGGGGACGCCTTACAACCAGCCCGGGGGCGCAGCCGCAGGTCACATTTTCAGATGGGACACACGCCCTGGGGCCGGCAGATTATCGAGTGATTTACAACGCCACGCTGACCCTGGCAAACGGAATTAATGGGCAGGGACAGACCATCGCGGTAGTCGCGCGCAGCAACCTGTATGGCGGAGGGCAGGATGTGTACGACTTCCGGAATATTTTCGGGGGCTTTGGCGGCGGCCTGAACATCATCCTCAACGGACCTGACCCGGGCGATCTGGGCGGAGGTGAAGAAGCCGAGGCCACTCTGGATGCTTCCTGGGCTGCTGTTATGGCGCCCAATGCGGTGGTGGATTTCGTGGTGTCTGCCGGAACCAACGCCACGGACGGCATTTTTCTTTCGGAAAGCTACATCATCGACAACAATCTGGCCCCGGTGATGACCGAGAGCTTCGGCGGCTGCGAAAGCGGCATCCCGGACGCTGAAGCACAGGCTATTTCTGCCATGGCGGAGCAGGCGGCCGCCCAGGGTATCACCTACATCGTCTCCACTGGCGATTCCGGTGCGGAAGGTTGCGACAACCAAAGTGAGAGCGTGGCGGCGAGACCGATCTCCGTTAATGTGCTTGCTTCCACTCCCTTCACTGTGGCGGTGGGAGGCACTCAGTTCAACGAGAACGGACAAGCCAGCACTTACTGGAAGACGGTCAACGGCTCCGACGGCCTGTCGGTGAAATCGTATATTCCGGAAAATGTCTGGAACCAGAGCTGCACCTCGGCCCAGTGCAATTCCAACGCAAATATTCTCGCCGGTGGGGGCGGAGCCAGCATAATTTTCAGCAAGCCTTCATGGCAGTCCGGTGTGACCGGGATCTCCAGTGATGGAGCGCGCGATCTGCCCGATGTCTCGCTATCGGCAGCCGGTCACGATCCGTATCTCCTCTGCTACGAGGGTTCCTGTCAGACCGGCTTCGTGGCCACGGTCTTTGGGACTTCCGCTTCCGCCCCTTCGTTTGCCGGCATCATGGCACTGGTCAACCAGAAGACCGGCTCACGCCAGGGCCAGGCAAACTATGTCCTTTATCGGCTGGCCGCGGCGCAGAATCTTTCGCAGTGCAACGGATCGAAGACCACGGCTCTCCCCGCCCTTACTTGTATCTTTAACGACGTGACCGTGGGCAACAACGCTGTTCCTGGGGAGGCTGGGTACGGAACCGCAAGTGCAAAATATAAGAGTACGGTCGGCTATGACCTGGCCACGGGACTGGGGTCGGTAAACGTGCAGAACCTGGTGAACCAGTGGAGCTCCATCGCGTTTGCCGCGACCAGCACGACCCTGTCCCTGAGCCCAACCACCGTTACCCACGGCGCCGATGTGAATGTGAGCATTGCCGTGGCACCTACCAGCGGCGCTGGAGTGCCGACGGGCGATGTCTCACTGCTGACCAACCTGACTACTCCGCTGCTGGGTGCGACCGCGTTCACGCTCAATTCGGGGGCGGTCTCGAGCACATGGAATGGTTTGCCCGGCGGCACCTACGACGTTCATGCGCACTATGCGGGCGACGGGACCTTTGCGGCCAGCGACTCCGCACCAGTGACGATTACGGTTTCGCAGGAGGGCAGCACGACCGCCCTTTCGGTGTTCGGTTTTGACGCGCTTGGCAATCTCATTTCCTTTACCAGCCAACCTTATGGCAATCCCGCGTATTTGAGAGCCGATATTTCAGCCCTCTCCGGCCACGGCGTGGCGACGGGCAACGTTTTGTTTTTCGATAATCTCGGAAGCCTGGACGGCGTGCAATATGGCCTGAGCAGCGAGGGCACGGCGGCTACGGCGCGGGGCGTATTCACTATCCCGGCCGGTCCGCATTCCGTAGTGGCATCTTACAGCGGAGACGCCGGCCTTAACGCCAGCCTTTCTGCGCCGGTAAACATCACAGTCACCAAGGCCCCGACCACGACCACGATTACCTCGAGCAGCAGCAGCGTGGTTCAGGGTACGCCGGTGACGTTGAGGGCCACGGTGAACACCAGCAGCGGCGGACTCGGCCCGACCGGTCTGGCGAATTTCATGTCGGGAGGAACAGCGATTACTTTGGGTGGAGTGGTCGGAACAAGCGGATCCGGAAATATTCAGACGGGCACGCTCGTGCCGGCGTTCGGCACGGCAAGTTCCGACATTATCCTGCCGGCCGGCCAAAATATCATCGCAGCCCAGTATGCCGGCGATTCGAACTATACCGGGTCATCTTCGGCCACGACGATTGTGAATGTGGAGGCCGATTTTGCCATCGCCGCGGACGCGCCGTCGATCACTATTGCCAGTCCAGGCGGCAGCGGGACCCTCACGCTCACGGTCACCGGCCAGCCCGGCTACGCCGGCACCATCAACTTCCCATCGACCTCGTGCTCCGGCTTGCCACGCGAAAGCACCTGCAGTTTTAGTCCGGCTTCGATCACGGGCAGCGGTTCCACTACGCTCACGATTTCAACGAAAGCGGCCCACAGCGCGAAGCTCGAAGGCCCCTCCTGGTGGTTCACCAGCTTCGGGGCCACATTCGCGGGAGTCCTGCTGCTGGGCGGCGGGTCGCGACGACGGACAGAGTACAGACGTCGTGCCCGTACTGTCCTCGCGCTGATGACCGTCGCCCTTCTTATTACGCTTGCGGGTTGTGGCGGCGACAGCGGCGGCAGTGGCGGCCACAGCCAGGATCCAGGTACACCGGCGGGTTCTTCGATGGTGACTGTGATTGCGACCGGCGGAAACATCACGCATTCCGCCACGTTTACGCTTACCGTGCAGTAGAACTGGACAGAAGGCGGTCAGAGCGGCGAGCCTCTCCAATTTTCTTCAGCAGACTCACTCTGCTAATGAACTGGCCTCCGCGACATCGATGCCGGTGTGCAACCCCTGCTACTTGACCGATGAGAGATGGTTATTTCTGATGGCAACATAGGTGTGCTCAGGGGCTCGTCCACGGTGAGCCCTTGGCGAAATGGGGGCATTATGGCGAAGAAAGGCTTCATATTCCTGTTTGTGTTGTTGACCGGTTTGCTGGTGACACGAGGTGGGGCGAACGACGTCTCCGCCGAAGCCAGCCGGCTTATCGCGCTGGAAAATGCCTGGAACCAGGCCCAACTTCACCATGATGCCAGGGCCGTCAGCGACCTGGTATCCGACGGCTTTGTTTACACCGACTACGACGGCACGGTCATGAACAAAGCGGAGTTTCTGGCCGATCTGAGGGATCCGGACTACCGCGCCAGTCTCATCGCCAATGACGACGCCCGGGTGATTTCCTACACCAACGCGGCCATTGTGGTCGGTACCTACCACTCCAAGGGAACCTACAAGCGTCAGCCATTCGATCACTACGGACGCTTTACCGATACCTGGCTGTATCAGAATAATAAGTGGCAGTGCGTGGCCAGCCATACCAATCTGATCAAAAAATGACCTGAGTCAGGGAAGAGTTTGGGGTGTGCCAGGACTGCCTAAGGCGCGGATTTTTTCCATAAGTCCCGTGGCGGCCTGGCCAGCCTCAAGAGTGGAGAATTCCTCCCCTAGTTCGAGCAGGGGCGACGCGGCGCTCGCGCTCCGAAAGGCCTCCTCGGTTGCAGGCGATGCTTTCAGGTTGGGGCCCAGGATTGTCAAGCCGGGCCGGGCCGCTCGCAGCAGGATCAGCGCGTCACGGAGATTGTTATTCGTAAGCACGTTGTAGCCGGCGCGGAGCAGCAATTCGCGCAGGTAGGCCAGCACGTCGGGGGATTGGTCGACGCATAATACGGTGACGCCGGATGGCACAGCCCGCGCCGGTGCTGCCGCTCGCCGGTAAAAGGAGAGTATGGCATCGTCCTCGGACTCAAACGTGTCAAACAGGGTGATCAGCGAGGTCATCTTCAACACTTTGTGAACGATGTCCGGGAGTTGGCACAACTTCAAGTCGCCACCGGCGCGGCGTGTGCTGGTCAGCAGCCGCACCAGCGTTCCCAGTCCGCTGCTGTCGATGAAAGCAACTTCACCCAGATGCAGCGCGATGTCGCGGCGGTCACGCAGGATCTCGTTGACGTGCAGGTGGAGTACTTCAGTTTCACCGGCGGCGATGCGCCCGCTACACTGGACGATGGTTACCTTCCCGACTTCGCGTGTCTTCAGTGAGAGCGGAATAGAGCCTCCTCGCGGAGCCTGAGAGGCAGGTTCACGAATCGCGCTATTATAGCGGACTGCGCCCTGCCGATTCTGGCCCCCTGCCCGCGGTCCCGGGAAAGAGCAGCCCTCCGGTGTCCCGGCTTTTATGAACCACCAGCCATGACTCAAGACCGCGCACTACGGACCGTCGCCGGCGCTTTGCGAATCCCGAGTGTGGTGGAATTCGTGAGCGCTTCGGTGAAAGCCGGTTACCTCGAATTCTTCGGCGCCCGCAGCGACGAAGTCTGCGGAATGCTGGACCAAGCATTCGGAGAACTTTCGCGCAGCCAAAGTGACGGAGTTGATCCGGACCGGCTGGTCAAAGTGACGACAGCGCTTCTGCATGACACCTTCAGGAAATCCGATCCGTCGTTCTGGTTCAACCGGATTTATCATCAGTACAAGACGCAAACCAAGCCCGAGGCTGATTTTCAGCGGCTGCAAAGGTTGTTGCCGGGCAAGAGGGTGTTGGACTACGGCTGCGGCAGCGGCTATCTCGACGCTCGGCTGGCCCGGGCGGGATACCAGGTCTTTACCACTGACGTGCTCGATTACCGCTACGAGGAGGCCCGGCATCTCCCCTTCGTCCAGATGGCGTCGCCGACAGACATCGCGTTTCCGGATGATAGTGTGGACGTAGCGCTGGTGCTGGCCGTGCTCCATCACATCAACCCGGATGACTTGCCCGGTGTGATCCAGCGATTGAGGAAGATCTCCCGCTACGCCCTGATCAAAGAGGACACGTATGGATTGCCGGACCATGGTGCAGGCCTGGAGGAGAGTCTAAGGACGCAGCCATTGCTTAGAACCTTTACCGCTATGACGCTCGATACACAGCGTCATGTGTTGGTGCTGATTGATTTTTTCGCCAACGCCATCGCCCAGGGAATTCCGGAAATGAATATGCCCTTCGAGTTCAAGATGGTGACGGAGTGGGAGCAGGCCCTGCTGCAAAATGGATTCAAGGTGAGAAAAAACCTGGTCGCGGGGTTCGAGCCCGGACTCATGCACAAGAGCTGTCACGTGTGGCTGGTGTGTGAACGGATGGGGTAGGGGGAAACGAAGACTGCTATCGCGAAACCGATCCGGAGTTAGGGAAGCTCACGGCCACGACCTGGTCTGAAATGAAGGACACGGTGATGTCGGTTTCGCGTTCCAGTCCCTGGACAGCGCCGGAAAAAGGTTCGTAGCGCCATTGCCGCACCGCTGCGATCGCAGCTGCGGCCAGCACGCGGTCTCCGGTCAGGACCTCGACCCGGTTCACCGTCCCGTCGTCGCCCACGACCGCCTGAAGAGAGACCTTGCCGCGGGCGTCGGTCCGAGGACAGACCGGGTAGACAAGTTTCCGGGGACGACCAGATATGCGCAGTCGCGGCTGATCGGCTGCGGCCTGATACACACTGGGTGTAACCGCGATCGGCTGATCAACCCAGGCCACCAGGCCGGTTGCTTCGCGTTTGCCGGGGACGCTAGAGATTTTAGCTGACGGCCGCGTGGGCGTTTCCGTTGCCGCAATCGTGCTGCTTGGCGGTTCCGGGATCAAACTCGTGGCGGCGATTGGAACAGGGGAGGGCGCTGTGGCAAGAGCGATGGAAAGCGGTTCGTCGGTGGCCGAGCCAAAATCTTTCGCGATCACGCTGGCTTCGTCGCCCACGTGGGCAACCGCTGTCATGGCTCTCGATGCCGAGTCGGAGATCGGTTGAGCTCCCAGTTCGCGCCAGGCCAGTATGGCGATGATGGCCACCAGCGCTGCCGCAGCGGCTCGCAGAGTCATCCCATTAAGAGCGAACCGCGCATAGAACGGTTGCCCCTGGTCGACCTCAGCAGATCCGGCAGCATCCAACTCTGGCGCTCTAGTAGAAGTGGGGAGGGCTGAAAGCGTCGATGGGTCGAAGCCCTCTACCGTGCCGATGACATCCGCGTCGTACGGTTCGTGCGCGGAATGATCGGCGGCCCCGCGGTACAAAGATGCGATCAGCTGCTGCTGTCGCGGGTTCAGAACGTTTTGGGGAAGGCTGCGAAAGTTTCGGAACGTCCACATCAGATAAACCCGGTCCCAACCCGAAGCAGGGGCGTGGACCACGTCATGACCTGTGTCGAGTGCGACGAGAACCGGCTGCGAGAACAAGGGAATCTCCACTCCAGATTTGTACCGCGACTCTCCGTTGGCAGTTTGATTGCCAGATGCCTGCGCGGTAACTGGTTACCATGAAAGATGTTGTGCTGGATGGGGTTAGTCGATGCCGGCTGAGAGTGCAAAAGTTTTCATCCTTCGGGGACATCACAGGCCGCGATTCCAGCGCCGACGGCGGCCATCGTTTCCCTCGATCCCTTTTCGGAGTTGGTGCCCGAGGTCCGACGCCCAACCTCTGACGTAGAATAGTCCGGCATGCCCGAACCACCAGTCCTTCAGATCGATCCTGACATCTCCCGAGCCTGGTCGATTCCGGCACATTTCTACACCAATTCCGAGGTCTACGGACAGGAAAGGGAGCGCATCTTCGCGCGCACCTGGCAGGTAGTGGGGCATCGCGACCAATTGCGGAAGCCAGGTGACTTCTTCACTGCTGAACTTTACGGCGAGCCCCTGCTGCTGGTGCGCGGTGCCCGGGGCGAGCTGCGCGGTTTTTATAACGTCTGCCGCCACCGCGCCGGGCCTCCCGCCCAAGAATGTGGATCGCGCAAGCTGTTTCGCTGCGGCTACCACGGCTGGACCTACGGGCTCGATGGAGCGCTGATCAGCGCCCCGGAGTTCGAAGGACAGCCCGGCTTTGATCCCCGCGAATTCACCCTCACTCCAGTGCGGGCGGAAGAATGGTCCAATCTGATTTTTGTCAATCTCGATCCTGACGCTGGACCCTTGCTGGAAACTCTGGGTCGGCTTCCGCAACAAGCCGAGCGCTTTGCCTTTGCCGGCATGAAGCTGTACGAGCGACGCACCTACGACATGAAATGCAACTGGAAGACCTACGTGGACAATTATCTCGAAGGCTACCACTTGCCCAGTGTCCATCCCGGTCTGAACCGTGAGCTGGACTACAACGCTTATACAGTCGAGCCTTACGCTCGCCATGTGCGCCAGTTCAGCCCCATTCGCGGCGCCCAACCGGGAGACGCCACGCCCCGTCGTTACCAGGAAGCGGCCGCAGACCTGACCACCGACTATTTCTGGATCTTTCCCAACTGGATGCTCAACTGTTATCCCGACAATGTTTCGCTGAACATCGTGCTGCCAGTCTCAGCCGACCGCTCCCTGGCGATCTTCGAGTGGTATCTGCCGGAGCAAGATCTGGGCAGTGCCGCCGCCAAAGTGTCAGTTGAGTTCAGCGATCAGATTCAGGTTGAAGATGTGGGGATTTGCGAGACCGTGCAGAAGAATTTGCATTCGCGAAGCTACCAGCGCGGGCGTTACAGCATCAAGCAGGAGACGGGAGTGCATGCTTTCCACCGCATGTATGCTGAGGCCATGAATTTGTAGCGCCGGCATCTTGCCGGCTGTCGCGAGGGCGTCTCGCCCTCGCAGCGGTATGCCGGGCCCAATCTAATTGAGGAGTTGCTTATGAGCAGTCTGACGTTGTTGCAATCATTGCACGAGAGCCTTTCCACCCGCGCCCAGGTCACAAGTGTGTTCGGAGAACCGATCATCGCAGGCGACAAAACCATTATTCCGGTGGCCAAAATCGCCTATGGTTTTGGCGGCGGCACCGGCAGCGGCGGACTGGAGATCAAAACCGCCCGGGGTGAGGGTGGCGGGGGAGGCGGCGGAGTCGGAGCTCTCCCGGTTGGAGTCTTCGAGGTCGGCCCGCAGGGAACTCGCTTCGTGGCCGTGGGGGACAAGAAAAAGCTCTTGGGCACGTTGTTGCTGGGCGCGGGGCTGGGTCTACTCTTCGCACGGCGCAAAAGAAGGTAGTTCCAGGAGCGGCAAGCGAGCCTCGGGTTTAATGTGGAGAATGCTCCCCGCTGTCGCTGCGAGGGGCCGTTCAAATCGAGCCCACCTTCAACAGCAGGCACGTAATGTCATCATGCTGCGGTGTTGCTCCCACGAACGCATCCACATCGCTCATCATGCGACGCAGCATTTCAGCGGGAGCAGTAGCCGCGCCTGAATTCAGCACTTCCAGCAGGCGCGGTTCTCCGTATTCCTCTTCGCGCTGATTCAGGGCCTCCACCAGGCCGTCGGTGAAGATCACCAACCAGTCGCCCTCCTGTAAGACCAGCCTGTCGCTCTCATAGACAGCTCCTGACCGGATTCCCAGCGGCAGTCCCCCTACCGTCAGTCGTTCCACGGCGCCAGTGCTGCGTCGAAGAATGGGCGTGTTGTGTCCGGCATTAATGTAGTTGAGCGTTCGATCGACCGGATCAAACTCCGCCAGGAACGCGGTCGTGAAGCGCAACCCACCCTGGCTGTTGGTGCAGGCGTAGCGGTTCATTCCCATCACCAGTTCGGGCAGCGAGCAGGGAATGGCGGAGAGGGTCTTGAGACTGGCTTGGAACGTAGCCATCAACAGAGCCGCGGGTATGCTCTTTCCCGCGACGTCGGCCACGGCCATGAGGAAACGGGTTTCTGCCAAATCGGCGGCCGGGCGCGCGAATACGTCGTAATAATCTCCGGCCACGGTATTCGCGGGCCGGGTCGCAAAGGCAATCGACAGGCCCGGTACCTGCGGCGGAGTCGAGGGCAGGAGCCAGCTCTGGATATCGCGCGCGATTTCCAGATCGCGCTTCATCACCACCCGGTCCGAGACCTCCAGCATCAGCAGGACGAACAGCACGATCCCGCCGTAGAAATGAAAATTGAATTCGACTACCTCCACTTCACCTGATTTTCCCGTGTGGCTGACCCCTCCACCGGGAAAAATGAGGAAGACGATTCCCAGCAGCAGCAGAACGCGCCGCGCCGGACTCAGTTTTTCCAGAATGGCCCAGAGAAACTCGAGCATCGTGTGGAAGACGCTGCCGGGCTGGGTCTCTTCTCGCCGCCGTGCCCCGTAGTCGCGCTGGTAGAGCCGGAAACTGGCACGCGCGTCGGTGTGAAACTGGGTCCAGAGCTGGTTGAGTTCAAGTCCGTTGGTCACGCGCTGCCAGAACTGGCTGAGCTGGGCTTTCACGCCTGGGCGGGCCGGTTCCACGGGTCTGGAGGCGGGCGATGGCATGATCGAGCACGAATTATAGTCGAGCCGCGCAGGTGTGGTCGCGGGCGGCCTCGTCCGCGAAGGTTGAAGTGCGCGGCCGGGGAGATGCCTTTTGATGCCACAAATCCAGACCTATGTGGTGCCGGCATCCTTCCGGCTGGCTTGGGCATTTTCTCCCCCGGGGACGTGCACATGCGCGCCCGACCGCCAGCGGGACGCCGGCCCTACGAACATCCGACTCCCTCAGAAAAGATTCAGCTGCGGTTCGCTCACTGTGCTTGGGTAGTGTTGCCTTTGCCAATCGCGATGCCGAATCCCATACTTCTGCCGCAGATTCGTCATCAGTTGCGAAATTCGCTTTCCGTAGGTCTTGGGCAGGAAGGCGCGATCTTCGTAGCGCCGCTGGTAGCCGGCGGCAAGCTGAGGGAACTCTTTTTCGAGAAAGGGCATGAACACCGCCGCAGAACAGGGTTTCAGAAACAAGGGATTGGCAAAGATATGTTTTCCGCCCGCCTCGGCAGTCGCCCGAACCAACGCTTCTAGGTTGCGCAGCGAGTCCGTGATGCCTGGAATCACCGGTGCACAACTTACACCTGCTTCAATCCCCGCCTGGTTCAGCTGGCGGACAGTCTCCATTCGCAGATCAGGCCGGGGCGCACGCGGCTCGAGGATGCGGCCCAGGTTTATGTTCAAGGTCGTAATCGTAACGCTCACCGCAAGCTGGTTGTTTCGTGCAATCTGCTTGAGCACATCCAGGTCGCGGAGAATCAGGTTGCCCTTGGTGACTATGCCAAGATCGAGTCCCCGATGCCGGGCGAATTCTTCAAGAATGGCGCGGGTCACTTCGAAACGCCGCTCAGCGGGCTGGTAGGGATCAGTCGCAGTGCCCAGCGCAATCTGCTCGCCCGGCTTTACCCGGCGCAACCCCTGCCGCAGTAAATCGGCGGCGTGCTGCTTGACGTAGATCTTCTGCTCGAAATCCGCGCCGTCGCGCATCTCCATGAATTCGTGAGTGTAGCGGGCATAGCAATACTTGCAGGCAAACTCGCAGCCACGGTAGGGATTGATGGTCCAGGTAAATGGCATGCGCACACCGGTGCAACGGTTCAGCAGGGAACGCACCGGCAGCGTGAAGTACTCGACCTCGTGGCCTTGGCGCAACGATTCGCCCCCGGCGGCCAGGCGCGCGATGCCGACCAGCTTGGGTCCGGTGGCGGGTAGGAGGGGAAGGGTAGCCATGATGTATTCGCTTTTTGTTCGCCATCAGATTAGCCGCCGGTGGGTCCTGCTGTCAAGAAGTTTGGCAATGAATCAGTTCGAAAAATTCCCCTGCAAGCTGGGTCATCCTGAAGGACTTCAATCCCCGAGAATCCGGCGTGCGAAGCGCCCGCACGGGATTGTGAGCCAAGCCCCTGGAATGGAGGCATTGGCCCGCTTGGCCTCAAGAATTACTTGATCAACGCCCAAACAACTGGGTGAGCAGCAGCCACAGGCCGGCCAGGGCAAGAACCGGGCCGCCCCAGATGTAGAGAGCAGAGCGCAGGGCCAACTCTTGCACCACATCACGCTGACTGCGCCAGGAAATGAAGAATGGCTCTCCCGATGCGCTCTTCATCAGCACGACCGGGGGATTGAGATCGAAGGCATCGGTTTCGACGGGAGGAGTTTTCGGTCTGGGCGGGACCAGGCTCCCGGGAGGCAACATGGATTCGATCGCCGTCCGCCGCTGCAGATCGGCTGCGGCGGCGCTCAGTAATCCTTGCTGTCCCTGGACAGCGTCACCGGCCAAACCATCAGTAGCGCTTTCGCCTCCCGGATTTTCTCGGAGAGTGGCGAGGACGAACAAATGGTCGCCGGGGCGGATGCAGTACTCCTGAAGCTTCGCCGGCGCGGTGCTGGAAAGCCCGCGGCGCACAAGAAAGCGCCGTGTAAGAGTATCGCCCGTCGAAGGCGAATATTCTTCATCCACGGACGGCCGAAGTTCCATCTCGGCGCCCCGCGGATCCACCATCAGGCGTCCCGTGCCGTCATCGAGGAAGAAAGGAGCGTACAAGACTTCCTCGGCCACGTCTTTCTCTTCTTCTCCTCTGCTGCGCGCCACCGCGTGGTAGTAAAGGCAGTCTGATTCGGAAAGGGGTGAGATCAGGGTGTACGGTCCCACGACTGTGCCGCTGACTTCTACCGCCCCCAGCGCTGCGCCGCGGATGGTGGATGTGGGCGTGTTCTGGATCAGGCGCTTACGCCGGAGATGGGGGAAGCCGCGAAAAAAAAAGTAGATGCCAACGCCGACGCCGGCAATTCCCCAAAGAATCGGCGAGCGCAGGACGAACAGTGGGCCGGAAGACGATCCGGATCCGATGAAGTACATCGCGGCGGCGATTGGGCCGATGCTCTCCATCTCGTCGGCGGCCTCGCGCTCCCGCTACTGGGCCGGCTTGGCTGGCGGTTCCGGCGGTCCACCCGGAGGCGGAGGGATCGTAATGTCGATGTTGGTCACCGCGCCCAGCGACGACAGCGGCTTGTCAAACTCCGCCTGATTGCCCACCACCAGTATGGCCAGCTTTTCCTTGTGCAAATATTTGGAGGCGGCGCGCGCCACATCCGTCTCCGTTACCTTCTCCACCCCTTCGCGGAACTTTTCCAGATAGTCCTGCGGGTAACCATAGAATTCGTAGGCCATGCGTTCGCGCAGAATCTTGTCGGGAGAATCGAGGTTGAAGATGAACCCGTTCAGGATGGCATCCTTGGCCAGCTTGATTTCGGCCGCGGAAATGGGATGCTTGGCCACATCGTCAATCTGCTCTTCCAACGCTTTGATGGATTCGAGCGTGCTGGCACTCTTGGTGCCCATGGCCAGCCGCACCATTCCGGGATGATCGAAGGCGGTGCCAATGCCGCCGCCCACGGCGTAGGCCAGCCCCAGTTGGGTGCGAATGGTGCGAAACAGGCGCGAAGAAAACCCGCCGCCGAAAGCTTCATTGAAAACGCGGACGGCGTAGTAGTCGGGATTGTCTCGCCTGATACCAACCCCCACCATGTCGATCGAACTCTGGTTCACATCATCTTTCTGGACCAGGTAGTAACCCGGTTTTGCTGGGGTGAATTCGATCTTGTCTTCCTTCACCGCCGGTCCCTTGGGCCAGGCGCCGTAGGCTTGGCGCAGCTTGGCTTCCAGCGCGGCCGCGTCGAAATCACCCACAATCCCCAGGATGATGTTGTTGGGATTGACGTGAGCCCGGTGCCAGTCGATGAAGTCCTGGCGGGTCACAGCGGCGACCGTCTTGTACTCGGCAACGCGCGCATAGGGGTTCTGCACGCCGTAAGCGAGCTTCGCAGCCTCGCGCCCTACGATGCCATCGACGTCGTCGTTGCGGCGGGAGATGGCGTCGAAATACTCCTTCTGCGCCAGGTCAAGCTTGTCAGCGCGGAACTCCGGCCCGCGCAGCACGTCGTCGAACACCTTGAATACGTCGTCAAAATCGGCCTTCAGGCAGGAGAAGGAAATGGTTGTCGAATCGGCGTTGCTATTGGTCTCGACTTTGGCGGCGCGGATTTCGAGATAGTCATCAAGTTGATCGCCGGTTTGCGCCTTGGTGCCGCCCGTGCGCCAGACTTCCCCATACATGTCGAGCATGCCCGTCTTATCGGCGGGCTCGGAGCGAGAGCCGCCGCGAATTCGGGCCACACCATCGATCAGAGGCAGCTCGTGGTCCTCTTGCAGGAAGATGATCATGCCGTTAGGCAAGACAATGCGTTTGGGCTCGCGCGGATGGAAGGCGGGAAGCGGCGGAATATTGATCTTTTGCCAGTCGGTAGCCTGGGCAGCCGCCGGTGTTGCCTGAAAGGCCAAACCAGTCACAAATGCCAGGGTGAGAATAGAAAGAAAAATCCTTTTCATTGCCCACCTCCGTTCTGGCCGGCCGCCTGGGGCGGCGAGATGGTCTCGATGATTCCCACGGTCCGGTTGGTGGGGACAAAAGTCTGGTTGGCGACGCGCCGGATATCGGCCTTGCTTACCTTGTCGAGGTTCTCCACCTGGTGGAAGAGTTCGCGCCAGTCGCCATAAAGCGCCTGATACAGGGCGAGGGAAGAGGCCAGGCCCTCGTTGTCATCCAGTCCGCGCAGCAGGTTGGCCTTGGCCCGGGTCCGGATCATTTTCAGTTCCTCGTCGCTGATGTCCTCTTTTTTCAGGCGATCGATTTCCGCGTGAATCGCTTCCGCCACTTCTTCGTTCTTGTGGCCGGGCAGCGGAAAGGCATAAAAGGCGAACAGGTGGGGATATTTGTTGCCCGGCAAACCGGTAAAGCCAGCCGAGTAAGCCGCTATCTTCTTATCGCGCACCAGGGCGCGGTAGAGGCGCGAGGTGCGCCCATTCGACATCAGGTCGGCGATGGCGTCATAGACGGCATCATCGGGGCTGCGATAGTCGGGGCGGTGGTACCCCTCGAGGTAAAGCGGCTGCGAGCGGTCATAAAGCAGGACCCGCCGCTCGGAGTTCTGCGGTGGTTCCGTGGTGGTTCGTTCGTCGGGCCGCTCGCGGGAGGGAATGCGGCCAAAATATTGTTCGATGACCGGCAGCGTCTCTGAAGCCTTGACATCGCCCACTACCGCCACCACCATGTTTGACGGAATGTAGTATTCATCGAAGAAGTGCTGGGCGTCGGTGGCGGAGAATGAATTCAGGTCGGATATCCAGCCAATCCCCGGCCGGTGATAAGGATGCGCCTGGAATGCGGCGGTGGTGAACTGTTCCAGCAGGCGCCCGATCGGATTGCTGTCCACGCGCATGCGGCGTTCCTCAATAACCACGTTGCGCTCCTTGTAAAACTCGCGCATCACCGGATGCATGAAGCGCTCCGACTCCAGGTAGGCCCAGAGTTCCAGCCGATTTTCCGGAAAAGAATAGTGATACTCGGTCTGGTCCTCGGCGGTGGAGGCATTCAAACCCTCTGCGCCATTGCTCTCCAGGATTTGAGGAAACTCGTTGGGCTTGACGTACTTTTGCGCCTCGGCGATATCGTCCTGCCAGGCCTTCTGCAGATCTTTCAGCTTCTGCTCATCGCGCCCGACTCGTTTGTCGCGCTCCTCGATATAGGCGGAGTAAGCTTTCTCCACTTTGGCCAGAGCCACTTTTTCATCGGGGTAATCGCTGGTGCCAATCTTGTCCGTACCCTTGAAGGCCATGTGCTCGAACATGTGGGCCAGGCCGGTCTGTCCCATCGGGTCCTGCGCCGAACCCGCGTTTACGTGGGTATTAAACGAAAAGACCGGGGCTTCCGGACGCTCGCAGATGACGACGGTCAAGCCGTTGTCCAGTTTCTTGACCGTGATGCGCTTTTCGAAGGCGGCCAGATTTTGCGCGACGGCGATCACGGAGAGCGCTAGAAGCACAGCTACAGATTTGAGTGCGCGGTATTTCATCGGACCTCCACTGCGGTTGGACAGAACATTTCAGGAAGAACTTGAAGTTACGTGGCGGGAAGGGAAGTTGTCAAACTTGACAGTTGTTGACTGTGTGGCGCGGGCGCCCTCGCCCGCGGCTTTTGACCTGTGTGCCGAGCATGTTGGACAACTTGAGGGTGAAAGTCCCTTTGACAGCCTGATGGAGGTGAAGTCATAGCGAAGCGCAAGGGTGAAATAACACTCGCCGCGAGGCGAGGCCTGAAAGAAGAAGCGCAGAGCAAAGACGCGAGCCGATGAACAAGAAGCGGATACGAGGCCTACGGTGGCGGGCGAGCGGGCAGGTGACTGCGAAGCCCATATCCCTCAAGCTCACTGGTGGTAAATCCGGCGGTTGCGCGTCGAAGGTGGTCGAACTTACCTCGGGAGATCTGCGACATGTCACACAACGTGACTGAGGATGAAGAGAGTCAATCCTGACCGTGTCGCAGAAGTCAGCAGGGGGGAAAGTAGGTCATGCAGTCGGCAAAGCTACTGAGGCACTCCAAAGCCGAAAGGCGGAGCAAACAAGATAGGCCGAGCCGGGAACGATGATGCGAAGGCCCGAACGGTACCCCGCAAGGGGAATAAAGGGAATGCGTACGGAAAAGTCACGATTGCGGCGTTCGCTGATGCGCTTGCAGGAGCAAATGCGGCGGATGCGGCACTTGCCGATTCAAGAACAAGCCGATCACCTCAATCAACGGCTTCGCGGCCATTATGCATACTATGGCATTGCCGGGAACTTTCGGGCTTTGCAGCGAGTGCATCAGGCCGTGGAGCGCTACTGGCGCAAAATGTTGAGCAGCCGGAGTTGGAAAGGCGAGATCTGGTGGAAGAAATTTCACGAGATCAAGGCACGGTTCCCGTTGTTGCGACCAAAGCTGTATCTCCCTTACCCGGAGTTACAAGCTATCGCCGTGCTGTGAGACTTCTGACGAGCGTAGTGCGGGAAATCCGCACGCTACGTTCTGTGGGAGCCGGGAGCGGGTAACCGCTCCTGGCCACCCGGTGGAGGCGGGGCGACCCGTCCCCCTATGCCGATTGATCTTGACTCTTCGCGGGCGGGGGCACGCACCACACGACAAGGCCTGGGTCTGGCCGGGCAGCGCAACTATACTTAACGGCACTCGTGGTTAACCTTGACACCGAGCGAGGTCGCGTGAGCACTGCACCGATGGTTGAAATTCAGGGCCGGCAACTGAAACTGTCCAATCTGGACAAAGTCCTGTATCCCGCAACCGGCTTTACCAAGGGACAGGTCATTGACTTCTACGCCCGCATCGGTCCTGTCCTGGTTCCTCATCTGGCGGGCCGGCCGCTGACCCTGAAGCGGTATCCCAACGGCGTGGACAGCCAATATTTTTTTGAGAAGAACGCCACCGCGCACCGGCCCGACTGGGTGAAGACCGCACCCATCTGGAGCGAGGGCAACCGGCGCAATGTCAATTACATTCTGGCGGACGATCTAAGCACGGTGGTCTGGATGGCAAACCTGGCCGCCATCGAGCTGCATCCCTCGCTTTCTTTGGCAAAAGACATCGCGTGTCCCACCATGATGGTATTTGATCTCGATCCCGGACCGCCGGCCAATATTGTGCAGTGCGCGCAAGTCGGCATGTGGCTGCGGGAGATCTTTGAGCACTTCGGCCTGCAGAGTTTTCCCAAGACCTCCGGCTCCAAGGGGCTGCAGATTTACGTTCCTCTGAATTCGCCCACCAGCTACCAGGCCACCAAACCGTTTGCCCACGCGCTGGCTCGCCTGCTGGAAGACCAGCACCGCGAGCTGGTGGTTTCAGACATGAAGAAGGAGCTACGCAAAGGCAAGGTGCTGGTGGACTGGAGCCAGAACGACGAGCACAAAACCACGATTGCGGTGTATTCGTTGCGGGCAAGGGAGCATCCCACGGTTTCCACGCCGGTCAAGTGGGAAGAAGTCGAGCACATGCTGAAGAGGAAAGACCCAGGCCTGCTGGTGTTCGAAGCCGATCAGGTGCTCAAGCGTGTGCAGAAAATGGGAGACTTGTTCGAGTCCGTTCTGACCCTCAGGCAAAAGTTGCCTAAGTTGGCGGTAGAGGCAGGCCCGGGCGTCCACGCCCATGCGGCGAGCCAGGCTCGCGGAAGCTCTGGGGCTGCTACCACAGGCTTGAACATCGCAGCTCAGGCCGGACGCCAGAAGCAAACCGTGAAAACTGGCAGCAAGAAAGCAATAGGCAAAAAGTCCAGAAAGATATAATCCCCGATCATGGCGCAACTCTATGTGGGTACTTCGGGATGGGCGTATCCCAGCTGGAAGCCGGATTTTTATCCGGCCAAGCTTCCGCAGAGACATTTCCTGCAACACTACGCCAGCCGTCTCAACACCGTCGAAGTCAATTTTACTTTCCGGCAATTGATCAAGGAGACGACTGCGCAGAAGTGGATTGCGGAGACGCCCCCGGGTTTTCACTTTGGCGTGAAGGCGCACCAGGTGATCACCCACATCAAGCGGCTAAAAGGGACGGCCGATTTTGTGCCCCGGTTTCTCAGCACGATTGAACCCCTGGCCCAGGCTGGAAAACTGGGCCCGGTGTTATTTCAGTTGCCGCCAAACTTGAAAGCCGATGTGAAATTACTGGAAGAATTTCTTCCCGCGCTGCCACGAGCGGTCCAGGCGGCGTTTGAATTCCGTCATCCCTCCTGGTTTACGGATGAAGTATTCAATCTGTTGAAAAGCGGCAATCGTGCCCTCTGTGTCGCCGAGACCGAAGAGCGGACTACCCCCGACGTGGTGACCGCTGACTTCTGCTACTACCGCTACCGCAAGCCTTCCTATACCGCCGACGAGCGCATCGCCATGATGCAGCGGATCCGCGACCTTCTGGGGCAGGAGCGCAACGTGTTTGCATACTTCAAGCATGAGGAAACCCCCGAAGGCGTGCTGTATGCGGAGGAAATTTTGAAAGAGATTTACTGACCACGGAGGACACAGGGGACACGGAGTGTTTGGGTCTTCCTCCGTGTCCCCTGTGTCCTCCGTGGTTAACCATACTCGCTACTTTTCCCGGCGTCCGATAACGGGCACACTTGCAGTGTGTCGTCTGTACCCAACGCTCGCGTGGTTTCAGGGTTCCTCGATTACCTGAAGATCGAAAAGGGGCTGGCGCCGCTTACGGTCTCGGCCTACACCACTGACATCGGGCAATTCGTCGCCTTTCTGGAGAAGCGCAAGCGCACGTTGCTCAATGCCCAACGCAATCACGTGCGCGAGTTCCTCCAGCAACTGTTCGGCGATTCGGTTGACGGGCGTTCGGTGGGACGCAAGCTCTCGGCCCTGCGCCATTTATATCGCTATCTCCTGTTGGACAAGATGGTGGACCATGACCCCACGCTAAACATCGATTCCCCCAAACAGTGGAAAGTGTTGCCCAAAGCGCTGGCCCGCGACGAAATGGAATTCATGTTGCGTGGTCCGGCCTCCGTTTCGAAGGCGAAGGACGCGGAAGCGCTGGCGGTGCGCGATCGCGCCATGATGGAAGTTTTCTATGCCGCGGCCTTACGTGTGTCCGAAATCGTTGGCGTCAAACTGGAAGACCTGAAACTCGATCTCGGTTATTTGCTGGTGCGGGGCAAGGGCGATAAAGAACGCATTGTGCCCCTGGGTAAAGGCGCGCAAGATGCGCTGAGCCATTATATGAAGGTTGCGCGCCCGATTCTGATGAAAGGGAAGAGCTCGCCCCTTCTATTCTTGGGACGAGGGGGAAAGAAGTTGACCCGGCAACGGGTGTGGCAGATGGTTCGCGCGGCCTCCGTAAGCGCCGGACGTAACGCGAGCCCGCACATGCTGCGGCACAGTTGTGCTACGCACATGGTCGAGAACGGCGCCGATCTGCGGACCGTGCAGATCATCCTCGGCCACGCCGATATCTCCACCACCCAGGTATATACCCACCTGGCCCTGGATCGACTGAAGAGTGTGTACCAGAAACATCATCCCCGAGCGAAAGCAAGGGGATAAACCGTTCTTGTAGCGCCGGTGGGACGCCGGCGCGACAACAAGAGTTTGATATGAAATCCAGTGTCGTCGAGAAAGCCGTGGCTGCATTTCTGCGGTCGCTGCGCCAGCGCAATGCCTCGATCCACACCATCAAGGCCTACCGCGGTGATCTGGAAGAATTCGCTGCCTATGCCGGTTCACGGGGCTGGAAGCAAATTGACCATGTCACGGTCCGCGGTTTTCTATCCTGTCTCTACGAAAAGGGGCTGGGCAAGACGTCAGTCGCGCGCGCGTTGGCGGCGGTGCGATCGCTGTATCGCTGGCTTGCTCAAGAAGGAGTAGTCGTACAAAATCCGGCGGCCCTGGTCTCGACCCCTAAACTTCCTAAAAAGCTGCCGCGAGTTCCCACCATTGAGGAAATGAATGGTGTGCTCGACGGACACATGCCTGAGGTCGTAGCTTTTCCCGAGCGTGACCGGATGATGTTCGAATTGCTCTATGGCTGCGGCATCCGCAACTCCGAGCTGGTCGGGATCAACCTCGAGGACATCCGTTTGAGCAATGAGGCAATTCTCATCCGGGGCAAAGGAAAGAAGGAACGCTACGTACCCTTCGGCGACACCGTAAAAGCTGCGCTCGCAGCTTACCTGCCGGCCCGGCAGCGAATGCTGGCGGAGCGGAAGAAAATTTCATCAGCATTGCTGATCAACCGCCGGGGTGGCCGGCTCACCACCCGCAGCGTGGGGCGGATCGTCAAGAAAATTGCGGTGGCCAAGGGGCTATCTCCCGACGTCCATCCCCACACCTTGAGGCATGCGTTCGGCACCCACCTGCTGGAAGAAGGCGCCGACCTGCGTGCGATTCAGGAGATGCTCGGCCACGAGCGCCTGGCTACCACCCAGCGCTATACCCAGCTCTCCATCAAGCATGTGCTCCAGGTCTACGACCAGACCCACCCCCGGGCCAAATAACACGCCCCTGCACTGCTCCGGACGCTTTCGTTGGAGCCCTCGAGCAAGACCCGCGGTCTGCCGCGCAGCGGCCGCGAGCGATCACGAGTGCGGCGCTTGTGTCCCTGCTTCGGTTTTCTGCTCGCCGCGTAACCCTTCCCACATGCCCACAACCCGCGCCTTCAACTCCGCCGTAAGCTCCGCGTAAGCCGATTCCGATGCTTCGCCTTCGGGCGGAGGGTAGAAGGGGTTTCCGATCTGGATCTTCAGGGGCGCGAACTGTTGAAAGCGCTGACCTCGCGGCCAGGCGTCGTGAAAGCCCTCAATCGCTACCGGGACTATCGGCACCTGCAGATGAATGGAAAGAATGGCAGCGCCTTTCTTGAAAGTCCGGGGCATGCCACTGATACTGCGCTCGCCTTCAGGATAGAGAATGAGGATGCGGCCGTGGCGCAGTCCGAAGGCGCCGGCGCGCATGGCGGAAACCAGGTTGGCGTCGGGATCGACGACAATCACTCGCAGCCAGCGGGCCAGACGGCGCATGAAGCCGGAACCGAAAATTTCGCTGGTGCCCACCGCAAACAGGTTGCGGAATACCCGCCACGGCAAAACCGATGCGAGCAAGACCGGATCCAGGTAACTCTGGTGATTGGAAGAAATGATGTAAGCGCCTTGCGCCGGAAGCTTCTCCAACCCGCTCACCCGCAGGTGAAACCGGTCGTAAGCAAAAATCTGGATCGGTTGGAATGCGGCATACAGGAAGCGTTCCGCGACTCCCCCAGGCCAGGCCAGGGCCAGCACTTCCGGATCGGTCGGTTCTTCCTGCAGGACCGATTTCCAGCCGGCCGGTTGCTGACTCGAACCTGCAACGGTCTTTCCACTTGCCGCGCTTTCGCGAATCGCATCCACCAGTTGGCGCACGGTATAAATCTCGGCCATGGCCGACTCATCCACGTCTCCGCCAAGCTCTTTTTCGACCGCGACCAGCAATTCAATCCGTTGCATGGAGTCGAGACCCAGGTCAAGCTCCAGATTGTCGCTGGGACGGATGACTTCCGGCGCACTCTTGCTGGATTCGCGAATGATCCTCAAGGCCCGCTGGACGTCGGGCTGCTCCAGCCACTGAGCATCTTCCAGGCTTAAGGCCGGTGCGGTGCGGGCCTCAAGATCTGGCTGCCCCTTTTTCTGGTTGCCGCGCACCCGCTTTTCCAATTCGAAGCGTTTGAGCTTGCGGGTCGTGGTGCGCGGCAGCGGGTCCTGCCAGATTTCGTAGCTGCCAATGCGCTTGGTCGATGGAATTTTGGCCGAGATGCTTTCAATGTCGAAGCGAATGACCTCCTTCGCATTGACGATCCTGCGTTCTTTCAGCAAATCGAAATCAGGCACGACCGCGGCGTAGAGCCGTTCCGAAGCGGGATTGCCCGGTTCGCTCTCCAGCGCCATCACGCCAATTTCCTTGATGTAGGGAGATTTGAGATAGTACGCCTCTATCTCTTCGGGATGAACGTTCTTGCCATTGCTGAGCACGATCACGTCTTTTTCGCGACCGGTGATAAACAGATTGCCGCCCGAGTCGAAATAGCCGAGATCGCCGGTATGCAGCCATCCCTCCTTAAGGACTGCGTCGGTCGCATCCGGCCGATTCCAATAGCCCTTCATCACAATGGCGCCTTTGATAGCAATTTCTCCGACGGCGGGGCCGCCATCCTCCGCGGGCTTCGGATCGAAAATCTTTCCATCTACTCCGGGCAGGGGCGGCCCGACCGAACCAATTACGTTGTCATGGGGCAGAGCTGCAAAGGCCGCACCTGTGGTTTCGGTCAGACCGTAAGCCTGCAGGATGTCGATGCCCAGGGCGTAGAAGTCGTATCCGATCTGCGGATCGAAACGCGAGCCGCCGGTGATCAGGTAGCGCATGCGGTCGCCGAATGTGCTGTGCAGCTTGCCGAAGAAGATGCGGCCGGCGTTGAAGCCCACCCTGCGCAGGCTGCGGTTGACCGCCATCAGGACCTTCAGCACCCAGCCCGCCACTTTGCCGCGCTTGGCTACCTCCTTAAAGATGCGCTCGTGTATCAGGTAGAAAAATTGCGGCACCACGGCAAAAATCGTGATCTGCCGCTGGTTGAGCGCGCGCAGCAGTTCCGTGGTGTTCAGCGTTTCCAGGTAGACCACGCGCGCGCCCTTCACCAGAGGCAACAAGAGATTCGCCATCTGGGAGAGCACATGAAAGAGCGGCAGCACTCCCAGGACGGCATCCGCCGGAGTGACGTGCGCCCATCGGAATACCGATTCCACCTCGCCCAGCAGATTGGCGTGGGTAAGCATCACGCCCTTAGGATCGGAAGTTGTCCCAGACGTGTAGAGCAGGGAAGCAACCGCATCCGCTTCGACCGCGGCGGGCGCGAAGCCGCCCGGACCGGTAGCAAAGATACTTTCAAGATCGGCCACCGGTATAAGTCTGGCCGGACCGGATTTCGGTTGGGTATCGGCAGAGCTATGCTCGGCAGGATCGATAAGCGCAATCTTGATGGGGAGCTCTCCGATCGCCTCCTGTGCGGTCGTGAGATGTTTGACATCGCAAAATAGCAGCGAGCTGCCGCTATCCTTCAACAGGGTCGTGATCTGGTCAGCGTGCAGGGCCGTGTCCAGCGGGACGGCGGTGCAGCCTGAGGCAACCACGCCCAGGAATACGGCCACCCAGCGGGGATGATTGTCCGCCAGTATCACGACCCGTGCGCCCGATCGGAATCCGTTGCCTCCCAGCCATGACCCGACCGACTCTGCCATGTGCCGCAACTCGGCGTAAGTGCAGCTCTCAACCCGTTCCCGGCGCTGGATCTCCAGGGCAATGTTTTGTGGCCAGTGTTCGACACACTCGACAAAACGATCGTAGAAAGTGGGCATTGGTTCGCGGAAATATTACATGAAACCGGCTATCGCGGACTAAAGTCGACCACATTCGCCAACCTGCGCGCGGGATGCCGGCGTTATCTGTCGAGTGCTTTGATCGGTTTCCAGCGCTCTGTGATTCAAGGTTCCCCCTAGCGACTTACCCGCTGTCGCCGCATCTAATATGCTAGGCTTCTAGGCAGGGTCGTGCTGCCTCCAAAGGTGTATTGATTTGATTAATACGGTATTGGGTAAGGTCTTCGGGACCAAGAACGAGCGCGAGCTGAAACGCCTGTGGCCTCAGGTTGAGGCCATTAATGCGCTTGAGCCGCAGATGCAACAGCTCTCGGACGGGCAGTTGCGCGCCAAAACGGATGAATTCCGCAAACGGATCCAGGATCACCTGGCCAGTCTCCCCGACGAGCCCGACGCCGATCCCGACCGCCTCAAGGAACTTGAAGATGAACGCACCAAGCTGATCAACGAAGTGCTGGACGAACTTCTGGTGGAAGCCTTCGCTGTGGTCCGCGAGGCCGGTCGCAGGGTGCTCCAGATGCGCCACTTCGACGTGCAGTTGATCGGCGGCATGGTGTTGCACCAGGGCAAGATTGCGGAAATGAAGACGGGCGAAGGAAAAACCCTGGTCGCGACCCTGCCGGTATACCTGAATGCACTCAGCGGGCGCGGAGTGCACGTGGTCACGGTCAACGATTACCTGGCCAAACGCGATTCGGAGTGGATGGGAAAGCTTTATCGTTTTCTCGGGTTGACCGTGGGCGTGATCGTGCACGATCTCGACGATGAAGAACGCCGCGAAGCTTACGCCTCCGACGTGACCTACGGAACCAACAACGAGTTCGGTTTTGACTACCTGCGCGACAACATGAAGTTTGATGTTCATGATTGCGTCCAGCGCAAGCACAATTTTGCCATCGTCGACGAAGTCGATTCCATCCTGATCGACGAAGCCCGCACGCCGCTGATTATTTCCGGCGCCAGTGAAGAGTCCACCGACAAATACGCCCGGGTCAACCGCATCATCCCCAAGCTGGAAAAAGGCGAGGAAATCGACACCGCGCCCGGCGAGCCCAAAGAACTCACCGGCGACTACGTGGTGGATGAGAAACACAAAAGCATCACGGTAACCGACATCGGCTGGGAAAAAGTCGAGCAGCTTCTGGGTATCGGAAATATTGCCGATCCCGAGAACTGGGAGTTGAAGCACCACGTCGACACCGCGGTCAAGGCGCACGCTCTGTACAAGCGGGATGTCGAGTATGTGGTGAAGGACGGCGAAGTCATCATTGTGGACGAATTCACCGGCCGCCTGATGCCCGGCCGCCGCTGGTCTGACGGTTTGCATCAGGCTATCGAAGCCAAAGAGAACGTAAAGATTGAGCGCGAGAATCAGACCCTCGCTACCATCACCTTCCAGAACTACTTCCGCATGTACAAGAAACTGGCCGGCATGACCGGAACGGCGGAAACCGAAGCGGCTGAATTTGAAAAGATCTACCGCCTGGAAGTCATGGTGATTCCCACGAACAAGGTGATGCTGCGACTGGAAAACCCTGACGTGGTCTATCGGACCGAGAAGGAAAAGTACTACGCCGCCTCGGACGAGATCCAGAATCTGCATGCCACCGGACGTCCCGTGCTGGTGGGCACCACTTCCATCGAAAAGTCGGAGCGGCTTTCGGAGCTGCTGAAGAAGAAGAATATCAAGCACGTCGTGCTCAATGCCAAGTATCACGAGCGTGAAGCCGAGATTGTGGCCCAGGCCGGTCGCAAAGGCATGGTGACCATCGCTACCAACATGGCCGGCCGTGGCACCGACATTCTGCTCGGCGGTAATCCTGAATTCATGGCCAAGCAGGAGTGCGTGAAAAAGGGAATCGCGCAGCCGCTGCGCGCTGCCCAGGGCAAAATCCAGATCGACGTTGACGAGACCAAAAGCACGGTCTGGTACTACGCGGGAAATGAGTATGTTGTCCCCACCGACCAGTGGACCGAAACATTCAACCGCTACAAGCTCCAGACCGACCAGGAACACGATGAAGTTACCGCGGTCGGTGGCCTGCACATTTTCGGCACCGAACGCCACGAGGCACGGCGGATTGACAACCAACTGCGCGGCCGCGCCGGCCGCCAGGGCGATCCCGGCTCTTCCCGCTTCTATCTCTCGCTCGAAGATGACCTGATGCGCATCTTCGCCAAAGAGTGGGTTTCCAAGCTGCTACAGCGTCTGGGCATGGAGGAGGGCATTCCCATCGAATCGCGCCTGATCACACGCCGCATCGCTACCGCGCAGGAAGCCGTGGAAGCCCAGAACTTCGAGGCTCGCAAACATCTTCTCGAATATGACGACGTGATGAACAAGCAGCGTGAGGCGGTGTACGGCCTGCGCCGCCAGTTGCTGGAGGGCGTGGAGCAGAAGGAACTGATCCTCGAAGACTACGTCTCCGGCATTCTCAGCGATGTAATGGACCAGTTTTGCGGGGCCAAGGTTCATCCCGACAATTGGGATATCAAGGGTCTAAAAGACGCGATTTTCACTCGCTTCGGAGTGGACATTCTGGCGGAGGGAATCAAGCCGGAGTCACTGAGCCGGCAGGAACTGGGCGATGCCATCTTCGCCAAACTGAAAGAACGCTACGACGCCAAAGAAAAGCTGATCGGCCCAGACGCCATGCGCTACCACGAACGCATGATCATGCTAAGCGTCCTCGATTCGCAGTGGAAAGACCATCTGCGCGACATGGACCACCTGAAGGAAGGCATCGGCCTGCGCGGCTACGGCCAGCACGATCCCCTGGTTGAATACAAGCGCGAATCCTTCGACATGTTCGAGGCCATGATGACGCGCTTCCAGGAGGAGACGGCCCGGTATCTCTACCTGATGCAGATCCTGGAAAGGCCAGCCCCAGCGTCCGAGGCTCAACTGCACGGAGCAGGGTTGGATGGCAACGGCAGCCGTCCGCCGCGAAACGTGTCCACTTCCGTTGACGAACTTGAAGAATCTTTCCAGCGCAAGAAGCGGCGCGAGCTGGAGCAGGCCCGCATGGCCGGGTCCGGCGAAGCCCAAACCGTACAGCAGGTAGTGCGCGGCACCGCCAAAATTGGCCGCAACGACCCCTGTCCCTGTGGCTCGGGGAAAAAATACAAGAAGTGCTGCGGCGCTCAAGGGTAACTGTCATCCTTCTATGAAAACGGGCGTAGCTGTCCATAGGTAAATTTTGCGGCGATGCGGACAGGCTTCTATTCGTGCTCGAGGCACATAAGGTATGTCCGGACTCCGCCGCTCCATCTGAGCGTCGC
>Ga0335082_10000535_pt1 | contig 39398 bp, 31 predicted proteins | sample Lox_Sample_41_FD_206718 | JGI IMG/M metagenome (GOLD analysis project Ga0335082, IMG submission 206718) | Soil microbial communities from Loxahatchee National Wildlife Refuge, Florida, United States - Lox_Sample_4.1 | ecosystem: Environmental > Terrestrial > Soil > Wetlands | place: USA...
CCGAGCGCAAACGGGCCGAGGAGGAGATCGAGGCGCTGAACACGAGTCTTGCGGCACGGGCTATGGAGCTGGAATCTGCCAACCGGGAGCTGGAGGCCTTCGGATATTCCCTTTCCCACGATCTCAAGAATCCTCTGACCCGGATCTTCCTCAGCGCCCAGGAACTGCAGAACGACTACGCGGGGCAGCTCGACGCCAAGGGAATGATGTTCGTCGACACCATCACCGAGGCGAGCGAGACGATGGAGAGACTGATCGAGGCGATGCTCGACCTCTCCCGCCTGGCCCGCAGGGAAATCACCCGCACGGAGGTCGATCTGGCAGAGATCGCCCAGATGATCTCCCTGGAGCTTCGGATGCTGGAACCGGAACGCCGGGTCGAGTTCGTGCTGGAGAGGAAGCTCCCCGCCCGGGGAGACCCGGTGCTCCTCAAGGTGGTGCTGGAAAACCTCCTGGGCAACGCCTGGAAATATACCGCCAAGGTCCCCGAGGCGCGGATCGAGTTCAAGGCGACGACCCTGGACGGAGAGCGGGTCTACTTCGTGCGCGACAACGGCGCCGGCTTCTCCATGGAGAAGGCCGACAAACTGTTCCAGCCTTTTCAGCGGCTCCACGGCGACGACGAATTCAAAGGGTCGGGCATCGGCCTCGTCACGGCGCAGCGCATCATCCACCGGCACGGCGGGAGGATCTGGGCCGAAGGGGCGAAGGGGAAAGGAGCGACGCTTTACTTTACGCTTCCCTGAGATGCAATTGTCCCTTCATTTTGTACTCCATCTGACCGCATGCCATCACTCACCGTGATCGAAAAACGAGTAACAAGCAACTAACTGGGGACATCGTCGGAGGCGGTACCTCTATTGTCGATAGTGCTGGCTGAGCGACATGCGCTAAAACGTAATATGGAATTTTCAGCATAATGTCAAATTTATGACAGAATGGTAGTAATAAGACGGACATCTGTCATGCCTATACCCTGCTCGTCATCGGTATCACCTGCCGCCTGGATATGCGCAGCAATGAATTGAGCGCTGCGCCTCCGCCGGTCTCTCCAGAATGGCTAGTAGATGTCGAATACGTGGCAAGACAGCATTTTCAAGTAGTTCCCCCCCAAGTCCCCCAAAAACACTCGTCCAGAGTCATGTCTCATCAAATCATGTAAATTCTCACCGAAAGTTGTTCCTTCCAAATTATGTGTCTTTCACATCCTCTGTGCATCTTTCTCAAATACCACTTTGCAAGTATACTGATTATCTGTATAATGACGAAATATTTACGACCGGAGCGACCCCATGATCGACATCGAAAAGAGCGTCGGCTTCCTCCTGGCCAAGGCCTACCAGCGTGCCTGCGCCCTCTTCAAGGAGGAGTTCGACCGCCACGACCTGACCCCCCAGCAGTTCGGGCTCCTCGGCTTCCTCTGGATCGAGGACGGCCTTTCCCAGGCGGAGCTATCGGCCCGGAGCCAGATCGACCGCACCACCGTAGGGGGGATCATCGACCGGCTGGAGAAGGAAGGGCTGATCGAACGGCGCGATAACCCGGAGGACCGCCGCGCCTACCAGGTTTTTCTCACTCCCCGGGGGAAGTCTCTGGAAGACGAGCTCTGTGCGCTCGCCCACACCGTCCAGGGCAGGCTGAACGCCCGCCTCTCGCAGGAGGAGCAGGCAACCCTCGTCCGGCTGCTGGAAAAGCTTCGACACTGACGTGGAGGTACGGATGTCCAGAACCATCATGATCGGCACCGCCCTGTTCCTTCTCGCCTCTACACCGCTCCACGCCCAGACTCTCACCCTGGCGGACGCCCTGGCGAAGCGGGCGGCGACGAGCAGGACCCTGAAGATTGCGGCGCTGGACGAGCAGGTCGCCGAGGAGGGGGTCCGGCTCAACCGGAGCGGCTACCTTCCCAAAGTCGACTTCCAGGGGGGGTATACCGCCCAGCAGGCCCCCCAGTCGATCCAGGTGCAGCAGGGCTCCTTCGAGACCCAGCAGGCGGATTACGGCTTTTTCAGCTCATCTCTCTACCAGACCCTCTACGACTTCGGCCACACCGACGCCCGGTACGAGCGGGCCCGGGCCCTGCGGGACGCGAGCCGGTTCGATTACCAGAGCAAGGAGCAGGACCTCTTCCTCCGGACGGTGGCCTCCTATTTCCGCATCCTCCAGGGGCAGAAGCTCCTTACGGCCGCCGACGAAGAAGTGACGCAGATGAGCGATCACCTCCGCATCGCCAGGGACCTCTTCGAGCAGGGGGTGGTCACCCGCAACGACCTCCTCCAGGCGGAGGTGCGGCTCGCCAGCAGCAGGCAGCGCCGCCTGGAGACAGCCAACCGGCTGGAGAACGCCTGGCTCGACCTGAACGACCAGCTGGGCGAGCCCCCGGAGTACCGTCGTGAGCTCCAGGAGGAGACGAAAATCGACCTGTCCGCCCTGGAGATGCCGGCGGAAAAGCCGGTGGCCACGCGGTCGGAGCTCAAGGCGCAACAGAAGCTCCTCGACGCGGGGGAAGCGGAGGTCCGGGAATCCCGCAGCGGGTACTACCCCGAGATCTTTGCCAAGGTGGGCGTTGATTACGTGGAGAACGACAGGGTGAAGGAGCAGGCAATCATGGCCGCCACGGTCGGCCTCAAGCTCAACCTCTTCGACGGCTACGCCACCACCTCCCGCTACCGCCAGGCGGTGCAGAACCGGGCCCGCGCCGAAGAGCAGCTCATGCAGATGAAATCCGACCTCCTCCTGGAATACCGGACCGCCGCCAACGACGCACGAGTCGCGAAGGAGCGGATCGCCGTCACCGAGACCTCCATCCGCCAGGGGGAGGAAAACCTCCGCATCAACCGCGACCGGTACCAGGAGCAGGTGGGGACCGCCACCGAGGTGCTGGACGCCCAGACCCTCCTCACCCAGATCAGGACCGACTACTACCAGGCGGTCTTCGACTTCGAGGTGGCCCTGGCCCGGGTGAAGCGGGCCAGGGGAGAACTGTAGGAAAAGCACCCAGGACGCAGGAGCTACCACCATGCACGACGTGAAAGAAGAACAGAACCCTCGCCCCGCATCCCGGCCCGACCCGCCCCCCGAAACGCCCAGGAAGGAGGGGGGCAACGGCACGCGGAAGAAGGCCGGCGTCATCCTCCTCGTGCTCCTCGTGGCCGGCGCCCTCCTGGGCTTCCGTCTCTGGGTGAGAAGCCACACCCACGTCACCACCGACAACGCCTTCGTCGACTCCCACGTCTACGGGATCTCGGCCCGAGTCCCCGGAACGATCTCCCGGGTCCTGGTGAACGACAACCAGTTCGTGAGGAAGGGGGACCTGCTGGTGGAACTGGACCGGGCGGACTACGACGTGCGGGAACGGAATGCGGCGGCGGGTCTGGCCATGGCCCGGAACGAGACGTCGGGGGATTACGCCAAGGTGGAAGAACGGAAGGCTTCCGCGGTGAACGCCGGTGCCCGCCTCACCCAGGCCGACCTCGACCTGCAGCGGGGACGCACTCTCTTCACCCGGGAGGTGATCCCGAAGGAGCAGCTGGACAGGCTGGAAACGGCGCGGAAGGTGGCAGCGGCCCAATTGCGGGAAGCGGAGGAAGGGGTTCGGCGGGCCGAGGCGGAGGTGGGTCTCGCCGGGAAAGGGGGAAGGGACGCCCGGGTGGCCCAGCGTCAGGCCCAATTAAAAGAGGCCGAACTGAATCTCTCCTATACCATGCTCCATGCCCCTGCCGACGGCTACATCACCCGCAAGGCCGCGGAACCGGGGAACACCATCCAGGCAGGGCAGTCCCTCATGGCGCTCGTGGCACTGGACGACGCGTGGGTGACGGCGAACTACAAGGAGCGCCAACTGACCAACGTCCGACCGGGCCAGAAGGTGGAGTTCGAAGTGGACGCCTACCCGGGGAAGACCTTCCGGGGCAGGGTCGACAGCATCATGGCCGGCACCGGCGCAGCCTTCTCCCTCCTGCCGCCGGAGAACGCCACCGGCAACTACGTGAAGGTGGTACAGCGGATCCCGGTGAAGATCGCCATCGACCGGGAGAGTGACCCCGACCATCTCCTGCGGGTGGGAATGAGCGTCGTGCCGGTGATCCTCACGGAGCAGAAACTGCGGGACATCCTGAAGGGACTGAACCCGTTCTACTAAATCAAGGGGGCGCAGCGTGCGACGCCCCTGCCACCCCCTCTATGGCGACAACCCACGACAAACCGATCAATAAGTGGCTCATCACCATCACGGTGATGCTCCCCACCATCATGGAGATCGTCGACACCTCCGTGGCCAACGTGGCGCTTCCCCACATGCAGGGGGCTCTCAACGCCGGCACCGACGAGATCACCTGGGTGCTCACCTCCTACCTGGTGTCCAACGCCGTGGTCCTCCCCATGACCGGCTGGCTGTCGCGCCTCTTCGGCCGCAAGCGCTTCCTCATCACCTGCATCGTCCTCTTCACCCTGGCATCGTTTCTCTGCGGCGCCGCGCCGAACCTGGGGATGCTGGTCTTCTTCCGGGTGCTCCAGGGAGCGGCCGGTGGAGCGCTCATCCCCAACAGCCAGGCGATACTCCTGGAGACATTCCCCCCCCGGGAACGGGGGATGGCCAATGCCATCTTCGGAATCGGCGCCATGTTCGGTCCCATCGTCGGCCCGGCCCTCGGCGGCTGGATCACCGATAACTTCAACTGGCGCTGGATCTTCTACATCAACATCCCCATCGGCATCGTCGCGGTGATCATGGCGACCTACTTCATCTTCGATCCCCCCTACCTGAAACGGGGACGGATGGCCATCGACTACTGGGGCCTGGGGCTTCTCATCGTCGGCCTCGGCTCCCTCCAGGTGGTCCTCGACAAGGGGCAGCAGGAGGACTGGTTCAACTCCTCGCTCATCGTGGCCTTCTCCCTCGTCTCCTGCGTGGCGCTCGCGATGCTCATCTACGTGGAACTGCGGCACGAAAGCCCCGTGGTCAACCTGCGCCTCTTCCGGGACATCTCCTTTGCCGCCGGAAACCTCACCATGTTCATGGTGGGGTTCTGCCTCTACAGCTCCATCATGCTCATCCCCCTCTTCCTCCAGACCCTCATGGGGTACGACGCCACCCTGGCGGGGATGGTCCTCGCCCCGGGAGGTGTAGCCACCCTCTTCACCATGCCTTTCGTCGGCGCCGTCATCACCCACTACGACGGCCGGAAGGTGGTCCTGGCCGGGCTCCTGGTCGGCGCCCTCTCCATGTACCTGATGCACGGCTTCACCCTGGAAGCCTCCTACTGGGATTTCGTCTGGCCCCGGGTGGTGCTGGGGGTGGGACTCGCCATGACCTTCGTCCCGCTCACCACGGTCACCCTCGGGACGATTCCCCGGGAAGAGATGGGAAACGCCACCGGCCTCTTCAACCTTCTGCGGAACATCGGCGGCAGCGTGGGGATCGCCGTCTCCGCCACTCAGCTCGCCCGCCTCAACCAGTTCTACCAGAATACCCTCGTGGCCCGCACCAGCCTGACGGACCACGCCACCCGGGAGAGACTGGCCGCCCTCAAGCAGACCGCCATCGCCCGGGGGATGGACGCGGTGACCGCCGACCGCTTCTCCCTCGCCCTCCTCTACAACATGGTCAGGCGCCAGGCGGGGATGCTCTCCTACAACCGCCTCTTCTGGATCGTCGGCCTCGGCTTCCTGGCGATCACCCCCTTTCTCCTCCTGCTGAAGAAACCGCGCCACGAAGGGGGTACGGGAATGCACTGAGGGCCGGTCCTGCGGCTGCGACTTTCATCTGCCGGGAACGGGCCCCTTCCGCTATGACCTTTTCTCGACGAGCACCAGGTAAGGTGCCGCAGCCGAACGGTTGAGCTGGCGGCTGGACCAGACGTTGCACGACCGGGGCTCGAGGCCCGCCCCCCAGGCGAGCACCGCAGCCTCCTCGTCGGACGCCCCGGCGTGATCGGTGTAAACCACCACGAGAAGCAGTCCCCCGGGGAGAAGCAGGTGGAGGGCGGCGTCGAGGGCCGCCACCGTCGTGCCGGGCCGGGTGACCAGCTCCTTGTCGCCGCCGGGAAGGTAGCCGAGGTTGAAGACCGCCGCCCGGAGCGGCTCCCGGATCCGCTTTCCCAGCTGCTCGTGCCCTGCCCACACAAGCTCGACCCTCCCGGCCAGGTCCTCGCCGGCGAGGAGTTCCCGCGTCGCGCCAATCGCCTCCGCCTGGAGGTCGAAAGCGTACACCTTTCCCCGCGGCCCCACCAGCCGTGCCAGGAGAAGGGTATCATTGCCGTTGCCGCAGGTGGCGTCCACCACCCGGTCCCCCGGGCAAACCTTCACCCGGAGGAAATGGTGGGCAAGGGGGACCGCCCCGTAGATCTCCCCGCCATTCGCTGGCTCCGCCATGACGCACTCCTCCTCTCGGCGCGATACACTGCGAAAAGTGCTGCCGCAACGTCAAACGGCCCGAATTTTCGGGCCGTTTGACGTTCCTGCTGCCGGCGGTCGGAAGGCGATCTCCGCCGCCCGGCCGTTACCCTACTTCTTGTGGCAGTCGGCACACTTGGTGGGACCGGCATGGCTCTGCTCGTGGCATCCCCTGCAGATGTCGTGGGCCTTTTCCTTGCCGAACCCCTCGATCTTCCCGCCCTGCTCTGACGTATGACAGGCGAGGCAGGCATTCTTCACATCCTTGTGCTTGCTGTGTTCGAAGGTAACGTTGCCGGGCTTGGCCGGCAGGACGATGGTCTTCTCTTCCCCGAAAGCGGCCCAGGCGAAAACCAGCGACACCATCGCCAACGCAATGATCGTTCTCTTCATCCCCCTGCCCCTTTCGGCTACAAGAATTGTGACTTTCAGTATAGACGCCCCTTCCCTTTATGCAAGCCGCTATCACCTGTCGCCGCTGTTCGTCCGCTGTCGGGTCCCTGTTTCAGCGCTTTCCCCAGAGCGCCAGCACTGCCGGCAGGACGACGATGAAAGCCACCTGGCACGCCACCATCCCCAGGCTCATCACCGCTCCGATGCTGAAGACCCCCTGGTGGCGCGCCACCATAAGGGCGCCGAAGCTCGCCATGATGGTGAGGGTGTTGAGAAAGACCCCGATCCCGGTGCTGGAGAAGACCACCTGCACCGGCGTCTCCTCCTCGCGGCGGTACCGGTTGATGAGGTAGATCCCCGAGTCGACGGCTATCCCCAGTACCAGGGGGAGGACGATGACGTTGGCGGAGTTGAAGGATATCCCGAAGAGGCGCATGCCGGCCACCATGTAGAGGATCCCCGCCACCAGCGGCACGAGGCCGATGAGCATGTACCGGATGCTGCGGAACGTGACGAGGAGAATGAGGGCGATGGCAGCGAGGGCAAAGGCGAAGGCGTTGCGATAGGAGTCCCGCAGTACCGTCATCGACTCGTAGACCATGACCGGTTCGCCGGTGGCAGCGGGGTCGATGCTGCGGACTTCGTCGAGAAACCGCTTCAGGGGCCTGCGCGCGAAAATTTCTTCCTTCGGCGCCACCTGGAGGAGATACCTGCCGGTCCTGCCGACGAACCGCCGCCTGAGCTCGGGAGGGACATCGGCGGCGGTCACCGGCGCGGCGTCGAGACTTTTCCGCAGCATCCCGATACGCGCCGGCAGCTCGGCGAACATCCCCCCCTGGAAGTCCTTCAGCATCCCGACGGCATTCCGGTCCTTCTCCTTCTCCAGAGCAGCAAAGAACCTGTCGAGGATGGCGAGGAAGGTGCCAACCGGCCGGGCCTCCGGCTTTTTCCGCTGTGCCAGCTCACGGCTCAGTTTTTCAACGGTCGTGTGGAACTTTTCGAAGACCGTCGGCAGCTCCATGAGCCGGAGGTCCTCCTCGTAGGTGACAGGATGGAGACCTTCCAGTTGCCGACGGGCGGCTGCCAGGAGCCGGAGCTTTTCCCCCTGGTCGTCGGGGACGAAGGACCCGGCCCAGACCACGTGGTCCACCGTGGGAAGCTTTTCCAGGGCCTTCACCCTGGTAGCCGCCTCCTGCTCGTTGGCCGCGGTAACCACGGCGAAATAGCCGGAGTTTTCCTTGCTCCGCATCAACTTGTAGGCGTAGGCGACCGATTCGAGCCCCCGGGCCTGGAGGTTCATGAGGTTGTAATCGAATTCGCCGCGGGAGAGAGGATAGAGACAGGCAAGTCCTGCCATGAGCGCAACCGCCACGACCATGCACGGACGGGCAAGAACGAAGCGTTCCATGGCGAGTCGCAGTTTCGCGTTTCGCGTTTCGCGTTTCGTGTTTCCCGAATCTGCTTTCGCCTTCTCCGGCTCCCCGGTCCCCAGAAGCACGAGGAGAGCCGGCAGGACCGTGAAGGTGACGAGGACGCAGATGACGATCCCGCCGGCGGCGATGACCCCCAGCTCGGCGATCCCCTTGAAATCGGTGAAGGCGAAGGTAAGGAAGGCGGCGGCCACGGTGGCGGCGGCCATGGTGATGGCCCAGCCGTTGCGGGATAGGGCGAGGCGCAGCGCCTCTATCTTGTCACGCCCCCGTCCCAGCTCCTCCTGGTAGCGGAGCACTACCTGGATGCCGTACTCGATGCCGATGCCGATGAGCATCACGGCGAAAACCGAGGAAAGGATGTTGAGGTGGCCGACCGCCGCGGTGGCGAAGCCGAAGGAGAGGGAGATGGCCACCATCAGGGAAACCATGGCGGCTACGGTGTTTTTCCATCCGCGAAAGGCAAGGAGGAGGAGAATCACCGTCAGCACCAGCGTGATGGCGGTGGCCAGCGTGATGTCCCGTTCGCTCGTCACCATCTCCTCGTGCTCGAGAACGGGCGTGCCGGTGATCCCCACGGTCACCCCCGCGAATTCGGGGAGTTTTTTCAGGGAGGAGATTTCCTCCCGCAGGGCATCGATGGCGGCGGCTGACTGCTTGAAGCTGGTCTCGTCCTTGACCGGGAGGACCGTCAGCACCTGCTGGCGACCGGCCGCGGCAAAGGCCGACTCGCTCCCGTCGGCCCGGCGGAACATGACCGATTCCAGGGAAAGCGACCCCTTTCCGTCCTTGGTAAAGGCGGAAAATCCTTCCCCTAGCGCCCCGAGCATGAACACGAGGGAATCAAGCCGGTCCCTGTTCTCCGGGGCGTCGGGTTTAGCCAGGTACTTCTCCATCTCCGTGGTGAGGTGGGTGAAGAGGGTCTGCACCGATGGGGCCGCCGCCAGCGCCTTGAGGGTGGGGGCCGCCCGGGTCAGGTTCGCAGTAAAGGTCGCCAACTCCTCCTTCGGCATGAGGAGAAGCCCGTTCTTCTGGAAAAAGGGGAGCCCGAAAGGGAAGAATACGTCGCGGAAATGCCGCCGGTCTGCAGCGAGGCGCCGGGCAAGCTCTTCCCCGAAGCGGCCGGCCTGGGCGCTGTCGCCGCTCTCGATGACCACGGCAATCTCCTCCTGGTCGCCGAATTCCGCCCGATAGGCCTGGTAGTCCCTGTTGAAGGAGGTGTTGGCAGGCATCAACTGGTCGCGGCCGGTGAGAAACTCAAGCCGGTACCGGGTATAGAGCCCCGAAAGAAGGGCGAGAAGGAGCGCCGCCCCGAGGATGAGCCGGGGATGGCCGGCAATCACGCCAAAAGCCCCGTTGACATTCTTTCCGTTCTGTTTCATATCGCTCGCAGTGTAGGTAAGATACCGAAAACCATTGGAGGCTACCACAGCTCCCCCGGCAAATCAACCGTTGCCGCAAAGGCCGCGAAACGGTGCCGGTCCGCCGGAAGGCCGGGTCAGGCTTGAGGTACAGGTTAAAAAAGGTATACCTTTCCGCCGAAGTATGGTAATAGGATGGATTGTTTATCGTCTCCTCCACCGGGGGAGACGTGGAATGAGGCAATGCACCAAGGAGACCTGCTGCCGATGGCCAGCTTCAAATATCCCATTTCCCACGCCCTTACCTCGTTCAACGGGGTAATACCTGAAAAGAGCAAGGAGCCGGCGGCAAAGCCCGGCGCCAAGATTCACCACCTTCCAGTCTCCAACTGGAGAAGGATGGGGAGTGAAAGCGGTGATGCCCTCGATCTGGCCATCGAGCGGAGCCGCGACTTCTTCTTCCGGGAGCAGCTCCCCGCCGGCTACTGGTGGGCCGAACTGGAGTCCAACGCCACCATCACCGCCGAGTACGTAATGCTCTTCCACTTCATGGGACTGGTGGACAAGGGAAAAGAGCGGAAGATGGCCAACTACCTCCTCCGCCAGCAGACGCCGGAAGGGCACTGGGCCATCTATTTCGGCGGCCCCGGCGACCTGTCCACCACGGTGGAGGCCTATTTCGCCCTGAAGCTGGCCGGGTACCCCGCCGACCATCCCGCCATGGTCAAGGCCCGCGCCTTCATCCTGGAAAAGGGCGGCATCATCAAGTGCCGGGTATTCACGAAGATATTCCTCGCCATGTTCGGCGAGTTTTCCTGGCTCGGCGTCCCCTCCATGCCGATCGAGCTGATGCTCCTCCCCAACTGGGCTTACTTCAATATGTACGAGCTCTCCAGCTGGTCGCGGGCAACCATCATCCCCCTCTCCATCGTCATGACCGAGCGCCCCGTCAGGAAGCTCCCTTCCGAGGCACGGGTGCAGGAGCTCTACGTCCGGCCGCCCCGCCCCATCGACTACACCTTCACCAAGGAGCACGGCATCCTCACCTGGAAAAACATCTTCATCGGTGTCGACCACATGCTGAAGGTCTACGAACGCAGCCCCATCCGCCCCTTCAAGAACAAGGCGATGGCCTGTGCCGAGCAATGGGTCCTCGATCACCAGGAACCATCCGGCGACTGGGGCGGCATCCAGCCGGCCATGCTCAACTCTGTTCTCGCCCTCCACTGCCTCGGTTACGCCAACGATCATCCGGCCATCGTCAAGGGGCTGGAGGCCCTCGCCAACTTCTGCATCGAGGGTGAGGACAGCCTCGTACTCCAGTCGTGCGTCTCCCCGGTCTGGGATACGGCGCTTGCCCTGAAGGCGCTGGTGGATTCCGGGGTCCCGACGGACCATCCGGCCCTCGGCAAGGGTGCCCAGTGGCTCCTCGACCGGGAGGTGCGCAAGCCCGGGGACTGGAAAATCAAGTGCCCGGAGCTGGAGCCGGGAGGGTGGGCCTTCGAGTTCCTCAACGACTGGTACCCCGACGTTGACGATTCGGGCTTCGTCATGATGGCCATCAAGGATATTAAAGTAAAGAGCCCCAAGGCGAAGGAGAAGGCGGTCAAGCGCGGCATTGCCTGGTGCCTCGGCATGCAGAGCAGGAACGGCGGCTGGGGTGCCTTTGACAAGGACAACACCAAGCACCTCCTCAACAAGATCCCCTTCGCCGACCTGGAGGCACTCATCGATCCACCCACCGCCGATCTGACCGGCCGGATGCTGGAGCTCATGGGGGCCTTCGGGTACGCCAAGGAGCACCCGGCCGCGGTACGGGCGCTCCGGTTCCTGCGGGAGGTCCAGGAGCCGGAAGGCGCCTGGTGGGGCCGCTGGGGAGTCAATTACATCTACGGCACCTGGTCGGTCCTCTGCGGCCTTGCCGCCATCGGGGAGGACCTTTCCCAGCCCTACATCAGGCGGGCCGTCAACTGGCTGAAGTCGCGCCAGAACATGGACGGCGGCTGGGGAGAGACCTGCGAGTCGTACCACGATCCGAAGCTGGCCGGCATCGGCGAAAGCACCCCGTCCCAGACCGGCTGGGCGCTCCTCGCCCTCATGGCGGCCGGGGACGTCACCTCGTCGACGGTGACCAGGGGAATCCAGTACCTCCTTGCGGCCCAGCAGCCGGACGGCACCTGGCACGAGGAGCATTTCACCGGCACCGGTTTCCCCAAGTACTTCATGATTAAGTACCACATCTACCGGAACTGCTTCCCTCTCATGGCACTGGGCACCTATCGCTCGGTGACCGCCGGAGGGAAATAGCGGCAGCGTACGGGGCATACAGGGGTTCGCACACCGTAGGGGCGTATCGCGATACGCCCCTACGGCACTTTTACGGGACGGCATGAAAGTTTTCATCACTGGGGCAACCGGTTTCATCGGCGCCAGCATGGTGCGTGAGCTCCTCAAGGAGGGGCACACCGTCAGGGCCCTTGCCAGGCCCGGTTCGGACAGGAGAAACCTCGCCGGTCTCGATGTCGAGGTCTGGGAGGGGGACCTGGGCAACCGGCAATCGCTGGCCCGGGGGGTCGCCGGGTGCGACTGGCTCTTCCACGCCGCAGCCGATTACCGGCTCTGGACAAAAAACCCCGGGCTCATGTACGATAGCAATGTGGGCGGAACCCGCAATGTCATGGAGGCGGCACTCGCCGCAGGGGTCTCCCGGGCGGTCTACACCAGCAGCGTAGGCACCCTCGGCAATCCTGGGGACGGCACCCCCGGAAGCGAAAGTACCCCGGTTACCCTTGCCGACATGGTCGGCCACTACAAGAAAAGCAAGTTCCTCGCCGAGCGGGAGGCGGAAAGCTTCGTCGCCCGGGGGCTCCCGCTGGTGATCGTCAATCCCTCCACCCCCGTGGGGGGCCATGATATCAAGCCGACCCCCACCGGTAAAATCATCGTCGATTTCCTCAACTGCCGGATGCCCGCCTACCTCGACACCGGTCTCAACATCATCGACGTGGTGGACTGTGCCCGGGGGCACCTGCTTGCCGCCCGTCACGGGAGGATCGGCGAGAAGTACATTCTTGGCTGCGAGAACCTGACCCTGCGCCGCATTTTCCTCCTCTTGGAGGAGATTACCGGAATGCCTGCTCCGAAAGTCAGGCTTCCCTACGCCCCCATCCTCCTGGCCGCCTACTGCAACGAGGCGCTCTCCCGCCTGACCGGCCGCGAGCCCCTCATACCCCTCGCTGGAGTGCAGATGGCGAGGAAGTTCATGTTCTTCGATTCGTCCAAGGCAGTGCGCGAGCTGGGACTCCCCCAGAGCCCGGTACGGGAGGCTTTGCGCAGGGCGGTGGAATGGTTCCGGGCCAATGGCTACGCGAAGTAAAGCCGGTTCTGAGTTGTAAGTTTTGAGTTCAGGTCTACCCGCTTCTCGCTTTCAACTCCGAACTCAGAACTCCGAACCCCGAACCACAAAGAGGTAATCATGTTCAAGATTCTCAATCACATCGACAGTCCGGCCGACCTGAAGGGTCTGAAGGAAGAGGAACTGGTCGCCCTGGCCGGAGAGATCCGCGCCTTCCTGCTCGATACGGTTTCCAGGACCGGCGGCCACCTTGCCTCCAACCTGGGGTGCGTCGAGCTCTCCCTGGCGCTCCACTACTGCTTCGATTCCCTCTCCGACCGCATTATCTGGGACGTAGGTCACCAGGCGTACACCCACAAGATCCTCACCGGCCGTCGCGACCTCTTCCACACCCAACGCCAGTACGGCGGGATCAGCGGATTTCCCAAGCGCTCCGAGTCCCCCCACGACGCCTTCGGGGCCGGTCACGCCTCCACATCCATCTCCGCCGGTCTCGGCATGGCGGTGGCCCGCGACCTTCAAAGAGGGAAGAACAAGGTCATCGCGGTGATCGGGGACGGGTCCCTCACCGGCGGCATCGCCTTCGAGGCCCTGAACCAGGCCGGACACCTGCGCAGCAACCTCATCGTCATCCTCAATGACAACGAAATGTCCATCTCCCCGAACGTGGGGGCCTTTTCCGCCTTTCTCTCCCGCAAGCTCACGGGCAACTATTACCGAGGGCTGAAGAAGGAGATGCAGGGGCTCCTCAAGAGCATTCCGGCGGTGGGGAACAACATCCTCAGGTTCGCCCGCAAGGCCGAGAATTCCCTCAAGGGGTTCCTCACCCCCGGCACCCTGTTCGAGGCCCTCGGCTTCGACTACTATGGCCCCCTGAACGGCCACGACATCCCCCAGCTGATCGAGATTTTCCGCAACATCCGCTCCCTGGAGGGACCGGTGCTGATCCACGTGATGACGAAAAAGGGGAACGGCTATCCCCCCGCCGAAGCGAACCCGGCCCAGTTCCACGGCGTAGGTCCCTTCGACGTGGCTACCGGCAAGGTCGTCGGCGCCAAGGGAGGGGCGACCTCCTACACCGGCATCTTCGGCGAAACCCTGGTCCGGCTGGCCGGCGAGGACCCAAAGATCGTCGCCATAACCGCAGCCATGCCCGACGGCACGGGCCTCACCCCCTTTGCCAAAGCCTATCCGGACCGTTTCTTCGACGTCGGGATCGCCGAACAGCACGCCCTCACCTTCGCCGCCGGGCTGGCCGCCGAAGGTTTCCGGCCGGTGGCCGCCATCTACTCCTCCTTCACCCAGCGCGGCTACGACCAGGTCTTTCACGACATCTGCCTGCAAAAGCTCCCCGTGACCCTCGCCCTCGACCGGGCCGGGCTCGTGGGTGACGACGGCCCCACCCACCACGGGGTCTTCGACCTCTCCTACCTGCGCCATCTCCCGGAGATGACCCTCATGGCGCCGAAGGACGAAAACGAGCTGCGGCACATGATGAAGACCGCCATCTACGCCGGCCGGCCCATTGCCATGCGCTACCCCCGCGGCGCCGGGTACGGCGTGCCGCTGGATCAGGAGATCACGGAGATCCCCGTCGGCCGGGGGGAAGAACTTCTTGACGGCACTGATGTGACCATCGTCGCCATCGGCGTCACGGTCTACCCCGCACTGGAAGCTGCCCAGCTCCTCAGGGAACGGGGAATAGCGGCCGGGGTCGTCAACGCCCGTTTCGTCAAGCCACTGGATCGCGATCTCATCCTGGGCGCCGCACGCCGCACCGGATGCCTCGTCACGGTCGAAGAGAACACCCTCCACGGAGGGTTCGGCTCGGCCGTTCTCGAGCTCCTGGAAGAGGAAGCGATGAGCGGCGTCCGGGTGAAACGGCTCGGCATCCCCGACCGCTACATCGAACAGGGAAGCCAGGGACAGCTCCGGAAAGACCTGGGACTCGACGCCGCCGGCATCGCCGGAACGGTGGAGGCGTTCCTCAGCCAGAAGATCAGACCGGCCCTCGCACGGGTAAAATAAGTACAGCCGCTGGCGGTGAGACACAGAGGTGCGGAGGAAGGACCATGTCTTCTTTGCTTCTCCGCGTCTGCGTCTCGGCATGCATCGGAATTGAAAGGACGTTTCACACATGCGTTTTCCCTGGAGACTGAACTACGACCTCACCAGATACATCATCAGCAACAAGCTGAACAAGATCGAAAAATTCCCCCTCGTTCTCATGCTGGAGCCGACCCACCTGTGCAACCTGGCCTGTTCGGGGTGTGGCAGGATCAGGGAATACGCAGACACCATCCAGGAGATGATGACCCTGGAAGAGTGCCTCGGCTCCGTGGACGAGTGCCCGGCACCCGTTGTGACCATCACGGGGGGCGAGCCGTTCCTCTACCCCCATCTCTTCCCCCTCATAGAAGAGGTGCTGGCGCGGGGGAAGCACATCTACCTGTGCACCAACGGCCTGCTCCTGGAAAAGACACTGGACAGCATGAGGCCGCATCCCAACTTCACCCTCAACGTCCACATGGACGGGATGGAGGAAACCCACGACCGGATACTGGAGCGCAAGGGGACCTTCAGGACCGCCATCGAGGGGATTCGCAAAGCCAAGAGCCTCGGCTTCCGGGTCTGCACCAATACGACGATCTTCAAGGAAACCAACCTGGTGGAGATCGACATGCTCTTCTCGTACCTCACCGAACTTGGGGTGGACGGTATCCTCGTGGCTCCCGGTTTCGGTTATGAGGCGGTCGGCGAGAAGCTTTTCCTGGAGCGGCGCGAAATCGAAAAGAAATTCGAGGAAGTCTTCGAGATGAGCAAGCGCTTCCGGTTCTACTCCACCCCCATGTACCTGAAATTCCTCAAGGGGGAACGGAAGCTGGAGTGCACTCCCTGGGGGAACCCGACCCGCAATCCCCGGGGGTGGAAGGCCCCCTGCTACCTCATCACCGACACCCACTACCCCACGTACCGGGAAATGATGGAAAAGACCGACTGGAACAGGTACGGGGTGGGGAAGGACGAGCGCTGCGCCCAGTGCATGATGCACTGCGGCTTCGAACCGACGGTGGTGACCGAGGTGGGCAAAAGTTGGAAGGATATATGGGAGATGGTCGTCTGGAACTTCACGTAGGTGCAGGGCGGCTGTGACGCCGGTCCGGCATGCGTGGCCAGCCGGAAAGCTCGGCAGTGTGGCCGCATCCCGTCTCCTGAAGCCGCTCATCATCGACACTGATTGAGCGGCTTTTTTTCGCCTTGCTGTCGAGGAGAAGTTACGGACAGTCCGGACCGCTTCCCTGTGCATCAGGATGCCCGGGCGGCGAAGGTATGGTCCGAACAAGGCGCTGGCCACTGATTTTCAGCGGCCTCGTGCGACTTCAGCCTTGAGCTTACCACGGAACTCTGCTAATAATAGGAAAATCGAAACGACAACCACGTTTCCCTCCACTCCGGGGGGGTAGACACCCTCCCTTGACGAATCCCAGAGAGGCACGCACGTGGCGGACGCCGGCACGCAACTAGTCCTGTTTACTCTCGATGGACAGCGGTACGGACTCTCTCTTACCGTTGTCGAGAGAACTGTGCGCATGGTGGCGATCACTCCCCTCCCCCAGGCGCCCCCGGTCATCCTCGGCGTCATCAACGTTCAGGGTACGATCATCCCCGTGCTGGACGTGCGGAGCCGCTTTTGCCTTCCCCTGCGGGCACCGGTGCCCGGCGACCAGTTGCTCATCGCCCGCACTGTCCGGCGAACCGTTGCCCTGGCCGTGGATACGGTAAGCGGTGTCATCGACCTTCCGGAAAATGGTGCGATTCCGCCATCCTCGATCCTCCCGGCCATGGAGTACGTGGAGGGTGTGGTAATACTGGCGGACGGACTGGCTTTTATCCATGACCTCGACCACTTCCTCTCCCTCGATGAGGAACAGTCGCTGGCGACGGCCATCGAAAATGCGTAAGGGGACAGCCGGGACGGCCGGCGTGCCACCGCATCGACTTCCGGGCGCCGTGCCACCCGCAATCGACGACCAGTTGCTCTCCCGGTGCAGCGAATTCATCACGACCCGTTTCGGCCTTTATTTCCCGAAAAAGCGCTGGCGCGATCTCGCCCGGACAATCGTCGCGCTTGCGGACGACTTCGGTAGTGCCGATGCCGAATCGTTCATCCGCTGGCTCATCGCGGCAGAGTTGACGCAAAGCCAGCTCGACATCCTCGCGGACCGCCTCACCATCGGAGAGACCTATTTCTTCCGGGAACCGAGGAGCTTCGAGGTCCTCGAAACGGAGGTCCTCCCGCCGCTGCTCAGAGCCAGGAGAGAGGGGGAGCGCCGCTTGCGCATCTGGAGCGCCGGTTGCTCCACGGGCGAGGAGGCTTATTCCATCGCTATGCTCCTGCAGCGGATACTCCCCGATCTCTCCCGCTGGAACGTCACCATTCTCGCCACCGACATCAATCCTGCCTCCCTGAAAAAGGCAGCGCGGGGCGAGTACGGCGCCTGGTCCTTCCGCGGCATCCCCCCCGGCTTGCGCGAAAGGTTTTTCCACCGGCACGGGGAAAAACGGTACGAGGTGACCGCCGCCGTCCGGAAGATGGTGATCTTTTCCCAGCTGAACCTGGCGGAAGACCCCTATCCGTCGCTCGCCACCAATACCAACGCCATGGACATCATCTTCTGCCGCAATGTCCTCATGTACTTCGCGCCGCAGCAGGTGGAGAGGGTGATCGAGAATTTTCGCCATGCGCTGGTACACGGCGGCTGGCTGGTCGTCAGCCCCTGCGAGACCTCGCACACTCTCTTTTCCCGCTTCGAGACCGTGAATTTCCGGAACGCGATCCTGTACCGCAAGGCCGACCTTGGGAAACCATCGACTCCCCTTTCCCTTTTCGGACATGCCGGCACTGAGCCCCACCCCCTTTCCCGGCAACCGGTCACGCTCGAAACGGACGCGTCACCCTCGTTACCCCTGCAGCCCGCCACGGCATCGATCGCCCCGCCGGTAGCACCCTCAGCAGTTATTCCGGAACCTTCACCCTACGAGGGCGCGCTGGAGTTCTTTCGACAGGGCCTCTACGATGAAGCGGCAGAGAAACTGATGTCACAGCCGGCGCATGGGGAAAACACGACGGGGCTTCCCTTCGTCGGAGAATCCGCCGCTCTCCTGGCACGGATCTTCGCCAACAAAGGGGATTTTGCGGCTGCCCTGGAATGGTCGGAGAAAGCGGTCGCAGTCGCCAAGCTCGACCCTGAAATTCGATATCTGCAGGCAACGATCCTGCAGGAGCAGGGAGAGACCGAAGCGGCGGTCGCGGCACTGAAAAAGGCCCTCTACCTCGACCATACGTTCGTCCTGGCCCACCTTTCGCTGGCGAACCTCTCCCGGAAGATGGGGAAGAAGAAGGACGCGGCAAAACACCTGGAAAACGCCGCAGAGCTTTTGACGAAATACGGCGATGATGATATTCTCCCGGGATCTGACGGGATGAGCGCCCGCCGGCTCGGCGAGATCATTGCCGCGACGCGGAACGGCACGGCCTGACAGCGGAAGCCTCTTCCAGTCCCTCACTCTATTTTCCCCGTCAGCGCAGGCGCTTGCGCTACCGCTGGCAAGGAGGGTTCGGGTGAGACGCCGGATTTAACAAGGAACACTCCATGGCACGTCAACGGAAAAAGAGCACTGGGAAAGTCACTTCAGGTGTCGATTGGCAGGAGATCCGGCAGCGCCTCGATGCAGCCGCCGCTCACCTCGACCGCGGCCCGACACCCGAGGAGCGGCAGGATATCCTGAAGGCAAGAGCGGAGGCCCTGGCGCGGGAGCCCCGGCAGGACGGAAAAGGGGAGTGCCTCGACGTGCTGGAGTTTCTGCTGGCCCACGAGAGGTACGCCATCGAGATGTCCTGGGTCGGGGAAACCATCGCCCTTAGGGACCTCACCAGCGTTCCCTGCACTCCCCCCTTTGTCCTCGGGCTCGTCAATGTGCGCGGCCGGATCATGTCCGTCGTGGACATCAAGCGTTTCTTCGACCTGCCGGAAAAGGGGATCTCCGATCTGAACAAGGTGATCATCATCCGGGGGAGAGGGATGGAGTTCGGCATCCTGGCGGACACTGTCTGCGGGGTGCGGTCTCTCCCGCTGGCAGAGGTGCAGACCTCTCTTCCCACCCTCACCGGCATTCGGGAGGAGTACCTGAAGGGAGTGACCAGCGAGCGGCTGGTGGTGCTGGACGGGGAGAAGCTCATCACCGACGGCAAAATCGTGGTTCATGGAGAAATTGGCGATTGAATTTTTCATATGAGATGAAGGGAGAAAAGTATGCTCGGTTCACTGCGGATCAGGACAAGACTGCTGGGGAGTTATGCAATTATCGTCGCGCTCATGATCATCACCGGGGCATATGCCTTGAACAGCCTGAGCTTCGTGGCAAGCCGCACCACGGAGCTTTACGAGCACCCGTTCACCGTCAGAAAGAACATTCGCGACGCGAACCTCAACTTCACGAAAATGGCGTACAAGCTGAAGGATGCCGTGTACGCCCAGGGAAGCGTCAGGGTCCATTCCGACCTGAAGGAGATGGCTGCCTTCGAAAAGGAATTCGAAGGCAACATGCAGGTGGTCAAGGAGCGCTTTCTCGGCAAAGCAAGCGATGTTGATGCCATCTACAAGAACTACGAGGATTGGAAGCGGCTCCGGGACCAGATCGTGGCAGCCTTGGAGGCGAACAGGCACGACACGGCCGCGCAGTCTGTGGCCGGCCTCGAAGCGAACCTGCTTCCCGTCATGGAAAAGGATATGGCCGACGTCTTCACCTTCGCCGACAACAAGGCAGCCACATTCTACAAGGAATCGGGGGAAGCGGCCCGGCGATCGTACCTTTTCATCCTGGTCCTGGAGATATCGGAGGTCATTTTTGCCATCATCATCGCCGTACTCCTCGTTCGCAGCATCATCCCTCCCCTTTCCCAGGCCGTGCGGGTGGCGGAGCGGGTCGCGGGCGGCGACCTGACCGTCGAGGTTCCCACGACCCCCGGCCATGACGAACTGGGGACACTCCTGGAGACTTTCCGCCGCATGGTGGAGAACCTCCGCTCCCAGACGCTGGGCATCCAGGAGGGGGTCAATGTGCTGGCCGCCACTGCCGGAGAAATCCTCGCCTCGACGACGCAGGTCGCCTCCAGCGCGGCAGAAACCGCCACAGCAGTGAACGAAACGACCGTCACGGTCGAAGAGGTGAAGCAGACCACGCAACTCGCGGCCCACAAGGCAGGTCAGGTTGCCGACACCGCGCAGCGGTCGTTGCAGGTCTCCCAGCACGGAAGAAAGGCGGTCGAAGACGCCGTCCAGGGTATGAACCGGATCAGGGAGCAGATGGAATCCGTCGCCGAGAGCATCGTCAGCCTGTCGGAACAGAGCCAGGCCATCGGCGAGATCATCGCCACGGTCAACGACCTGGCGGAACAGTCGAACCTCCTCGCCGTCAACGCGGCGATCGAGGCGGCCAAGGCGGGAGAGCACGGCAAGGGTTTCGCCGTGGTGGCCCAGGAGGTGAAGAGCCTCGCCGAACAGTCGAAGCAGGCGACCTCCCAGGTGAGGACGATCCTGAACGATATCCAGAAGGCGACCAATGCCGCGGTGATGGCCACTGAACAGGGGAGCAAGGCGGTGGAGGCCGGAGAAAAGCAGTCAGCAGAGGCGGGCGAGGCGATCCGGATGCTCACGGACAGCATCTCCGAGTCGGCCGCAGCCTCGATGCAGATCACCTCCTCGAGTCAGCAGCAGATGGTGGGGATGGACCAGGTGGCCCTCGCCATGGAAAACATCCGGGAGGCGAGCAACCTGAGCGTCACCAGCACCCAGCAGGCCGAGCAGTCGGCGCAGAACCTGAACGAGCTGGGCCAGAGGCTGAAACGGCTCGTGGAACAGTTCAAGCTGTAAGGTTTCGCAGCCCCCCACCCGAAACTGGAGCGACTACTTTGGACAACGACTTTCACAAGCGGCTCCTCGCCACCTTCAGGATCGAAACGAAGGAGCACCTCTCTGTCCTCTCTGCCGCCCTGATCGCCCTGGAGGAGGCCACCGAAGAAGGTACGCGTCAAGAACTTATCGAAAAGGTCTTCCGGGAAGCCCACAGCATGAAGGGTGCGGCCCGCGCCGTCAATGTGGGGGGGATCGAGTCTCTCAGCCATGCGCTGGAAAACGTTTTCAGCGCCGTCAAACGCCGCGAATGCACGCCTTCGGCGGCACTCTTCGACCTGCTCCACCGGGCGATCGACGCCATCGACGCCCAGCTCGCCTCGCCTGGGCCGGAAGGGGACACCGGTGCCCGAGCGAAGGAGAGGGAACTCATCCGCACCCTGGAAATAGCGGCACGGGGTGTCCCGGCGCCCGCACCGCCCCCTCCTCGGCAGGAGGACCTTTGGGAACCTTCTCACCCGGAGCCCTCCCCTGTCGCCGACACAATCAGGATTTCCGCAGGGAAACTCGATGTCATCCTCCACCAGACGGAGGAACTCCTCTTCGCCAGGCTTGCCGCCCGCCAGCGCGCCGCTGACCTCGCCGATATAACCTCTGCCCTGACCTCCTGGGAAAAAGAATGGAAGAAAATCCAACCGGTCCTGCGTGCCATGGGGAGAGGGAGACGGTCCCCCACTGTCCATCCCTCCCCGGAAGCAGATGCCGGCTACCCGGCAACACTCATGGAGTATTGCGAGGCGAGCCATTCCGCTGTCAAGTCGGTGCAACAGAGCATCCAGAAACTGGCAAAGGAGGTGGCTGGCGACAGGCATGCCCTCGACGTGATGGTGGACAACCTCCTCGAAAGCCTCAAAGATGTGTTGATGCTCCCCTGTGCAACGGTGCTGGAGATCCTGCCGAAAATGGTCCGGGACCTGGCGCGGGACCGGGGAAAAGAAGCGGAGCTGGTAATCACCGGCGAGTCCATCGAGATCGACAAGAGGGTCCTGGAGGAGCTGAAGGAGCCCCTCATTCATCTGGTGCGCAACTGCATCGATCACGGGCTCGAAAGACCCGAGGAACGGAGGGCGCGCAACAAGCAGGCTCGGGGCCGGATTACAGTCGATGTTGCGTTCGTGGGCTCCGGCCGGATAGAGATCGTCGTCGCCGACGACGGTGGAGGGATAGACACGAGCCGGTTGGCGGAGGCCGCAGCCCGTCAGGGAGCCGACTTGCCGGGAGAAGGCGAGGCGGCACACGGTGGGGAGATTCTGGATCTCATCTTTCGATCGGGGATTTCCACCAGCCCGCTGATCACCGACATCTCGGGAAGAGGGCTCGGTCTCGCCATCGTTCGGGAGAAGGTGGAAAAGCTCGGCGGCACGGTTTCCGTGGTGAGCGAACCGCTGAAGGGAACGACGTTCCGGATGGCCTTTCCCCTCACCCTCTCCACCTATCGGGGAATACTCGTGAAGGCGGGCGCGGAGACCTTCATCGTCCCAGCCGCCGGAGTGGAATGCGTTGCGCGAATCAACAGGGACTCGCTCAAGACAGTGGAAAACAGGGAAACCGTCGAGCTGAACGGATCGGTCCTCTCCTTTGCCCGGCTTGCCGATATCCTGCAGCTTTCCCGGAGCGCCGTGGCACCAGACGGGGCCACGGCGCTTCAGATCTTCGTGGTGGGAAGCGGTGCCAACCGGATCGCCTTCGGCGTCGACGCCGTTCTCGGTGATCAGGAAGTTCTGGTAAAGGGGCTGGGACCACTTCTCGCCCGGGTTCGCAACATCACCGGAGCAACCGTACTGGGAAACGGAAAAATTGCCACGATCCTTCACCCCGGCGACTTGGTGAAATCGGCCGTGAAGGGGGCAGCCGCATTTGCCGCCGCTCATCGGGGAGAAGAGGCCGCAACTGTCCGCAAGACAGTGCTCGTGGTTGAAGATTCGATCACCTCCAGGGCCCTCCTGAAAAACATCCTGGAGACAGCCGGATACCATACCGTAGCGGCCGTGGACGGCATCGATGCTCTGACGCAGCTTCAGACCGAACGGATCGACCTGGTGGTGTCCGACGTGGACATGCCGCGTATGAACGGGCTCGACCTGACGGCACGGATCCGTTCGACCGGGGAACTCGCCGACCTGCCCGTTGTGCTCGTCACCTCCCTCGATTCCCGGGAGGACCGCGAACGGGGGATCGAGGTGGGGGCAAACGCCTACATCGTCAAGAGCAGTTTCGATCAGAGCAACCTTTTGGAAGCGATCAAAAGGCTCATATAGCTTAGAGTCCGGAGTTTGGAGACTGGTGTACCGAGTTTCGCATCCGCCGGTGGACAGGCCTTTCCCCCAAGACTTTAAACCCAGAACTCACATACCAACCGGGGTTACTCGTGATCAAGGTACTTATCGTCGACGACTCTGCCAGCATGCGGCTCTTTCTGGAAGGGGTCTTCGGTACCAACCCGGATATCCGCGTGGTGGGCACCGCCCGGGACGGGGAAGAGGCGATCAGGGCGGTGGAGCGTCTTGCTCCCGACGTCGTCACCATGGATATCCTCATGCCGGGGATGAACGGCCTCGAAGCCACCCGCCGGATCATGGAGACCAAACCCACTCCGATCATCATCCTGAGCGGCAATCTCGACCCCCAGGAAGTGCTGACCTCCTTTCGCGCCATCGAGGCGGGAGCCCTCGTCGCCCTGCCGAAACCGCGGGGCGCTGGGCACCCCGACCACGAGCGAGAGGTGGCCTCTCTCATCGAAAAAGTGAAGCTGATGGCAGAGGTCAAGGTAGTGCGACGCTGGCCCCGGCCGCGGAAAAAAACGCAACCGCCTGCAGTGCCGCTGTACTCCGTCACGGAAAGTCCGGCTCCGCTCCAGGCAGTGGCCATAGGTGCCTCGACCGGCGGACCGGTGGTCATCCAGACCATCCTTTCGGCGTTGGGGAATGATTTCCCCGCGTCGATCCTGATCGTACAGCATATGGCACCGGGATTCATCGGGGGCTTCGTCACCTGGCTCGCCCTCTCGTCCCGGCTGCCGGTCCATCTCGCCTCCCAGGGCGGGCAGCTTCTTCCCGGACATGTCTACGTCGCGCCGGACGGTTGTCACCTGGAGGTGGAGCCTGGAGGCCGCATCGTCCTGAGCGACGCCCCGCCCGTTGAAGGCCTGCGTCCCTCGGTTTCCGTCCTGTTCCGTTCCATGGCACTTGTCTACGGCAGAGGTGCGGTGGGAATCCTCCTCACCGGCATGGGGAGAGACGGGGTCGAAGGTCTTCAGGCGATGAAAGAAAGGGGGGGCGTAACCATCGCCCAGGATGAGGCGAGTTCCGTGATTTACGGGATGCCTGGGGAAGCGGTCAGGCTTGGCGCCGCCACCTGTGCGCTGCCGCCCGAGAAAATCGTCGCCATGCTCGGTCAGCTGGCCAGCCGGTCATAACCGCGCGGCTGCATAGAGGACGAAGAGAGAATACTCCGAATATGACGGGAGAGAATTCATGGAAGGTCAGCAGATAGCGGCCACGCCCCCTGGCACAGGGATCCTCGTAGTCGAAGACAGCCCAACCCAGGCTGCCCATTTGCAGTACATCCTGGAAAAAAACAGCTATCATGTCTCGACAGCCGGCAACGGCCGTGAGGCGCTGGCAGTACTGGCCGGACAGAGGCCCGCAGTTGTCATCAGCGACATCGTCATGCCGGAGATGGATGGATACGAGTTGTGCCGGACGATCAAGGCAGATCCCCGCTACCGGGATATTCCCGTCATTCTCCTTACCTCGCTCGCCGACCCGCTGGACGTCATCCGCGGTCTGGAGTGCGGCGCCGACCACTTCATTACCAAACCGTACAGCGAGGAATACCTCCTGTCACGCATCACCAACATCCAGCTCGCGGAAGAGCAGCCGGTCCCCGCTGAGACACCTACGAAGACGGAAATCTTTTTCGAGTGCCGCAAATTCTCCATCTCCTCCAACCAGCGCCAGAGCCTCAACCTCCTCCTCTCCACGTATGAAGCAGCGATGCAGAAAAACCGGGAACTGAGCAAGGCGCGGGACGAGCTGAACGAGCTCAACATCCGGCTGGAAGCCGCGAACCGGAAGTTGGCAGCGGCAAATCGCGAGCTTGAAGCCTTCAACTACACGGTCTCCCACGACCTGCGCTCACCGCTCACCGGCATCTCCGGGTATTGCCAGATTCTGACCGAAATCTGCGGCGACCGTCTCGACGCGGACTGCGCTGGGTATGTGCAGGGGATAGCGGGTGCGGCCCGCCGCATGGACGAGCTCATCACCACGATCCTATCCTTTTCCCGCATCGCCCGCAGCGAACTGCGCCGCGAAACGGTCAACCTGAGCGACATCGCCAAGGCCGTTGCCGCGCAGCTCAGAATGAGCGCTCCGCACCGCCAGGTAATGTTCACCATCGCGGAAGGGGCAATGGTCAGCGGCGACATGAGGCTCCTCCGGGTGGTGATGGACAACCTCCTCGGCAATGCCTGGAAATACACCGAAAAGCGGGAACCCGCCTCCATCGAGTTCGGCGTGTCGGAGAGTCACGGCGGCCGGGTGTGCTACGTACGGGACAACGGGATCGGGTTCGACATGTCGGAAGCCGACAAGCTGTTCGCCCCCTTCCAGCGCCTCACCACGACGGAAGAATTCGAAGGGCACGGCATCGGACTTGCCACGGTGCAGAGAATCATCGAACGCCACGGTGGCCATGTCTGGGCCGAGAGTGAACCGGGAAAAGGAGCTGTTTTCTACTTCACCCTTCCGGACGTCACGACAGACAGGACGTGATGCCGCGTTCGCGGGGTACGGGTCGCCCGTTGTCCGGAGCCTGCTGCGGAGACATCGCCGGGCAAGGATATGCCCCGCGATGTCAGGCAGTCACCGGACTTCTTCGTGGATTCGCACCTTGGTTCAGAGATTTCTTCGGATAGACGCGCCTGCGTCTCGAAAGGGACGCAGGAGTTCCGGATTGTGTCCGGGGGGGAGTGGTTCACTGCTGCTCACCATGGCAGCAGGGGCACCGGCAGGACCGCAGAGGCGCACCGGCACAGTCAGGGCGCTTGTCGGCGGACCCCATTCGTGCTGATGCCGAGGAAATGATAGAGGGGGCAGTACTCGGCAATCCCCGTTGAAAACAGGCATATTGCCAACGCCACGAGAATTTCGTCGCTCATTTCGGAATGTGGCGTATACAGAGCCGCGACTACCAGCGCCACGCTGAGAACCATCCTGGCGGTCCTGTCAAAGGTCCCGACATTACTTTCCATTGGCCTGGTGTACCTCCCTGTCAAACTCGATACCCTCATCGATCAATTTCTTCCCGTAGCTGATACTGTGAAAGACGGCCTCTCCCTGGGTATTGAACTGCAAGTCATGGGTAAAAATTTTCAGTTTGTTCTTGTACCTGATGGTCAGTTGTATCTTCCAGTGACCGGTGTCCAGGAGAATGCGCGGCGTGGGATAGATCGTATGTTCCTTGTACTCGTAAAAGTGCATTTTACCACCCGCTTGGTATCGCGCCCGTCCCGATTCGCGGAAACACCGCCGAATGCCGGCAGTGCCGGACCATCAGCAGACATGCTGTCGAAGTGTCGTCAGGCACGTTTTCCCGTCTTGCCGCAGTAAATCGGGCAGGAAGCGAAGGCGCCGGCACAGTATTTAATCAGTTTGGGGATTTTTGCACTCGTGATATCCACGCAGTAACACTCCGCAAACGGTGCGCTCAGAAACCGGCAGCTCTTGGACGAAGAGAGCCCGATGGATTTTGCATCTTCCGACAGGACAGTTCGGATCATTTTTGCAACCCTGGTCACGTAGTATCGATCCCGCTCTGGATACAATCAGTAGCAACAGGAGTGCCATTCCCGGAACATCCATTGATTATTAGGTTTTGGCGGGGTTAAATCTATCTATGGGTGGGCAAAGTGCGGATTATCGGGTACCAACGGGTGGGCAAATTGCAGAGCCACACCGGACGGAATCGAACCAGCCACTACGGCCGGATCATTCTTCGTGGCGCCAGAGGTCGGCAACCGGTTATTTCATGGAGCATTTCCCTGGCCATGACACGAGACCAGGCGGCATCAGAGCGCCAAAGATTCACAGGTTGTACTTTTCCAGCATCCGTTTGAAGCGGCCATACTCGACATCCAGAAGGCGTGCCGCCTCCATTTTTTTCCCTCCCGTTGCCGAGAGAGCCTGCATGACCGCCTGTCGCGTCAATTCGTCGAGGGTCTGCAGCCGGCCGGCGGTTTCCCCGCTCCTGCCATCGGTGCTTCCGGTCAAGAGGGTGGTCAACTCTTCCCCGGTGAGCACATCCCCGGCAAAGAGCGCGGCACGTTTCATGACGCTCTTCAGTTCGCGCACATTCCCCGGCCACGGATGACGATGCAGAAGGAGGATCGCATCCGGTGCCAGGCGGGGTGGGATCCTGTCCAGTTCCAGCGAGATGTCGTTGAGAAACGTGCGTGCCAGGACTGCTATGTCATCGCTTCTTTCCCGCAGAGGAGGCAGCGTCAGCACCAGGTCGCCGAGACGGTAGTAGAGGTCCTCCCGGAAATTCCCCTGCCTCACCTCCTGCAGGAGATCCCGATTGCTGGCTGCGATGATCCGCGCATCGACCTCCACCCGTTTCGTCCCGCCAACGGGGAAGAACTGCTTCTGTTCGACGGCGTGCAGTATTTTGGCCTGTATGGCCGGCGGGGCGCAATCAACGTCGTCGAGGAAAAGCGTCCCGCCGTGGGCTTCCTCGAAGAGCCCGCCTTTGACTGCAATCGCACCGGTAAAGGCACCCTTGACGTGTCCGAAGAGCTGGCTCTCGATCAGCGACTCCGAGAGGGAGCTGACGGTCACCGTTACGAACTGGTTGTGTCTGCGCGGGCTTAACCCGTGAATGAGGGAGGCGAGATGGGACTTGCCCACCCCGGTTTCCCCCTGGATGATGATCGAGAAGCCTGTTCCGGCGATCCGCTGGGCCTGGCTGACGACATCCCGCATCGCCCGGCTGTCTCCCAGGAGAAGCTCCAGCGGGGCCTGTTCGCGCTGTCGCGCTTTCTCAAGTTCGATCCTCTGGAGGATGGGAGTGGCTGCCTGTGCAATGGTTTCCACCAGCTGCCTGCAATCGAGAGGCTTGCGCACATAGGAGGAAACTCCCAGTTCGATCGCCTTGAGGAGGTAGGAAGTCTCGGTGAACGCTGTCGTAAGGATGACCGGTGCATCCTTCCTGATCTCACGGATCCGCCGGGTCATCTCCAGGCCGTCCATCACCGGCATCATGATGTCGCTGACCACGATGTCGGGATGCTCCCGGGAAAAGATATCCACCCCCTCCTTGCCGTTGGCAGACATGAGAACCCTGTCGAAATGCATCTCGAGAACGATACGGACACGTTCGCGCAGGACCGGTTCGTCCTCCACATAGAGGATTTTCAACGGCAGCTTGTCAGTCACGCATCTCCTCCCTCTTCCGAGCCGCACGCAACCAGCTCCATCCTGAAAACCGTCCCGTTCTCTCCGCTCGTGAAGCTGAGCCGTCCACCCATGCTCTCCTCGACAATGAGCTTCGACATATAGAGCCCGATACCTGTCCCCTTCCCCTCGGACTTGCTGGTGAAGTAGGGCTCGAACACCTTGCCCCTGTATTCCGGCGGAATGCCGCAGCCGTTGTCCCGGACCTCCACCACGATGTTGTCCCCTTCTTCCGCAACGGAGACAACGACGAGGCCGTCGGAAACCGCATCCTCAGCAAGCACTTCCCCATCGTTCTTCTTCTCGTGGATGGCGTCGAACGAGTTGCTGACGAGGTTGAGGAGGGCCTGTTTGAACTCATTCTGGAATCCCTTGATCCTCACCCGGCTCCCCGATGTGTTGTCCACCACCTGCAGTCCGACGCTGGAATGGGCGAACTGGGAAGAGACGAGAAACACCGCCTCCTTCACCTTCTCCATGACGTCAAATACCTCCAGCACCTTGTCGGGACTGAAGAAATTCCTGAAATCCTCGATGGTCTCGGACATGTAAACGAGCTGTTTCTGCGCATCCGCCTCGGCCCTCTCCAGAAATGCCTTTTCGAGACAGTTCCGATCCCATGCCATCCTGATGCTTTGTATCGTTGCTCCGAGCGTAGCCAGCGGTTGCCGCCACTGGTGGGCAATGGCGCCGATCATCTCGCCGATCGCCGCAAGCCGCGCATGCCGGGCCAGGAGACGTTGATGCTTGAGACGGCGCTCCGTTTCTTCCTCGACGCGTTTCGCCAGGCTCTGGTTCAGTTCGTTGAGTTCGTTTTCAACCCCTTTGCGCACGGTCATGTCGTGGACGGTGCTTCGGGTCATGAGGAACGTCCCGTCCGCGGCACTGATGACCGTGGCATTCAGCAGAACCGGCAGTACCGTCCCGTCTTTGCGCAGGAGCTCGTATTCCACATCGCGCACCCATCCTCTCGCCTTGAGAAGCGGAAAGCTCTGTTCGTACGTGGCCAGTCCCGACGGAGAAATGATGTCGGTGAATCTCATTTTCCCGACCACTTCATCCCGCGTGTACCCGAGCCAGGTGAGCTCGGTGTCGTTGATGCGCCTGACCACGCCGTCCCTGTCGAGTGAATGATAGCCACAGGGCGCGTTGTTGTAGAGGTCGTCCAGTTCCGCTTCGCTGGCCAGGAGTGCCTGCTCCCGTGAAAGGAGGTGACGGGCCATCTCGTCAAAAGCCCGGGCCAGGCTCCCCAACTCGCCACCCTGTACAACCTCTGACACGTTTACCCGAAGGTCTCCTTCCGACAAACGCCGGGAAGCGGCCTGCAGCTTTTCGATGCGGCTGAGAAAGCTGTAGTTGCCGATTTTTACCACCAGGAAGACGGTGGCCAGGAGGAACGTGGAAAGAATGGCCACATTGTAGATAAGTGCCCGTATCGCTTTGCCCTGCGTTTCCCGGAGTGGGATGCTTGCCATGAGGTACAAATAGGGGGACGCCTCGTTCTCCAGACGCAACTTGCGGTAGGAAGTGATGGCATCGCCATCGGAGGCGCCGAGTCCGACACTGCTTCCCTCGTCCGGACCGTTCTGCATCCGTGAAAGAATATCTCCCTCGATCTTCCGGCCGATGACTTTTTCAGGGGCTGGATTTCTGTCGACGATAACGCCATTACGATCAATAATGCTGAATGCCGAACCTTGCGGTAACCCGGCATGTTTCAGCACTTCGTTGAAATGTATGAAATTGATATTTGCCGAAATAATCCCATCTATGTCACCGGTTGCGGTAATGATCGGATACCCGAAACCTATGGTCGGTATGGCCGATATTCTGCCGATGCCGTAGTCTCCCGAGGAAAAGCGCCTGTATTTGACGGCATGTTGATATGTCCGCCGCTCCTTCAGTGAGAACGCTGTGGTCATCGGCAGGGCGGAAGCCCAGACACTCCCCGTCTTGTCGGTTATCACGATATTGCCGTACTGGGGACTTTTCTTCAGGATGTCTGCCAGGATTGCATTGGCAGCAGGTCTGTTACGCGTTTTCACTTCCGGCAACTGGGCCAGGACGGTCAGCAATTGCTCTGCGTCCCCGCTCAGATTGTATTGCTCGGTGGCAATATTGTAGACCAGCTTTCTTGTCTGTTCCAACCCTTCCCGTATTGATTTGTCTTTCTGCTCAAGACCCGCTTCGATGATAAGTATGAACGCCGGGAGGGCAAGCAGGAAGGCCATCAATAACAGTTGCGTCCGCAAGGAAAGGGTGAGGAAACGCTGAAGCATGAAGAATCTCCATTCAGCACGAGTAAGATTCCGTCGGCAGTCCTATCGGTTATACCACCATTCACGGGTTTGCAGCCAGAAAATATCTCTGCGACGGGACACCTGGAGGCACTGCGGGTGGACGGAGTCCGGCGGGAAGGGCGGGCATTCTCGACAGAGCCTCACCCTTTGGTCAGTCGGCTATCTTTTACCGCGATGCCGGGAAATCACTGGAAAGATGCGGGGCAAAGAGCGCATCCAGGCCGGCAAAATCGAACCCCTCGGCCAGCGTACGGAGAAGGGAAAGCTTTTCGGTGTCCTGGACGGTCAGTTTCGACACGTCTTCGCTGATGATTCGATGGAGATCGGCGGTGGTATGGCTCTGGGTTCGGAGATAGGGAATATTGCTCCGGTCGAGAATCTGCTGGGTGATCCTGCTGATGGGAATAATCCCAGGAATGACCAGTCCCGCCAGCTTACCGCGGTATTCCGGGATCTGGTAGAGATTCGCCATGGTAACCAGCAACTCGTCGCGACTGCTGGTAACGATCAGGAGCGTGGAGTCCTTCAGCAGCTCCGCAACCCTCTGGGTGGAGGCAGCCCCTATCTGGACATGATTGATGATGCGCCGCACATCGCGCTTGTTGCCATGCAGAGGAAGATCGAGGAGGTCCGCCACCCGCCGTAGTGTGGGATTGGCGAGGACAGGCTGGTAATCGAAGCCGGCCACGACCTGCAGGTGCTCGTCGGCAAAGACGCGGCACAGGTAATCGAGTACCGTTGCACGCTTGTCGGAGTGAAGCTTGTTTGCCAGGATGGCCCGGACGTCGACACCTTCTTTCTCGAAGAGGGCAAGGTTCATGTGCACGGCATCGACGACACTGCCGATTCCGCCGCCGGTCACCAGCAGCACCGGCGCATCCAGCAGTCTGGCGATACGGGCATTGGAGAGGCCGACGACGGAACCGACCCCCACATGGCCCGATCCCTCGATGATCAGGAAATCGTATTTCCTCTCCAGTTCCGCGCAGGCATCGATGATCCGCTGACAGAGGGAGTCTGCTGAAATCTCGCCGTCGATTACTTTTCGGGTCGAATCATGGTGCAGGACGACCGGCGACATTAGCCGCAGGTCCCTTCCCAGTCCATACGCCTGCGCAATCAGCGCGGCATCCTTGTCGACCTCGACACCGTTCAAAACCGCCGGCTTGGGTCCCAGCGGCTTGACGTATCCAACCCGCCGGTATTTTTTCCGCGCCAGATGGAGGAGAAAAAAGCTCGTCGTCGTTTTTCCGCTGTTCTGACCGGTGGCTGCGATGAAAATCTTCCGTGCCATGAAGCCCACCTTTTCCGTGCGTGCCATTTTCTTCCCCGCCGGGCTGACGGAGCCCTGCCACCCGCACTTCGAAGCCGCACAATTGCGGTACGCAAGACAGGAAACGGGTGTGGATGTGCACTGATGTTCGAGAATTTAATAAGTATACTGTGGAGAAGGAGGGAGTCAAAAGGAAAGGACCTTCAGATAACTTGGTCGTTGCGGGGAAATACGGAGAGTCTGATGAAAAGTTGCTTTCACGGCAGATGTGCCGGCCTGAAAAGGCTGTTCTCCACGGCGTTGCACCTCGCTCCCTTCAGGCAGGGGAGCGACACATGCCTCGCCCCCTCTTCCTGATGATCTGACACCCTCGAACATTATGCAGCGTAACAGTAATCGTCGGCCTCAACGCATTCGGAGATCGCTTCCAGGAACGATTTTTCCTGCGGGTCACGGACCATTTCCACCATGCCATGGTTGACAGACCAGACGGCCCCGCAGATTCGACAGGTCATGATGTCTTCGGAGAAGCCCTCGGAATGCAGATCGATGTCAACATACTGTTCGAGGGTTTTGCATACCGGGCATTTCATAGTGACCTCCTCCACTCCCCTCTTTGCTTTCTACTATAACTATAGGTCGCATAACTGCCCATTTCAAGAGCAATACTCACAAAATTTGTTACAAAACAGCATATTACACCAGAGCAGCCGAACCGATCCGCCCATGACTTCTTGTGGGGATTACTTTATTGCGCACTGCTATGCCACCGGGCAGCTCCCCCGTGCGGCACAGAGAGTTCTACCCGGTATTCCCGTTCGCAGAAAATTCCAAGAGGCAGGGATGATGGCGGAACATGATTCAATGAAGAAGGAAATAATGCAGTACTTGCCGCACTGACTGAGACAGTGGTTGAATCCGGCACCCCGGACCCGGACGGCGCCATGGCCGCGGGAAGATCCGCCGGTACCGAGCGGGCTTCTTCAGCCGCGCCTGACAACCTCGTCGAGGATCTTCATGAAGGCAGCGAGAATCACCCTCACTCCGAGGCTTTTCTGTTCCGGAGAATCGGGACGGATCCTCCGCAGCTCCTCGGGCGTGGCCGGATACGCTGCCGGGTCGGCAATGCCGTTAAAGCCTGCTACCTGGGGGATAAACGTGTGGACGAGATTTGTCGCCCGCTGCTTCAGGGGTTGCGTGATGTTTCCGCTGTCAAGGGCGGTCTCCACGTCGGCAAGAAAGAGATCGAGCATCGTTTTCGAACCGAACATGCCGACGAGAGACGGGGTAAACTGGGCAACGCTCCGGTCGCTGGTGCTGTTCATTTCGCGCAAAGCTGCAAGCAGGTCTCGGGCTTGGCTCATGGAACTCCCTCCTTGGTCGGGACAGAAATCTTACTATGCATCCGGACAACAACACGACACCCGGAGCGCATCTATCCCGCTTCCTACTCGCGGATATCCTGCGGGAAACGGCATGAATACATACATGATAAGCGGAGGGAGTTGAATTGTCAAACGCTGCCCGTCCGGAAACCCCGCAGGCTCCTGATCCGGCCCGCATCCTCCGCTTGCCGGGCACAGGGAAATGCCCCTTGGGCTGATTGCTACACACCACAATCCCCCTTGTGATTCTGTTCCGGTTGGTTTAGAGTTGACCGGACGGCAGTGAGTTCAATCAGGCACACCGGAGAGAATAATGGGAAAAGAGCTGTTTGTCCGGCACATCTCTGCCAGGGTCACGGAAACCGATCTGCGCAAGCTGTTCTCGGTGGCGGGAACGGTGAGTTCGGTCCATCTCGTGACCGACCCCGACTCTGGGCAGTTCAAAGGATGCGCCTTCGTCCGGATGTCCAGCGAGCGCGACACCCGAGAGGCGATCGAGACCCTTGACGGGGCGCTCCTCATCGACCGGGTCATTGAGGTGAGCGAAGCACGCCCGCAGAAACCGCAGGGACGCCCCGGTGGCGGCGGTCGCGGCAGGCATGGGACGAAAGGTCGCTCCGGGCCGCGACGGCCGTGACGTACGCCACGGCACTGCTCCCCAGCAGCCCGGCGTGGTCATCCGGTGCAACTTCTTCCCGCCGAATTTTTTTCTCACCGAATCCTTGCATCACACATAGTACATGATAGGATTAAAAAAGTTACCAGTTCTTCTGCATATTCCTTCGGCATTATGTTACGATCCATGAAATGACACGATGTTGTGACATTCTCCCACCTTTTTTCCACATGGTTTTCCACAAAAACTGTGGATTCGCGCACGTCAGCAAACACCATGCCAGCGCGGCTGCACAACAAAATACTTGGTATACAAATCAATAAAAACGAAATTTATCCACCACCACATCTCACTCAGTAGAAATGGCAGGCCTCGCCTCGGGAGAAGTTCTCAAATATTCCGCCCTGTTGCAGAACCTGTTGTACATCGACGAGAATTGCACTACTCTGGGGCTATGCCATCTTTCGTAGTTCAGCATCCCCTCTGGCACATCTGCGGCCTCATCCTGGCTGGGCTGCTGGTTGCGGGAGAACGCCGCGCAAGGTCGTCCGGCATCCTGGCCCTTGCCATCTGGAGCATGCCCGGCGTCATCCTGCACGAACTCGCCCATCTGCTGACCGGTATACTGTTCCGCGCCAGACCCACCGGCTTTTCCCTGATTCCCGCCAGGCACGGCAATCGCTGGCGGCTGGGAGGCGTAAGATTTGCAAGGATAACCGCCTTCAATGCGCTTCCCGTCGCCCTGGCGCCCCTCGGATTGGCCGGGGTGCTCCTGTGTCTGGCACGCAACTGGTTCACCTGGTTTGCTCCGACCCTCCAGTCGACACTCGTTTTCTATGCCGTGGCATACTACTGCCTCTCCAGTGCCCTCCCCTCCCGTGAGGACCTCCGTATAGCCTGCTCCTGGAAAAGCATCCTGCTCTATTCACTGCTGGCAACGATTGTCTGGCTGGGTTTCCAAAGCGCTCTCATCGCTTTTATGGAATAATCACGGAAGACGACGACTGTCTTCCGAAAGCTTGTTGCCGGCGCACGCCATGACCGCGGGGAGGAAGAGTCGCGGCGGCCAGCAGGGAAGCCGCATTCGACGATTCCCTTTGACAGCGGCAGTGGTTCCCTGCTAGGGTAAGACATCCCAACCAGTTGTTCCAGGAACGTAGCGAGTACCGAGAATTCGTCAGCCCCGGAAAGCCCCCGGGGCTTTTTCTTGTGGAACACGGAAAGAAGGAAGTCCATGAAGTTCACGTCGTTCAGTCTCCACCCGGCTGTTGCCGCCGGTGTCGCGGCTGCAGGTTATGTAACCCCCACGCCGATCCAGGTTCAGGCCATTCCCCCGGTCCTTGCCGGCCGCGATGTCATGGGACTCGCCCAGACCGGCACGGGGAAAACCGCCGCATTCGCCCTGCCGATCCTCCACCGGCTGATGCAGGGTAAGCGCGGCGCGGTCCGCGCCCTGGTGATCGCCCCGACCCGCGAGCTCGCGGAGCAGATCAACGAGGCCATCCTGCTTCTGGGGCGGCAGACGCGTCTCAAGAGCATCACCGTCTATGGCGGGGTGGGAGTCAATCCGCAGGTGGAAAAGCTGCGGAAGGGTGTGGAAATCGTCGTCGCCTGCCCGGGACGGCTCCTCGACCATATCAACCAGGGGACCATCGACCTCTCCCAACTGGAACTGCTGGTGCTGGACGAGGCCGACCAGATGTTCGACATGGGATTTCTCCCGGACATCCGGCGCATCCTCGCCCGCCTCCCCCGTCAACGGCAGACCCTCCTCTTCTCCGCCACCATGCCGGCAGAGGTCCGGGGGCTGGCCCGGGAGATTCTCCACGATCCCGTCACGGTCCAGGTCGATCACGTGGCGCCTGCCGCCACCGTCACCCACCTCCTCTACCCCGTGGCCCAGCATCTGAAAACCCCCCTGCTCCTGGTGCTGCTGCACCACACCGATACCGAGTCGGTGCTGATCTTTACCCGCACCAAGCACCGCGCCAAGAGGGTGGGAGAGCAACTGGAAAAGGCTGGCTACCGGGCCGCGTCTCTCCAGGGGAATCTGTCGCAGAACCGCCGCCAGGCTGCCATGGACGGCTTTCGCGACGGCACGTTTCAGATCCTCGTTGCCACCGACATCGCCGCCCGGGGAATCGACGTTTCCCAAGTTTCCCATGTGATCAACTACGATATCCCCGACACCACCGATGCCTACATCCACCGGATCGGCCGCACCGGCCGGGCTGCCCGCAGCGGCGACGCCTTCACCCTGGTGACAGACGATGACGGTTCCATGGTGCGGGCCATCGAGCGGGTCCTGGGTGCTCCCATCGAGAGGCGTACCGTCGCGGGGTTCGATTATGCCGTCCCCGCTCCCCGCAAGGACGAGGAATTCGCCCGGCCACCCCGGCCGCCCCGTCCCCAGCCCAAAGCCAAGGTCGCCGCCGAGCGGCAACCGGCCCGCCAGGGGACTCCTGCGCCCCGTGCATCCCATCAGCCCGCCCACTCCCCCGGCTCCGTCGCCAGACCCGCAACCGCTCAGGGCAAGCCACGAAACTCGAAACGTCCGCGTCGTCCTCTGTAGCACCGGCTGCATCCCTGCCGCCTTTTGTCGGCACAAAAAAGACGAAGCCCCCGGCCGCATGGGCAGCCGGGGGCTTCGTCACGTCAGGGCGAAAAGTCTACAGCCCCAGCTGTTTGAAGAAATCATTCCCCTTGTCATCCACCAGGATGAACGCCGGGAAATTCTCCACCTCGATCTTCCAGACCGCCTCCATCCCCAGTTCGGGGAAGTCGATGCACTCCACCTTCTTGATGTTCTCCTCGGCGAGTACAGCAGCCGGCCCGCCGATGGAGCCGAGGTAGAAGCCGCCGTGCTTCTTGCAGGCGTCGGTCACCTGCTGGCTCCGGTTCCCCTTGGCGATCATGATCATGGAACCGCCGTTGGCCTGGAGCAGGTCGACATAGGAGTCCATGCGACCGGCGGTGGTGGGGCCAAAAGAGCCGGATGCCTTGCCCGGCGGGGTCTTGGCCGGGCCGGCGTAGTAGATCGGGTGGTTCTTGAGATAATCGGGGAGAGGCTTGCCGCTGTCGAGGATCTCCTTGAACTTGGCATGGGCGATGTCGCGGCCGACCACGATGGTGCCGTTCAGAAGGAGCGGCGTGGCCACCGGATACTTGCTGAGCTCGGCGAGGACCTCCTTCATCGGGCGGTTCAGGTCGATCTTCACGCCGTGCTCATGCTTGCCCCGGTACTGCTCGGGGATGAGGCGCCCCGGATTGCGGTCCAGCTCCTCGACGAAGAGCCCTTCCTTCGTGATCTTCGCCTTGATGTTGCGGTCGGCGGAGCAGGAAACCGCCATGCCGACAGGGCAGGAGGCGCCGTGACGCGGGAGGCGGATGACGCGGACGTCATGGGCGAAGTACTTGCCGCCGAACTGGGCGCCGATGCCGAGCTTGTACGCCTCTTCCAGGAGCTTCTTCTCCAGCTCCACGTCGCGGAACGCCTGGCCGTACTCATTTCCCTTGGTGGGCAGTTCGTCATAGTACTTGGCGGAGGCAAGCTTCACCGCCTTCATGCAGGCGTCGGCGCTGGTGCCGCCGACCACGACGGCGATGTGGTACGGGGGACAGGCTGCGGTCCCCAGGTATTTCATCTTGCCGACGAGGAACTTCAGCAGGCTCTCGGGTGTGAGGAGCGCCTTGGTCTCCTGGAAGAGGGACGTCTTGTTGGCGGAGCCCCCCCCCTTGGCCATGAAGAGGAACTTGTAGGCGTCACCGTCCACGGCCTGGATGTCGATCTGGGCCGGCAGGTTGGTGCCGGTATTGATTTCCTCGTACATGTCGAGGGCCACGGTCTGGGAGTAGCGGAGGTTCTCCTCGGTATAGGTCTTGTAGACCCCCTTGGAGAGAAACTCTTCATCCTTGCCGCCGGTCCAGACCTGCTGCCCCTTCTTGGCGATGACGGTGGCGGTTCCGGTATCCTGGCAGATGGGCAGCTCGAAGTTGGCGGAGATTTCGGCATTTCTCAGGAAGGCGAGGGCAACTCCCTTGTCGTTCTGGGATGACTCCGGGTCGCGGAGGATCTTCGCCACCGAATCGTTATGCTCGGGGCGCAGGAGGAAGGAGACGTCGCGCATCGCCTCGTTGGCAAGGATTGATAACGCCTCGGGGCAGACGCGGAGCACGTCGGTGCCGGCAAACTGCTCGACGCTCACGTACTTCTCGGAGCCTTCGATCTTGCGGTACTTGGTTGCGTCCTTCCCGAGGGGGTAGGGGTCCTGGTAGACAAAAGGTTTGACGGCCATCTGTTGATTCTCCTTTCAGTCGAATCGGCGCAGGGCCAAGGGCAAAAGGCCAGGGAGAAATCAGGTTGCCCCCAGACCTGCGGCCTTCAGCCTTCAGCCTGTTTTTTGTATACAGTATACGAAATATATTGGAAAAAATCCATTTTGTCGAGAGGGAAGTTGCGGTACAAGGAAGGAGTCGCAAAAAACGGCCGAGTTTGGTCTTGTTTTGGCATGGGCATACTCTTGATGGCTATCCCTCCATTAACTTGATAACGGCTCGGCCGGTGACCCGGCGCAGGTTTATCGCGACCGGGTCCACTGGTCTCGTTGGGAGATCTACTTTTCTGTTTTTTTATATTTGGATAGAGTCCTCTATTTTCCCTGACCATTTCTATTCGCCTGATTCACTCAGCCTTAATAGTCGATGCCCTTCAAAGACGGTAAGTATTTCCAAAACATTCCCCTTGAATCTGTACACAATGCGGTATCCCCGGTAAATCAGCTCTCGTATGTCGGGATTGCTGATTTCCGGCACTACCCTTCCGCTTCTCGGGTTATCTGCCAATATAGTCTCAGCATTGTCAATCAGGGCATCAACAAACCGAACAGCGCGCTCCAGGCTGTCACGTGCAATGAAATCCTCGATCTCAGCCAGATTTTCACTGGCTTCTCGTGACCATATTACTTTCATGAATTAGCCACGTTTCTTCGTGCTTGCAGAGATTTTCGCAGTTCATCAGTTGTTTGGGTTCGCCCATTTTCTGCGTCCGCTATACCCCTCTCGACAGAATCAAGAAATGATTTCCGGTACACCAATTCATCATAATCCGAAGCTGACAACAATACGCCAGCTGGTTTGCTGTTTTGGGTAATAATAAGTGGATGCCCAGATGTCTGAAGTGTTTTGAACCACTTGGAAATATTGGTTTTAAACTCCGCAATCGGGACAATGTCATTACTGATTGAAATGGTTTTCATGGGTGGACTCCTTAACTTAATCTATGTAGTAACCTAAATATAGATCAATAAAACGACCAACGCAAGTTCTTTGATGATTAGGAACGCGTTAGTCAACAATTCAACTACGTCCCCTTAGCCCCCCTCTTGTGAGGTAGATTCTATTCGTAAGTGCACCACCAACGGAGCTTGATGAAAAAGCAGGACATGATGGGTTTTCTGGTATGTTGG
>Ga0335082_10000540_pt1 | contig 39228 bp, 32 predicted proteins | sample Lox_Sample_41_FD_206718 | JGI IMG/M metagenome (GOLD analysis project Ga0335082, IMG submission 206718) | Soil microbial communities from Loxahatchee National Wildlife Refuge, Florida, United States - Lox_Sample_4.1 | ecosystem: Environmental > Terrestrial > Soil > Wetlands | place: USA...
GCTGGCGATGGCGATGACCGTCAACAGCGGCATCGGCACGCCCTTCGGCGATCTGCGCATGGTGCGCCTCGGCAGCGCGGTCGTGCGCTGCGCGGACCGGCGAGTCCAGGCGACCTAAGGCTCCAGCACGACTTTGATCGCGCCGGCGGCGCGATCGGCGGCCGCTCGGAATGCCTCGGAGGCCGCATCGAGCGGGAAGCGGTGCGTGATCAAGGTGCGCGCGATCTCGGGCCGCGCGGCCAAGGTCGCGGCCGCGACGTCGACGTCGCGCGCGACGCCCTCGCGCCCGTAGAGGCTGGCCGGCTGCACGCGCACCTCCTTCAGGCAGAGCGCGAAGCCCGGCAGCTCGAGGCGTCCGCTCCAGTAGCTCGCGAGAAGCAGCAAGGTGCCGCCCGGGCGGCAGAGCGAGACGGCCCGCTCGAGCGCGTCGCGGGTGCCGGCGGCGTCGACGACGAGGTCGTACGAGCCCTGCGCATCGCGCGCGCCGAGGCGCTCGCCCGCGGCGCGCTGTGGATCATGCCGCGCGATCAGCGCGACCTCGGCGCCGGCGGCAGAGGTCGCCGCGACCGCGCAGAGCCCGATGCTGCCGCCACCGACCACCGCCACGCGCGAGTCGCCGCGCAGCTTCGCGAGCCGCAGCCCGTGGATCGCGACGGCGAGCGGCTCGACCAGGCAGGCGTCCTCGGGTGCAACCGCCGTGGGCAGCGGCACCAGACAGTGTCGCGGCACGACGATCTCGTCGGCCATGCCGCCGTCGTGGCCGACGCCGATCACGATCGCGGCGCCGCGCACGCAGAGGTTGTAGTCGCCGGCGCGACAGGCAGCACAGGCCCCGCACGGGAGCAGCGGCTCGATCGCGACGGCGCGCCCGTTCTCGGCGATGCCCGCCATCTCGTGGCCGAGCGTGCGCGCGCCCGTGAAGCCGCCCCGGAGCATGTGGAGATCCGAGCCGCAGATGCCCGCGGAGCGGATGCGAACGCGCACGCCATCGCCCTGCGCCGCCGGCACCTCGACGATCTCGACGCCACCTTCTCGGCCCCGCACCGCGCGCATGACGGCTCCTCGGCGGCAGCGTAGGGGCGGCGCCGCGCGCCGGCGAGCCGCGCGCGTACAATCGGCGCAGAGGGTCGCGATGCGCGAGCGCTACACGCGCGGTCTCCACGAGCTCGGGGGCGGCTGCCACGCATGGCTCCAGCCGGATGGGTCGTGGGGCTGGAGCAATGCCGGGCTCGTGCACGACGGCGGCGTCTCGCTGCTCGTCGACACGCTCTTCGATCTGCGCCTCACGCGCGAGATGCTCGACGCGATGCGGCGCGCGGTGCCGGCCGCGTCGCGGATCGACGTGCTCGTCAACACGCACGCCAACGGCGATCACTGCTACGGCAACGAGCTCGTGGCGGGCGCGCGCATCGTCGCTTCACAGGCCTGCGCCGAGGAGATGGGGCAGGTGCCGCCCGCGATGCTCGCGGCGCTCGTGAAGAACGCGGACTCGCTCGGCGAGGCCGGCGCGTTCTTCCGCCGGGCCTTCGGCGCCTTCGAGTTCGAAGGCATCGTGCAAACGCCGCCGACCGAGGCCTTCTCGGGCGAGCTCGCGCTCCGGATCGGGGACAAGGCCGTGCGCCTGCTCGAGGTCGGGCCCGCCCACACGCGGGGTGACGTGCTGGTCGAGGTGCCGGGCGACGGCGTGGTCTACAGCGGCGACATCCTCTTCATCGACGGCCATCCCATCATGTGGGAGGGGCCGATCGGGAACTGGATCCGCGCCTGCGACGCAATCTGCGCCATGCGGCCGCGCGTCGTGGTGCCCGGGCACGGCCCGCTCACCGACGTCGCGGGCGTCGCGCGCATGCGCGACTACTTGGCCTACATCCGCGACGAGGCGCGCATCCGCTTCGACGCCGGACTCGGAGTCAGGGAGGCGGCTCGCGACATCTCGCTCGCGGACTACGCGAGCTGGGGGGACGCCGAGCGCATCGCCGTGAACGTCGCGTCGCTCTACCGCGAGTTCGGGGATCCCTCGCCCCCGCTCGGGACGCTCGAGGTCTTCGGGCTGATGGCCGAGCTGGCGAGGGATCGGCGCGGCTGAATTCCTGAAGGCGCCTCGCGCCGTCGCGCGCGGCCAGGGGGTCGCGACGCAGCCCTCCGTTGACGCGCTCCGGGCATTCGCGTGAAGATGAGCGCCCGCGGCACCGGCAAGGGATCCGGCCCTGGCAGGAGCCCATGCGCGCTCGGCTCTCGTTCTTCGTCGCGACGCTGGTCTCGCTTCCGCTGCTGCTGGCGCTCGAGTGTCAGCCGATCGATCGGGTGGACTTCATCTCGCCGCTGGTGCCGGTGACGACTCCGAACTTCACGATCGCCTTCAACCTGGTCGGCAATTTCACGGGCGCGACGCCGCAGGCCTTTCTGAATAACGAGGCGCTCGTCGTATCGGGCGGCCCCACCGACTTCACGGCGTCGCAGACCGGTGGCGCACAGGTGATCCCGGGGCCGCCGCTGCGGGACCAGAACCTGCTGATCGTGAAGGCGCGGCCCAGCGACGGCACGACGCTGATCGCCCCGCACACCTTCGACTACGCGGCGCCGAAGGCGCGCGCGTTCAAGATGGCCTCGCTGGCCGACTGCCCGGTCTCGGGTCCGCTCGCGCACGAGCGCGTCGGCGACTACTGCCTCGAGAACAGCATCGCGCGCTTCGTCGTGCAGGACGTGACCGCGCCGGCCGTGCCGACCGATCCGACGCCGCGTGATCTCTACAGCGTCGGCGCCTTCGGTGGGAACCTGATCGACGCCGTGCTCGTCTCCGATCCCACCACCGACAACTTCCTCGAGACGACGCCGATGCTGAACGTCGAGACCGTCGTCAACGCGCAGACGATCGTAGTGGTGAACGACGGCCAGGACGGGACGCCCGCGATCATCCGCGCGTGCGGCCCCGACGATCTCCTCGACTTCGTGAACCCGTCGAGCCAGCTGATCGCCGCGGGCATCACGCCGCCCGGCTGCACGCCGACGCCGGAGCCGATCTGCTTCGACGACCACGACCAGAACGTCGAGGCCTGCACCAGCTACACGCTCGCGCCGTTGGAGAAGAAGGTGCGGCTCGACACGCAGGTGATGAACCAGGAGCCCGTCGCGCTGAACATGATCGTCGGCGACTGGATGAACGCGTCGGGCGAGGTCGACGGCTGGTTCAAGCCGAACCCCGGCATGGGCGAGGCGGTCACGCAGAACACGACCGGCGGCCTCACCTGGTACGCCGAGCCCAAGGTTCCCGGCACGCGCTTCGAGTACGGCTACGTGCCGGTCGGCACGGTGCCGACGCCGCCGAACGGTCCCGGCAGCTACGTGACGGTGAGCGGCGTGACGGTGATCCTGCACGACATCAACGCCGCGGCGGCGCTACTCGGCTTCCCCTCGAACTTCGTGGTGCCGTCCGGCGGCAGCAAGACCGACACGCGCTACATCACGGTCGACAACGGGATGGGGAACTCCGCGCAGGAGCTGGCGGAGCAGCTCGCCGGACAGACCCCGAGCACGGTGCAGGGCTGCGTGACGGTTCGCGGCGCGTCCGCGCCGAACGCCTTCGTCACGATCGGCACGCGCAACGCGGCGCTCACCGGCATCAACCAGGCGCTCGCGCATTTCGTCACGGACGCGGCCGGCTGCTACTCGGGCAAGGTCGAGACGGCGCCGGTGACGTCGCCGCCGACCCTCTACGGCGCGATCGCCGGCAAGGAGGGCGTGCTCTACGTCGGCGGCGCGGCGACGCCGCCGATGACGTCGTTCAGCCCGAACCCCGCCGGCAGCGTCCGCACGATCAACTTCGCCCTGCCGGCCACCGGCACGCTCCAGGTGACCGTCGCCGACGCGAGCGGCAACCCGGTGCCCTCGCGCGTCAGCGTGGTGGGCTTCGACCCGAGCCCCGAGCCGACCGTCGCAGGCAGCTCGCTGCCGGGCTTCGGCAGCAGCACGCTCGGGCGCCTCAACGACATCGGCGACGACGAGCCCTTCGGCATCGTCGCCTTCGACTACACGGGCGCCAGCGGCGTCGCGAGCTTCCACGTCGAGCCGGGCACCTATCACGTCTACGTGTCGCGCGGCACCGAGTACTCGCTCTGGACGACCGTGCCGCCGCAGGGCTCCGGCGCCGTGACGATCACGGGCGGCGCCGTGACGGCGCTGAACGCGAAGATCGAGCGCGTGCTCGACACGCAGGACTTCATCTCGAGCGACTTCCACGTGCACGGGATCGCGTCGGCGGACTCGGAGGTCGCGGACCGCACGCGCGCCGTCGAGTTCGCGGGCGAGGGCGTCGAGAACCTGATCGCGACCGACCACCACGTCCACAAGACCTACCTGCCGGTCATGCAGGCGCTGGGCCTCGCGGCCTGGGTCACGTCGACCGTCGGCGAGGAGATCACGACCTTCGATTACGGCCATTTCAACGGCTACCCGTTCAAGATCGACCCGAGCGTGCCGTCGGGGGGCTCGACCGACTGGGCCGTCGCCGCGCCGCCGGGCAAGGACTTCCCGCAGTACGGCGCCTACAATCTGGGGCCGGCGGACATCTTCCACCTCGCGACGACGGAGCCCGAGGCCAAGCCCTACACCACGGTGCAGATCAACCACATCGACAGCCACTTCGCGCCGCTGAAGATCAACACGGCGCTGGTGCCGCCTCAGGACTCGCTCACCGCGACCGACCGCAAGAATCTGCGGCTCGACCCGGCGAATCCGCCGCCGGGCCAGATCTTCTATGCGTTCCCCGCGCTCGAGCTGTGGAACGGATCGAGCCGCGCGCACCCGGTGGAGTTCACGGGCAGCCGCATCGGCATCTGGATGAACCTGCTCGACCAGGGAATCGAGACGACGGCGATCGCCGACACCGACACGCACGAGTACCGCCAGATGCGGACAGCCGGCGCGCGCACCTGGACCGCGACGAGCCCCGGCAACGATACGCCGCTGCTCTACCAGGAGAGCGAGCTCGCGAGCTCGGTGGTCGAGGGTCGCGCGGTCGGCGGGCAGGGCATCTACGTGCAGACGCGCCTGCTGGCCGGCGATGGCTCGGGCGCGGTCGCCGACCTCACGAAAGGGGGGCAGCACCCACGTCGCGACGAACAACGGCGAGGTGACGCTCGAGATCCACGTGCAGTCGCCGCGCTGGGCCGCGTGGGACCGCATCGAGATCTACAGCAACACGGGCGGTCACGTGAGCTCGGTGGTGGTCGATCCGACCAAGCCGTACCTCTACTCCGCGACGCCGCTGCTGACGCTGGTCGAAGGCGACTGCAACCCCGCCACCACAGGCGACGGCGACTTCGACATCGACGTCGTGAACGTCGCGCCGAGCGTGCCGGGCGCCGAGCGGCTCGAGGCGGCCGTGACGCATACCTTCACCGGCGTCGCCGAGGGCGACTGGTTCGTCGCGGTGGTGAAGGGCACGGACGGCGTCTGCGGCCCGATGTTCCCGGTGTACCCGCAGAGCCTCGCGACGGCGGGCAAAACCACGCTCGCGAATCTCGTGGACGGCAACGTGGGCCAGAGCGGAACCATGGCGCTCGGCTTCACGAACGCCCTCTACGTCGGGCCTTGAGGCGGCGCTTCGCCGCGGCGGCCTGCGTCGCGGCGCTGTGGAGTGCGGCGGGCGCGTCGCCGGTTGCTGCGGAGGGGGAGCCCGCCGCCGGCGGCGTGCATCTCTTCGCGGCGCTCGAGCGCGGTCCGGGCGCCGCGGTGCTCGTCTTCGAGGAGCCGCGCCGCGTGGACGGCGAGACCTGGGTCGCGGACGCGACGATCGAGCGCTCCTTCTACGGCGGCGAGGCGGGATCGCGCGTCGCCGTCGCGTGGGAGGAGCTCGCGCACCAGCGCCCCGTCCGCTTCGCCGCCGGCGACCGTGTGCTGTGCGCGCTCGAGTCGCTACCCGGGCAGTCGATCTGGCGCCAGCGCTTCCCCGATCCGAAGCTGCGCGCGAGCACGCTCGCCATCGCGGAGAAGGGCGACGCCTTCCTGCGCGCGCCGAGCCTCGGAGCGCTGCTGCTGCTCCAGCACTATCTCGCGCTGCCGGCCGAGATGCGCCAGCGCAACGCCGGCGTCGGCTATCTGGTCGACATCGCCGCGGAGGCGGAGCCGTCCTTCGCCGCGGCCGGCGTCGAGCGGCTGGCCGCCGTCCCGAATCTCGACGCGCAGATCGATCCGAGCTCGGCGGCGAGGCTCGTCGCGGCGTTGCTGCGCCCCGACGCGCCGGACGATCTCGTCGCCGGCCTGCTCGCGCTGATCCGCAGCGGCCCGCTGCGCGCACTGCGCCCCACGCTCGATGCCTACGCGAGCCGCGACGCGCTCGCGCCCTCGCGCGTCTACGAGGCGCTCGGACGGATCGACGACGGTCTGCCCGCGGCGCTCGCCGAGCGGCTGCTCGCCGTGCGCGACTCCGAGCCGCTGCGCGCGGCGGGAGCGCGCTTCGCGACCGGCAGCGCGCTCGAGCGCCTGCCCCGCGTGCTGCGAAGCGATCCCGCGGCGTCGGTGCGCGGCATTGCCGCGCAGCGATGGCTCGCGATGAAGGGAATCGCCGGCGCGCCGGAGCTGCGGCCCGCGCTGCTCGACGCCGACCGCGATGTCCGCCTGGCGGCGCTGCTGGCGCTGGCGCAGCGCGGTCCGGAAGCGGTGCCGACCCTTCGCGACGCGCTGCCCGCGGCCTCGCCCGAGCTGGCGCGCGAGATCGTGGCGGCGCTCGCCCTCGCGGGCGGACCGGAGGCCGCGCAGGCGCTCGTCGAGCTCGCGGAGAAGCACCCGGACGCGGGCGTACGCCTGCTTGCCAAGTCGGCGCTCGGGCGCGAGATCGGCCACAAAGACTGAGAGCGTCTCAGCGCGTCGGCACCGGAGGCGGCGTCGCACCGAACAGTGTGGCCAGCGCCGGCACGCTGCGCGCCGGCGTCCAATCGCGCAGGCCGGCCGACCACACCATCGTGTCTTGTGTCAGGCGGCCCTGCGCGACGGCGCGCGAGAGCTCCTCCAGCGAGAACGGCCCGACGCTGCGGCCCGCCTCGACCAGGTGCCAGCCGGAAGGCGGAGGCGGCGGCGGCGCGGCGCCGGGCGCCGCGCCTTCGCCGAAGCGCTGCGCGACCGCCATGCCCATCCCGACGCCGACTCCGGCGCCGGCTAGCCCGCCCGCCGGATTTGCAGCCGCCGCCGGCAGGGAGCGCGAGAGCTGGTAGCTCTGGAACGCATGCAGGTCGCCGATCACGCCGACGCTGGTGCGCGCGTCGAGCGCCTGCTCGACCTCGGCCGGCACCGACACGTTCACGATCACGAGCTGCGGGATCTCGAGCCCGTACTCGTCATCGATGCGGCTCTCGGCCGTGCGGCGCACTTCTTCCGAGAGCTCGGCGTAGTGCGAAGCGAGGTCGAGCAGCGCGATCTCGGACTTGGCGAGCACGTCCGCGAACGCCTGGCTGACGATCGAGCGCACGAGCTCGTGGATCTCGTCGGCCTCGAAAATGGAGTCCGTGCCGACCAGCTCCCCGAGCAGCCGCTTCGGGTCGCGCGCCCGCAGCGTGTAGGTGCCGAAGCCGCGCACGCGCACGGGCCCGAAGTCGTGATCGCGCATCAGCACCGGATTCGGCGTGCCCCACTTGAGGTCGGTGACCTGGCGCGTCGAGACGAAGTAGACCTCTGCCTTGAACGGGCTGTCGAAGCCGTACTTCCAGCCGGCCAGCGTGGCGAGCACGGGCAGGTTGCCCGTGTCGAGGCGAACCTGGCCCGGCCCGAAGACGTCGGCGATGCGTCCGCGATGCACGAAGATTGCGGCCTGGCCCGGTCGCACGATCAGCTGCGCGCCGTGCTTGATCTGGTTGTGGTAGCGCGGGAAGCGCCACACGAGCGTGTGGCGGCTGTCGTCCACCCACTCGATAATGTCGATCAGCTCGCTGCGAAGCTTGTCGATGAAGCCCATGGGGTTCTCCTAGCTCCTCAAGAGATCGATCAGCAGCCCGAGCAGGCTGGTCCGACGCGGCGTGGTGCTGCTGCCGAAGATCGCGTGCTGCGCGGTGATCTCGCTGGCGCAGCGAAGCCTCGCCGAGGCCGCGAGCGCCTCGGCGTTGCGATGCTCGTCCTCCAGCGCCGACGAGGTCTCGCCGCCCGACAGGATGAAGCCGGCGATCTCCTCGATCTCGTCGGCGTCGAGCCAGGTGCCGTGCGTGCGGCAGACGTCGATCACGACGCCCGAGGAGCGGCGGAAGTTCTTGCGCAGCATGAAGGCGGCGCACTTCGGGCACTTGCGGTAGCGGATCGGCCTCGCGCTGGGATTGCCGCCGTGCACGCGCGGGGCGGGCGGGATGGCGGCCGCGCGGCGCGCCTCGGCCGCGCGTCGGATCAGGTCCTCGAAGCGCTCGCCCGGCACCCACAGCCCGTGACACTGCGGGCACTCGCAGAGCGGGACGTCCGCCACGTGAGAGGGCTTCATCGGCGACTCGCAGGCGGGGCACGCGAGCGCGGGCGCCTCGTCGGGAACGGGCTCCGGCCGGAAGGCCACGCCGCAGGCGGCGCAGAAGCGCGCCGCGTCGGCGTTGCGCGCGAAGCACTCGGGGCAGATCAGCGAGAGGTGCGCCGACTCGCGGACCACGGCGGCGCCGCAGTAGTCGCAGGCCGGGGCGCTCTCGAGCACGTTCGCGCCGCACGACGCGCAGCGCTGGATGCGTGCGTCGACCGCAGCGAGCGCGCGGTTCTCGAGCATCGTGCCGCAGCGGCAGGCGAAGCGCTCCGCCGCGACGGTCGTCACGTCGTACTGGGCATGGCAATCCGGACAGGCGACGAGCTTCACGATCGCTCCGCTGGCCCATCCGCATCGGGTCTCCGGAGACCGGACTTGACGCGATCGACCCCCACGCGTCCCGCCGCGTCGGGCTCGACGAGCATTGACTCCGCGGCCTCGCCTCTGGTATCCACGCGTATTCCAGAACCGAGAGGGTGACCCGCTCGGGCGCGCGCGAGTGCGAGCGCTCGGGGGGCGGACGGCAGCTCCGACCAGGAATGCGCCGTCTGCGGGAAGTCCGGTGCGAGTCCGGCGCGAGCCCGTCGCTGTAACCGGGGACGATCGCCGAGTGAACCACTGGCCCGCGAGGGCTGGGAAGGGTCGGCGGTCGGTGGATCCGGGAGCCAGAAAACCGGCCCTCTCTCGTGGCTCGCTCTTCTTCGAGGACCAGGAAGAGGATCCCGGCATGCCTCCCGTCGCGAGATGGTTCCTTGCTGTCGTCGAAGGCTTCGCGGGCCACCTACGTCGAGCCGCCCGGTTGCGGCGCGCTCGTCGGGAGAGCCGATGGCCCGCCTCGCACGCGCCTGCCTCCTAGCCTGGAGCGTGAGCGCGCCGGCATTCGCCGGTCCCTACACGGAGCCCGGACACACGCCCTCCGAGATGGTGGCGTGGGCCACCGGCGTCGCGGCCTTCGACCGCGGGCCGCTCGACATCGCGAACCCCGCGCTCGGCGACGCGAGCCAGGGCACGCCCGAGACGGCGCTCGGGCCGGTGACGGGGACGGATCCCTTCGACGTCGTCTCGCTCGGCGACGGCGGCACCATCACGCTCCACTTCGACAGCGGCATCGGCGACGGACCGGGCGACGACCTCGCCGTCTTCGAGAACGGTTTCTACGGACCCGACGGTCTCTTCGCCGAGCTCGCCTTCGTCGAGGTCTCGAGCAACGGCGTCGACTTCGCGCGCTTCCGCGCGATCACGCTCCAGCGGGATCCGGTGCCCGCCTTCGGCACGCTCGATCCGAGCGACCTCCGGTACTTCGCGGGGGATCAGCCGATCGGGCTCGGCACGGGCTTCGACCTCGCCGAGCTCGCGAACGATCCGCTGGTGACGCAGCGTCGTGTCGATCTCCAGCACATCGCCTACGTGCGGGTGGTGGACGTGATCGGCAACGGCTCGACCTTCGACTCGCAGAACCAGCCCGTCTACGACCCGTATCCGACGCCCTTCGCGCAGGGCGGCTTCGACTTGCAGGGCGTCGGTGTCCTCCACGCGATGCCCGAGCCGGACGGAACGGCGCTGCTCGCCGCCGGCATCGCCGCGCTGGCCGCGCTGCCGCGCGCGCGGCGCGCGCGCGCGGCCTGACGACGGGCACGCCCCCGATGGGTCTCTTCGTGCGCGGCGCGTCGGGCGCGCTGGCCCTCCTCGCGGCGGGCGCGGCGGTGGCCCAGACGCCGTCCGCTCCGGCGGACCCGGACGAGGAGCACGCGCCCGCCGACGTGATCGTCGTGGAAGGCGTCCGACCCGGCACGCTCGAGGAGCCGACCGCATTCGGCGATGTGATCTCGACCGACGACTACGAGGCCGAGAGCCAGGATCTCGCGGATCTCCTCGAGCAGCAGGTCGGCGTCAGCGTGCGCCGATTCGGCGGCGCGGGCGACCGCTCGGAGGTCTCGATCCGCGGATCCACCGCGTCGCAGGTGGTCGTCGCGATCGACGGCGTGCGCGCGAACTCGATGCTGACGGGAGGGCTCGATCTCTCGCGCGTGTGCGTGCCGCTGATCGACCGCGTCGAGATCACGCGCGGAGCCGGCGCCGTGCGCGAGGGGAGCGGAGCGGTCGGCGGCGTGGTGAATCTCGTCACGCGCGGCGCCGAGGAGCGACCCGAGAACCGCGGGTCGCTGACGGGCGGAGCGTGGAACACGTGGGAGGGCTCGGCCTTTCGCGCCGCGCGCGAAGGGCGATTCGACTACGCGCTCGGCTACTGCGGCCTCCACACCGACGGAGACTTCGAGTTCGCGCGGCCTCGGTTCGAGGGGCCCGACGGCGTGCCGTCGCCCTTCGTGCCGTCGAAGGCGACGCGCATCAACAACGAGCGCACCCAGCACGGCGCCACGCTCGGAGCCGGGGTGCAGCTCGGCCCGGGCGAGCTGCGCTTCGGCGACTACTTCGTGCACTCCGACGGCGGCGAGCCCGGCCTCGACGACGGCAGCGGGGACGACGCGGGCCAGAATCCGAAGGCGCAGAGCACCGACTGGAGCAACCTCGCGCAGCTTCGCTATGCGGCGCCGGGATTCCTTCCGGCGCAGGAGTCGCTCGAGCTCGCGCTCTACCAGCGCACCGAGGACAGCGAGTACCACGACCCGCTCGCGCTCTTCGATGCGCCGAAGGACGTGCGCGCAAAGATCGCGACGCTCGGCTCCCAGCTCGCGAGCGGCTGGCGCCTGGGCTTCGGCCCGGTCGCGGGTCGCCTCGACGTCGCGCTCGACGGCTCGCGCGACGCATTCTCGTCCGACCAGCAGCCGGATCGGGATCGCCTGACCGGCGCCTTCCGCATGCAGGGCCAGCTCGGCGTGCTCGAAGACCGCGTCCTCTTCGTGCCGGCGCTCCGCGCCGAGGAGACCGAGGGCTTCGGCTTCGAGTGGATCCCGGCGGCCGGTCTCGTGGTGTCGCCGTGGAGCTGGCTGCGGCTGCGTGCCAACGCCGGGCGGGCCTACCGCGCGCCGAGCTTCGACGAGCTCTACTACCCCGACCAGGGCTCGATCCGGGGGAACCCGAACCTCGATCCCGAGCAGGCCTGGAACTTCGACGCGGGCTTCGAGCTGCTCTTCGACCGCGTCGGCCCCATCGAGGACGCCCACTTCGTCGCGGGCTGGTTCCGCCGCGACATCGACGACTCGATCGTCTGGCTCGAGGTCAACAACGGCACGATCGCGCCGGTCAATACGGGCGAGGCGACCGTGCAGGGCGCCGAGCTTTCGCTCCGTTTCCAGCTCACGCCGTATCTCCGCGTCGCGCTGAACCACACCGAGCTCGACTCGGAGCGCAACGCGACGGGCAAGAGCCTGCCGGGTCTGCCGGATCGGGAGAGCTTCGCGAGGGTGCAGCTCGGACCGCCCGATGCGTGGAAGCTCGTCGGCGAGATGCTCTACACCGGAAAGATCCTGGTGAACGAAGGAGGGGGCCGCTATCTGCCGTCGCGCACCGTCTGGAACGCGAGCGCCGCCTACGACCTCGCGTCGCTGACCGGACTCCCGCTCTCGCATTGGCTCTCGCGCTTCTGGATCTTCGTCGAGGGCAACAATCTCGGCGACGAGGCCGTGCGCGACACGATCGCGTTTCCCCAGCCGGGGCGGAATCTCTCGGCCGGCTTCGAGGCGTCGTGGTGAGGCGGGGCCTCGTCGCCGCGGCGCTCTGCGCGCTGGCCTGTAAGGGGTCGGGCGGGGGCGGCGACGGCCTCGTCGTGAAGGACACGGTCCTCGACGCGCGCTGCACGCCGGTCGCGGGGTCGCTGCCGTCGGGCTTCGAGCTCGTTCCCCGCGACGCCGATCGCGCCGCGCTGGTGCAGTTCCTCCCACCCGCGCTCGTCGCCTTCGATCTGCGGGGCAGCCGCCCGCGCGTGCTGACGGTCGGGCCGATTCCGCCGGATGGAGAGGACAGCGACGGCGATGGCGTCGGCGATTCTGTGCGCAGTCAGGCGCTCGGGTTCTTCCCGCTCTCGCCGGTGATGGGCGAGGTCGCGATCCCGTCGCCGGATCTCGCGCTCGTCAGCGCGAGCAACTACGAGGAGGTGCTGTTGGAGGATCCGGCGACGGGCGCGCCCCACAGCGCGTGGGTGCGGAATCCGACCGACGCGCCCGCGTTCGACGCCGCCGACTACCCGTTCCTGCCGCAGGACGGACTCGAGGCGCCGCGCACGGCGATCTCGACGCGCGCCTGTGTCTACCCGGGCAGCGGCGCGCTCGACTCGGGCGGCATTCGCGTCGCCGCGGATTCGCGCTGCGCTGCCGCGCCGGCGAGCTTCACCACGAATCTCACGGCCGGGAAGGCCGTCGCCGCGGGGCATCTCTTCGTTGCGACCTCGAATCTGCGGAGCTCGGGTCAGGCGCGCTTCCACCCAGGCACCGTGCTCGTCTACGACTTCGACGAGTCGGGCGGCGCGCTGCACGTGTCTCCCGATCCCGAGACGCCGGTCCTGTGGACGACTGGCTTCGACCCGACCGGTGTCACGCGCCACGTGACGCGTGCCGGCCGGGAGCTCGTGCTCGTCACGATCACGGGCGCGATCGGCTCCGGTACGGGCAGCGGCAACGTGATGACGGCGTCGGCGGTCGACGTGATCGACGCGGCGAGCCTGCGGATCGCCGCGAGCATCCCGCTCGGCTACGCGGGACCTTCGTTCGACCGCATCGCGATCGACCCGAGCGGCCGCATCGGGCTCCTCGGCGCCTCGTCGCGCCGCGAGCTCTATGCGATCGATCTCGCGCCGCTCGAGGATCCCCGGCTCTACGAGGGCTCCGGCCCGCCCGTGCTGCTCGACGGCCTCACCGCCGGCTTCCCGGACGCCCGCATCTTCGACGCGGACGATCCGCTCGTCCTGCCCGACCGCGCGGACGGACCGCCGCCCGCGCAGTGCGAGGGCTACACGCACGTCGCGATCGACGACGCGGGCACCTTGGCGCTTGCGACGGACTACTGCGACGGCACGCTCGCGCGCGTGCGCATCGACCTCTCGGGCTCGCCGCCCGTGCCCGTGCCGCGCGAGCGCTTCACGGATGGCGGCAGCGATCCGCTCTTCGAGCCGCTCTCGTCGCTCGGACTGCTGCGCGGGCCGTCGCTGCTGCGGGTCCGGCCGGGTGCGCCGGGCCTCGACTACACGGGGGCGGACGTGCTCGTCGCCGTCGGTCTGCCCGACGCACAGCTGTGCGCCGTCAAAGTGGAGGCTCCCTGAAGTTCGCTAGGGGCGCCGGCGCCGCGCGGCGAGGCTGGCCACCCCGAGCGCCAGCAGCGCTCCGGTGCCCGGCTCCGGCACGACCACGAGGTCGTCGAGCGCGAAGTAGGCCGGCGTGTTCAGGAAGCCGAAGGCGACGTCGCTCGAGTCGAGGCTCATGTCGAGCGAGCGGACCGGGCCGAGGGAGGTGAGATCGACGCGAGTCCAGTCGCGAACGATGTAGTCCAGCGCGGGGTCGGCGAAGCGGTAGTCGGCGAGATAGAAGTCGACCGAGCCGACCGCGGCGCCCTGCGCGTTGCGCCCGGTGATCGTGAGCCGGAAGAAGTCCGGATCGTTTCCGCTCGCTCCGCCAAATTTCTTGGCGAAGGCGTCGCCCTGCTGCATCGAGAGGGCGGCCCAGGTCGTGTTGGTGATCCACACGCTGTCGAGCGAGACGTCCGCGCCGAACGCGATCGTGCTGATCCCCCCTCCGCCGGCCGCGCCGCCGGTGAAGCCGACCGCGTAGGTCGCGCTGCCGCCGGCTCCGCTGCCCGCGATCGCGCTCATGTCGTTGGCGGGGCCGGCCGTGGTCGTGTCGGTCGTCTGCGAATAACCGAAGCCCTGCCAGCAACATCCGCCGCCGAAATTCGTGAACTCGTTGTGGAAGGTGGCGCCGCCCGACGTCCAGTCGGTCGGCCCGGGGCTCGCGCTGTGACCGTCGTAGAAGAAATCGCTGCCGATCGGCAGACCTGCGCCCACGTCTTCGAAGTCGATGGTGAGGGCGCGGGAGGCGAGAGGGGAGAGCAGAGCGCAGCACAGACCGATGGCGCGAAGCGCGCGATGTCGCATGACGATTCTCCAGAGGACGCCGCTTCCGGGCATCCGGGTGGGATCACGCGAAGCAGGCCGGTCTTCTGACTCCCGGATCACCCGGTCACCGAGCCTTCCCGGTGCGGACCGCACCAGTGGCGTCTGTCGGTGAACGTCCCCGGTTACAGCGACGGGCTCGCGCCGGCTTCTCACCGGCTTCCCGCAGACCCCGCGCGGCGACCTCCGCCACCGGGATCCGCCTCCGCCCCGGCGATCCGCGGCGGAGGACACCTGCCTCCGAACGCGGCGGTTCTATCAGAAGCGCGCGGCGCGAGTCAACGCCGCGTCGCGCTCACGCGAGCAGGCGTTCGAGCGCGAAGCGCAGCGCTTCGACGTGGATCACGCGCGCGTTCTCGCCCATCAGGCCGACGCGCCAGATCTGACCCGCGAGCTTGCCGAGCCCGCCGCCGACCTCGATGCCGAAGCGCGTCAGCAGCTCGCGGCGGACCGCCGCCTCGCCGCGCGCGACGACGGCCTCGGGCAGGCGCAGCGAGGTCAGCGGCGGGAGCCGCCAGGGATCTTCCACCAGCGGCGTGAAGCCGAGCGGCCGCATCGCCTCGAGCAGCGCCTCCGACGCGATCCGGTGGCGGGCGCCGCGCGCCGCGAGGCCCTCCTCCTCGAGCATGCGCAGCGACTCGGCGAGCGCGACGATCGAGGAGATCGGCGCCGTGTGGTGGTAGACGCGCTCGCTCCCGTAGTAGGAGGCGAGCAGGCTTACGTCGAAGTACCAGGAGGGCGTCGGCGTGCGGCGCGCCCGGACGCGCGCGAGCGCGCGCTCGCCGAACGTGAAGGGCGCGAGCCCCGGCGGACAGGCGAGACACTTCTGCGTGGCGCTGTAGGCGGCGTCGATGCCCCAGGCGTCGATCTCGACCGGCACGCCGCCGAGCGTGGTGACGCAGTCGAGCAGCAACAGCGCGCCCGCGGCGCGCGCGGCGGCCGCGATCTCCGTCACCGGCTGCAGCACGCCGGTCGAGGTCTCGCCATGCACGAAGGCGACGAGCTTCGGGCGCACGCGCGAGATTGCCTCGGCCATCGCGGACGGATCGAGCGCGGTGCCGGGCTCGGCGTCGACGCGGTGCAGCCGCGCGCGGAGACGCCGCGCGAGCTCGCACATGCGCTCGCCGAAGACGCCCGCGACGCCGACGAGCACCTCGTCGTCGGGCTCGATCAGATTCGTGAAGCAGGCCTCCATGCCCGCGCTGCCGGTGCCCGAGATCGGGAGGGTCAGCGCGTTGCGCGTGCCGAAGAGGCCGCGCAGGCGCATCTGCACCTCGTCGAGGAGCGCCAGGAAGGCCGGATCGAGGTGGCCGACCAGCGGCTGCGCCAGCGCGGCCAGCACGCGCGGGTGGACGTTCGAAGGACCGGGGCCGAGCAGGAGGCGACGGGGGAGCCGCGCGCTGAACACGGGCCCAGTCTACGCGCTCGATCTTGCCCGGGCCTCGGCGATCCGGTTGACACCCTGGGGGGGCATTCCTACTCTCGGCCCGCCCGCGACGAACCGGTGCCGCGCCGACGCGAGATGCGCCGACGGCGCGCAGAAGCCGCCCCGAACCCCCGGGCGCGCTGCGGTCGACGGGACTCGAGGAGCGAGGGAAGCGTGCGTCGCCTCTTGTGGTTGGGCCTGGGCCTGGCGCTGGTCTGCGCCGCGCTCTTCGCCGCGGTCCGCGGCGGACCCCGATCTGCGCCGCCGCTCGACCGCATCGACGCCGACTCCCGCCGACAGCTCGAGCGCGTGCTCGAGGCCGCGCAGCGCGACGCGTCGGAGCGCCAGCGCGCGGAGCCGGCGCGATGACGGCGCTCCGCACCCGCGAGCGCTTCGAGCGCGAAGAGGACGAGCGGCTCGCGCCGGTCGCCGCCCACAGCGCGGCGTCGCGAGGTCGGCTCTTCCCCGAGCCCGAACATCCCTACCGCACGGCCTATCAGCGCGACCGCGATCGCATCGTCCACTCGCGCGCCTTCCGCCGGCTCGAGTACAAGACGCAGGTCTTCGTGCCGCACGAGGGCGACCACTACCGCAATCGCCTGACCCACAGCCTGGAAGCGAGCCAGATCTCGCGCACCCTGGCGCGCATGCTGCGGCTGAACGAGGAGCTCGCGGAGGCGATCGCGCTCTCGCACGACCTCGGCCACACACCCTTCGGTCATGCGGGCGAGCGCGTGCTCGCGCGCCTGATGAAGCCCTACGGCGGCTTCGACCACAACCGGCAGAGCCTGCGCGTCGTCGACTGGCTCGAGGAGCGCTACCCGAGCTTCCGCGGCCTGAACCTCACCTACGAGAGCCGCGAGGGGATCCTGAAGCACGGCTGCCACTGGGATCACCCGCTCCCGGTTCCGGAGGCGACGCCGCAGCGCGGGCTCGAGGGGCAGCTCGCCGACAAGGCCGACGAGATCGCCTACACGAACCACGACATCGACGACGGCCTGCGCTCGGGCCTGCTCGACGCGGCCGAGCTCGACGCCGTGCCGCTCTGGCGCGACACGCTCGTCGCGACGCGCGAACGCGTCGGCGCGGCACAAGAGCGCATGCTGCACTCGCAGACGATCGTCGCGCTGATCAACGCGCTCGTCGGCGACCTCGCCGAGGCGAGCGCGGAGCGCATCGCGCGCTCCGGCGCGCGCAGCATCGACGAGGTTCGCCAGTGCCGCGAGCCGTTGATCGGCTTCTCGCCCGAGACGGCGGCGCGCTTCCTCGCGCTGAAGCGCTTCCTGTCGGAGCGCCTCTATCACCACCCGCGCGTGCTCGAGATGAACGCGCCGGCCGAGGGCGTGATCGGCGAGCTCTTCGAGGCCTACGCCGCGGACGCCCTGCGCCTGCCGAAGACGGTGCGCGAGCGCTTCGCGCCGGACGGCCACCAGCGCGCGATCGCCGACTACATCGCGGGCATGACGGACCGCTTCGCGCTCTCCGAGCAGCGGCGCCTGGCGGAGGCGTCGTGAAGGAGGACGTGGTGGCGCTCCTCGTGACCGCGCCCGACGAGGACACCGGGCGGCGCATCGCGCGCGCGCTGGTCGAGGAGCGTCTGGCCGCCTGCGTGAACGTGCTGCCCGGGGTGCGCTCGATCTACCGCTGGAAGGGCGCCGTGGAGGAGGCGTCCGAGGTGATGCTGGTCGCGAAGACGAGGGCGGAGCGCGCGGGCGCGCTGGCGGCGCGCGTGCGTGCCCTCCATCCTTACGAGCTTCCAGAGGTCGTGGCACTGCCCGTGACGGACGGCAGCCGAGCGTACCTGCGATGGGTGATCGCGGAGTCGCGATGAGCGGGGCGCAGAGAGGGCTGCCCGAGGCGCTCGAGCGCGCCGCGCAGGCGCTGCGCCGCGACGCCGACGCGATCCGTCCCGCGAACGGCGATCCGTCGCGGCTGGCCGAAGCGCTCGATGCGCCGGGCCGCTTGCGCGTGCTCTCGTGGCTGCTCGCGAACGAGCCCGCGGCGGCCGAGGAGCTCGCCGCCTCGTGGGCGCGGGACGCCGAGGGCTCGGGCGCGGCGCTCCTCACGCTGGATGAGGCGTCGCTTCCGAAGTCCGCGCGCAAGATCGTGCGCCGCCTCGTCCACGGGCTCCGCACGCGCGGCGCGGCGCCACCGCCGGACGCGCCGGTCGCGCGCGTCGCCACCCTGCCTTCGCTCTCCGACGCGATCGACGAGGCGCGCATCACCGCGCTCGACGCCCGCGGCGGGCGCGTCGTCGCGCTCGCGACCTCGCATCCGGGTGGCGGCGTTCGCCTCTTCCAGATCGTGGTCGACGACGCGCGCGGCGTGCTCGACTTCGAGGTCTTCTCGGCCGCGCGGCGCGACATCCGCCGCTGGCTGCGCGACTCCGCGCGCGGTGCGGGGCAGACGAGCGTCGCGGTGTCGCCCGCGACGGCGCGTGCGCTGGTCGCGCGCGCCGCGGCGCGCCATCCGGCGTCGCGCGCGCTGCCGCGCGGATTCGCGGAGTGGCGCTCGCGCATCGCGGAGCTCGAGGCGGGCGCGCAGACGCCGGGCGAGCAGGCGCGCGCGGCGCTCGCGCCGGAGCCCGAGTCGACCGTGGCGGGCCGCCGCGTGGCGGAGCTGGTGCGCGAGGGCGCGATCGGGCCGTGGCCGCCCGAGCCGCGCGTGCTCCAGGAGCTCGCGATGCGGGTGGCGCAGTCGCGGGAGGGTGTGCTGGTCGTCTCGCAGGCGGCGCGCGGCGATCAGCAGGACCGTGCGCTCGACGAGGCCGCGAAGGAGCTCGCGAGCGGCGAGAGCGGCGAGCTGCTGGCGCTCCGGCTGGAAGAGGTGGCGTTCCTCCTCTGGAAGGGCGGCCGCGAGCCCGACGCGAGAGCGTGTCTGGCGGCGGCGAAAGCGCTGCGCGAGCCGGACGACTCGCGCCTGCTGCCGGCGCGCGCCTTCGTCGAGACGTGGCTCGCCCCGATCCTGCGCGAGCAGCCTGCGCCCGAGGTGGCGCGGCCGCTCGTGGTGAGGCCCTGACGTGATCCTGGCGGAGGGCCGCTACTGGCGCGCAGGGCTGACGCGCGGCGCGGTGTCGCTGTCGCTTCGGCGCGGTGCGCTGCCCGACGATCTCCAGGAGCTCCGCGACTTCCAGGTCGCGGTGCCGCTCGACAAGTGGAACCTCGTGGTCAAGCGGGTCTCCGGCGACCGCAAGCTGCTCGGAGGACTGCTGCTCGATTTCGCGAAGCACAAGGATCGCGTGGGAACGGCCGTCGCGAGCGACCGCCTGCTCTCCGAGCTGCGCCGCATCGTCCTCGATGCGACCTCGGTGCTCGTCGAGGAGGGCACGCTCGCGCTGGTGCCGGCGGAGGGTCAGGCATGAGCCGGCGCGACGCGCTTCGCCAAGGGAGGGGGATCGGATGAGACGTCGATTCGGCCGACGCCGTGGGGGGCGATCGGAGAACGAGAACGGAGCGACACTGGACGTGGAGCAGTGGCTCGCGCGTCTGGCGGAGAGCGGGGTCACGGGGCCGGCGCGCTTCGAGGCGGTCGCACTCGATGGCGTGTCGCCCGCCGCGGTGGTGCTCGGCGCTTCGCCCGCGGGCGATGCGCTGCTCGGATTCTCCCCGCACGACGCGGGCGATGCGCTCTTCGGTGCGCTGGCCCTGGCGCAAGCCCGCGCCGCCGAGTCCGGATTCGCTGGCAGCGCCTTCGCGGTGGCGCCGGTCTGGTCGGACGCCGCTCGCCGGCGGCTCGGGCTCCTGCGCGCGCTCCCGTATCGGGTGCGCGCGCTCGCGGCGTCGGCGCTCGCGGACGAGCCGGGCGCGGTCGCGCCGGCTCCTGCCTCGCGCGATCTCGCGGTCGCGCCCGAGCCGATCGCCGCGTCGATCGAGCGGAGCGAGGAGCGCGCGCTCTTCGGCCGCGCGCTGGTCGGGCTCCAGGGGCTCGCGGCCAAGCACGGGGGCAGCGTGCGCGGCGTCGGCCGCCGCGCGGAGCTCGTGCTGTTCGCGCGACGCGCGGCCTGCATCGAGGCCGGCGAGTCCGGGCTGCGCCTGTTGATCGACCCGCCCGACCGCGTGCAGCTCGACCTCACGTCGGACACGCTGGCGAGCGCGCTGGATCGGCTCGAGGGCTCGCTGCGGCGACAGCTCTCGGACCGGCGCGTTCGCACGTCGGAGGAAGGTCAGCGCGCGAGCCTGCTGCGCGTGCTCGAACGCGCCGCATCCCTGCGGCGCGCCGTGCTGTGGCCCTGGACCGGCGGCGAGCCGTCGCGGATCGACTGGGTCGGCGTCGGCACGAGCGGCGACGCGGTCGTCGCGGCGGCCCGCGAGCGGCTCACGCTGGCCGCGCTCGGCGAGATCCTCGACGCCGCGCTCGACGCGGCGTCGCAGCTCGGCGCCTGGCTGCCCGACGGACCGGTGCCGCTGCGGGGCGGCACGCCGCGGCTCGTGCTCGCGGCGTCGCAGTTCGATCCCGCCGCGCTCCACGTCCTCGGCGCGCTTGCGCTCTCGGTCGACGCCTACGAAGTGCACACGCGCCGCAGCGGCGAGCTCGAGCTCGAGCGCCGCGAGTCGCAGCAGGCGCCTCCGCTCTCCGCGCGAAGCGAGGCGCGACCCGCTCCGGTGTCGCCGTCGCCTCGGGCCGAAGGGGTGGCGCCGGTCGCCCCGCCTCCGGCGGCGCGCGAGGAAAGGCCGCGGCGCGCACGCGAAGAAGCGCCGCCGCTCGCGCGCGAGGAAGCGCGGCCGCGCGCACGCGAAGAGGTGCCCGCGAGTCCGGCGCGCCGCTTCGAGACCTTCGACGCCTTCACCGACGAGGACGAAGCGGAGGTCGGGCCCCGGGAGCCGCGGCCCGCTCGCGAAGAGGAGCGGGTGAGCGCGGAAGGGGGCGCGTCGGACGAAGAGGCGGGATCGCGCTTCGAAGAGGTGTCGCTCTTCGATCTGGAAGACGAATCGCCGGGCGCGCCGCCCGCCGGCGGAGGACGCCGGCGCCGGCGCGGCGGTCGCCGCCGCGGACGCCGCGGGCGCGGCAACGGAGGCGGGGCCTACTCCGGCGAAGGCTCTCCAGCGCGCGAGTCGGAGCGCGGCGAGCCCGCGCGCGCCGAGGCGCCGACCCCGTCGCGGGAGACCTCGCGCGACGAGGACGAGATCGACGACGAGGCGAGCCTCGAGCTCGCGGAGGCGCCGGAGCTCGAGGAGCCGGTGCCCGTGCTTCCCGCGTTCGAGGAAGACGAGGGCGAGGAGCGGGAGGAGGAAGAGGAGGAGGAGTCCAGCGAGGAGCGCGAGCGGGAGCTGCGCCGCCGGGCGAGGCTCGCGAAGACGGTCGAGCGCGTCGCAGCTCCCGAGCCGGTGCGCGTGCCGCGACGCCGCGCGGCCTTCGTCGCGCACGCGGACCGCGTCTCGGTGCTGACGGCGGTGCTGCTGGCGCGCGACGTGCGGCTGGTCGAAGGCTTCTGGGTGTACCCCCAGCAGGACCTGATGACGTTCTTCCGCAGCATCGCGACGGACCTGCGCGAGGAGACGCCGATCTTCGTGATCGGCTTCGCCGCCTCGCCGCCCGCCCGCGACACGATCCAGGCGGCGGCGCTCTACCGCGGACGGCTCCAGTGGTTCGACCATCACGCCTGGCCGCCCGAAGACGTGGTCGCGCTGCGCGAGGCAATCGGCGCCGACTGCGTCCACATCGAGCCGGGCGCCGACTGCTCGCTCCCGCTCGTGATCTCCGAGCGCACGCGGCGCAGCCGCTTCTCCGACAAGCTGGTCGACCTGATCGCCGGCCGCTTCTCGCAGCACGACTACGAGCGCTGGGGCCGGCACTGGTGGCATCGCGCCGGCGAGGTCGCCTCGCGCCGCGGTGAGCGCCGCGGCGACGTCGAGGCGCTGCTCGTCGGGCGACCGTCGGAGCTGGCGCGACATGCGGCGTCGCTGCCGCCGCCGCCTCCGCCGGAGGAGCTCGCCTACGTGGCCTCGCGCGACTTCCGCCTGGTGCACTTCGGCGGCTACACGCTGGTGGTGGTGGACGTACCGCCCGAGCTCGATCTCCATCTCACGGCGCGCATCGCGCGCGAGCGCTACGAGGCGCAGCTCTCGCTCGCGTACCGGCCCGGCGGCGAGCTGCTGATCCTCGGCGCCGACGAGAGCCGCGCGCGCCGCGAGCTCGACCTCTCGGGCATGGCGGCGCACCTCGCGAGCAAGCACGAGTGGATCCGGGCGCTGCCCGACGGCGACCACGTCGCCCGCATGCTGGTGCGCGGCCTGACCGGCGACCCGGCACGGCTCGAAGAGGTGATCGCCGAAGTCGCGATGGGCCGGTCGATCGTCGAAGGGTAAGCCGCCGCAGGCGGGCGACATGTCAGAAGATGAGACCCTGGCGGTGAGGTCGACCGAGCTCGCAGGCGCTAGGAATTCCATGAACCTCGTCGAGATCTTCTCCTCGGTGCAAGGGGAGGGACCCTACGTCGGCACCTCGACCGTCTTCGTCCGCTACGGCGTCTGCGATCTGCGCTGTCGCTGGTGCGACTCGCCGCACACCTGGCGCGCCGCGGCGCACTGCCGGATCGAGACGAAGCGCGGGAGCGCGCAGTTCCGTGAGCTGCCGAACCCGGTCGCGCAGCACGACGTGCTCGCGGCCCTCGACGCACTGGAGTGGCGGTCGCACCGCTTCGTGAGCCTGACGGGCGGCGAGCCGTTGCTCCAGCCGGACGCCGTGGCGTCGCTCGCGCGCGCGCTGCGCGGGCGCGGGCCGCGCATCTACCTCGAGACCCATGGCGTCGCGACGGCGGCGCTCGACGCGGTGGCCGATTCAGTGGACGTCGTCTCGATGGACTGGAAGCTCGCGAGCGACGTGCGGCGCGCGTCGGACCCCGCGCGCGGCGAGATCGCGGACTTCCACGCGGAGCACCGCGCTTTCCTGTCGCGCGCGCGGCGGAGCGCGGAGGTCTTCGTGAAGGTCGTGGTGACACCGGAGAGCCGCGACGACGAGCTCGACCGCATGGCCGAAGCCATGGCCGCGATCGACCCGAAGGTCCCGCTGATCATCCAGCCCGTGACGCCGCGCGGTGGCGTGAAGGAGCGCCCGAGCGCCGCGAGGCTGCTCGAGATCGCCGCGCGCCTCGAGCGCGGGCTCGCCGACGTCCGCGTGATTCCACAGACCCATCCCCTCCATGGAGCGCTCTGACCGCTCAAGTCGCCCCGCGGGTCGCCGAACCGGATGTCGGGGGGATGCGTGTCCGGCCGGGTGCTCGAGCGATCCAAGCGCCGCATGACGTGCCGCGTCCACGTGGATGGGCGCCAGCACAACGGCATCGTGCTCGACCTCTCGGGCAGCGGTCTCTTCATCCAGACCAGCGCGAAGCTCGCACCGGGCTCGCGCGTCGACATCGACCTGAGCCTGCCCGATGACAACGCCCGCATGCAGATCGAAGTCGTGCGCCGCAAGCAGGTGCCCGCGCAGCTGCTCACGGTCGCGCAGGGCGGCCTCGGCGTGCGGATCCTCTCCGCGCCGGAGGGCTACTACCGCTTCCTGCACGAGCTCCAGGAGAAGGAGCGCGAGCTCGAGGGGCGCGCCGCGGCGCCGCCGCAGGCGGAGAGCCCGCGTGCGGCCTCGCCGTCGCCCGCGCCGGCGCGAGCCGCCAGCCCGGCTCGACCCGCGCCGGTGTCGGCGAAGCCCGCTGCGGCCCCGCAGCCCACGCCTGCGCCACCGCCGAAGCCGGAGCCGCCGAAGCTCCGCTTCCGCGTGCGCGTGTGCCAGACGCAGGGCGCGCGCTCGCGCGTGGTCGACGTCGCGGCCGCGAGCGCCGAGGCCGCGGCGCGACAGGTGCTCGGGGAGCTCGGCGACGAGTGGAAGCTGCTGAAAGTCGACCCCATCTGATTGACCTCCGCTCGCCTTCGGCGGGCTGCGCGCGGCCTTCGGGCGCTTGCGGCGCGCTCCGCGCGCCATATTCCCAAAGCTTCGTGGGCGGGTGTCAGCGTCGTGCAGCGTGGAGACCCCGTGAGAGCTCACTGAGCCAGATGCGCGAATCGACGGGCGGCCGCCCCCCGAAGCGCTCCGCCAGATAGGACTCGGTCAGCGCGTCGAAGGCCCGGGCGGCGGGCGCCGGGACCTCAGCGCGCACGCGCCGGGCGAAGTCGCGAGCCGGCGTCGCCCCCCCGCGCTTCAGACCGTGGCGCGCGAGCAGGCGCAGCGCGCGCCGGTAGTCGGCGGGCGGGCCGTCGTGTGCGGCGCGCCGGCGCAGCAAGAGTGTGCGCCCGAGTGCGCCGATCGCGAGCCCGCACGCGCCAAGCATCGCGCCTTCGCGCCACGGGAAGGCCGCATCGAGGCTCGGCAGCCCCGAGGCGCCGTGCGTCTGGCGCGGCTCGTCGGCGCTGCGCCATGCGAGCCATGCGCTCTTCAGCGCGCCGATCTGGTCCGACCGGTCGAAGCCGACGACGCGCTGGAACCACCACAGCTCGAGCGCGCTGCCGAGCTCGGCGAGTCGTCCCGCGAGCGAGAGCGGCGCCTCGCCGCGAAGTCTCAGATCGGGCGGGGTGGGATCGAACGACACCCAGCCCGCGCGCTCGAAGTGGACCTCGACCCAGGCATGCGCGTCGCTCTGCGAGAGCTCGACGAATCCGCCGATCGCGTTGGTGCGTCCGCCCGCGAAGCCGTTCACGAGTCGCGCGGGGATCCCGTGGATGCGCGCCACCAGCACCATCGCCGACGCGAAGTACTCGCAGTGGCCCGCGAGGTCGCCGAGCAGGAAGGCCTCGACCGGGGAGAGCGGCGAGCCGGGAATCGGATCGGGCGGCGTGTCGGTGTAGCGACCCTGCGTCCGGAGCGCGTGCTCGATCGCGCGCACGCGGGCGATGTCGGCCTTGCCGTCGGCCTCGGCGCCGAGCGCGCGCGCCGCGGCGACGAACGCGGGCGAGAGCTCCGGCAGCGAGAGGCTGCGGCCGTCGTCACGCGGCGGTGGCGTGACGTGGTCGCGCCGCAGCAGGCGGTCGGAGACGCGCTCGGCGCGCGTCCGCACGACGTAGCGCAGCCGCTCGTCGTCCTGACCCGCCGCGAAGAGGCTCCCGTGCCGGTCGCGTTCGAGTCGCCGAACCGTGCCGTGCAGCTCGCGCACCTCGCCCGCCGCGAAGAGCACGCTCGAGGCGACGGGCTCGCGCACGATCCGCTGGACGAGCTCCGGTCCGGCCTCGTCGTCCGGGCCGAGGCGCACGCCACCCTCGGCGCTGCCGGCGACGGCGTGGCGGTCCGGGTGCGTGACGGACCATGAGGTGCCGTCGAAGCGATCGAAGGCAAGTCCCCGCCAATATGCCTCTTCCGCGCTCGGCGCCACGCCCGCGAGCGTCTCGACCCGCAGCACCACGCGCGGGTCCTGGCGGATCCGGCCGAGGGCGCCGAAAGCCACCGTGTCCGAGAAGCCCGCGCTGGCGAAGGGCGTGCCGAGGCCGGGGCCGATCATCACGCTGCCGCGCAGCCGCGGGAGCGCGACGAAGAGGAGCGCGGCGACCACGAGCGAGAGCGCGCAGCCGACCAGCGTGGTCTGGAGCAGACCCGAGGTGAAGGCGCGCGGAAGCTCGTGCAGCCGTGAGGCCTCGAGCGCCTCGCTGCGGAGCGTGTGCACCACCAAGGTCCAGGCGGTCGCGAAGAGGAACGCGCACACGAGCGGCGGGAAGAGCACGCTGTCGGTGAGATTTGCCGCGAGCACGACCTGGAAGAGCGCGAGCGCGACGAGCAGGAACTCGGTGCGCCGCGGGCGCGCGTCGACGAGCTGGAGGCACTGCGTCAGCGCGGCGAAGTGGGCGAGCGCGATCGTCGACGGCTCGCCTCGCAGCGCGACCCAGATGGTGAGCGCGACGATCGCGAGCATGCCGAGGTTCAGCGCGACCCCACTCTGCTGCCAGCGATGCGGTCGCGTGCGCGTCGCGAGGGTCAGTACGAGGCAGGCGGCCTGACCCGCCACGAGCCACGCCGGCAGCTGATTGGTGATCCAGAGCGTCGCGCTCGCGACGGCGACCATCGCCCAGGCGGACGCCGGACGCGGCGCCGCGACGTCGCTGCGGAAGCTCCGGCGTGTCATGCCGCGGCCTCCGCGCCCGCCGGCTCGACGCGCGCGAGGAACGCGAGCAGCGCCGCGCGCTGGCGCGGTCCGGACCCGGCCTCGAACTCCGTACGGCCCGCGCGCAGCGCGACGCGCCGGCCGGCCTCGAGCCCTGCCAGCGCCTCGGAGGCGGCGCGCGAGACGCTGCGCTCGAAGCCCTCGCCGCCGGGCGCCCCGAGCTCTAGCTGCACGAGGATCTCGCTCTGCTCGTCGCCCGCGCGGCGTCGCACCAGCAGGCGTCGCGCGCGCGCCGACGCGCGCCAGTGGATGCGGCGCGCGGGATCGCCGACCTCGCGATCACGCAGGCCGTCGGCCACGTCGCCGGCGCCGTCGCGCGGTAGCGGTCGATCGCCTCCCACGGAGCTCGCGGCGTCCTCGCGCGGCGGTGCGAGGCGCGCGACGGCCGGGTAGACCAGCGCCTCCTCGGGCGCCTCCAGCACGCGCGACTTCGAGAAGAGTCCGAAGGGAAAGCGCGTGCTGACGACGAAACCCTCGAAGCGGAACGCGCCGCGCCGCTCCGGCGTGAAGGCGTAGCTCCGCACCTCGGACGCGCCGGGCGCGATGCGGAGCGCGACACAGCGCCCGGTCGCGCGGTCGCCGACGTCCGCGTCGGCGGCGCGGTCCTCGACCACGACGGCGAAGGCGGCGGCGCGCCGCTGCGCGTTGTGGATCTCGAGCGCGATGCGCGCCGGGCTGCCGGCGAAGAGCTCCGCCGGCAGGCGACGCCGCACCTCGATGCCGCGCAGCGCCGACTCGGAGAGCACGCCCGAGAGCACCAGGAAGGCCAGCATCAACGCAAGCACGAGGTAGAGGAGGTTGTTGCCGGTGTTGAGCGCAGCGAAGCCCACGCCGAAGGTGAAGGCGAAGAAGCTCCAGCCCGCGCCGGTCGGGCGCAGCCGGCGCGGCGGACGCAGCCAGCGGCGCAGCCGCGTGAAGACGGCCGGCTGGCGGCTCCGGCGCCCGCGAGCGGGTCCGTCCTTTTTTGAGCTTCGCTCGGCTTCGCCCCGCTGCGCGCGCGGCTTCGCCGCGCTTGCTAGAGCGGGACGTCGGTCTGATCGAGGATCTCGCGCAGGATCCATGCGGACTCCCCGTCGCCGCGGCTGCCGGGTCCGCGCGCGGCGAGCATCACGCGGTGCGCCAGCACGTCGACGGCCAGGTCGCGCACGTCCTCCGGAATGCAGAAGTCGCGGCCGTCGAGCAGCGCGCGCGCCTGCGCGGCGCGGCGCAGCGCGATGCCCCCGCGCGGAGACACGCCGACCTCGAGCGCCTCGTGCTCGCGCGTCCGCTGCACGATCGCGAGGAGATACGAGACCAGCTTGTCGTCGAACTTGGTGCGCGCGGCGAGCGCCTGCATCGCGAGCACCTCGACCGGCGTCAGCACCGGCTCGAGCGTTGGCAGTGCGCTCTGCGCCGGGTCCTCGCGCAGCACGGCCGCCTCGTCGGCGGCGTCCGGGTAGCCGATCGAGCGGCGCACCAGGAAGCGGTCGAGCTGCGACTCGGGCAGCGGGTGCGTGCCGTGGTGCTCGAGCGGGTTCTGCGTCGCGACCACCAGGAAGGGCTGCGGCAGCGGATGCGTGACACCGTCGACGGTCACCGCGCGCTCGGCCATCGCCTCGAGCAGCGCGGACTGGAGCTTCGGGCTCGCGCGGTTGATCTCGTCGGCGAGCACGACGTTCGCGAAGAGGGGCCCCGGCTGGAACACGAAGCGGCCGGTAGCCTGACCGCCGCGCAGCTCCGGGACGGCCGCGCCCGTCAGGTCGCCGGGCAGGAGGTCGCTCGTGAACTGCACGCGCCGGAACTCGCCTGCGATCGAGCGCGCGAGGGCGTGCGCCAGGGTGGTCTTGCCGACGCCCGGCACGTCCTCGAGCAGCAGATGGCCCCCGGCGACGAGCGTCTCGGTGGTGCGCCGCACCACCTCGGACTTGCCGCGCAGCGCCTTCTCGAGGTTCTCGCGCAGCTTCTCGCCGCGCGCGACGGCCTGGTCGAGGGAAAGCGGCGCGCCGGCTGAGAGGGAGGTCTGCGCTGCGTCGCCCGGCGCCACTTGGCACGCTTCGGCCATCGGCACCGGCGGTTTGAGCCAATCGTCGCGGACCGCGGAGGGCCTCGGCCACTCCGATCGGCAAGTCGCTGGCAACGGCGCACGGCATCCGTGCAGCGCGGCTGCAACTCCGGAGCGCGCCGGCCTGCCTATACTGCGCCGCCCCGAGGTGTCCCATGGATGATCCGGTCCGACTCCCGCTCGCGGTGCGCGCCTTCAACGCGGGCACTGCACCGTTCGCGCGCTGGCTCTTCCCGCTCGATCCCGAGCGCCTGATCGCCGAGGCGCGGCGGAAGGGGGGCGGGACGGACTTCGGCGACGACGGCTTCCGCCAGGGGCTCGGGCACCTGTGCGCTTCGCTCGAAGAGGAGGCGGGTCTCACGCCGCTCGGCCGCACGATCGCGCGCCGCGACATCCTGCGCTGTCTCGTGAACCGGACCCTGATGCAGTCGTGGCGGCAGCGCCATCCGGAGATCGCGAAGCAGGCCATCGAGCGGCCGCTCTTCGTGGTCGGCATGGGCCGCACGGGAACGACCATTCTGCACGATCTGCTCGCGCAGGACCCCGCGAACCGCGTGCCGTACTCGTGGGAGGTCGCGGTGCCATGCCCGCCGCCCGAGCGCGCGCATGCGCACGACGATCCGCGCATCGCTGCGCTCGATGCGGAGCTCGCCGGCGTGGATCGCCTGATGCCCGAGTTCAAGAAGATGCATCCGATGGGAGCCAGGCTGCCCCAGGAATGTGTCGGGATCACCGCGCACGAATTCGCCAGCATGATCTACCAGATCTCGTACGACCTGCCGTCCTACTCTGCGTGGCTGCAGTGCGAGGCGGATCTGAGGCCCGTCTATGCGGCGCACCGGCGCTTCCTCCAGCTCCTGCAGTGGCGTTGGCCCGCCGAGCGCTGGGTGCTGAAGTCGCCCGGGCATCTGTGGGCGCTCGAGCGGGTCCTCGCGGAGTACCCCGATGCGCGGCTCGTCCAGACGCACCGCGATCCGCTACGCGTGATCGCGTCGCTCGCGAGCCTGACCGAGACGCTGCGCGGCCTGACCGCGTGGCGCGTCGATCGCCGCGCGATCGCGCGCGAGTGGCTCGAGGAGATCGCGACCGCGCTCGACCGCTCGGTGGATGCGCGCCAGCGAGGCGTCGTGCCGCCCGGGCGCATCGTCGACTTCCACTTCCGCGAGCTGCTGCAGGATCCCTTCGCCGGCATCCGGCGCATCTACGAGCACTTCGAGATCGAGTTCACGCCGGAGGCCGAGGAGGGTATGCGCCGGCACCTCGTCGAGAATCCGAGCGACAAGCACGGCGCGCACCGCTACCGATTCGCCGACACCGGCATCGACATCGGCGAAGCGCGCGAGCGCTTCCGCCGCTACGTCGAGTACTTCGACGTGCCGGCCGAGTCGCTCGAGCAGTAGGCCGATTCAGATCGAGCCGGCCGGGCAGCCCGCGGCACCGAAGAGGGCCTGCCGCGGGTCGTCCGTCTCGCTGACCGCGACGAGCTGCGCGACGAGCGCGGCGAGGTCGCGCTGCAGGGCATCGAGGCGCGCGTCGAGACAGGGCGTCAGTCCGGCGTAGGTGGCAGCGAGCGCGAGGCAGGCGTCGTTGGTGCGGACGCGCGCGCTCCACGCTGCGCCTTCGCCGGGCGGCGCCGCCGCAGCGACCGCCTCGCGCGCGCGGCGGTCGAGCTCCGCGCGCGCGGCGTCGCGGTCCGGGCCGGGCGCGGACCCGGCGTAGAGCCGCTCCACCTCGCCGCGCGTCTCGATCAGCGCCTCGCGCAGGCGCCGGCGCGCGCTCACGCGCTCGCGCTCGCGCGCGGCGGCCTCGTCCCCGCGCGTCGCGGCGTAGAAGCGCACGCGCGCCTCCTCGCCGACGAAGCTCGCCGTGCCCTCGCTCCAGTCGGAGTCTCCGCGCAGGTAGACGGTCGCATGCAGCAGCTCGTGGAAGAGCGTCTCGACCAGCTCGCCCTCCGGCTCGCGTAGCATCGGCTCCGTCACGGGGTCGTCGAACCAGCCGAGCGTCGAGTAGGCCGCGACCGGCGACTCGCAGACGTCGAGCCCGCTGGCGCGGAGCGCCGCGGCCTCCACGTCCGCGCGCGCCGGATCGAAGTACCCCTTGTAGGGCACGCGGCCTACGATCGGGAACCAGAAGCCCGCCGGCTCGACCTCTCCGGCGCGCGTCGCCACCACGGTGGTGACGATGCGATCGCCGGGCCACGGCGCGTACTGGGTGTAGCGCGTGCCGACCCGCAGCCCGAGCCCCGCCGCGAAGTCGCGGACCTGCGAGACCAGCACCAGGCGGTCGCGCAGCGCCGGCGGGGTCGACGCGTCGCCGAGCAGTGTCGCGATCGGCTCGCGCGCGAGCAGCAGCCGTGTCTGCCCGCTCGCGACGTGCCCGAGGTAGCAGCCCGGGAGCGCCATGCCGAGGCAGAGCGAGGCCAGCGACGCGACCCGGGAGATCGAGGTGCGCGCGCGCGACCGCGACGCCGCCGAGCGAGCCGTTGCGGAGGCGTATGCGGCCGGTGCGCAGGGGTGCGAGGAGCGGGAGGAGGGCGGCGTCGTCACGTTCCTGCTCTATGCGCCGGCGAGCGCGGCGAAGGCGGTGTGGCGCGCGGCTGCCACGGCGGCCGGGGCCGACGCGGAGGTCTCGACCCCCCGCGCGCTGCCGCCCGTCGACTGGTCCGAGGCCTGGAAGCAGGAGCTCGCGCCCATCGTCGTCTCTTCTCGGCTGGCCGTGCGGCCTTCCTTCGCGGCCTTCGACGCCGCCGCCGGGCAATCCGTGCTGGTCGTGGATCCCGGCCAGGCCTTCGGCACGGGCGCGCACGAGTCGACGCGGCTGGCGCTGGAGCTCGTCGCGCTGCGCGCCCCCCAGCTTCCGCGCGGCGCGCGCATCCTCGACGTCGGGACGGGCAGCGGCGTGCTGGCGCTGGCCGCGCTCGCGCTCGCCCCCGACGGCGCGCGCGCCTTCGGCTTCGACCTCGATCCGCTGGCGGCGCCCGAGGCGCGCGACAACGCGGCGCGAAACGGGCTCGGCGCGAGGCTCCGCGTGTGGACGGGTGGCATCGCAAGTCTCGCGCGCGAGGCCCGCTTCGACTGGATCAGCGCGAATCTGCTGCGCCGCGAGCTCGAGCCGGTGCTGCCGGCCCTGGCTGCGCACCTCGCCGAGGGTGGCGAGCTCGCCCTCTCGGGGCTGCTGGCGGAAGAAGTCGCTGCGATCGAGACGCAGGCGCGCGGCCTCGGGCTCGAGCCCGCGCAGATGCTCGCGCGCGACGACGCGAGCGGCGCGCGCTGGATCGCGCCGCTCATGCGGCGGCCACGCGCGCGCGTCATGCGGCGGCCACGCGCGCGCACCAGTCGTCGAGCAGCCGGCGCAAGGTGAGCTCGAAGGGCACGCGCGGCGCCCAGCCCGTGGCGGCGCGCAGCTTCGCGGCGTCGCCGACCGAGGCGTCGGCCGGCCGCACCCGCGCGGGATCGACCCGCACGCGTGCCTCGATGCCGGCCTCCGCGCGCAGCGCGTCGAGCAGTGCGCCGATCCGCCGCCCGACCCCGCTGGCGACGTTGTAGGCGCCCGCCGGCACGCGCGGGTCGAGCAGACGCAGGTATGCGTCGACCACGTCGTCCACGTCGAGGAAGTCGCGTACCGAGTCGAGGTTGCCGACCGCGATCTCGGGCTCGCGGCGCCCAGCCGCGATCAGGGCGGCCTGCCGCGCGAAGCTCGCGAGCACGAAGACGTCGCTCTGGCCGGGGCCCGTGTGGTTGAACGCGCGCACGCGCACGACGTCGGAGCCGCGAGCGGCGTAGCCGGCGCCGAGCAGGTCGGCGCAGGCCTTGCTGCGGGCGTAGGGGCTTCGCGGCCGCAGCGGCGCGGCTTCGTTCCACGGCGCGCCGCCCGGCTCGGCGGGACCGTACTGCTCGCCCGAGCCGACGAGCAGCACGCGCGCACGCGGCGCGTGCCGCGACACCGCCTCGAGCAGATTGCAGGCGCCGAGGTAGTTGATGCGCGCGCTCGCCTCGGGCGCGTCGCTCGACTGCGCCACCGAGCTCTGTGCGGCGAGATGCACGATGGCGCGCGGCGCGAGCTCGGCCACGCAGCCGGCCACCGCATCGGCGTCGCGCACGTCGAGCTCGCGGTCGACGGCGCGCACCTGCCAGCCTTCGCGTTGCATGCGCGGCACCAGGTGGCGGCCGACGAATCCGGCCGCGCCGGTCACGAGTGCTTGCACGCGCGCAGGCTATCGCAAGCCGCTCGAAGCGCGGCGCGCAGCGAGCCGTAGATGAGCGAAGCATCACGGGAAGGACCCGGTTCGCGAGGTCTCGTGGATTGCTGGCGCGTGATCAGAGCGGGGTTAGCTTGCCCGCGTGCGGCCGCTCCCCCGCCTCGACGAGCTCGACGCGATCTTCTTCGACGCGGGCGGAACCTTGATCGAGCTCGACTACGCGTGGATCGCGGCGCGTGCGGCGGCGCACGGCCACGAGGCGGAGCCGCAGGTGCTGCGCCACGCCGAGGGCGCCGCACGGCGCGCGATCGACCGGCATGCGCTCGCGGCCGCCGGCGCGGTCGCGAGCGACGGCGCGCGGCGACCGAGCTACTTCGGCACCTTGCTCGACGCCGCGGGGCTCGCGGCGCACGTGCGCGACGCGGTGGTGGCCGACCTCGAGCGCGAGCACGCGCGCGAGAACCTGTGGCGGAGCTCCGCCCCGGGCGCCGAGGCGGCGCTGGCGGCGCTGCGCGACCACGGGCTACGGCTCGCTGTGATCTCCAACGCGGACGGGCGCGTCGAGGCGATCCTCCGCGAGCGAGGCCTCACGCGACACCTCGAGCTCGTCGTCGACTCCCACTACGAGGGGGTGGAGAAGCCCGATCCCACCATCTTCCGTCGCGCCGCGGAGCGGCTCGGCGTGCGCGTCGAGCGCGCCTGCTACGTCGGCGACATCTACGCGATCGACGTGGTCGGCGCGCGCGGAGCGGGACTCGTGCCGGTGTTGATCGACTCGGTCGGCGCCTACGAAGCGCTCGATTGCCCCGTCGTCGCGCACCTCGAGGAGCTGGTGGCCGCGCTCGCGCCCGCACCTGTCGCGGGACGCCGCTGATACACTGCGCGAATCCGAGGGGGTGAATGCGACTCACACGTCTCGAGCGCTCGATCGCCGGCCGCGTCGCGCTCGTCACCGGCGCCGCGAGCGGCATGGGCCGTGCGACCGCGCATCTCTTCGCGGACGAGGGCGCGCGCGTCGGCGTGCTCGACATCGAGCCGGGCGGCGTCGAGAAGGTGGTCGCGGAGATCGAGTCCGCGGGCGGCGTCGCCTGCGGCTTCGCGCTCGACGTGGCCAACGCGGCGAGCGTGCGCGGCCTGCCGGAGGAGCTCGAGTCGCGGCTCGGGCCGCTCGACATCCTCGTGAACAACGCCGGCGTGGTGCGCGGCGGCCCCATCGATTCGGACGAGTACGAGGGCATCTGGGACTTCACGTTGGGCGTGAACCTCCAGGCGCAAGTGCGCCTGATCCGGGCCTTCCTGCCGCAGCTGCTGCGCGAGCGCGCGGGCCGGATCATCAACATCGCCTCGACCGAGGGACTCGGCGCGACCGCCGGCGCGAGCCCCTACACCGTCAGCAAGCACGGCGTGGTGGGCCTCACGCGCTCGCTCGCGGTCGAGCTCGGCTCGCGCGGCGTGACCGTCAACTGCATCTGCCCGGGCCCGATCCACACCGGCATGACGCAGGGGATCCCCGACGAGATGAAGTCGAAGTTCGCGCGGCGTCGCGTGCCGCTGCGCCGCTACGGCGATCCCGAGGAGGTCGCGCACATGACGCTCTCTCTCGCGCTGCCGGCGGCCTCCTACGTGAACGGCGCGGTCATCCCGGTGGACGGCGGTCTGCTGGTGCAGAACACCTGAGGGGCACGTGCCCGATCTGATCTACGAGAAGCGGGCGGACGGCGTCGCCGTCCTCACCTTCAACCGGCCCGAGCGCCACAACGCGATCAGCCCGCAGATGATGGTGCGGCTCGGCGAGGCCTGGCTCGACTTCCGCGACGACCCGGCGATGCGCGTCGCGATCCTGACGGGCGCGGGCCGCGACGCCTTCTGCGTCGGCGGCGACCTCGGCCTGCTGATGCCACTCTTCACGGGCGCGCGCAAGCCCGAGGACGAGTGGGACCATCGCCTGCTCGCGAACCTCGACAAGGTGCCGGTCGCGCTGCTCAAGCCCTTCGCGCTCTACAAGCCGATCGTCGCGGCGGTGAACGGCATGGCGCTCGCCGGCGGCTGCGAGCTTCTCCAGGCGACCGACATCCGTGTCGCGTCGCGCACGGCCCGTTTCGGCCTCTCGGAGGCGAAGCGAGGCCTCGTGCCGGGCGGCGGCTCGATGGTGCGGCTCGCGCGCCAGATCCCGCACTGCAAGGCGATGGAGATCCTGCTGACGGGCGATGCGATGCCGGCCGAGGAGGCCTGGCGCATCGGGCTCGTCAACGAGCTCGTCGAGCCCGACCGCGTGCTGGCGCGCGCGGAGGAGATCGCGGCGCGCCTCGCGAAGAACGGCCCGCTGGCGCTCCGCAAGATCAAGGAGGCGGTGCTGCGGAGCAGCGGCCTGCCGCTCGAGCAGGCCTACGAGATCGAGAACGAGTGCTCTGCGGTGGTGATGCGGTCGCAGGACGCGCGCGAGGGCCCGCGCGCGTTCATGGAGAAGCGCGAGCCGGTGTTCCGTGGGGAGTGAGGCCCATCCTTGCCGGGCCTTCGCGCTCGCTATTCGCTCGCGCTCGGGCTACCGGCCTCCGTTCGGCTGCGCCTCACTGCGCGTCGGCCGACTGTCGGCCTCCTTGCGCTAGCGGTTCACCGCGCGCGGGTCGCCGTCGAGGTAGAACTGCGCCGCCCAGCGCCGGAAGCGCGCGATCGGGCCGTCGGCGCGCGAGAGCCGCGGGGACGCCTGATAGATCTTGTGGTCGAAGATCAGGATGTCCTCGTCTTCCTGGCGCTTCAGATCGGCGACGAGGGCCGCGCCGAGGCGCGCGCGGCGCGCGGCATCGGGGCCGTCGCCGACGTGGACCGTGTAGTTGAAGGAGACCTCGGTCCACTCGAAGTCGATCGGCGTCTGCGCCGACACGAAGCAGGCGTCGAGGATCCCCGAGAAGCGCGCGAGCGAGAAGCCGGGGCCCCAGGAGTCGGTGTCGATGCGGCCTTCCTGCGGGCCGCGCGGGGTGGCGAAGCGGACGCGGGAGCGAAGCTTCGTGGTGTAGCCCTCTAGCTCGTACGACTCGAGCTCCGGCACGTCGGCCGCGCCGTGCACCGTGCGGAGATGGATGAAGTCCGGCCCGTTCTCCGCCATCTCCTGCCACGGACAGCGCACCTTCCAGAGCGCGCGGTCGTACGGCGTCCAGCCCGTCGGCCCGTGGACCGGGGGCTCGGGCAGCTCCCAGAGCGGCGGCTCGCCGCGCGGGTGGTACCAGAAGAGCACGAGGCCCGCGCGCTCGACGGTGGAATACGCGTGGAGCGCCGCATTCGGGTGTCGGGTGCCGTCGTAGGGGACGCCCGTGTTGGCGCCGTCGGCGCCGAAGCGCCACCAGTGGAAGGGACAGACGAGCTCGCAGCCCTCGACGCGGCCGCCGTAGCCGAGGTGCGCGCCGAGGTGCGGGCAGTAGGCGTCCATCACGTGCGGGGCGCCGTCCTCGCCGCGCCAGGCCACGAGGTCGCGGCCGAGGTAGCGGAGTGCGCGCACGGAGCCGGGCGGCAGGTCCTCGCTGTGGCACGCGCGATACCAGGCGAAGGGGAAGGCCGTGTAGTAGGGGAAGCGCTCGATCGAACGGAGCCCCGTCGCGGGCGCGCTCCGGGGCTGGCGGGCGAAGGCCTGGAGCGGCGTCTCGCCGTGCATCACGCGGTCGGTGACGCGGTCGGGGGCACGCGGACCGGCGGATTCGGCCATGGCACCTCGCTGGTCCAAAACGATAATGCATTCTATTATTGGTTTCTACGATGGCCTGGGAGCCGAGCGCAGAGCAGCGCGACTTCCGCGACGGGCTCCGCCGCTTCCTCGCGGAGCATGCCCCGCCGACCGCGCTGCGGAAGGCGATCGGCTCCGGGCCGGGCTACGACACGTCGCTGTGGCAACGCCTGACCGGAGAGCTCGGGCTGCCGGGGCTCACGGTCGGCGAGGCGTGCGGCGGGCAGGGCTTCGGACCCGAGGAGCAGGCCTGCGTGCAGCGCGAGCTCGGCTTCGCGCTCGCCGCCTCGCCGTACTTCGCGACCGCGGTGCTGGCGGGTGGCGCGCTGATGGCGCTCCCGGCTTCGCCCGCGCGCGACGCGCTCCTCTCCGCGATCGCCGGCGGCGAGACCGCCGCGCTCGCCTGGGTCGAGCCCGGAGCGGGATTCGGCCTCGACGAGGTCGCGCTCCTCGCCGAGCCGTCGGGCGGCGGGCTCCGGCTTCGCGGCGCCAAGACGTGCGTGGTCGACGGCCACAGCGCCGCGCACGTGCTGGTGATCGCGCGGCTCCGCGGCACGCGCGGCCAGGAAGGTCTCGCGCTGCTGGGGCTGCCGGGCGACGCAGAGGGCCTCTCGCGCCGGCGCCTCGAGAGCTTCGACCCGACGCGCGCGCTCGCGCGCCTCGACTTCGACGGTGCGCTCGCGACGCCGGTCGGCGTCGCGGGCGAGGACGGGCCCGCGCTCGAGCGGGCGCTCGAACTCGCGATCGTCGCGCTGGTGCAGGAGCAGGTCGGCGCGATGGAGCGCGTGGTCGCGATGGCGGTCGAGTACGCGAAGCAGCGCACGCAGTTCGGCCGCGCGATCGGCTCGTTCCAGGCGGTGAAGCACAAGTGCGCGGACCTGTGGATCGCGCTCGAGACGGCGCGCGTCGCGGCCGACACGGCCACCGAGATCGCCGCCAGGGGCGAGCCTGGTCTCGCCGAGGCCGCGAGCCTCGCGAAGTGCTGGTGCTCGGAGGCGGCCTTCCAGGCGGCCGCCGAGAACATCCAGATCCACGGCGGCATCGGATTCACCTACGAGCACGACGCCCATCTCTTCTTCCGGCGCGCGAAGTCGTCCGAGATCTTCCTCGGCGATCCCGCCTGGCACCGCGAACGACTCGCTCGCCACATCGGCCTTCGCGGTATCGAGGCGACGGCGTGAGCGCAGCGCGCGCGACGGCGACCCACACCGTGCGGCGACGCCTCACGGAGCGACAGCAGGCGCGCCGCGAGCGCATCCTTGCCGCGGCGTCGGCGCTAGCGACCTCGGGGGGCTACGAGGCCGTGGTGATGAAGGACGTGGCGGCGCGCGCGCGTGTCTCGCTCGGCACGCTCTACCGCTACTTCGCGTCGAAGGACCACCTGCTGGCCGAGACGCTCCTCGCGTGGGGAAACGAGCTCGGCCGGCGGCTGCGAGAGTCGCCGCCGCGCGCGGCCGAGGCGAGCGAGCGCGTGGCGAGCGTCTTCCGGCGCATGGCCCGCGGCGTCGAGCGGGAGCCGCGGCTCGGCGTCGCGCTGACGCGCGCGCTGCTCTCGAGCGATCCCTCCGCCTATGCGAACCGCGAGGGGCTCGAGGCCATGATGCGCGACTGGATCGTGCAGGCGCTCGGCGACGCGGACATCGGCGACCGCGAAGGCGTCGTCGCCGTGCTCCGCCACGTCTGCTTCTCGTGCATGATCATGCTGGTGAACGGACAGCGCTCGCCGCACGACGTCGGCGAGGAGCTGGCGCGCTGCACGCGCCTGCTGCTCGCGCGGGGGCGCGCGTGAGCGTGCCGCGCGAGAGCGAGGCCGACGCGCGTTTCCGCGCCGAGTGTCGCGCCTTCCTCGAGAAGCACGCGCGCCGGCGCGGCGGCGCGGACGAGTGGTCGCGTGGCCCGCGCGAGCACACGCCCGAGGCCGAGCGGGCGCACTTCGAGCGCTGCCGCGCCTGGCAGCGGATGCTCTACGACGGAGGCTTCGCGGGCATCGCGGTTCCGCGCGCGTTCGGCGGGCGCGGCGGCACCGCCGCGCAGGCGCTGATCTTCGCCGAGGAGCAGGAGGCCTTCGACGCGACCTCGGGCTTCCTCGCCGCGGCGATCGATCTGGTCGCGCCGGCGTTGCTGCGGCACGGGAGCGAGGCGCAGCGCGAGCGCTACCTGCGCCCGCTGTTGCGAGGTGACGAAGCCTGGTGTCAGCTCTTCAGCGAGCCCGAGGCGGGCTCCGATCTCGCGGCGCTGCGCACGCGCGCGATCCGCGACGGCGACGCCTTCATCGTCAGCGGTCAGAAGCTCTGGACCTCGTCGGCGCAGTTCTGCGACTTCGGCATCCTGCTCGCGCGCACCGATCCCGACGCGCCGAAGCACCGCGGCATCACCTTCTTCCTGCTCGACATGCGGAGCCGCGGTGTCACCGTACGGCCGCTGCCGACCTCGACCGGGAGCCGCCACTTCAACGAGGTCTTCCTCGACGCGGTGCGCGTGCCGGCCGACGCGGTGGTCGGGGGCGTCGACGGGGGCTGGCGCGTCGCGCGCGAGACGCTGGCGCACGAGTCGGTCTCGATCGGCTCGAGCGCGCACGGGACGGGCGACGCGCAGGCGCTCGTGCGCCTCGCGAACGACCGCGGGCTCGGCGGCGACGCGTCGGTGCGTCAGGCGGTCGCGGACGTCTTCGTGCGGGAGCGTCTGCTCGCGCTGCTGCGCGAGCGCCTCCAGCGCGCGATCCGCACCGGCCGGGCGCCGGACGTCGACGGCTCGGTGCTGAAGATCTTCTGGGCCGAGAGCCGCGTGCAGAAGGACGAGGTGGGCCTGCGGCTGCTCCGCGCGGACGGGCTGCTCGCGGGGGTCGAGGCGCCGGAAGGCGGTCGTTGGCCCGAGCAGGTGCTCGACCGCTACACCGGTACGATCGGCGGCGGCACGCTCGAGGTGCACCGCAACGGCATCGGCGAGCGCGTGCTGGGCTTGCCACGCGAGCCCCGCACCGAAAAGTGACGGAGGAAGGCATGCACGCGGAGCAGCACGCATCGGGCTCGTACAAGATCGCGGCTGATCGCGCGGCGGCCGAGCGCGAAAAACGACGGCTCGACGCGCTCGCGCGTCAGCTCGATCCCGGCACGCGGCGCATCCTTCGAAGCCGCGGCGTCGCGCCGGGCTGGCGCTGCCTCGAGGTCGGCGGCGGCAGCGGCTCGGTCGCGCGCTGGCTCGCGGAGCGCGTCGTGCCCGGCGGCTCGGTG
>Ga0335082_10000541_pt1 | contig 39159 bp, 38 predicted proteins | sample Lox_Sample_41_FD_206718 | JGI IMG/M metagenome (GOLD analysis project Ga0335082, IMG submission 206718) | Soil microbial communities from Loxahatchee National Wildlife Refuge, Florida, United States - Lox_Sample_4.1 | ecosystem: Environmental > Terrestrial > Soil > Wetlands | place: USA...
TCCCGCGCTCGCGCCGATCGCCCAGCTCCACGACGAGGGCAAGGTCACGGTCTTCCCGTCGATCGGCTACGACCATCCCGACCAGTCGCACTTCACCTCGCGCCACTACTGGGAGGTCGGCGCCACGGACGCCCACCTGCTCACCGGCTGGCTCGGCCGGTACCTCGACTCGATCGGCACGCCCGACAACCCGTTGCAGGGACTCTCGCTCGGCGGGTCGCTGCTGCCGAGCCTCGCGACCTCGCGTATGCCGGTGGCGACGATCGACGCGCCCGGGCAGTACGACTTCTGGACGCCGGGCGTGTGGGGCACGGTTCAGAGCCGCATGCTGGATGCGATCGGCCAGCTCGGATCGGTCCGCTCGCACGACGTCCAGTTCGCGACGGCTGCCAACGCAGCCCGGCAGTCGGACCGCCTGCGCCGGCAGCTGCTGCCGTTCGCGAACCAGAAGGTCGCTGCGCCAGTCACGTACCCGAAGTCGAGCGACTCCTTCCCGACCCAGCTCCAGGGCGTGGCGGCGATGATCGCAGCGGGCCTTCCGCTCCACTGCGTGGCGCTCGAGGCGACCGGCTCGTACGACACGCACGCCGACCAGACGTCCGAGCTCGTCCCCGCGCTCACGACGGCGGCCGCGTCGTTGTTCTCGTTCCAGCGCGATCTGGAGGCGCGCGGGATCGCCGATCGCGTGCTGACGCTGGTGTGGAGCGAGTTCGGGAGGCGTGCGCAGGAGAACGGATCGGGCGGCACGGACCACGGCGCCGCGGGCTGCGGGTTCCTGATCGGGACGCATGCCGCCGGCGAGCAGGTCGGCGAGTTCCCGGGTCTGAATGCGCTCGACGCGGACGGCAACCTCAAGCCGACGTCCGACTTCCGCGCCGTCTACTCGTCCCTGCTCGAGCAGTGGCTGCACACGGACGCGGAGCGCGTGATTCCCAACGCGAAGCGGTTCCCGCGCCCGACGCTCGTCAAGTGAGGCTCGCGGTGTCAGCGGCCGCGGCCCTCGCGACGGCGCTCTTCCTTGCAAGTAACAGTCTGTTGCAAGCAGCGTCGGGCCCGTCGCCGACGCGGATCCAGGTCGTCGCCCGCGAGTACTCGTTCGTGCTCTCGCGATTGCGCGTCAAGGCCGGTCCCGCGATCGTCGAGCTCGTCAACGACGGCCAGGACGCGCACGACCTGCGCCTCCAGCGCCAGGGCGCCCGGCACATCGCCGGCCTGGGCACGGTCCCGTCCGGGCGCTACCGCGACCTCTCGCTGAGGCTGCTCCCGGGGCGATACTCGCTCTGGTGCTCGCTCGCGAACCATCGCGCGCTCGGGATGACCGCGACGCTGATCGTCACTCCGCGCTGATCGTCGACGACGTGGGCGATCCGGCCGGCGTGCCGGTCGTGTACCTGCACGGCGGCGGCGACTCCCGCCTGTCTCGGCATCCCGACGACGGGATCGCCGCGGCGCTGGGCATCCGTCTCCTCGCCGTCGATCGGTCCGGGCCGGCGGTGCCGGGGCGCACGCTGCCCCGCTTCGCGGACGAGCTGCTCGCCGTCGTCGACGAGAGCGGGGTCGAGCGCTTCGCGGTCGTCGGGTGGTCGGCGGGCGGCCCGCACGCGCTCGCCGCGGCTGCTGCGGCGCCGCGCCGCGTGACGCGTGTCGTGCTGGTGGCGTCGATGCCGGTCCCCGACGGAGTCCGGCTGCTGCCCCCGCCGGTTCGCACCGCGATGCGGCTCTCGCGCATCTCGCCACGGCTCGCCGCGCCCGGCCTCGAGCGCTGGGGACGTTCGCGAACGCCGCCGACGGGCCGGCCGGAGACCGACGCCGCCTACGCGCGCGGACGCGCCGAGTCGTTCCGGAGCGGCGGCGAGTGGCTCGCGCGCGAGCTCGCGTATCTCGGGCGCCCTTGGGGATTCGGGCTCGCCGGCGTAGGCGCTCCCGTCTCCCTCTGGTGGGGCGACCGGGACACGGTGACGCCGCCTGCGATCGCGCACGACTACGAGTGGCGTCTACCCGGGTCCGAGCTGCGGCTGGTCGAAGCAACACACCAGATCCTGTTCCAGCGGTGGCGTGACATCCTGGCCGATGCGGCTCGACCGTAGAATCGACCGCATGAGGACGATCGCGCTCGTCGGCGTCGCACTGGCGCTGGCGCTGATCGCCGCCGGCTGCGGCTCGAAGAAGCAGGCATCGTCGACCACGACGACGACCGCGTCGAGCACTTTCAAGGTCGGGCTGTCGACCGACACCGGCGGCCTGAACGACCGGAGCTTCAACCACCTCGCGTATGTCGGGATGCTGCGCGCGGAGAAGAAGCTCGGCGTCAAGGGGCGTGTGATCCTCGCCAACTCGTCGGCCGACTACATCCCGAACCTCACCGCGCTCGCCCAGCAGGGCTACGACCTGATCATCGGGGTCGGCTTCACCGAGATCCAGGCGATGGCCGCGGTCGCGAAGCAGTTCCCGAAGAAGCACTTCGCCATCGTCGACGTCTCGAATGCGGACGAGAACCACCTGCCGAACGTCGAGGGTCTGCTGTTCAGGGAGCAGGAGGCCGGCTACCTCGCCGGCTATGCGGCCGGTCTGGCGGCGAAGGATCGCGCGGGCAAGGTGGTGTCGACCGTCGGCGGCCAGAAGCAGCCTCCGGTCGACCGTTACATCGCAGGCTTCCAGGCCGGCGCAAAAGCGGCGTTCCCGGGTGTGACGACGCTCAACGGCTACTCGCAGGACTTCTCGAACCAGGCGAAGTGCAAGGAGGTCGCGCTCAACCAGATCGCGGCCGGCTCGGTGGTCGTCTTCCAGGTCGCCGGCGGTTGCGGGCTCGGCGCGCTCGACGCGGCCCAGGAGCACAACGTGTGGGGGATCGGCGTCGACGCCGACCAGGGCTACATCGGGCCGTACGTCCTCACCTCGGCGCTGAAGCGCGTCGACACCGCGGTGTACGACGCCATCCAGAGCGCCCAGGCGGGGAAGTTCCAGGGCGGCCGCGATGCCGTGTACGGCATCGACGTCAACGGCGTGGGCATCGGCAAGTTCTCGCCCAAGGCGCCGGCAGGAATTGCCGCGTCGGTGCGCAAGGTCGAGGCGCAGATGAAGGCGGGCAAGATCACCGACATTCCGACGACGGTCAAGTAGCGTCCCGCGCATGGCCCAGTTGACCGAGGATCAGCTCGACCTCTTTCGCGCGAAGAATTGCGCGGTCGTGACGACGCTCGGTCCTGACGGGTCGCCGCAGGCGACGATCGTGTGGGTCGACGAGGAGGACGGGCACCCGGTCTTCAACACGACCAACTGGCGCGCGAAGGGGGGCAACCTCCGTCGCGACCCGCGCGTGAGCGTCCTCGTCTGGGAGGACGGCAATCCGTACCGTTACGTCGAGGTCGAAGGCGATGTCGAGCTCGAGGAGGACGTCGGCGGCGAGCACATGCATCGCATGTCGCGTAAGTACACGGGGAAGGACTTTCACACTCCCGTCGACCGGCTGATCGTGCGCGTCACGCCGCGACGGGTCTACGACTACGACGACGACTAGAGGTGAATTCGTGACCAAGGCGTATCCTCCATCGATGACGGGCATCGACCACGGCGCGGCCGCGCGCGACCACTTGTGGCTGCACTTCACGCGGATGCAGGACTACGAGGTGCCGGTCATCGTGCGCGGCGAGGGTTGCTACCTCTACGACGACCGTGGCAAGCGCTACCTCGACGCGCTGGCCGGGCTGTTCGCCGTCAACATCGGCTACTCGTACGGCGACGAGATCGGCCAGGTGGCGCACGAACAGATGCGCGAGCTGCCGTACTACACGAACTGGTCGTACGCGCACCCGCGGTCGATCGAGCTCGCCACGCGCCTCAACGAACTGAGCCCTGACACCGTCAACCGCGCGTTCTTCGTCTCGGGCGGCTCGGAAGCGGTCGAGTCGGCCTGGAAGATTGCGCGGCAGTACCACATGGCCCGCGGCGAACGCCGCTGGAAGGCGGTCGCCCGCCGGACCGCGTACCACGGCACGACGATGGGCGCTCTGTCGATCAACGGCGTGCCGGCCCTGCGGGCACCCTTCGAGCCGCTGGTGCCGGACGTGCTGCACGTGCGCAACACCAATCGCTACCACCGTCCGTTCGACGAGACCGAGGACGAGTTCACCGGGTTCCTGCTCGATGACCTCGAGAGTGCGATCGAGCAGGCTGGGCCGGAGACGGTGGCGATGGTGATCATGGAGCCGATCCAGAACGCGGGAGGTTCGTTCACGCCCCCTGTCGGCTACTTCCAGGGCGTGCGCGAGATCTGCGACCGCTACGGGATCCTCCTGTGCGCCGACGAAGTGATCACGGGCTTCGGCCGCGTCGGAGCGTGGTTCGCGAGCGAGAAGTACGACATCCAGCCCGACCTGATCACGTGTGCCAAGGGGCTGTCGTCTGCCTACGCGCCGATCGGCGCCGTTCTCGCGGGCGAGCGCGTGTTCGAGCCGTTCGCCCAGAAGACGGCGATGCTCTCGCACGGGATCACGTTCGGCGGCCATCCGGTCTCGTGCGCCGTTGCGCTGAAGAACCTCGAGATCATGGAGCGCGACGGGATCGTCACCGGCGTCGCCGCGTACGAGGACGTCTTCCGCGCGCAGCTTGCCACGCTGCTCGAGCTGGACATCGTCGGCGACCTGCGGGGCGCCGGCTACATGTGGGCGCTCGAACTGGTGAAGGACAAGGAGCGACGCACGACCCTGGCCGGCGTCGAGTCCGAGTACACACGCGCCCGGGCGGGCTTCAGCTCGGAGGAAGCGGAGACGCTGCTCCGCGGCTTCCTGTCGCCCGAGCTGTTCGAGCGCGGTCTCATCTGCCGCGCGGACGACCGCGGCGACCCGGTGATCCAGATCTCGCCGCCGCTCGTTGCGCGCGAGGAGGAGTTCTCGCAGATCGTCGGCATCCTCGGGGACGTGCTCACCGAGGCCTGGAAGCGCATCTCCTAGCGGCGGGTTCGCGTCGGCGTGGCCCCGTGCCGGTGACGATCTGCGACGTCGGGCCGCGCGACGGCCTTCAGAACGAGCCGGAGGTGCTGGCGCCGGCCGTCCGCGCGGAGCTCGTCTCGCGGCTCGTCGCCGCACGGCTCCCCCGCGTGGAGGCCGTCTCGTTCGTGCGCGGCGACCTCGTACCGCAGATGGACGGGGCGGAGGACGTCGTCGCAGGCGTCGAGCGGCGGGCCGGGACCCAGCTCTCCGGGCTCGTGCTCAACGAGCGCGGCTACGAGCGCTTGATGGCGGTCGGGCTCGATCGCGTCAACTGCGGCTTCGCTGCGACCGAGACGTTCAACCGCCGCAACGCGAACGCGTCGCTCGAGGAAGCGGTCGCGCGTGTCGCAAACGTCGTGGCGCGCGCATCCGTGCCGGTCACGGTGACGGTGTCGTGCGCGTGGGGGTGCCCGTTCGAGGGCGAGGTCGACCCGGCCGTGGTGGCCGAGCTGTGCGAGCGGGTCGGCGGCGCCGGCGAGCTCGTCCTCGCCGACACGATCGGCGTTGCGACGCCGCGCCATGTGCTTCGGCTCGTCGAGCGGGTCTCGATCCTCGGCCCGCCGGTCGGCGCCCACCTCCACAACACGCGCAACACGGGGTATGCGTGCGCGTGGGCGGCGCTCGAGGCGGGTGCCGCGATCCTCGACGCGTCCGTCGGCGGCCTCGGCGGCTGTCCGTTCTCGCCGCACGCGACCGGGAACATCGCGACGGAGGATCTCGTGTGGCAGCTCGAGCGCGACCGGGTCGCGACCGGCGTGGATCTCGACGCGCTCGTCGACGTGTCGCGCTGGCTGTCGGGCGTCCTCGGCCGGCAGCTCGACGGGCAGGTGTATCGCGCCGCCCCTTGGCCGGCGGGGTCTGACCCGGGTTACACCCGGGTCTGATCCCAGCCTCCGTTTTGCCACTTGCAACTCGGACGGCGGTGTGTGCTGCAAACCACCGCGCGGAGCGGGATCTGGACCCTCATGTGCACCTTCTTCGACGGTCTCGGTGCAGTTCTGTGTGTCAGACGAGCGTCTGACCACGGTCAGACCGCGTTTACGCTTGCGGGCCGCGTGTTCGACTCGCTGCTCAACCTGCTCTGGGACGCGCCGCAGGCCTACCTGATCGTGTTCGCCCTCGCGATCGGCGACGCGATCCTTCCCGTGCTGCCGAGCGAGACGGCCGTGATCCTCGCCGGCGTCCTCGCCACGACGGGGCCGAAGCTCACGCTCGGCTGGGTGATCGGTGCCGCCGCGGCCGGCGCCTGGATCGGCGACAACACGTCGTACGCGCTCGGCCGGTACGCCGGGGAGCCGGTGCGCCGCCGCTTCTTCGCCGGCGAGCGGAGCACGCGCACGCTCGCCTGGGCGCGAGCGCAGCTCGACCGGCGCGGCGGCGTGATCATCATCGTCTCGCGCTTCATCCCGGGCGGACGCACCGCCACCACGTTCACCTCCGGCCTGACGCACTACGAGTGGCACCGGTTCGCGGCCTTCTCCGCCGTCGCCGCGGTCTTCTGGGCCCTCTACGCGAGCCTGCTCGGCTACTTCGGCGGCAAGGCGTTCGAGGACCGGCCGGTGCTCGCGCTGCTCGTCGCGCTCGGCTTGGCGTTCGGGATCGGGGTTCTCGTCGAGGGCATCCGCAAGCTCAGAGAACGAGCCTGACGAGGACGACGACGAGCGCGGCGATCAGGACGAGACCGGGGAGCCCCAACGCGATGCCGAGTCCGCCGAACGCCATCTTCGTCAGGCCCTTCGCGTCGAGCGGCGCCGCCTCCCCGTCGTTCTGCTCGCCGAGGTCGTGCACCCGCGGCTCCCGCCGGCAACTGGTTACCGAGCAGCGCGCGGGTCGTCTCGGAGACGAGGATCTGCCCGCCGTTGCCTGCGGCCGCGATGCGCGCGTCCCGCACAACGTCGAGCCCTCGATGTCGCTGCAGGCGAAGGTGACCGTCCCGGCGGGAAGCTGTGCCATCGCCCTACGCTAGCGAGGTGAACCGCCTCGCACGGGAAACGTCGCCGTACCTCCTCCAGCATGCCGGCAATCCGGTCGACTGGTATCCGTGGGGCGCGGAGGCGCTCGATCGCGCGCGCGCGGAAGATCGCCCGATCCTGCTCTCGATCGGCTATTCGGCGTGCCACTGGTGCCACGTCATGGAGCGCGAGTCGTTCGAGGATCGCGCGACGGCCGTGCTGATGAACGAGCACTTCGTCTGCGTGAAGGTCGACCGCGAGGAGCGGCCCGACCTGGACGCCGTCTACATGGACGCCGTGGTCACCTTGACCGGCGGCGGCGGCTGGCCGATGACGGTGTTCCTGGCACCCGACGGCAGACCGTTCTTCGGCGGAACCTACTATCCACCGGAGCCGCGACACGGCCTGCCGTCGTTCCGCCAGGTGCTGCGCGCGGTCGTCGAGGCGTGGGAGAAGCGCCGCCCGGAGGTGGAGGTCGCGAGTAGCGAGCTCACCGACCACCTGCAGGCGGGCGCGCGGTTGCGCGCGTCTCACGAGCCCCTGGCGGAGTCCCTGCTCGCCGAAGCGCAGCGAGGGCTCCGGGGCGCGTTCGACGCACGCGACGGCGGGTTCGACCGCGCGCCGAAGTTCCCGCCGGCTCAGGTGCTCGAGTTCCTGCTCCGGCGCGGCGAGCAGGAGATGACGCGGACGACGCTCGACGCGATGGCGCGCGGCGGGATGTACGACCTCGTCGGCGGCGGCTTCCACCGGTACTCGGTCGACTCGCAGTGGCTCGTGCCGCACTTCGAGAAGATGCTGTACGACAATGCGCTGCTGGCGCCCGTCTACGTCCACGCCTGGCGACGGTTCGGCGACGACCGGTATCGCCGCGTCGCCGAGCAGACGATCGACTACGTGCTCCGTGAGCTGGCACTCGACGGCGGCGGCTTCGCATCGGCCCAGGATGCGGATACGGACGGCGTCGAGGGGCTGACGTTCACGTGGGCTCCAGGTGAAGGTGCGCCCGACGATCTGCTCCAGCCGTTCGAGCACGGGCGATTCGTGCTCCGCGGCGAGCTCGACGACGAGACGCGGGCCCGGCTCTTCGAGCTCCGTGAGCAGCGGCCGAAGCCGCAACGCGACGACAAGGCGATTGCGTCGTGGAACGGCCTCCAGCTCGCGGCGCTTGCCCTAGGTGCACGCTCGTTTCAGCGTGAAGACTGGCTGGCAGCGGCCGAGCGCCTCGGCGCGTTCCTGCTCGGCCCGCTTTCGACCGACGGCGGCAGGCTGCATCGCACGTGGCGCGACGGCGTCGCCAAGGGCACCGGGTATCTCTCCGACTACGCGGACGTGGCGTACGGGCTGCTCGAGCTCCACGTCGCGACCGGCGACCCGGCGTGGCTCCGGCAAGCGCACCGTCTCGCGACGACAGCGCTTCGGCTCTTCCCCGCAGCCGGCGCGGGCGGGTTCGTTCAGGTGCCGGCCGACGGCGAGCAGTTGATTGCGCCCAAGATCGAGCTCGACGACCATCCGACGCCGAGCGGCAACTCGATGCTCACATACGTCCTGCTGCGTCTCGCACGCATCTGGGGCGACGACGAGCTCGAGCGCTCTGGCGTCGAGGTGCTCCGGCTCGTCCGGGACGCGCTGACGCGCGTCCCGACCGCCTTCGGCTGGTCGCTCGTCGCCCTCGACCAGTACCTCGCGCCACATCGCGAGGTAGCGATCGCCGGCTCGCCGGATGCGCCGGTCGCCCGCGCCGCTGTCGAGCGAGCAGCGCCGACGGACGTGATCGCCTTCGGTCCCGCCGACGACGTGCCGCTGCTCGCCGACCGGGGGCCCGTCGACGGCCGGACGGCTGTGTACTTGTGCGAGCGCTTTTCCTGCAGGCTTCCGGTCACCGATCCGCGGGAGCTGACGTAAGCTGATCCGACGATGGCGCTGCTCGAGATTCGCAACGTCACGCGCCGCTTCGGGGGCATCGTCGCCATCGACGACGTCTCGCTCGACGTGGATGCGGGCCAGATCGTCGGGCTGATCGGCCCGAACGGCGCCGGCAAGACGACGCTGTTCAACGTCGTGACGCGCCTGTACAAGCCCGACGCCGGCGAGCTTCGGTTCGACGGCAAGAGCCTGCTGCGCACACCGGTCTACAAGGTCGCCCGGCGCGGGATCGCCCGCACCTTCCAGAACGTCGAGCTGTTCCAGACGATGACGGTGCTCGACAACGTCCTGGTCGGCGGGCATACGCGCAGCACGCCGTTCGGCGGTCGCGTGGCCAGGACGCGCGCGTTCGAGGTGCTGCGGTACGTCGGGCTCGACGAGCTGGCAGAGCGCCCCGTCTCGGGGCTCCCGTTCGGGACGCTCAAGCGCGTCGAGCTCGCGCGGGCGCTCGTCGCCGAGCCGCAGCTTCTGCTGCTCGACGAGCCGGCCGGCGGACTGAACCACGAGGAGGTCGGCGATCTCGGCGCGTTCGTCCGCAGGCTTCGCGACGACTTCGACCTGACCGTGCTCCTCGTCGAGCACCACATGGGCCTGGTCATGAACATCGCCGAGCGCATCCACGTGCTCGACTTCGGGCGAAAGATCGCCGAGGGGACGCCGCGGGAGATCCAGCGCGACCCGGCCGTGATCGAGGCGTACCTCGGCACCGACTCTTGACGGCGCTCGACTGGGAAGGCTGCCTGAACGTCCGCGACCTCGGCGGCCTGCCGACCGCGGACGGGAGGACGACCACGCACGGCGCGGTGATCCGATCCGACAACGTCGGCGATCTCACCGAGCAGGGTTGGCGATCGCTTGCCGAGCACGGCGTCGTTCGCATCGTCGATCTGCGCTGGGCCGTCGAGCGCGTCGGCGAGAGTCCTCCCCCGGTCGACGTCGAGGTCGTGCAGGTCCCGCTGCTCGGCGACTCGCTCGACGAGGGGTACCTGACGGAGCTCAACGCGAGCCTCGATGCGTCGGACGACGTCGCCGATCACTACGCGTGGTCGTACGTCGATTTTCTGGAGCGGTTCCGCGACCGGTTCGGCCTGGCGCTCGGCGCGATTGCCGAGGTCGATGGGACGGTGGTCGTCCATTGCGCAGGCGGCAAGGACCGCACCGGTCTGATCTCGGCGCTTCTGCTCCGTCTCGCAGGCGTCGATCGGATCGTGATCGCCGCCGACTACGCGCTGTCGGAGGACAACCTCGCACCCAACGGGCCCGCCTGGATCGACGACGTCGACGACGAGCTCGAGCGTGGGCGGCGCCGGAAGCTGATGCGGACGCCCGCCGAGGCGATGCTCCAGACACTCGACGAGCTCGAGCGACGCTACGGCGCCGTCGACGAGTACCTGCGCCGCGCGGGCCTCGACGACGGCCAGATCGACCAGTTGCGCGATCGGCTGGTCGCCCGTTCCTGAGCGGCTGTCGATCCCGGCTACCCTCGTCCGGGAATGGGGAGGGTCCTGTTGTTCGGCGCATTCGTCGCGCTATTGGCGCTGGTTCTCGCCGGCTCGGCCGCGCCGGCGCCGCCCGTCACGCCGGGCGTCACTGCGACCAGGATCCTGCTCGGCTCGAGCGGGCCGCTCAGCGGCCAAACGGCGTCCGCGGCCGGTTTCCTTCGCGGCGAAGGTGCTTACTTCCGGTACGTGAACGCGCACGGTGGGGTCTTCGGGCGTCAGATCCAGCTCGCCTATCTCGACGACGCCTCGAGCTCGGTGCGGGCCGCCGCGAACGCGCAGCACCTCATCGATCACGACGGCGTCTTCGCGCTCTTCTCGGTCGTCGGGACGAACAGCAACCTTGCCGTCCGGCCTGTCGCGAACCGGGCGCGTGTCCCCCAGGTGTTCTCGGCATCGGGCGCAACGACGCTCGGCAGCGACTACGCACGCTATCCGTGGACGATCGGCTACCTCCCGACGTACTCGGGCGAAGGCGGGGTGTATGCGAGCGACATCCTCGCGAGACGGACGGCGAAGACGAAGATCGGCGTCCTCTACCAGTCGGACCCGTACGGCTGGGATCTGCTCCGTGGCCTGCGCAAGGGCCTCGGTGCGCAGGCGGCGAAGCTGATCGTGCGCGCAGTGGGCTACGAACCGACCGCTCCGAGCGTGGAGTCCCAGATCGCACGGCTGAAGGCCAGCGGCGCGACCACGCTCTGCATCTTCGCGTACGGCAGGTTCGCCATCCAGGCGTTCGTCTATGCCGACAAGCTGAACTGGCATCCGAAGATCTACGTGAACGACGTCGCCGCGGCGTCGTCGACGATGCGCCTCAACCCGCAGGACACCGCCGAGGGGGCGGTCTCGATCCTCTGGGCCAAGGATCCGACGACCCCGCGATTCGCAAACGACGCCGGCGTCGCGTTCGCGCGGCGGATCGTGAAGGCGTTTCTGCCCGGTGGCAGCACCTCCGACAGTTTCGTCGTCGCAGGGATGGCCGAGGCGTACTCGCTGGTCGACGCGCTGCGCGCGGCAGGGAGGGTCCTGACCCGCGCGCGGCTGATGGCAGCCGTCACCAACATCGACGAGACGACGAACCCGTTCCTGGCGCCCGGGATCGCCGTTCGCACGACGCCGACGTCCCGATTCCCGATCACACAGGTTCGGCTGCAGCGCTGGCACGACGGCCACTGGGAGCCGTTCGGGCCCGTCCGCGTCGCGTCGCCCTAGGCCTCAAAGAGAAGGAGGTCGCGCGGACCAGCCGAAGTCTCGGTTCTGGTGCGCCGCTTCGCGACCCTCATCGCGCTCGTCTTCCTGCTCGCGCCCGCCGCGGCGCGGGCCGCCGTCAACCCGCAGATCGCGGGGCTTCAGGTGGCGCTCCGCGCGCACGGCCTCTACCTCGGGCCGATCGACGGCGTCGCGGGCCCGAAGACCGCGTCCGCGGTGCATGCTTTCCAACGCAAGGTCGGCCTGCCCGTCGGCGTCGCGACCGTCAGGACACGGCTCGCGCTCGGCCCGCTCGGCCGGCCGCTCTTCGGCGCGCGCACGATCACGCTCGGCGACTTCGGCTGGGACGTCGCGGTGCTCCAGTTCCTGATGACGCGCGACGGTGTGTACTCGGGAGCACTCGACGGGTACTTCGGAAAACAGACGTCTGCTGCCTTGCGGCGCTACCAGCGACGCCTGCGGGTGACCACCGACGGCATCGCCGGTCCGCACACGCTCGCGACGATCGCCAACCACGACAGCGTCCCGGTCCGCTCGCACACGACGATCGCGTCGGAGGTCTACGTCGTCAAGGCGGGGGACAACCTCACACAGATCGCTGCTCGCTTCGGGACGACCGTCGCAGCGCTCGCGGCGCAGAACCATCTCGAGCCGGCGCAGCCGATCGTGATCGGAAAGCGCCTTCGCGTCCCCGCGCGGCCGCCCGCCCCGGCTCTGGTCGCGCAGCACCAGGACGTCAGGGCGATGCTCGACGCGTGGTCCGGCCGCCTCGGCGTCGATCCGCACCTCGTCCGTGCGATCGCGTGGATGGAGTCGGGCTATCAGACGCGGCTGGTCTCGGCGTCGGGGGCGGTCGGCGTGATGCAGACGCTGCCGTCGACCCGCGACTACGTCGAGACGGTACTGCTCGGCAAGCGCGTCCCGCACACCGTGGACGGCGACGTCGAGATCGGGGTCACGCTGCTGAAGCACCTCCTGACCGTCTTCGACGGCAACGAGCGGCTCGCACTCGCCGCCTGGTACGAGGGTGAGCGTGCCGTTCGCAAGTACGGCGTGTACAAGGTCACGACCCCGTTCGTCGACGACGTCCTCGCCCTGGCCCAGCGCATGTAACCGCAGCGACCGCGGGCCGCGTCTCTAACATGGGCCGGTGGAGCTGCTCGGCCGCCCGCTCGACGAGCTCCAGGCAGACGCGCGCACGGTTCGGGAGAGAGCCCGCGGCGGCCTGGTGACGTACAGCCCGAAGGTGTTCGTCCCGCTGACCAAGCTGTGCCGGGACGTCTGCCACTACTGCACCTTCGCTCATCCTCCGCGTCGGGGCGAGCGCGCGTTCATGGCGATCGAGGAGGTCCTCGACGTCGCGCGCTCCGGAGCTGCAGCCGGGTGCCGGGAGGCGCTGTTCACACTCGGCGACAAGCCGGAGCTTCGCTATCGCGCAGCGCGTGACGAACTCGAAGCGCTCGGCTGCGCAACGACCGTCGAATACCTCGAGCGCGCAGCGCGGGCGGTGCTCGACGGGACCGGCCTCCTGCCGCATCTGAATCCGGGCATCCTCGAAGCGGCGGACTACGCGCGTCTGCGCCCGGTGTCCGCGTCGATGGGTCTGATGCTCGAGAGCGTCTCGGAACGTCTGCACCGGCGCGGCGGCCCGCACTTCGGCTCGCCCGACAAGCATCCCGCTGCGCGCCTGCGCGCGCTTCGCCTCGCCGGCGAGGCACGGGTCCCGTTCACGACCGGGCTCCTGATCGGGATCGGGGAGACGCGCGCCGAGCGCCTTGCGACCATCGAGGCGATCGCCGACGCGCACGCCGAGCACGGGCACGTGCAGGAGGTGATCGTCCAGAACTTCCGCGCCTGGCCCGGCACCAGGATGGCGGCCGCGCCGGAGCCCGCGCTCGAGGAGCTCCTCTGGACGATCGCCTGCGCGCGTCTGCTCCTCCCGCCGGAGGTGTCGGTGCAGGCGCCGCCGAACCTGACCGGCGACTTCGGCAAGCTGCTCGATGCCGGCATCGACGACTTCGGCGGCGTCTCGCCCGTGACGATCGACCACGTCAACCCCGCCGCGCCCTGGCCGGAGGTGGAACGGCTCCGCGGCGCCTGCGCATCGCGCGGCCTCGAGCTCGTGCCCCGCTTGACCGTGTACCCGCGCTTCGTCGACCGGTCGTGGATCGACCACACCGTCTGGCCCCATGTGCTCAGGCTCGTCGACTCGACGTCACTGGCGCGTGAGGACGACTGGTCGGCCGGTGCCACCGCATCGGCCCCGTTTCTCGTTCGCCGCGATGCGCTGCCGCTCGACACGGCAGACGAGCTGGGGGAGGAGGAGCTCGTCCGCTTGTTCACGGCCCGGGGCGAGGAGCGTCAGCGCGTCTTCGCCCGCGCGGACGCGCTGCGCCGCGAAGCGAACGGCGACGTCGTCACGTACGTCGTCACGCGCAACGTCCAGTACACGAACGTCTGCTACTTCCGCTGCGGCTTCTGCGCGTTCTCGAAAGGCAAGCTCGCGGCGAACCTGCGCGGCGAGCCGTACCTCGTCCCTCACCCCGAGATCGTGCGACGCGCGGTCGAGGCCTGGGACCGGGGCGCGACCGAGATCTGCCTCCAGGGCGGGATCCACCCCTCGTTCGACGGCGACTACTACGCATCGGTCGTGCGCGTGATCAAGGACGCCGTCCCCGATCTGCACGTGCATGCGTTCAGCGCGCTCGAGGTGTGGCAGGGCGCGGCGACGCTCGGCGTCGACCTCGCCGGCTACCTCGAACGGCTGCGCGACGAGGGGCTTGCCTCGCTGCCGGGCACGGCCGCAGAAGTGCTCGACGACGAGATCCGTGCGGTGATCTGCCCGGACAAGATCTCGACCGCGCAGTGGCTCGAGGTGCACGAGGCGGCGCACCGGGCCGGGCTGCGCTCGAACGTGACGATCATGTTCGGGCACGTCGACGGGCCGCGGAACTGGGCGCGCCACCTGCTGGCCGCACGAGATCTGCAGCGCCGCACCGGCGGCTTCACCGAGTTCGTGCCGCTGCCGTTCGTGCACATGGAAGCGCCGCTCTACCTGCGGGGCGGCGCGAGGCGCGGGCCGACGTTCGGTGAGCTGCTCGCGATGCACGCCGTCGGGCGGATCGCGCTGCATCCGTGGTTCCAGAACGTTCAGGTGTCGTGGGTGAAGGCCGGCCCGCGCGGCGTCGTCGAGGCGCTCAACGCCGGTGTGAACGACCTCGGCGGGACGCTCATGAACGAGTCGATCTCACGTGCCGCCGGCGCGGAGTGGGGGCAGGAGCTCTCGCCCGGTCAGATGGAGGCGCTGATCCGAAGCGCGGGCCGCGTCCCGCGGCAGCGGACGACGCTCTACGGCGAGGTCGACCCGGACCGCGTGCGCGCGTCCTTCGATGCGGCCCCGCTCGCCGACCCGCACAATCCCCACGTCAACGAGGCCCGGCTTCCGCGCCCGCGCCGCCTCTATCGGGCGCGGGTGGAGGCTCGCTAGGGCCTCCACCCGCGAGTCGGTCCGAAGTTGCCGGAGCAGGGCTGCGACACGCCGACAACCACGCCGGTCCCCGCGTGGCCGGGATCCCCCGCATAGCCGGGGTCGGGCTGCACCATCACCGTTCCGCTGAACGTTCCGTTGATCGTCGAGCCGGACTTGGTGATCGGGCTCGCGATGAGGACGAGGACGTCGCCGGGCGGCAAGGCGTCCGGGCCGTCCACGCTGTTGCCCGGGCCGGTCGCGAACTTGCGGCTCAGCGCGTCCGTGGAGATCGCGAGACCCTTGAAGGCCGACGGCGCAGCGCCGCCGGACAGGCTGTTGTCCTTGAGCGGCGTTGCCGTCACCGATCACGAAGACCGGAACGGCTGTCGGGTCGGCCGATGCCGACGCCGCGACCAGCATGGCGCCGAGCAGCGTCAAGAGGACGGCCGCCCGGCGGACCCGCCGAACGAGTGATCGCGGGCGGTTCCTAGGCCTCGAGCGCGAGCAGGTCGTCGACCGTCTCGCGCCTGCGAATCAGGCGTGCCCCGCCGTCGCCGACGAGCACGACCGCCGGCCGCGGCACGGCGTTGTACGTGGAGCTCATCGCCAGCGTGTACGCGCCGGTGACCGGGATCGCGATCAGGTCGCCGCGCCGTGGCTCGGGCAGCTCGACCCGCTCGATCAGCACGTCGCCCGACTCGCAGTGCTTGCCTGCGACCGCGTAGGCGCCGGACGGCTCCTCGTCGGCACGATTCGCGAGCAGCGCCGTGTAGCGGGCCCCGTACATCGCCGGGCGGGGATTGTCGGACATCCCGCCGTCGACCGCCACGTAGCGCGTCGCCGTCCCCGTCTCCTTGACGCCGCCGACGGCGTACAGAGTCACGCCCGCCCGCGAGACGAGCGACCGCCCCGGCTCCAGGATCAGGCGCGCGACGGGAAGGTCGTGCAGGCTCCACGCGCGATCGAGCTCCTCGGTCAGTCCGTGGACGAACTCCCCAATCGGGATGTTCGGCTCCTCGAGGACGTGCCTGACGCCGAGGCCGCCGCCGAGGTCGACGACCTCGGGCGTCCAGCCCAGCTCGGCGCGCAGGCGTGCGGCGAAGGCTGCCACCCAGTCGACGGTCATCAGCGCGGCGCCGAGGTGCAGGAGCTGCGAGCCGACGTGGACGTGGAGGCCGACGCAGCTCGGCAGCGAGCGGACCGCGGCCAGCGCGTCGTCCGGGGCGAGCCCGAACTTCGACCCGTGGTGCGCCGTCTTGACGGCCTCGTGCGTGTCGGCCTCGATGCCCGGGGTCACGCGGACGAGCGACCGCCGGACGCCGGCCGCCGAGGCTCGCCCGGCTTCCGCGAGCGAGTCGACCACCAGCAGCGCGTCCTCGGCCGCCGCCAGGCGAATCAGCTCGTCCTCCTTGTTGTTGCCGTGCACGACGAGCTGGTCGCCCGCGATCCCGGCGCGCAGCGCAAACTCGAGCTCGCCGACCGTCGAGACGTCGGCGCCGAGGCCCTCCTCGGCGAGCACGCGGAGCACGGCGACGGACGGGAACGCCTTGGTGCCGTAGACGACCAATGCCTCCGGCGCCGCTTCGCGGTATGCGCGAGCCTGCGCGCGGAGCGTCGCCTCGTCGTACACGACGAGCGGCGTCCCGAATCTGCGCGCGAGCTCGGCTGCGGGAACGCCGCCGAGCACGAGGTCGGGCCCCGAGACGGTCGCGCCGTCGGGGAGGAGCCCGTCGAGGGCGGTACTCGCGGCTGGATCGCTCATTGCTCCATGGTTACACTGACGCCTGTGAGCCCGCTTATCTGACCCAGGGAGCGAGCGCGGCGGGAGCCGCGACGATTCTCCCACGGCCTCTCGCGCGAGAGGCTTTTTCATTTCTGGAGCCCGACATGGAACGGTACGACGCACACGCAATCGAGAAGAAGTGGCAGGACGAATGGGCGCGCGAGCGCGCGTTCGCCGTCGAGAACCCCGCGCCCGGTGCCGCGGGCGACGAGCGCCACTACTACATGCTCGAGATGCTGCCGTACCCATCCGGCACGCTGCACATGGGGCACGTCCTCAATTACACGCTGGGCGACGTCGTCACGCACTTCCGCCGCCGCAGCGGGTACCGCGTGCTGCGGCCGATGGGGTTCGATTCGTTCGGGCTGCCGGCCGAGAACGCCGCGATCAAGGAGGGCGGCAACCCGCTCGAGATCACCGAGCGCAACATCGCGTCGATCGAGAACCAGATGCGGCGCATGGGCTGGGCGATCGACTGGGACCGCGAGGTGTCGGCCCACGAGCCGACGTACTACCGCTGGACGCAGTGGCTGTTCCTCAAGCTGTTCGAGCATGGTCTCGCCTATCGGCGCGAGGCGCCGGTCAACTGGTGCCCGAACGACCAGACGGTGCTGTCGAACGAGCACGTGGTCGACGGCCGATGCTGGCGGTGCGGAGCGGTCGTCGAGGCGCGGAACATGGAGCAGTGGTTCTTCAAGATCACCGCGTACGCCGACGAACTGCTCGACGACCTCGACACGATCGACTGGCCCGAGCGCACGAAGAAGATCCAGCGCGACCATATCGGCCGCTCGGAGGGCGCGGAGCTGATTTTCCGCCTCGACGAGCTCGACCGCGACATCCCCGTCTTCACGACGCGGCCCGACACCGTCTTCGGAGCGACGTTCTTCGTCGTGGCGCCCGAGTCGCCGCTCGTCGACGAGCTCGTCGAGGGCACCGATCGTGCCGACGAGGTTCGTTCTTACGCACGCATTGCGGCAGCACGGCCGACGAAGGAGCGCGAGTCGCGTGAGAAGTCGGGCGTGTTCACGGGGCGCCATGCGATCAATCCGGCGAACGGCGAGCGGATCCCGATCTGGGTCGCGGACTACGTGCTGATGCAGTACGGCACCGGCGCGATCATGGGAGTGCCGGCGCACGACGAGCGCGACCGCGAGTTCGCGGAGGCCTACGACCTGCCGATCGTGCCCGTCGTCGACGACGACGGCTCGCTGATCAACTCGGGCGGCTTCGACGGGCTGCCCTGGCGCGAGGGCATCGACGCGATCGTCGCGTGGCTCTCCGAGCGAGGGAAGGGCAAGCCCGCAATCAGCTACCGCCTGCGCGACTGGAGCTTCTCGCGGCAGCGCTACTGGGGCTGCCCGATCCCGATCGTCTACTGCGACGACGACGGCATCGTGCCGGTGCCGGAGAGCGAACTGCCGGTGCTGCTGCCGGAGATCGAGAACTATCTGCCGAAAGGCCAGGCGCCGCTCGCGCAGGCGACGGACTGGATCAACGTGCCCTGTCCGCGCTGCGGCAAGCCGGCGCGGCGCGAGGCCGACACGATGGACACGTTCGTCGACTCGTCGTGGTACTTCCTCCGTTACACCGACCCGCACGACGACTCGGCTCCGTTCGAACCGCGCATTGCCGACTACTGGATGCCGATCGACCAGTACATCGGCGGCATCGACCACGCGAAGGGGCATCTGCTCTACTCGCGCTTCTTCGTCAAGGCGCTCAACGACCTCGGGCTGCTCGGGTTCCGTGAGCCGTTCCAGCGGTTGTTCCACCAGGGCTGGGTGCTGTACGAGGGCAAGCGGATGTCGAAATCGCAGGGTGGCGTCACGCCCGACGAGCTGATCGAGCGGTTCGGCGCCGACGCGATCCGCATCCACATCCTCTTCCAGGGCCCGGCCGACCAGGACATCGACTGGACGCAGGACGGCCTCGAAGCAACCGATCGCTTCATCCGGCGCCTGTGGCGCATCGTGCACGACGCGGCGGCGCAGCCGCCTTCCCCCGCGGAGGTCGACACGCCGCTCGCGCGCAAGGCTCACGAGGTGATCGCACGCGTCAGCGACGACATCGACCGGCGGTTCGTCTTCAACACGCCGATCTCCGCGGTGATGGAGTTGATCAACGAGCTGTCCAAGGCGCCCGACGATCCGGCCGCGCGCTTCGCCGCCGAGACCGCGGTCGCGTTGCTGCAGCCCTACGCGCCGCACGTCGCCGAGGAGCTCTGGGGCGTGCTCGGCCACGAGCGGCTGTGGGAAGCGCCTTGGCCCAAGGCCGACGAAGCGATGCTGCGCAGCGAGACGATCGAGCTCGTGCTGCAGGTGAACGGCAAGGTGCGCGACCGGGTCGAGGTTCCCGTCGGCCTCTCCGAGGAGGAGCTGATCGAGCGCGCAAAGGCGTCGCCGAAGGTGCAAGCGCACCTCGACGGCGACGAGGTCCGGGCGATCGTCGTGCCGGACAAGCTGGTCAATCTCGTCGTCTAAAGGCACTTCTCCCCGCAGCGTCGGCCGGCGGGCCTGACCTCGGCGCGGCCCGCGCTGTGGACGAAGAGGCACACAGTCGGGACACACGCGTCACCCACCTGTGACGATTTCGTCGGCACGGTCTCCTCGTGCCAACAATCCATCTCAGCGTCGAGCGGCGCCGGCTCGCCGCGATCGCGCTGCTCGCACTGATCGCCGCCGTCCTCGCCTGGCGGCACCTCTCCTCCGGGGCTCCGGCGTCCGGCGCTGCGCTTCAGGTCGCACCCCTCCGGCCGCGTGCACCGGTTGCGGCCGCCGGAGCTGCCGGAGGCTCCGTCGCGCAGATCGTGGTCGACGTGGTCGGCGCCGTGCGCCGGCCGGGCCTCTACCGCCTGCGGCGAGGCGCGCGCGTCGCCGATGCCGTCGAGCGCGCCGGAGGCCTGACCCGGCATGCGCAACGCGAGGCGGTCAATCTCGCAGCGCCGCTCGCCGACGGCGAACAGGTCGTCGTGGCCGCCCGGGGAAGCCCGGGCGCGGCCGCCGTCGGCGGTGGTGCGGCCGCCGCCGGCGGACAGGCGGCTCCGATCTCGCTCAGCACGGCAACCGCCGAGCAGCTGGACACGCTGCCCGGAGTCGGGCCGGTCACGGCACAGAAGATCGTCGCCTACCGCGCGGAGCACGGCCCGTTCACGTCCGTCGCGCAGCTCGACGCGATCCCCGGCATCGGGCCGGCCCGGCTCGACGAGCTGCGAGGGCTGGTGGTGCCGTGAGCCGGCCCCTTCCCGCCCATGTGATCGCCGTGGCCGCAGTCGGCGGGCTCGTGCTGTCGGACGCCGTTCGCTTCGGCCTCGCGCCGCCGGGTCTCGTCGTCCTGCTGGTCACGCTCGGCGGGGTCGCCGCGCTCGTCCCACAGCCTGCGCGGCTCGTTCTCGCGGCCGCACTGGTCGCCACGGCAGGCTGGGCGTGGGGAAGCGCGCGTCTCGCTGCGCTCGACCACAGCCCGCTGAGCAGCCACGCCGACGAGGCGAACTGGCTTGCGGTCACCGTGACCTCGGAGCCACGTGTCGGCCGTTTCGACCAACGCCTCTTCGGGCGGGCCCGCCGCTTCGGCGACCTGATGGTCGACGAGCGGGTCGAGCTCGAGCTCCCGCTCGGGCGCGCCCCTCCGCAAGGCGCGAGGATCCGCGCGCTCGCGGTGCTTCGGCTGCCGCGGCGCGCTCAGCCGGGCGGGGGCTTCGACGAACGGATCTGGCTTCGCCGCCAGGGAATCCACGTCGTGCTCCATGTCGACGAGTGGCGGATGGTCGGGCGGCGCGGCGGGCTCGGCGGCGTCGCGGACCGCCTGCGTGCCTGGCTGCGGAGAGCGTCGGCGCCCGGTCTTCGCGGCGAGCGCCGCGCGGTGGTCGAGGGAATCGTGCTCGGCGACGACCGAGGGCTCTCCCCTGGGCTGAAGACCGCCTTCAGGCGCTCCGGGCTCTATCACCTGCTCGCGGTGTCGGGTCAGAACGTCGTGCTGATCGCGGGCGGCGTGCTCGGGCTCGTGCTCCTGCTCGGGTTGCCGCGGATCGTCGGCCATCTCGGCGCGCTGGCTGCGATCGGCGCGTACGTGCTCGCCGTGGGACCGCAGGCGTCGGTGATCCGGGCTGCGGTAGCCGGGGCGGCCGTCTCGATCGCGTGGATCGCGGGCCGGGAGCGCGACGGGTGGCACGTGCTCCTGCTGGCGGCGGTCGTCCTGCTCGCCTGGAGCCCGTACGCCCTCTTCGACCCGGGCTTTCAGCTCTCGTTCGCAGCGGTGGCTGCGATCTTCGTGCTCGTGCCGCATCTCGTCGAGGTGCTCGAGGGGTATCCACTCCCGACGTCCGTCCGCCTGACGGCCGCCGTCTCCGCCGCCTGCGGGCTTGCCACGGCACCGGTGCTGGCGTTTCGCTTCGGAGCCGTCCCGATCCTCGGCGTCGTCGCGAACGCGCTGGTCGAGCCGGTCGTGGGCGCGCTGCTCGGTCTCGCGCTGGTGGCAGCAGCGGTCGATCCGCTCTCGCCGGCCGTCGCCGAGACGCTGGCCTGGTTCGACGGCTGGATCGCCGCCTACGTCGCCGCGTGCGCGCGTCTCGTCGCCTGGCTGCCGTTCGCGCAGCTCCGCGGCGCTTCCGCCCTGGCGGCCGCGGCGGGACCGCTCCTGCTCACGGCCTATGCTTGGCGGCGGTGGCGGAGGACCTGAAGCCGGTCTACCTGATCGCGGGAAGCGACCGGCCCAAGGTCGATCGAGCGGTCGCGCGGCTCCGCGGCCGCTTCGAGGAAGACACGGTCGAGCTGCACGATGCCGCGGAGACCGCGGGCGACGACGCCGTTGCAGCCTGCAACGCGCTCGGCCTGTTCGGGGCGGGCGAGCGACTCGTCATCGTCAGCTCGGTTGAGGCCTGGAAGGCCGACGACGCGAAAGCGATCGCGGCGTATCTTGCTGCGCCGACGCCGGGCACGGTTCTTGCCCTCGTCGCAGCCGAGCTCAAGAAAGGATCCGCTCTCGCCAAGGCCGTCGCGCCCCACGGCGAGGTGCTCGTCTGGGATGCGCCGCAGCGTGGGTTGGAGCGGTGGGTGGCAGAGCAGTTCAAGCTTCGCTCGACCCCCGCGGACGGCGATGCGTGCCGCCTCCTCGTCGAGCTCGTCGGCAACGATCTCTACGACCTCGCCGCCGAGGTCGACAAGCTCGCCACGTGGGCGGCCGGCGACCCGGTGACGATCGACGAGGTCGAGCTGCTCGTCGCCGCGCGCGCAGGCTCGCCTGCCTTCGTCTTGACGGATGCCTGGGGACAGCGCGACGTCGCGGCCGTGCTCCGTGCTTCGGAGCGGATTCTGGAGCGCACCGGTGACCCGCGCTCGCGGACGATCCCACGCGTCGTCGGAGCGCTCACGAACCACCTCGGGAGGCTCCGCGCCGTCCAGCGCCTCGACGAGGAGGGAGTCGAGGCGAAGGAGGCTGCAGCTCGGCTCAAGCTGCACCCGTTCTACGTCCGGAAGCTCTACGCGCAGGCACGGAACTTCACCGTCGACGAGCTTCGCGGCGCGACCGTACGCCTCGCCGAGCTCGATCACGCGCTGAAGGGCGGCTCGCGGCTCGCGAGCGACCTCGAGCTCGAGCGCGCGCTCGTCGAGATCACGCAGCGCTGACGCGCCGCATCTTCAGGCGGCGGTGCGTGCGCCCGAGGCCAGGCGGGCAGCCTGAGACTTCTTGCGCGCCCCGGCGTTGCGATGGAGGGCACCGCGGGCGACCGCGCGGTCGATCAGGTGCTCGAGGCTCCGGTGCGCCGCCGCGATCGCCGCCTCGTCGTCCTCCTCGACGGCGGCTGCGAGGCGCTTCGTGAGCGTCTTGATCGTGGAGCGGTAGCGGAGATTCTCGAGCCGCTCCTCGGCGGCGATCCGCACGCGCTTCTTCTGCTGCTGGATGTTCGGCATCGTCGAAGAAAAGCCCGCTCGGGCGGGCGGCCGCGATGGTACCAGAGCCGCCGCAACGCCCGGCGCAGCGGCCCGGACCGGCTGAGGCCCTCCCTATGCTCATGCACGTGGACGACACCCGTCTGGCGCTCGAGCGGGAGCAGCGGCTGCGTGCGCGGAACGAGCGCCGCCGCGAGCGCGGGCTGCCGATGTGGGGGTCGGCCGATCCGCTGACACAGCTCGCGCTGCCGGCCCCCGAGGCCGACGAGGCGGTCGCTCTCGAGGCGGCTCGGCGCCGGCTCGGCGTCTCGACGGTGATCTTCGCCATTGCGACGGGTCTGTCCAGGGTCGTCGGGCTCGTGCGCGAGATCGTGGCGACGTACTACTTCGGCGCACGCGGCCCGATCAACGCCTTCACGGTGGCGTTCCAGCTTCCGAACCTGATTCGCGCCTTCGTGGCCGACGCCGCCCTCTCGTCGGCCTTCGTTCCCGTGTTCAGCGAGTTGCTCGAGAAGGGCGAGCGCAAGCGCGCGTGGCGTGTCGCCTCGTCGCTGATCTGGCTGATCCTCCTCGGGCTCGGAAGCTTCACCGCCCTGCTGATGCTCGCGGCGCCCCTTCTCCTGCGGCCGTTCCATGCGTCCGATCCACAGCTCGCGGTCGGGCTGTCGCGCGTGCTCTTCCCGATCGTCGTCCTGCTCGGTGTCTCGGGTGTGATCGTCGGGATCCTGAACTCGTACGACCAGTTCACCGTCCCGGCGCTGACACCGGTCGTCTGGAACATCGCGATCATCCTCGGGCTCGTGATCGGCGTGCCGTCGGTCGAGACCGCCGACGCGAAGCTGTACGTCTACGCCGGCTCCATCCTCGTTGCGACGTTCATCCAGGTGCTGATGCCGCTTCCCTGGCTGCGGGGGCTCGACGGCCGCCTGCACGTGCTGATCGATTGGCGGGACCCTGCCGTGTGGCGAGTCCTCAAGCTGATGATCCCGGTCACGCTCGGCCTCGGCCTGATCAACGTCAACGCGCTGATCGACACGTTCTTCGCATCCCGGTTCATCAACCCGAACCTCGCACCGACGGCGATCAACAAGGCGTTCCTGCTCTACATGGTCCCGCAGGGCATCTTCTCGGTCGCGATCGCGACCGTGCTCTTCCCGACGCTCTCGCGCCACGCGGCGCGGGGCGACCTCGTGGCGCACGCGGCGACCGTGTCGCGTGGTCTCCGCCAGATCGCGTTCCTGCTCGTGCCGTCGTCGGTCATCGCCGGCGTGCTCGCCGAGCCGATCGTGCGGCTGCTCTACCAGCGGGGAGCCTTCGGACCCGGACAGACGCCCGTCGTCGCCAGCGCGCTTGCCGCCTTCGCGCTCGGGCTGACGTTCAACGGGGCGATGCTGATGCTGAACCGTGCCTTCTTCAGCCTGCAGGAGAACTGGATCCCGACACTCGTTGCGCTGCTGAACCTCGGCGTGAACGCGGGGCTCGACGCCGCCTTCTACCACCTCGGCGTCTGGGGGATCCCGCTCTCGACCGCGGTCGTCAACATCGTGGGCACGGTCGCCCTGTTCGTCCTCCTCGAGCGCCAGTACGGCGGCCTCAAGCTGCTCGGGACGCTTTCGTCCTTCCTCCGGATGGTGGTGGCCGGCGCGGTGCTGGCACTGGTCAGCTGGCCGGTCTGGGACGCGCTCGACTCCCTCCTCGGCCGCTCTCTCCCGGCGCAGCTGGTCTCGCTCGGCCTTGCGGTGGGACTCGGGGTCGCCGCCTACGTCGCGTCGTGCGCGCTGCTTCGGGTGCGCGAGATGCAAACGCTACTCTCACTGCGGGGCCGCCGAACATAAGCGGCCCGACGCATCATGGACCAGCAGCACATCCGCAACTTTTCGATCATCGCCCACATCGACCACGGCAAGTCGACGCTCGCCGACCGGATCCTCCAGCTCACGGACACCGTCTCCGCCCGCGAGATGCGCGACCAGCTGCTCGACTCGATGGAGCTCGAGCGCGAGCGGGGGATCACGATCAAGGCCCAGGCGGTCCGCGTCCAGTGGAAGGGCTACGAGCTCAACCTGATCGACACGCCCGGGCACGTCGACTTCACGTACGAGGTGTCCCGGAGCCTGCAGGCTTGCGAAGGAGCCCTGCTCGTCGTCGATGCGGCCCAGGGGATCGAGGCGCAGACGCTCGCGAACGCCTACCTCGCGATCGAGAACGACCTCGAGATCGTCCCGGTCGTGAACAAGATCGACCTCCCGCAGGCGGATCCCGATCGCGCCGCCGCCGAGGTCGCCGACCTGATCGGCGAGGACGCGGATCGCGTCCTTCGCATCTCGGCGAAGACCGGCGACGGGGTGGTGGCCGTGCTCGACGCGATCGTGGAACGCATCGGCGCACCCGAAGGCGTGCCGGATGCACCGCCTCGCGCCCTGATCTTCGACTCCTCGTACGACCAGTACCGCGGCGTGGTCGCGTTCGTCCGCGTCGTCGACGGCGTGTTCCGTCCCCGACAGGCGTTGCGAGCGATGGCGCTGGGAACGCGGTTCGAGGCCCAGGAGATCGGGTTCATGTCGCCGGCGATGCGGCCGGTGGAGGAGCTCCGGGCGGGCGAGGTCGGCTACGTGATCACCGGGCTGAAGGACGTCTCGGAGCTGCGTGTGGGCGACACGTTGACGTCCGACCGGTCGTCCGCGGGCTCGCCGCTCCCCGGGTACAAGGACGTGAAGCCGATGGTGTTCGCCGGGTTGTTCCCGACCGACTCCGACGAGTATCCCGAGCTCCGCGACGCGCTCGAACGGCTGAAGCTCAACGATGCGGCGTTGTTCTACGAGCCGGAGACCTCGCAGGCGCTCGGCTTCGGCTTTCGCTGCGGCTTCCTCGGGCTCTTGCACATGGAGATCGTGCGCGAGCGCCTCGAGCGCGAGTTCGACCTGGATCTCATCGTCACGGCACCGAACGTCGCCTATCGCGTGCGCCTGCCGAACGAGCCGGACTGGCGCGAGGTGCACACCCCGTCCGACCTGCCCGACGGCGCCGAAGAGGTCGAGGAGCCGTTCATCAAGGCGTCGATCATCGTGCCGAAGGAGTACGTCGGCACGATCATGGAGCTCAACAACGACCGGCGCGGGCGCTTCGACCACCTGGAATACCTGTCGCCCGAGCGCGTGCACCTCGTCTACGAGCTTCCGCTCGGCGAGATCGTCCTCGACTACTACGACCAGCTCAAGTCGCGCACGCGCGGCTACGCAAGCTTCGACTACGACTTCGACGGCTTCCGGGCAGGCACGCTCGTGCGGGTCGACGTGCTCGTCGGCGGCGAGCCCGTCGACGCGCTCAGCCTGATCGTCCACCGTGAGTTCGCCTACGAGCGTGGCAAGGCGCTCGTCGAGAAACTCCGCGAGGAGATCCCACGGCAGATGTTCGACGTCCCGATCCAGGCTGCGATCGGCGCACGTGTGGTCGCGCGCGAGACCGTCAAGGCGCGGCGCAAGGACGTGCTCGCGAAGTGCTACGGCGGCGACATCACTCGCAAGCGCAAGCTGCTCGAGAAGCAGAAGGCCGGCAAGAAGCGGATGAAGCAGGTCGGCGCCGTCGAGGTCCCGCAGGAGGCGTTCCTCGCCGTGCTCAATCTGAACGACGGAGCGCGCAAGTAGTGGCGCAGACCGCGTCCGGCGTCCGCCACCTCTACGTCCATCTTCCCTTCTGCTCGTCCCGCTGCGGATATTGCGACTTCGTCACGGTCGTCGGTCGCGAGGCCGACCATGCGCGCTACGTACGCGCCCTGCTGCGCGAGCTCGAGCTCGAGGGCGGCGTCCTTGCGGCGCCCCTCGACACGGTGTACCTGGGTGGCGGCACGCCCACGTTCACGGAAGAAGGCGCCCTCCAGGAGCTCCTCGCCGCGCTGCCGCCCTCGCGTGAGCTGACGATCGAGGCGAATCCCGAGACGGTCACCCCGGAGCTCGCGGCGACGCTCGGCGCGGCCGGTGTCGCCCGGGTGTCGCTCGGCGCCCAGAGCTTCTCGGCACGGCTGCTCTCGGTCCTCGACCGCGTTGCCTCGCCTGACGACGTCCGACGGGCCTTCTACACTCTGCGCGATGCCGGTTTTGACAACATCTCCATCGACCTCATCTACGGCATCCCGGGGCAGGAGCCCGCCGACCTCGCCCACGACCTCGCCGAGGCGCTCGCGCTCGAGCCCGCGCACGTCTCCGCCTACGAGCTGGAGGCCAAGCCCGGCACGCGCTTCACCCACGCGCACGGGGCGGCGCTCGAGCGGCAGGCCGAGGCGATGGAGGGCTATTTCGAGACGGTCGTGGCGACGCTGACGGACGACGGCTATCGCTGGTACGAGACCGCAAACTTCTGCCTCGCTCCCGACCGGGCGGGAGGGCGGGATCTGCGCGCGAAGCACAACCTCGGCTACTGGCTCGGTCGCGACTACCTCGGGATCGGCGTGGGCGCGGTCGGCACGGTCGCCGGCAGGCGCGTCCGCAACGCCCCGTCGCTCCGGAGGTACGTCGAGGCGCTCGAGCGCGGGGATGCCCCGCCGCGCGAGGTGGAGGAGCTCTCGCCGGGCGTCCAGACCGCCGAGCGGGCCATGCTCGGTCTCCGGCTCGACGAGCCACTGCCCCTGGCCGACGTTCGTGCGGCGATCGACGGCGAGGAGCTCGCGGGGCTCGAGCGGGCGGGCCTCGTCTCCGCCGGCGGGGACGCGATCGCCCTGACGACCCGGGGCCGGTTTCTCGGCGGCGGCGTCACCGCTCGGCTGCTCGCTCCTACCATGAGCAGATGAGCGTGGCGCTCTCGCAGCGACAGCAGAGCATCCTCCAGCGGGTGGTCGAGGAGTACGTGGCGACCGGCCAGCCTGTCGGATCCCGCTCACTCGTCGAGCGGTCGGGCATCGCCGTCTCCTCGTCGACGGTCCGTGGCGAGCTGGCCGAGCTCGAGCGCATCGGGCTGCTGACCCACCCGCATACCTCCGCCGGCCGGCTGCCCACCGAGGCCGGCTACCGCATGTACGTCGACGAGCTGCTCGAGCGCCAGGAGCCGCGCGCAGGCGAGTTCCCGCTCGACCTCCCACTCGCCCGGGCCGAGGTCGAGGAGGCGTTGCAGGCGACCACCGAGATGCTCGCGCAGGTAACGCGGCTGCTCGCGCTCGTCTCCGCGCCGCCCCTCCAGGCCGCCACCGTCAGGCACGTCGAGGTGCTCATGCTCCAGCCACGTGTGGTGATGACCGTCGTGATCACGTCGCTCGGCGGGGTCACGAAGCTGCGCACCGAGTTCACGGCCGACGTCGATCCGGGTCTCGCGACGTGGTCGGCCGACTATCTGAACGACCGCCTGATGGGTACGCGCATCGGATCGCGGGCGGTGCGCCTCGCCTTCGAGGAGCCTGGGCTCTCACCGCGCGAGCGCGCCTTCCTCGACGCGATCCGCCCGTCGTTCGACCATGCGGCCGACGAGGGGCGCATGCTCTTCGTCGGCGGTGCCGCCGGCCTGCTCGACGAGATGCGCGAGGACGAGTTCGGGGCGTATCGCAGCCTGATGGACGCGCTCGAGAAGCGTGCGGCGCTGCTCGACGTGCTCGCGCAGCGCCTCGACCCCCGCCGTCCGTTCGCGCGCGTGGGCGAGGAGCTCGAGCAGCCAGGACTCAGGGAGCTCGCGCTCGTCGGCGCGACCTACGGCGTCGCGCACCGGACACTCGGTGCGGTCAGCCTGCTCGGTCCGCTGCGAATGGACTACGACAAGGCGCTCCGCTCGGTGCGCTCGGCAGCCCGCGATCTCTCTCGCTTCGTCGAGGATGTGTACGCGGACGACTGATGGCGACGACCGATCGCGACCTCTACGAGCTGCTCGGCGTTCCGCGCGATGCGGACGAAGCGACGATCAAGAAGGCGTTTCGCCGACTGGCACGCGAGCTGCATCCCGACGTGTCGACGGCGCCGGACGCCGAGGCTCGCTTTCGCGAGGCCGCCGAGGCATACGAGGTGTTGACGAACAGCGAGACCCGGGCGCTGTACGACCGCTACGGCCACGCCGGTCTCCGCTCGGGCGGGTTCACGCCGACCGCGTTCGACATGGGCGGGCTCGGGGACCTGTTCGCGACGTTCTTCGGAGACGACATCTTCGGCGGTCAGGGCCGCCGCTCGCGGCGTGGGGCGGACGTGGCGGCGGAGATCGAGATCTCGCTCGCCGATGCCGCGCACGGCACCACCGTCGCCGTTCCGTTCGACGTCGCCGTTGCCTGCGCGACGTGTGGCGGCGACGGGGTCGAGCCGGGGACGTCACCGGTCTCGTGCTCTCGCTGCGGAGGGTCCGGAAGGCTGCAGCACGTCTCGCGGACCGTGTTCGGCGAGTTCGTCCGCACCCAGGCCTGCCCGCAGTGCCGCGGGGCGGGCAGGATCGTCGAGCATCCGTGCAAGGCCTGCGACGGGGCGGGCAGGGTCGCCGAGCGCCGCACGATCGACGTCAAGGTCCCGGCCGGGATCCATGACGGCCAGCGCATCCGCGTCTCCGGCGAGGGGCACGCGGGCGAGCTCGGCGGTCGCGCGGGCGACGTCTACGTCGGCGTCCACGTGCTCCCGGATTCCCGCTTCGTGCGGGAGGGCAACGACATCTACTCCCAGGTCGACCTCACGGTCGTGCAGGCCGCGCTCGGGATCGCGATCGAGGTCGAGACGCTCGACGGCCCGGTCGACCTGACGCTCGAACCGGGCGTCCAGCCCGGCGACGTTCGCGTGCTGCGCGGGCGCGGCATGCCGGTGCTCCAGGGCTTCGGCCGCGGCGACCACCGAGTGCTCGTGAACGTCACGGTCCCGCGGCGGCTCTCCGACGAGCAGCGCCGCCTGCTCGCGGAGTTCGACGCCGCGAGCGACGAGCACACCTACCGCCACGACGAGAGCTTCTTCGAGAAGCTGAAGAGCGCGTTCCGCTGAGCGCGCTGCGGCGAGTCGCCGTCGAGGTGCGGGACGCCCGCGTCGAGGAGGCGCGGGCCGCGATGCTCGCCCTCTTCCCCGACGGCTTCGAGGAGGTCGAGCGCGACGGCTCGACCGAGCTGGTGGTCTACACCGACGCGGCAGGCGAAGAGCGCGTCTGGCACGTCTTCGGCGCCGCGCGTTCGACCGATGTCGAGGAGGGTTGGGAGGATCGCTGGCAGTCGTTCCACCGGCCGGTCGAGGTCGGGCGGCTGTGGGTCGGCCCTTCGTGGGAGCAGCCGACCGCCGGGGCGATCGCCGTCGTGATCGATCCCGGACGCGCGTTCGGCACCGGCGCGCACCCGACGACGCGGCTATGCCTGCGGCTCCTGCAGGACACCGCGCCGGGGCCTCTGCTCGACGTCGGCTGCGGCTCCGGCGTGCTCTCGATCGCCGGGGCTCTGCTCGGCTTCGAGCCGGTCCTCGCCGTGGACGTCGAACCGGCGGCGGTGGAGACGACGCGCGCGAATGCCGAGGCGAACCGCGTGCGGGTCGACGCGCGCCTCGTCGGCCCGGCGGATGACCTGCCCCCGGCATCGGTCGCGGTGGTGAACATCTCGTTTGCAGGCGTGGCGTCGGCAGCCGAGCGCGTCGATGCGCACACGCTGATCGCTTCGGGGTACCTGGCCGCCGAGCAGCCGCGGCCGCCAGGCTGGGCTCACGCCGACCGCATCGAGCTCGACGGCTGGGCGGCCGACGTGTTTGAGTGCGGCTGAACCGGAGTACGATCACCGGCGTGGCGACGTTCCGCGTCGACTTCCTCGGCTGCAAGGTGTCGCACGCCGACGCGCAGGCCGTTCGCGAGGCTCTGCTCGCGGACGGCCACGAAGAACGTGACGACGGGTGTGCCGAGATCGCCGTGATCAGCGGGTGCTGCGTGACGAACGAGGCGCTCGCCAAGAGTCGCAAGGCAGCTTCGAGAGCCGCGCGAACGCACGGCCGCGTCTATCTGACGGGTTGTGCGGCGAATCTGCCTGCAGCCTCACTCACCGGTCTGCCCGATGCCGTGACCGTCGTCGCGAAGCGGAGCGAGGAGACTGCGGCGTTCGTGGCCGGCGACGTCGGCACGATCGGCTGCGTGCAGGCCGACGCCCGTCTCGACCGCGTGCGTGCGTTCGTGAAGATCCAGGACGGATGCTCGTTCTCGTGCAACTTCTGCGTGATCCCGCTCGTTCGTGGCTCGTCGCGGAGCCGGAGTGCCGCCGCCGTGCTGAGCGAGATCCGCCGCCGGATCGACCAGGGGCACAAGGAGGTGGTGCTCACCGGCATCAATCTCGGCTGCTTCCGGGATCGCGCAGCGGGCTACGACCTGGCGCGGCTCGTCAGGGAGGCCGGGGCGATGGCCGGCCTGGCGCGCCTGCGGCTGAGCTCGATCGAGATCAATCATGTCGACCGCGAGCTCGTCGCCGCGCTGCGTGAGACACCAACGGTGAGCAGGCACCTCCACGTCCCGCTCCAGTCGGGCGACGACGGCGTTCTCCGCACGATGCAGCGCAGGTACAGCGCCTCGACGTACCTCCGCCGGTTGAGCTCGCTCGACGACTTCAATCTCACGACCGACGTGATCGTCGGCTTTCCGACCGAGGACGAGGCGGCATTCGCGCGGACGCTCGGCGTCGTCGAGCGCGCCGGCATCAGCAGCGTGCACGTATTCCCGTACTCACCGCGGCCGGGGACGCGGACCGAGCACGACGACCGTGTGCCGCCGCAGGTGAAGCGCGATCGCGGGGCTCGGCTGCGAGCCCTCTCGCTCGAGCTGTCGACCCGCCGCTGGGAGGGGAAGGTCGGTGGGACCGACACGGTTCTCGTCGATCGCCCGGGCCGTGGGTACGGCGACGACTACTCGCCGTGGCTCGTCGAGGCGCCCGTCGGTGAGCTCGTGCGCGTCCGTGCCGCGGCGGTGACCGAGGAGGGCATCCTTGCCGCATGACGGCGACGACTGCCTGTTCTGCCGCCTGTTCGCAGCAGGCGACCACGTGCACACGGGCGACGGTTTCGTCGCGATCGCCGACATCGCGCCGCAGGCGCCGGTCCACCTGCTCGTCATCCCCGAGCGGCATGTCGACACCTTCAGGGACGTTGCGGCGTTCGGGGCCGAAGAATCCGCGCGCATGCTCGCGTTCGTGGCGGAGACGGCGGAGCGCGCGGGCTTGACCGACTACCGTGTCGTCGTCAATGTCGGCCCGAGCGCAGGGCAGACCGTCTTCCACCTCCACTGGCACGTGCTGGGAGAGCCCGAATGAGCCTGATCGCGCAGATCGAAGACGAGGTGAAGGAGGCAATGCTCGCCCGCGACGTCGAGCGCCGCGACGCGCTGCGTTTGATCCTCTCCAGCCTCCGGTCGGCGGAGAAGGATCTCCAGCGGCCGCTGTCGGAGGGTGAGGAGCTGCAGGTGCTCCAGCGTGAGCGCAAGAAGCGGATCGAGGCCGCCGAGGCGTTCCACGCCGCCGGCCGGGACGAGCAGGCGGCGAAGGAGGAGGCGGAGCTCGCAGTGCTCGAGGAGTTCATGCCCGAGCCGTTGACCGAGGAAGAGCTCGAGCAGATCGTCGACGACGCGATCGCCGAAAACGGCGCGACCTCGTTGCAGGACCTCGGCCGGGTGATGGCCGACGTGATGCCGCAGGTCTCCGGGCGCGCCGACGGCTCGGCCGTGGGCCAGCTCGTCCGCGAGAAGCTCGCCTAGTCCTAGTCCGCGGCGCTGAGCTCGGCCCTGGTCGGCTCCGCGGGGACCGGGGGGCCGCTCGCGACGAAGTCCTGCGGCCGCACGAGCACCGCTGCCAGAACGGCGCCGACGGCTGCCACGACCGTTCCGACGACCAGGATGTGATTGAGCCCCGAGATGAACGACGCCCGCGCGACCTCGGCGATTCGGTCCCGATCAGTTGCGGGCGCCGAGGCGATCGCGCTCGCTGTCTGACCGCTCGCCAGCTGGTTGGCGAGCTGGTGGACGTTCGACAGCCCCGCAAGCCCTGCCACCACACGATCGGTGACGCGGGTCGCGAAGATCGCGCCCAGCGCCGCGATGCCGGTCGCGATGCCCAGCTGGCGGAAGGTGTTGTTGATCCCCGAGGCCATGCCCGCCCGCTCGACGCGCACGGTCGAGACGGCCGTCGCCGCGAGCGGCGCGTTCACCATGCCGATCCCGATCCCGCCGACCAGGAACCCCGGCAGGAGCGTGGTCCAGTGCGAGCTCGTCGTGATGCCGCTCATCAGCCACATCGAGAGCGAGACCAGGGCGAGGCCGGTCCCGAGCAGCCACCGGATCGGGACACGCGACGACAGCCGGCCGGCGATCGGCGCCGCGACGAACGAGACCATGCTCAGCGGAAGGAACCGGACGCCCGTCTCGAGCGGTGAAAGGCCCAGCACGTTCTGCATGTAGAGGGTGAGGTACAGGAACATCGCGAACATCGACGACGAGATCGCGAAGGCCGTGACCTGTGCACCGTCGAACGCCGGGCGGCCGAAGAGCGAGAGGTCGATCATCGTCACCCGGTCACGCATCTGCGATGCGATGAACAGCGCGAGCAGCACGAAGGCGCCGACGAACAGGCCGATGATCACACCGCTCGTCCAGCCCTGCTTGTTGCCCTCGATCAGCGCCAGGATCAGGCAGAAGAGCCCACCGATGAGCGTCACCTGCCCGAGCGGATCGAGACGGCTGTGCTCCGGGTCGCTCGATTCCCGCAGCTTCGCCAGCGAAAGGAAGACGGCGCCGATCCCGATCGGGATGTTGACGAGGAAGATCCAGCGCCAGGACAGCCACGACGTCAGCATCCCGCCGACGAGTGGCCCGATCGCGACGGCGGCGCCGATCGTCGCGCCCCAGATCCCGAAGGCCGTGCCGCGCTCACGCCCGTGGAACTCCTGCGAGATGAGTGCCAGGGCGGTCGCGAACATGATCGCGCCGCCGATCCCCTGGATGCCCCGGGAGACGATCAGGAAGAGCGAGTCGTTCGCGAGACCGCACGCGGCCGACGCGGCGGTGAACAGCACGATCCCGATCACGAACAGGCGCTTGCGGCCGAACAGGTCGGCCAGCGCACCCGCGGTCAGGACGAAGGTCGCGAGGGCGAGGGCGTAGGCGTCGATCACCCACTGGAGGTCCGAGAACGTGGCGTGCAGCGACCGCTCGATCGCCGGCAGTGCGACGTTCACGATCGTGATGTCGAGGAGGAGCATGAAGGTCGCGGTGCACACCGCGAGCAGCGTCCACCACTTCCGCTCCACGCCAGGAACATAGATGCCGGGATCCGGCTCGGGCGGAGGTTCCGGGGCGCGGCCTACACTCAGGTCCGGGATGCAGGACACGTTCGCCGTCTCGAACGCCGTCGCCGCCGAGTTGGCGGGCATGTCCGATGGCGTCCTCGATGCGCTGCGCGACCGGCTCCACTGCACGATCCGGCTGCGCGGCAATCAGCTGACGCTCGAGGGCGACGACGAGCAGGTCGCCGTGGCGAGGACGGTGCTCGACGAGATCGTCGACCTGGTCGAGGGCGGGCACGAGATCGGCGCCCATACGGTCGACGCCGTTCTCGGGGCGCTGGACGCGGAGACCGACGTCCGCGAGGTCTTCGAGCACGTGGTGTGGCGGCACCGCGGCAAGCGCATCGCGCCGAAGACGGTCATGCAGAAGCGCTATGTCGACGCGATCCGCCGGTCGACCGTCAGCTTCGGCATCGGCCCCGCGGGCACCGGCAAGACGTACCTCGCGATGGCGCTGGCCGTCGCGGCCCTCCACGAGCGCGAGGTCGCGCGGATCATCCTCACGCGGCCCGCCGTCGAGGCAGGGGAGCGGCTCGGTTTCCTGCCCGGCGACCTGATGGCCAAGGTCGACCCGTACCTCCGGCCGCTCTTCGACGCGCTCTACGACATGCTCGACCCGGATCGCGCGAACAACCTGATCGAGCGCGGCACGATCGAGGTCGCGCCGCTGGCGTTCATGCGCGGCCGGACGCTGAACGACAGCTTCATCATCCTCGACGAGGCGCAGAACACCTCGCCCGAGCAGATGCAGATGTTCCTCACCCGGCTCGGCTTCGGCTCGAAGGTCGTCGTGACCGGGGACGTCACGCAGATCGACCTGCCCCGTGACCAGCGCTCCGGGCTCGTGCACGTGCAGAACGTGCTGGTCGACATCGACGGCATCTCGTTCATCGCATTCGGCCACCGTGACGTCGTGCGTCACAAGCTTGTGCAGCGGATCGTCGAGGCGTACAAGGAGCACACGGACGAGCAAAACCGATGACGGGAGTCGTAATCGAGGTCGAGAACCGAAGCGGTGTCCCGGTCGACGCCCCGGCCGCCCGGCAGCTGGCGCAAGAGGTGCTGGCCTCCCAGCGGGTGACGAGCGGCGATCTCGGCATCGCTTTCGTCGGACCGGACGAGATCCGGCGGCTGAAGCAGGAGCACCTCGGAATCGACGAGGCGACGGACGTGCTGTCGTTCCCCATCGACGGGACATCGGAGCTGCCCGGCGATCTACCCCGCCAGCTCGGCGACGTCGTGATCTGCCCGCAGGTGGTGGCCGACGAGTGGCGCCGTCCGCTGGTGCACGGGCTGCTGCACCTACTCGGCTACGACCACGGGGCCGAGATGTCCGAACTCGAGGACGCCCTGGTATGAGCTCACGCCGCTCACCGAGCCTGCTCGACTCGTTCAACTTCGCGTTCGAGGGGATCATCCACGTGCTGCGCACGCAGCGGAACATGCGCATTCACTTCGCGGTCGCGTTCGCGGTGATCGTGCTCGCTCTGGTCGTGAACGTGACGAAGATCGAGCTGATCGCGCTGCTGATCTCGATCACCTTCGTGCTGATCGCCGAGATGATCAACACGGCGATCGAGGGGACGATCGACATCGCGACGACGTCGTTCGATCCGATGGCGAAGCTCGCAAAGGACATCGCGGCCGGCGCGGTCCTGCTCGCGTCGGTCAACGCGCTCGCGGTCGGCTACCTCGTGTTCGCCGGCAAGGTCGCGGATCGCTCCTCCAGGCTGCTCGAGCGTCTCCGTCAGGCGCCGGCGGAGCTGACGCTGGTCGTGCTCGTCCTGGTCGTGATCTGCGTGATCGCGCTCAAGGCCTACACCGGGCGTGGGACGCCGCTCCGCGGCGGCATCCCCTCGGGTCACGCCGCCGTCGCCTTCGCGTGCTGGATCGCCGCGACGTACCTGGCCGGCGCTTCGCACCGGTTCGTGGTCTCCTCGCTCGCGTTGATCATGGCCTTCCTCGTGGCGCAGACGCGGGTCGAGTCGGGCGTCCACTCGGCGCTGGAGGTGGCCTCGGGCGGCCTGCTCGGGGCGCTCGCGGCGCTGATCGTCTTCCAGGTGTTTTCGTGAGCGACGCCGGAGCGAGGCTCGTCGAGAGGGCCGAGGCGGTCGCGGAGCGCGCGTACGCGCCCTACTCGCAGTACCTCGTCGGCGCCGTCGTCCGCACGGTCGACGGCCGCGAGTTCGAGGGGGTCAACGTCGAGAACGCCGCCTACCCGCTCGGGGTGTGCGCCGAGAAGTCTGCGATCGTCGCCGCCGCCGTCGCCGGCTGCAGGCCCGGCGACCTCGCCGCGATCGGGATCACGGCCTCGCCGTGCGGCGGGTGCCGGCAATGGCTCTACGAGTGGCGCATCGGCGAGGTCAGCTTCCGGCGAGAGGACGGGTCGATCGCGACCTCGCCCGCCGCCGACCTGCTGCCGGGCGCCTGGAGCCTCCCCGAGTGAGATCCGGGTTCGCGGCCGTCGCCGGCCGGCCAAACGTCGGCAAGTCGACGCTCGTCAACGCGCTCGTCGGCACCAAGGTGGCGATCGTCTCGCCCGTTCCGCACACGACCAGGCACCGCATTCGCGGCGTCTACACGGGCGACGACGCGCAACTCGTGCTCGTCGACCTGCCCGGCTGGCAGCGGCCGATCGACACGTTGACCGAGCGGATGCAGCAGCGCGTCGTGCAGACGATGGGCGAGGACGTCGACGTCGTGATGCTGGTCGTGAGCGCGCGGGAACGGATCGGCGCGGGTGACCGGTTCGTCGCGCGGCACGTGTTCGAGCTGGGTGTCCCCGTGGTCATCGTCGTCAACAAGGTCGATCGGCTGAAAGCCGGTCACATCGCGTCGCAGATGAAGCAGGCGGCGACGCTCGGCCCGTTCCATGCCCTCCACCCGGTGAGCGCGACGACCGGCGACGGGATCGACGAGCTCCGCGGCGATCTGCTCTCCCTGCTGCCCGAGGGGCCGCTGCTGTATCCGCCCGACACGGACACCGATCTGCCGCTCGAGGCGCGGATCGCCGAGGCGGTGCGCGAGCAGGCGCTGCGGCTGACGAAGCAGGAGGTGCCTCACGCCGTCACCGCCGAGGTGGTGTCGATCGAGGAGGGCCACGTGCACGTGCGGCTCTACACCGAGACGGAGAGCCAGAAGCAGATCCTGATCGGCAAGGGCGGCACGATGGTGCGCGAGATCGGGCGCACCGCACGTCCTTTCGTCGAGCAGCTGCTCGGGCGGAAGGTGTATCTCGAGCTTCAGGTGAAGTCGGCGCCCAAGTGGCGCCGGAACGAGACGATGCTCGAGCGGCTCGGTCTCTAGTGGAGCAACCACTAGGGTCCTCCTGGTGGCTGCGTTGCGACATGAGGGAAGCGAGCTCGTCGTCAGGCTGAACGACCTGGAGAAGACCGGGGCACTCCGGGGGGACATCCGTGTCCCGTGGTCGACCGTCCGGGACTTCCGCGTGTCGGACTCACCGTTCCGTGAGCTGCGCGGCATCCGGTCGCCGGGGACCGGGCTCCCGGGCATCATCGCGCTCGGCACGTGGCGCGGCGGCGGGCGCAAGGACTTCGCCGCGCTCTACCGCGGCGGCCCGTGCGTCGTGGTGACGCTCGAGGGCTCCAGGTGGAGCCGTCTGCTCGTCTCCGACCAGCGTGCCGTCGAAACCGTCGAGCAGCTGCGAAGCGACCTCGCGGCATCCCCCGAGAGTCAGGCCCGGGTCAGACCCTCGGAGCCCTAGCCGCGCGTACACTCGGTGTGATGGCGCAGGCGCCCGCTCTTCCAGGCGGCTTCGAGCTTCCCCTGAAGCAACGGCTTCCGCGGATCGGCTCGATCGACCAGGTCGCGGTGGAGGCGCGTGCGGCCGAGCTCGCGAAGCGGAGCATCAAGCGCGATGCGAAGGTGTGGGCGCTCGAGCTCGCGATCCGGTGCTGCGACCTGACGACGCTCGAGGGCCAGGACACGCCCGGCAAGGTGTCTGCGCTCTGCTCGAAGGCCGTACGGCCGGATCCGGGCGACCCGAACGTCCCGTCCGTCGCCGCGGTCTGCGTGTACCCGAACCTTGTGCCGACGGCCGTCGAACGATTGCGCGGGAGCGGCGTGAAGGTCGCGTCGGTCGCGACGGCGTTCCCGAGCGGCCAGAGCCCCATCGACGTGAAGGTGCGCGAGACCGAGGAGGTCGTCGCCATGGGCGCGGACGAGGTCGACATGGTGATCGACCGTGGCGCCTTCCTCTCCGGCCGGTACGCCGAGGTGTACGACGAGATCGCGCAGGTGAAGGAGGCGTGCGGAGGCACACACCTGAAGGTGATCCTCGAGGTCGCGGAGCTCGGCACGTACGACAACGTGCGGCGGGCGTCGTTGCTCGCGATGGCGGCCGGCGCCGACTTCATCAAGACGTCGACCGGCAAGCTGCCCGGAGCTGCGACGCTGCCCGTCCAGCTCGTGATGCTCGAGGCGATCCGCGACGTGCATGCGGAGACCGGGCGCAAGGTGGGGATGAAGCCCGCCGGCGGCATCCGCAACTCGAAGAACGCGATCCAGTACCTCGTCCAGGTGCACGAGACGCTCGGACCCGACTGGCTGACGCCCGACCTGTACCGGCTCGGGGCATCGAGCCTCCTGAACGACATCCTGATGCAGCTGCGCAAGGAGAAGACCGGCGCCTACCAGTCCAAGGACTACTTCACCAATGACTGACGTCGAGAAGCGCCCCGACCGCTCGCCCATCCCGGCCGACTGGACGTACGCGCCGGCGCCCGAGAGCACCGAGATCGTCTCGCTGCGCGAGCGCTACGGGCTGTTCGTCGGCGGCGAGTGGGTCGCGCCGAGGTCGGGAGAGTTCTTCGAGACGATCTCGCCGCGCGACGAGGCGCCGCTGGCGCAGATCGCGCAGGCCGGCGAGCAGGACGTCACGGCGGCGACCCAGGCGGCGCGGGAGGCATTCGGCGCCTGGTCGGCGCTGCCCGGCTCCGAGCGAGCCAAGTACCTGTTCCGGATCGCTCGCATCCTCGCCGAGCGTTCCCGTGAGTTCGCGGTGCTCGAGTCGCTGAACGGCGGGAAGCCGATCAAGGAGTCGCGCGACGTCGACCTGCCGCTCGCGGCGGCGCACTTCTTCTACTACGCCGGCTGGGCCGACAAGCTCGAGTACGCGTTCCCGAACCGCCGGCCGAAGCCGCTCGGCGTCGCGTGCCAGATCATCCCGTGGAACTTCCCGCTGCTGATGCTGTCGTG
>Ga0335082_10000542_pt1 | contig 39124 bp, 38 predicted proteins | sample Lox_Sample_41_FD_206718 | JGI IMG/M metagenome (GOLD analysis project Ga0335082, IMG submission 206718) | Soil microbial communities from Loxahatchee National Wildlife Refuge, Florida, United States - Lox_Sample_4.1 | ecosystem: Environmental > Terrestrial > Soil > Wetlands | place: USA...
GCATCTTCTGGCCGCCTGCGCGTCCGACGCTTGCCCACCAACGACAACGGCATGACAGGCTCTCCGTAACCAGGCGACAGGCTGGGTGGTCCAGGGTAAACTGCATGCTTGAGCGCCATGCCACCCGTATGCCAGAGGCGAGCTGGGGACGAGTGCTGCTTGCAGCGGTCGGGGCTTCGCCGACGCGCGGCACCGCGGCTGTGCTCTGGATGCACGGCAGGTCGTCATGCTCGGTCTGCATCCAGCGCTAAGGTCGCGGCGCCCGGCTCTCTCACCCGCGAGTGGGCCGACTTGCGAGGGATACGTGTGCTCGCGTACAGACACCACTTGTCTGCCAAGGTGGGGGTATAGAAATTATTTGGGGTGAATTCATGAATCGCGTAGCCTGTTCTCTGATGGCCATCTCTTTGATCTTTGCACCCGTCAGCTCGGTGCTGTCTCGCGGAACGGACACTTTGAGCAAAGAGGATCGGGAACGTAGAGCAAAGTACAAAGAGGTTTACCGATTCAACATGAGAGGCCTGGTAGAGGCCACGCTAACCAAGAGCAAGGACTTGGCACAAAAGGGCAAGAACACTTACTTTTGCACATATGACAGCGCCGTAGGACCCAAGACCTGTGATCGGATGGACACGGTCAGTGGGCAATACGAAGATTATTATCAGTCCCAGATGGCATGCAAGGAGAGGTGTGCGCACGCAGATATCACCCAGAGCTCTTGGCTCTACATAACGGGGAAAAGGCGAATCTGCAAAGACCCGGCAACGGGCTCGTGTGAGAAGATGGCCTTGACAGTCGATCAAATGCGCGAAGAGCTGATAGACCTCTTGGAGCTCGAGCAGGAGATGAATCGCAGACCCGGCTCACGAGCACCTGATCCGACGCGGCAGCCAAGGCGGATGATCGATCAGTGAGAAAGTCGAGCCCGCTAGAGCGGTGAGACTGGACCGGTGCAGAAGTGAACGGGCTCGGACCTGATCGTTGATCGGAACGACGACACCGAATCGATGGTCCAGTGCGCTTGTGGTGGGTCGGTTGTCGCTTATTCTTCCCGCACCCCGCTAACGCGCGCCACCGGTTCGGGCGTGCCCGCGAAGCGCGCTAAATGGATGAAATTCCCACTACCCGGTCTCGACGGGCCCGTCCGCGTGGGCTGCGGCCATCCCTGAAACACCAGGATGGAGATGGGGCTGATGCGCCTGGGCTGGCTCGCTGCAGAGCTCGTCTGACTCAGGCCGCCTGCGCCTCGACTTGCATCGCGCCGGTCATGATCGCGACCGCGTCGGACATCTTGATCTCACGCGGATTCACCACCGCCACCCGCCTACCCAGCCGCTGGATGTGGATGCGGTCGGAGACCTCGAAAACGTGCGGCATGTTGTGGCTGATGAGGATGACCGGCAGCCCGCGATCACGCACCCGGCGGATCAGCTCGAGCACCATGTTCGATTCCTTCACGCCCAGCGCCGCGGTCGGCTCGTCCATGATGACGACATGGCGCGCGAAGGCCGCGCTGCGCGCCACCGCCACCCCTTGCCGCTGTCCGCCGGACAATGTCTCTACGGCCTGCTTCATGGAACGGATGCCGATCTGGAGATCCTTCATGTGTGCGGTGGCCTCCGTCGCCATCCTCTTCTTGTCCAGGCAGCGCAGCACTGAGCCGAGGAAGCCGGACCGGCGTACTTCCCGCCCCAGGAACAGGTTCTCCGCGATGGTCATCGCGGGGGCCACGGCCAGGTCTTGATAGACCGTTTCGATTCCCTGCCGCCGGGCGTCGATCGGACTGTGAAAGCGGACCACCTTGCCGTCCAGGCGGATCTCGCCCTCGTCGGGGATCAACGCGCCGGACAGCGCCTTGATGAGCGTCGACTTGCCGGCGCCGTTGTCGCCGATCACCGCCAGGATCTCGCCCGGCAGCAGATCGAAGTCGGCACCGTCGAGCGCGGTGACGTGTCCATAGCGCTTGATCAACCCACGAGCTTGGAGAACCGGAGCGGGCGCTGCGTTGGACATAGGCTCACCTCTTTCGCCCCGAGACGCGGTCGGTTGCCACTGCGAGGATCACCAGAATGCCGGTGATCAGGATCTGGTACACCGACGGCACGCCCATCAACGTGAGCCCGTTGCGGAACACGCCCACGATGAGCGCGCCGACCAATGTCCCCAAGATCATGCCGCGCCCGCCAAATAGGCTGGTGCCGCCCAGCACCACCGCGGTGATGCTGTCCAGGTTATCGGTCTGGCCCGCTTGCGGATCGCCAACGCCGGTGCGGGCCACCGCGAGCAGCGCGGCGATCCCATAGAGCAACCCGGCCAGCGTATACACCGACAGCAGCAGGCGAGCGGTGGGGATGCCCATCAGCCGGGTGGCTTCCGGGTTGTTGCCCACGGCATAGATATGCCGGCCATACGTCGTCTGGCGCAGGACGTACCATGTAAAAAGGTACAGGCCGAGCATCATCACCGTGCCATAGGTGACTGCGGTTTGCCCCATATGGAACGTGTTGCCCAGCACGACGAGCTCGTCGGGCAGGCCGGTCACCGTCTGCGACTTGGAGTAGATCTGCGTGATCGCGAAGGCGATGTTCAACGTGCCCAGCGTCACGATGAACGGCGGCAGCCTCACCATCGTGATGAGCGCTCCGTTCAGGAAGCCGAATGCCACGGTCACGAGCAGCCCGCACACGATGGCGAGATACGCGTTCATCCCGTAGTCCACGGCAAACTTCGTCATCACGATCGAGCCGAGCGCCATGATCATCCCGCAGGCGAGATCGATGCCGGCGGTGAGGATCACCAGCGTCTGGCCGATGGCGATCACGCCCACCACCATCACCTGCTGCAGGATCAGCGAGAAGTTCGGCCCGGCGAGGAAGCGGTCGGTCTGCGAGGCGAAGAACGCGCACGCGACGAACAGCGCCACGAACGGGCCGATGGTGGTGATCGGCGGCAGGTGCTCGAGTAGCCCCCGCAGGCTCGTGCCGGCAACCGGCACCGTTTGCGTAGACATCTCAAACCTCCCTCAGACGGCCGGCCCGGGCGTCGCGCCCGAAGCCGGCCTCGGCCATGACGCGGTCGTTATTTGTTGCCCCAGCAGGCGTCCAATCCGAACTTGGTGTCCTTGCTGGAAACGCCGGGCATTGGTTTGTCGGTGATCAGAGTCACGCCCGTGTCAGTATAGCCGGACACTTTCTTGCCGGTCTTGGCATAGTTCACCCCGGCGTCCACGCCGAGCTGGGCCATCTTCAGCGGATACTGCTGCGATGTGGCGGCGATGATGCCGGCCTTCACGTTCTTCACGCCTGCGCAGCCACCGTCCACCGAAACGATCAGCACCCCCTTCTCCTTGCCGGCCGCCTTCAGCGCCTGGTACGCGCCCGCCGCGGCCGGTTCATTGATGGTGTACACGACGTTGATGTCGGGGGCCTTCTGCAGGCAGTTCTCCATCGCCGTCTGCCCCTTGGCCTGATCCCCCTGCGTGTCCTGGCTGCACACGATCTTCGGATCGCCCTCCTTGATCCCGAAGCCCTGCAGGAAGCCGTCATGGCGCAGCTTGCCCACGGTGATACCGGGCGCCAGGTCGAGCGTTGCGATCTTGACCGGCTTGGTTCCCATGGCGGCTTTCGCGTACTGTCCGATCAGCACGCCGGCCTTGAAGTTGTCGGTCGCGAACAGCGCATCGGTGGCATTCTGCGGGTCGGTCGGTGTATCGAGCGCGATCACCAACACGCCCGCGTCACGCGCTTTCTTGATCGCCGGCACGATGGCCTTGGTGTCGCTCGGCGTGATCAGGATCGCCTTCGCCCCTGCGGTGGTCATGTTCTCGATCGCCGTGACCTGAGTCGCATTGTCACCGTCGAACTTGCCGGCGGCCGACATGAGCTTCGCGCCCTTCGCCTGCGCTTCCTGGGTCGCGCCCTCTTTCATCTTCACGAAGAACGGGTTGGTGTCCGTCTTGGTGATCAGACCGACGATGATGGTCTGCTGCTGTGCGTAGGCCGAGGCGGCCGCACAGGCAAGCAGGGACAGCAACAGATGGCTTCTCGCTTTCATCTCCCGACTCCTCCACTCGTGTTGGGTAGGAACACAACCAGGCACAGACCGCGACGGCCCAGCCCCCACCGCCGGACCGCAGCCGTCCTCCGCCGGCATGGGCCCCGGCATCCCCCGCAGCGGCATGGTATAGCGGAACGACGCGGAAACCAACTTGCTTTCGCCCAGCGCGCCGCTTAATGTGTAGCGTTCGGCTGAGCCAGGCGGCTAGAGAAAAATGTTCCTTGTATTCGGCGAGTCTTTGATCGACATGGTGGCGGGACCCACGGGCGACTTCACTCCGGTCCCTGGCGGCGGTCCCTACAACTTCGCGCGGGCCCTCGCGCTCCAGGGCCTGGCCGCCGGGTATCTGAATCCGTTTTCCGAGGACGCCTTTGGCCGACTGCTCAAGACCACCCTCGCATCGTCCGGGGCCCGCCACCTCGGCCGGATGAGCCACAAGCCGACCTCGCTCGCGCTGGTGGCCACCGACGCGCGCGGCCAGCCCCAGTACAGCTTCTACCGCGACAACGTAGCCGACCGCGACATCGACTCCGATCTCGTTCTCGCCAACGCCGGCGCGGACGTGACGGGGTTCCACAGCGGGACGCTGGCGTTAGTGCCGCCGGACGACCGGCACGTGCTGCGCGCGATGCAGCACTTCCAGGCGTGTGGCGTGCTGTGCACGCTGGACGTCAACATGAGACCGCAAGTTGCCGGCAGCATGGGGATCGCGTTGGAAGGCTACCGCGCGGCCGCCTTCGAGGCCGTCGCCCATGCCGACGTAGTGAAGGTGAGCGACGAGGATCTGCGCAATCTCGGTCTGGAGGCAGCACCGCAGGCAGGGGGGCAGGCGCTGTTGGAGCGCGGTTGTCGGCTCGTCGTCGTCACGGTCGGGGCGCAAGGGGCCTGGGCAATCGATGCGCGCTACCGCCTGCATCAACCGGCATTCCCGGTGCGTGCGGTGGACACCGTCGGGGCTGGCGACTGCTTCTTCGCCGGCTTCGTCGCATCGCTCGAGAGGCAGGGGGCGCTGGACAGCCTACGCAGCGCGGGGCCGACAGCCGAGGTCCTGTCCTCCGCCCTGCGACACGCTGCGGTGTGCGCGGCGATCGATATCTCGCGCAAAGGCTGCCAGCCGCCAACATGGGAAGAGGCTGTGCGCTGGCAGCCAAGCGCAGCGTAGAGTTGTCGCCCGCGAGGCGCCCGCGCGGCCGGGCTGCCGCCTTCCCTCCCCATCCGCGTCCACGATGCTTGAACGCACGCGGGTAGGGAACGTGCTGGTCACATCCTGACCCGACTCCTCTGCCGGGCGCCGCCGGTGGGCCTCGCAGCCTGCGCAGTATCGGTGATGGCAGGCCAGGCCCTGGAGAGCTCCCGCTCGACGCGCGTGAGGTGCCGCCGCATGAGGCTCGCAGCCGCCTGCGCGTCGTGTGCGCGCACCGCAGTCAGGATGTCCGCGTGATCTTGATTGCTGCGATCGCGCAGCTCGCGGGTGCTGAAGTGCTCCTCGATGCGGCGGTGCAAGCTGCCGTCGCGCAGATCCCACAGCACGTTGGTCATGAGGACCAGCGCCGTGTTGCCGCTCGCTTCCGCGATGCGCACGTGAAACAGGCGGTCGGCCGGGTGGCGCAGGTCGTAGCGCTGGGCGTCGTCGCGGATCGCGTCGACAGTCTCCTGGATCGCTTCGAGCTGTTCGGGCGTCGCGTTTCTCGCGGCTTCCGCCGCGATGGTGGACTCCACCATGCGACGCGCGGCGAGCAGCTCGAAGGGCCCGATCTCCCCTGCCTTGCGCGCTCGCCACGTGGACGCGCGCGAGGCGGCCTCCTGACGCACGTAGACGCCCGAACCCATGCGGACATCCACCAGCCCCTCCACTTCCAGAGCGATGAGCGCTTCCCGGACCGGCGGGCGCGACACACCGAGGCGCAGGGCGAGATCGCGCTCCGAAGGCAAGCGTGCGTTCGGCGCCAGCTCGCCGCTGGCGATCATGGCCACGATCTGCTCCGCGATCTGGCGATAGATCCGGCGTGGCTCGAGCAAAGTAAGCGGCATTGAGTATCGGCGCCTCTGGATCGGACCGCTTAGCGAGGCTTGCGGGCGGTAAGGTGGTCACTTGCCATAGTGGTAAGACCAATATACCATCGTCGACGCTTTCCTGTACGGCGGTCGCCCGGCGAGCCGGCGGCCGGCCTGGTGAGGGGAGAAGGCTGTGAACGGAATAACAACAGGAGGAAGCGGAATGAAGAAGACCTTGCTTGCGCTTATCGGCGTCGCGTTGGCTGCGTTCGCCTTCAGCGGTCCGGCCATGGCGCAGAAGAAGACGCTGGCCGTCGTCGTAAAGGGTTTGGACAATCCGTTCTTCACGGTGCTCGGCAATGGCTGCGCCAAGTGGAACAAGGAGAATCCGAACTCCGAGTACACCTGCCTGTACACCGGCCCCGCGTCGAGCGCCGACGAAGCCGGCGAAGTCCAGATCGTCGAGGACCTGATCAACAAGGGTGTGGCCGGAATCGCCATTTCGCCGTCGAACGCGCCGGCGATGGCCAACATGCTCAGAGCCAAGAAGCCGAAGATGCCGATCATGACGATCGACGCCGATCTGGGCGCCGCCGACCGAGCGCTGCGCAAAACCTACCTCGGCACGAACAATTACGATATGGGCGTGCTGATGGCGAAGCAGGCGAAGGCGCTGAAGCCCAAGGGCGGGACCGTGTGCCTGCAGCTCGGCAACGTCGCAGCAGACAACATCAACGCACGCGCGGCAGGGTTCCGCGACACCATCGCCGGCAAGAAGGGGATCGATCGCCTGAAAGGGGAAAACGGGTGGACCGAGATCAAGGGCTGCCCGCTGTTCACCAACGACCAGATCGACCTCGCCAACCAGCAGATGTCGGATACCTTCACCGCCAACCCCGACCTCGATGCATTCATCCTAGTCGGCGGCTGGGCCCAGTTCGGCCCGCAAGCCTACGCGCAGGTCACCGATCAGGTGATGTCGAAGCTGAAGTCGAAGAAGCTGGTCATCATCGCCGGCGACACCCTGCCGCCGCAGATGGAGGCCCTCAAGGCGGGGCGAAGCGACGCGCAGATCGGGCAGCGGCCGTTCGAGATGGGCCATCGGGCGCCTGCGGTGCTGATCGATCTGATCAACGGCAAGAAGGTTCAGGATCCGCTGTACACGGGCCTCGACGAGTGCACCCCCAAGAACCTGGGCAAGTGCCCGGCGCAATGACCGGGACCTAGATGTCTCGTTGCAAAAGGGCGCCGGCAGGCGCCCTTTTTTGCGCGAGCTTCCTCTCGCTGATGCCACAATGAGTCGGCCTCCGCGGCCGGGGGCCGGACACAAGAGGATGGGAACCAATGTCGGTGCTGGAGCTCACTGGAATATCCAAGCATTTCGGCGCCATCCATGCTGTCACCGACGTATCGCTGGTCTTGAACGCGGGCGAGGTGGTCGGCCTGATGGGCGACAACGCGGCGGGCAAGTCCACGCTGGTCAAGATCATCGCCGGGAACTATCCGCCGAGCAGCGGGACGATCACGATGGACGGGCGCAAGGTCGTCTTCCACAAGCCGGCCGATGCGCGCGCCGAAGGCATCGAAATCGTCTACCAGGACCTGGCGCTCTGCAACAACCTCACTTCTGCGGCGAATGTCTACCTGGGTCGGGAGCTCGAGATGGGCGTGCGCCCGTTGCGCATCCTGGATTACAAGGGCATGTACCAGCGCGCGGCGGAGCTGTTTGCCGAGCTGAAATCGGAGACGCGGCCGCGCGACCTGGTCCGCCGGATGTCGGGCGGCCAGCGCCAGGCCGTCGCGATCGCCAGAACGCGTCTGTCGGAGCCCAAGATCGTGCTGATGGACGAGCCCACGGCGGCGATCAGCGTGCGCCAGGTGGCCGAGGTGCTCAACCTCATCCGCCGGCTGCGCGACCACGGCATCGCCGTGGTTCTCATCAGCCATCGCATGCCCGACGTGTTCGCCGTCTCCGACCGGATCGTCGTGCTGCGGCGGGGCGAGAAGGTTGCCGACAAACCGATTTCGATGAGCTCGCCCGAAGAAGTGACCGGGCTGATCACCGGCGCAATCGAGTCCGCCTGAGCGCCGGCGGACAACCCACATCGGAGGCAAAGAAAAATGGCTATGACCCTCGAGGAATCGATCGCCAAGCAGGTGCACGCCGACCTGCTGAGCTGGCTAGTGAGCCGGCAGACGTTCTGGGTGACTGTGGCCGCCATCGTCGCGTTCACCGTCTTGACGCTCACGAGCGATGCCTTCGCGACCCAGCAGAACCTGTTCAACGTGACGCGCAACTTCGCCTTCGTCGCGATCATCGCGCTCGGCATGACCGCCGTCATCGCCACCGGCGGCATCGACCTTTCGGTGGGCGCGGTGCTCGCACTCTCCGGCATGGTGATCGGAATGTCGATGAACAACGGTACGCCGTTTTGGATTGCGGCACCCCTTGGACTCGGCGCGGCGCTGCTGGTCGGCGCTGTCAACGGCGTCATGATCGCCTACGTCGGCATGCCGCCCTTCGTGGTCACGCTGGGAATGCTCTCGATCGCGCGCAGCCTCGCGATGGTTCTGTCCAATAATCGGATGGTGTACGAGTTCGGCCCTGACCAGGCGCAACTGCTGACGCTCGGCGGCGGATTCGTCAGCCTCGGGCTTCCGTTCCTCAATCCCATCCGGATACCGAACCCGGTGCTGTTCCTGGTCGTCATGGGCCTGCTGGTGGGCGGCGCGTTCCGGTGGACCAAATGGGGGCGGCACCTGTTCGCCATCGGCGGCAACGAGGAGGCGGCGAACCTGACCGGCGTGCCCGTCCGGCGGATGAAGCTGAGCGTGTACATGTTCTGTAGCCTGTGTGCAGGCATTGCCGGCATGCTCGAGGTGGGCTGGCTCGGCACGATCACCACGGGACTCGGCCAGGGAATGGAGCTTACGGTCATCGCCGCGGCGGTGATCGGCGGTGCGAACCTGAGCGGCGGCGGCGGGACCGCGTTTGGCGGGGTGGTGGGTGCCGCGCTGATCGAGGTGATCCGCAACAGCCTCACCCTCCTCGGCGTAAGCACATTCTGGCAGGGCACCTTCGTCGGCACCTTCATCATCGTCGCGGTGCTGTTCGATCGACTCCGCACGCGCACTTCGAGCGACTGACGCCGAGCGGCCGCTTCGCGTGTTGCGGGATGACCTCGGCGCGGTTTCGCGAGCCCGTCCCCCGAAGCGTGATGCGGCACGTCGGGATCACTTGGCCACGCCCTGAGAGGGTTTGCCGAGTCGCGCGTTGCCGGCGCGAACTTTTGGTACACTTCGATCGCCAGTCAAAGCCCCGTCTTGTCGCCACGCGACAATCTCGGGTGGCATCGCTGCCAATGTGTCCGGTCCGGATCTCAGGCGAGTAAGGACAGCGCCAGCCATTCGGCCCGCGCGCTGTGGTCGCCAACATCGAGCGATCCCGCACATCTTGCTCTTCAACCATGCCCGGGGGTGACGCATGTCTTACGTCGAAGCACTCGAGCCAGTAATGCAGCAGGTGATCGAACCCGCAGCCGCGGAGACGGACAAGACCGGGAAGTTCCCGCGCGCCGCGATCGAGCGGTTGGGCAAGGCCGGGCTGCTCGGCCTGGTGAGCGATCGCTCGGTCGGCGGCCAGGGAGCCACGCTCGCGGACGCGAGCGCTGTGGTGGCGCGGATCGCGCAAAGCTGCCCGTCGACGGCCATGGTCGTGACGATGCACTACTGCGCCACAGCGGTGATCGAGAAGCATGGGCGCGAGGCCGTGCGCCGCGAGATCGCGGCCGGCAGTCACCTCAGCACCTTGGCGTTTTCCGAGGCGGGATCGCGCAGTCATTTCTGGGCACCGATCAGCAGCGCCAAAGCCGAGGGTGCCAAGGTGCGCCTCGACGCCGCCAAGAGCTGGGTGACCTCGGCCGGAGATGCCGATTCCTACGTCTGGTCGAGCAAGCCCCTGGCTGCCGAGGGAGCGAGCACGATCTGGCTCGTCCCGGCCCGAGCGAAGGGGCTCGCTACGGTGGCTCCGTTCGACGGACTGGGCCTGCGCGGCAATGCCTCCTCGCCGGTCAGGGCCGAGGGTGTGATCATCGACGTGTCCGAGCAACTGGGAGCGGACGGCGCCGGATTCGACGTCATGATGGGGATCGTTCTGCCCTGGTTCGTCGCCCTGAATGCCGCCTGTTCGGTCGGCATCATGGAAGGCGCGCTCGCCCGCGCCAGCGCGCACGTGAAGGACACGCGCTATGCGCACTTGGGCTCGAGCATCGCGGACTTTCCCACGGTGCGCGCCTACCTCGCTCGCGCCCGCATCCGCACCGACATGAGCCGAGCGCTGCTCGACGATACGCTCGCGGCGATGGCATCCCAGCGTGCCGACACGATGCTGCGGGTGCTGGAGGTGAAGGCCGCGGCCGCCGAGGCCGCGTTGGAGGTAACCGACCTCGCCATGCGCGTGTGCGGCGGCGCGGCGTTCCGCAAGGAAGTGGGTGTGGAGCGGCTGTTCCGCGATGCCCGCGCCGCCTCGATCATGGCGCCAACCTCCGACGTGCTCTACGACTTTGTCGGCAAGGCCGTGATCGGCATGCCGCTGTTCTGAGGAGGCATCCGCCATGCCGCTGCTGCTCGGTGCCGTCGCCTACGCGCCCAAGGTGGTCACGATCTGGGAGGGATTCAAGGCGTTTTTCGGCCGCCGAGGGTTGGACTTCGATTTCGTCCTGTACTCGAACTACGAGCGTCAGGTCGAGGCGCAGTTCGCCGGCGACATCCACGTCGCCTGGAACTCGCCGCTGGCGTGGCAGCGCGCCGAGCGAATGGCGCGGGCGCGCGGCGTCACCGACCGCGTGCGTGCCATTGCCATGCGCGACACCGACTGCGATCTCACGTCCATCGTCGTTGTGCGCGCGGACAGTCCCATCCGGTCGCTGCCGGACTTGCGCGGCAAGAGGATCGGCGTGGGTGCAATCGATTCGCCGCAAGCCACGCTGATTCCGCTGCAATGGCTGCGCGAGCAGGGCATCGATGCTGAGCGCGAGGCGACCGTCGTGCGACACGACGTGCTCGGCGGCAAGCACGGCGATCACATCGGCGGCGAGCGCGACGCCGCGGCGGCGCTGGCGACCGGCGAGATCGATGCCGCCTGCATCATCGACGGCAACCACCTGCTGTTCACCCAGGAAGGCGTTCTGGCTCCGGGCAGCACGCGCGTCCTCGGGCGCACGCCCCCGTACGACCACTGCAACTTCACGACCAGCCCGCACGCGGCGGCCGCGCCGATCGAAAGGTTCCTGGAGCTGCTGCTGGCAATGCGCTACGATGATCCGGAGGTCCGCACGCTGCTCGACCTCGAGGGGCTCAAGCAGTGGCGGGTCGGCCGCACGTCCGGCTATGCCCTGCTCGACCGAGCGGTGAAGGCGACGAACTTCTTCACGCCGGAGGGAGCCATTGGGGTCAACGGCTACCGCTATTGAGCCCGCTGCCACGGTAGAACTCGGCCGCCTCGGGCTAGGCACCGGCGGTCATCTGCTGATCATGCGTGCGCTGCGGCAGGTGCCCGAGGGGGCCGTTGTCGCCGTGCGCGGCGCGCAACCGGATCTTGCGATCGACCTCGCCGGTTGGTGCCGGGCGAAGGGCATCTCGCTGATCGAGCAGCCCGGCGCATCCTACCTTGTATCGCGCGGCTTCCAACGCCAGCGCTGGGCGCACGCCGAGCGTTGCGGATTGTCCGACCCGCGTGCGCCGGGCGCCGTGTGCGAGCATGCCTCGCCCACCTGGGGCGTCGCGGCTCGTGGTGCCCTGGTCGAGGCGGGCGGCCCCGAGTTTCAATTCCCGTTGTCGGAGAAGTCGACGCTTTGGGCCGAGGACGCCGCGCGTCTGTACGCGCAGGCCGTGGCCAACCAGTGGGATCCCAACACCGCAATCGATTGGGGCCAGGAGTTCGATCTACCCGGCGAAGTAGAGGACGCCGTCGCGCAGCTCATGACCTATCTCGTCGAGAACGAGAACGCGGCGCTACTCGTTCCGGCGCGCTTTCTCGCGCAGATGCACCCGCACTTCCGCGAGGTGCAGCAGATGCTGGCGGTCACCATCGCGGACGAGGCGAGGCACGTCGAGGTGTTCACCCGTCGCCTGGGGCTGCGCGGCCGCGGACCCGCGCTGTCCACTGCCGGAGGGCAAACGTCGCTGAAGACGCTGTTCGACGCGGCAGAGTTCTCGGTCGCATCATTTCTGCTCTCGGTTCTGGGCGAGGGGAGCTTCGTCAACCTGCTCAACTTCCTGCACGTCCACGCCCCGGATCCGGTCACGGCGCAGGTCTGTCGCCTGGCAGCGAAAGACGAAGCGCGGCACGTCGCCTTCGGCATGTCGCACCTCCAATGGCACCTGCATCATGACCGCGATCTTGCGCTTCGGCTCCGCCGCGCGATCGAGCGCCGCCACGACGAACTCGCCGCAACCGACGGGCTCAATGAGGAAGTGTTCGACGCCTTGGTGCTGATCGCCGCCGGCGCCTTCACGCTGGACGCGATCGAGCAAGGCTACCGCCGAGTGCGGCAGCTCGAGCAGGAGATGGCGGACGGGCGCCGGGCTAGGTTGATGAAGTTGGGCTTCTCGGCGGCCGACGCGTCCGACTTGGCGCAGAAGCACACGCGCAATTTCATGTGACGCCGGGTGCTGCCGCGCCGCATCGACCTCAGCCAACAGAGGCGGCCGGAGCGCGCCATCGAGGGGGCTTCGGCCAGCGAGAGTCACCCGCTTGTGTGCCGCACCCGGCGTATCTGTCATATTGCGAAATCCTCGCAGGGATCCCAATATAGCGGCACGCCCGGTTCGGTAGCGCGTCGCCAGTTGGCGTATACGGACGGCATGGGTCAAGTGGCGGGTCCGAGGCTCCGCATCTGCGCCGACGCGCCGCTTGAGCCTGCTGAAGGGGGGATCGTGGTTGCCGTTCCCAGTGGCAATACAACGAGGGGAGACAGCGTCATGTGGGATTCAGTCCTTCGGCACGTCCCGGTCACGGCAGTTTGCCTGGCCACGTTGGTCGGAGCAGGATGCACGACGGTCCCGCAGCGAGAGTTCAAGTCGTATACGGAGGCGTTCGCGGAGGTCAAGAGCGCCACGGAGCAACTCCTGGTCGAGTACGGTGCTGCGCAACAGGCGGAGGACGCGTACAGACAGGCGAAGGCGGCGGCCGAGAAGGCTGCGGAAGAAGCAAAGAAAGGCACGAAGCAAGCGCCTGCTCTTCTCCCCCCATTCCCGCCGGCGGTTACTCTCACTTTTGCCACAGAGAGCCGGCGATCGACTGATCACGTCGGCGCACGCCGGCAGGCGCTCGAGGTCGTATCGGACTTCAATACCGCGCTGGTCACTCTGGCCGAAGGTAAGAACCCCGAGGAAGTGAAATCGAGCATCGACTCGCTGAGTGGCGGACTCAGCAATGTGGCAAAGCTGGCCGGCAGTAGCCTCCCAATCCCATTTGCCGGGGAAATTTCGACGCTACTTTCCACGGTGATCACGAAATTGGACGAGGCCAACAACCGCCAACAGTTCGTTGCCGCGCTCAAGGAAGCGGAACCGATCATCCGCGGCATCCTCCGGCTGTTCGCGGAGGATGCGCAGGACATCTATCAGATCAGGGCGGGGCAGGCGACTCGAGCCTGGACGAGCCACCAGGATGGCGTCATCAAGCTAGTGAAGCAGATGAGGGACATCGCGAAAGAGTGCGACCGGCCGACGGCAGACCAAGCCAAGAAGCTGGATGCCCTGGAAAAGGATGTGCGCGCGCTGCTGGACCGTGCCGGCTTGAAGGACAACAGCGAGAAGCTCCCGACGACCGAGGGCGCTCACCAGCCGTTCGATGAGCTCGCGGTGAGTCAGTTGCAGCAAACCCTGGTGCAGGCCCAAGCCGAGGCCGACAAGTACGAAGCGGTCATCAAAGCGCAGACGGCGCTGCTGGCGTTGGTCGTCTCCTATGGGCGAATGCTGGCCCAGACCGACGCGACCTTGGTTGCGGTTCGAAAGGCGTTAGACAACCCCGCAGACATCCGTGAGCAGGCAACCGAGCTGATCGGGTTCGTGTTCACGGTGAAACGGGACTGGGAGGCGTTGAACGCGGCCCGCCGTGCCGCAGCCTAGCGGCGGATCCAGAGAGGGGGGTTCCCAATGAGCTACGAAGACGAGCTGATGAGGTTACAGCGGATCATCACCGCAGACGATTCGACGGATGAGCAAATTCGCGCTGCGACGGCGGCGCGGACCCAGCTGATCGACAACTCGATCGACGAGGCGTTCAAGAGGTTCGAGGCCAGGACCGAAGAGTTCAATGCGTTGACCAGTCGACTCAAGGCCGTAGTCGACAAGATCGCCGCGAATCAGCTGGCCGGCGTCGTCGACACGCTCAACAGCGTCGTGAGCGACGTGCAGAAAGCTGCGAGCGACAAACCCGCGGGCGACAAGGGGTCCCCCCAAACCTGAGATCCGACGTCCGGCGCAGGGTCACGATCGGCGCTTCAGTCAGTACACAAACGAAGCGATAGCGGTGAGACTCGGCACGCATTGCCGGTGCACGGGTATCGGACTGGCCGTCTGCCGCCGGATCGTCAATCGCCACGAAGGCAGGATCTGGGGTGGAATCCGACTCCGGTCACGGCAGGGTGTTTCGCTTCACCATCCCGGTCCAGCCCATCGACACAGAGTGAGCGTGGCCCGGAGCGGTTCAGGCCTTGGACAAGAACAGCGGCGCCGCGAGGATCCCCTGCACCACCGCGGCGAGGCCATACAGCAGCGCCGTCGCAGTGGCCTGATCGGCGGGCGCACCCAGTGCCCCGAGCACCACCACCGCCGCCACTTCCCGCGTGCCAAAACCGGCCACGCCCAGCGGCAGCGCCGCCGATATAAAAATCGGTGCTGCCGCGGCCAGCATCAACGGATACGAAAGCCACAGCCCCACCGCCTGCCCGCAGATCCACAGCACGCAGGCGGAGAGGAACTGGACGCCCAACGACTGCCAGACCGATGCCATCAGCGCCGGCCGCGCCTGGCGCAGCCGCTCGCGCAAGCGCTCCCAACGCTGCGCCAGGCCCGCGATGCGGGCGATGCGCGAGCGCTCCAGCCGTCCGAACGGCAGCGGAATGAAAGGAGCGATGACGACAGCGGTGAGCACTCCCACATAGACGGCCATCGACTGAGGCGCCACGGGCGCAGCTCTTGCGCCCAGCGAGGCGAGCGCCGCAGCCGCCAGCAACGAGAGCACGCACAGCACCCACAATCCGCTGAAGCGAGCCAACAACACGGACAGAGCGGAGGCCGTGAACGAATTACCCAATCGTGAGAGCTGCACGCTGCGCAGCAGGTCCCCGGTCACGGTCGCGCCCGGCAACAGTATGGTGGTAGTGACGCCCCGGGCGTAGATCAGGGTCAAGCGACCGGTGGGTGCAGTCAGGCCGAGCCCGCGGGCGATCGCCGCCCAGCGCGCAGCCGCTAGAACGTTCGCGGCGATCGCCACGGCGATCGCGAACGCGAACCGCCACGGATCGGCGCGCCGCAGCTCGGACCAGAGCGCCGCGGGATCGGCGTACCAAACCGCCAGCACCAGCAGTGCAACACCGGCCGTGATGCGTAGCGCGAGGCGGCCCAAGACACGGGCGCGCGCTTCGAGGCGCTGCTGCTCGGCTGCTCGCTCAGCCGGAGGCGGTCTGGTCGGCGTGCTCAGGCTCCTGCCTCCGGCGCGCGCGCGGTGCAGTACGCAGCACGTACTGCGGGCGCCCCTGGGGCTCGTGATAGATGCGCGTGAGCAGCTCGCCGAGCAGTCCGGTGGCGAGCAGCTGCACTCCGATCAACGCAAGCAGAACGCCCAGCAGCAGCAGCGGACGCCCGCCGATGTCATGGCCGAGCACGAGCTTGTCGAAGGTGAGATAGGCCAGCAGCACGAAGCCCACCAGCAGTAGCGTCAGCCCCACGCCGCCAAAAGCGTGCATGGGCCGGTGCAGAAACCGCAACAGGAACTTGACCCACAGCAGGTCGAGCAGCACGCGGAACGTTCGGTCGATGCCGTAGTTGGAGCTTCCCCGCGTCCGCGGATGGTGGCTGACGGGCACTTCGATGATGCGCGCGCCGACCTCGGCCGCCAGCGCCGGAATGAACCGGTGCATCTCGCCATACAGCTTGATGTCGCGGATCACCTGGGCGCGATACAGCTTGAGTGCGCAGCCGTAGTCGTGCAAGCGCACACCGGTCACCTGCGAGATGATGCCGTTGGCGATCGCGGACGGGATCTTGCGCGAGATCGTCTTGTCCTGGCGAGCCTTGCGCCATCCCGAGATCACGTCCACGTCCGGGCGTTCGTCCAGCAGGTCAAGCAACCGCGGGATGTCGTCCGGATCGTTCTGCAGGTCGCCGTCCAGTGTCACGATGATGTCGCCGCGCGCCTGATCGAAGCCCGCCTGCAACGCAGCGGATTGTCCGTAATTGCGGATCAGATACAGCGGCCGCAGCCAACTGCGCGTGCCGGCCAGCTCAGCGAGAAGCGCCGCCGAATCGTCGCGCGAGCCATCGTCGACGCAGATCAGCTCGAAGCCGCGGCCTGTGCGCGCCAGCGCGGCGCCCACGCGCGCGACGAGGTCGGGAAGATTGTCCTCCTCGTTGTAGATCGGGATGACGATGGAAACCTGCGGGTGGTCGAGACTCATCGGCGGCGGCGAGCGTGCCGGCTGCGGGATTGCCTGAAGGGCCATCTAGCGGCCGATTCTATCATCCCGGGGAGCATGTCCCGCAGCATCGGAGCCGGAGCGAGGCACGAACGAGAGCGCGAAGCAGAGCAGAGACGCTGCGCCCAGTGCGCGCTGGAACCACAGCGCCTGCGGATAATCGGTGCGATAGCCGGTAAGCAGCGCCACGGCGCAACCGGCCAGCGCCAAGGTTATCGCCCACTGCGCCGGCGGCCGCAGCCCGACTGGAAACCGTTCGGCCAGCCTGATCCCCACCAGCGCGGCGAGCCACCCGCCGAACGCACCGGCCAGCAGGTCCAGAGGCCAGTGCACGCCGAGCACGCATCTCGAGATTGCAATCAGCACCGCCGCCGCGACCGGCACGGCGTTCCAGCCGCGCAGCTCGAAGCCCAATACACACAGCGCGGCGAGAGCGAAAGCCGTGGTGGCATGCCCCGACGGCATCGAGTGAAAGCGGTAGGCGGGTCCGATCACGTGGATCACGTCGGGGCTCAGTACCGCAGGCGGCCGCGCCACGTCGGCCAGCGGTTTGAGAAGCTGCGCCCAACCAGTGGCGAGAAGCCCCGCCGGAACCAGCGCCCACAACAAGTCCGGACGGCGGCGCGCCAGCGGCAGACACAGCGCCAGCGCGACGGTCGTGTCGCCCAGGATGGTGAGATTCGCCCAGAGCGCATCGCTGGTCGCAGGGCCGAGCCGGTTGAGCCACAGGAACACGGGTTCGTTGCTTCCGGTCACGAGTAGCACGAGAACGCCCGCGACCGCCAACGCTGGAACCAGCCATACCCGAGCGCTGCGCCAGGACCAGTGGATCATCCCGTCACCCGCACGAGCACGATCCCGTTCTTGCTGTAGATCAGCTCATGCCCATAGCCCGGCAGCTCTGCGAGCCGCCTGGCCTTGGTGATCACGATGTCGCCGGGCCGCGGCTCGCGGCTCGGTGTGGGCCTGCCGTAATAGACACTGAAGCTCGGCGCGTTCAGTCGCCACATGATGACATCGAGATTGCGGCTGCGCGCGATCCGAGCCGCCTCCCGAATCGGTTCCTGCTGGATTCCGGCCGCGACCGGCATCACGAAAGCGGATATTCCGAGCGTCGCCAGGATCCCGGTCACGACGAGCTTGCGCGCAAGCTCGATGCGGCGGTCCCGCATGAACCACAGCGTGACGGCGGCCCCCGCACCGGCGAACGCGAAGTATCCCCAAGTGAAGTAGCGTCCGGCGTTGGACAGCGCCTCTCGGTAATAAGCGTCCGGGACGCGTGGGAGCGACACTTCCACGAGCTGGGGCAATGCAAGCAGGAACACGAAGAACAGAAGCACCGGCAACAACGCCCATAGCCGGGAGCGCAGCCCGGACGCATAGACCGCCATGAGGATGAACATTCCGGTCATGCCGTACAGCACATAGTGCGGCAGCTTGGTGCCCGACAGCGAGAAGAAGACGAAGACGAAAGCGAACCAGAGCAACAGGTAGCACTGGAGGTCGTCGTGCCAGACCTCCCGCACTCGGGTCAGAACGCGGATCAGCAGCGTGGTGAACGGCAGCGAGCCGATCAGGACCACCGGCACGTAATACACCAGGCTGCCCGCATGGCCCTGCAAGGTCCCGCCGAAGCGGCCGACGTTGTGCTTGAGAAAGAATCCCTGGACGAAGGCCCAGCCTTCGCGGTGCAGGATGAGCGCATACCAGGGCAGAGCGACGACCGCGAACAACAGCAGGCCGAGCGGGTCGAAGACTGCTCGAGCCCAGGTCTTGAGGTCGCGCCGCAGGAGGCAGAACGCGAATGTGACCGCCAGCGGGATGAGAACGGCCACCGGACCCTTGGCGAGGAAGCCGAGGCCGATGGCGGCAAAAGCCGCCATCAGCCATCCGCGCCGGCCCGTTTCGAGATGGAGCCACACCGCGAACATCGAGGCGGCGATGAGCACGTTGAGCAACGCATCCGCCGTGGCCACACGCCCGATGACGTATACGCCGAGGGACGTCGCCATCACCGCCGCGGCCACCAGCGCCCGCTCGACCGGGAAGTAGCGGCGGGCGAATAGGAATGTCAGCACCACCCACAACGTCGCACATAGCGCCGAGGGGAAGCGGAAAGCGAACTCGTTTATGCCGAAGGCAGCCACGCTGGCCGCCTGCAGCCAGTAGATCAGGATGGGCTTGTCGTAGCGGGGCTCGCCGTTGAGATAGGTAGACAGGAAGTCGCCGCGCTGGAACATCTCCAGCGTCGCCTCGCTGAACGCACCCTCGTCCACGTCGAACAGCGGGGCACTGCCGAGCGCGAAGAAGAAACTGCCGGCGACGGCAAGGATCGCCAGCGCGATCCATACGCGCGCCGGGGAAGCCGCCTCGGTCATGGGCTCGGGTGGGGGCTGGCGAAGATTTTGCAAGGGTGGACGGTCAGCCGCCGCATTGTACCCGCAGTCTCGGCCGCACCCGGCACGAGCACCGGGCACGGCACTCGAGCCGGGGGCATCGCTGCGGCGGCCGCGATGCGCCTAACGGCATCCGGTTGGAGGGCAACCGGCCGAGCGGGCGAACCAGCGAGGTGCCCGGCACCGCGCGTGGGCCACCGAGCAAAGCCATCGCTCGGTCCGCGGCAGCCAATCACCATGGGACTGGTGCTGCCTTGCAGCAGCAGAGCACGGAAGACGAGGGAGTCGATGATCATTCGCGAGTTAGTCGAAGCGGAGCGGGGCAAAGTCGCCGGATTCCTGCTCACCCTGGACGAACGCAACCGCTGCATGCGCTTTTGTCGTCCGATGACCGACGAGGCCATCCGCAGCCATGTCGAACGCATGAACTGGGACGAGGCCGTCGTGCTCGGCGCCTTCGACCAGGAAGCGAACCTCGTGGGTCTGATCGAGCTGCGGGAGCAAGGCGCGAGCGCCGACCTCGCCGTCACCGTCGCGCCCGAGCACCGGCGCAACGGGATCGGGCATGCGCTGATGGACCGCGCGCTGTTCAAGGCCAGGGTGCTCGGCAAAGAGCGGGTGACGCTCACCTGCCAGGTGGACAACAAGCCGATGCGCCGGCTGGCGCAGCGGGTTGGCCTCGTAGCGCTGACCGAATCCGGCGAGGAGGAGAGCCCACCTGCGCCGCGTGCAGCGCGAGGTGCTCCGGCAGACGCCGCTCAACCGGTCGCCAGCATCACCTACACCGCAGCGCTGTATGCGCGGACGTGGGAGAACGTCCTGCAGAAGCTGCTGAGCACGCCTTGGTCGATGGCGGCCGACACCGATCTCATGGCCGAGGAAGCCCCCGCCAACCCGGAAGCCTGATCAGGCCCGCTCCGCATTTTGGCGGAGTGGTCTGCAGTCCGGACCTGCGCCACTGCACGGCCGGAGTTCCCCCCTACCGCAACGATCGCTTCGCGGCGAGCGACGAGACCGTCGTCCACGTCCGGCGGTGCGGCGTCTGCGGCCCAGCATGCTGTCCGCGCTGGCGGCCATCCTGGCGATGATTCCGCTCACTGGCTCCACATTCTGGAGGCCGATGGCCAGGGTGATCTTCGGCGGGCTATTCGTGCCGACCCTGCTCACCCTGCAGTGTCTGCCCGCGCTGTAGGCGAGCTGGCGCCCGACGGGGGATTCGCCGACCCGCTCGGCCCAGCGCGCCGCCAGCGACTCGGGGCGCCACGGGAGAAGCCACGCGACGGTCGCAGCAAATCCTGACCCAAGCATGACCGTTTCCTGACGACATCCGGGTTGTGGGCGCGTAGGCTTGTGCCAGGATCGGCAAGCACAAGCGGAGATGCGCGCATGACGCTGGACTCGCAGCACAACTATCCGAGCACACGCAGCTATGTGCTCAAGCTGCACCGCAGCGCCGAGCCCCGGCACGAGCGTATCGCCGGTCGGCTGGAGAGCATCACCTCGGGCCGCCGATTCGACTTCAACAGCGCGGACGAGCTGCTCGCCTGCCTGTCGGCCGACCTCGCGTCGGCCGCTGCTCAGCCACAGGAGTGACCATGGATACCGACGTTCTCATCGTTGGGGCGGGCCCGACCGGACTGATGCTCGCCAACCAACTCGGCCGGCGCGGTGTGCGCGCGATGATCATCGACCGGCATAGCGGACCGGCGCAGCAGACGCGGGCGATGGCGGTGCAGGCGCGCACTCTGGAGATCTACGCCAAGCTCGGCATCGCGGGACGAGCGCTCGAACTGGGCAGGACCGGCGCAGGCGCGAATATGTGGGCGGGAGGGCAGTGCAGAGCGCGCATCCCGCTCGGTGACATCGGGAGCGGCTTGAGCCCCTTCCCCTTCGTCCTGATGCTGGGCCAGGACGACAACGAGCGGATCTTAGGCGACTTGCTGCGGCACCGGGGGATGAGCGTGCAGTGGAATACCGAGCTGGTCGGGTTGGATCAGCGCACCGACCATGTCGCGGCGACGCTGAAGCAGGCCGACGGCACGCTGCGCAAGGTCACCGCGGCCTGGGTCGGAGGCTGCGACGGGTCGCGCAGCGCGGTGCGGGAGCATTGCGGCATCACGTTTCCCGGCGCGCCGTACGAGCATGTCTTCTTCGTCGCCGACACGGTTGCCACGGGCGACATGGTGCCAGACGAGCTCAACGTCTACCTATGGAAGGAGGGGTTTCACCTGTTCTTTCCGATGCGAGGGCAAGACCGCTGGCGCGTCATCGGCATCCTGCCTCCAAGCCTGCGCGGCCGGGACGACCTCATGTTCGAGGGCGTCGTCCCCTACGTGCGCCACGAGGCGGGAGCCAAGCTGTCGTTTGCGGGATGCGACTGGTTTTCGACTTATCGGATCCATCACCGCTGCGCGTCGCGGTTTCGCGATCGCCGTTGCTTCTTGCTCGGCGATGCAGCGCATGTCCACAGCCCGATGGGCGGCCAGGGCATGAACACCGGCCTGCAAGATGCCTACAACCTGGCGTGGAAGCTCGCGCTCGTGGTCAGAGGTCAAGCGGACGTCGCGCTGCTCGACTCGTACGAGGCGGAGCGCCTGCCCGTTGCGCAGCGCTTGCTCCGCACCACCGATCGGGCGTTCATGCTGGTGGTCTCCGACACCTGGCTCGCGGGGCTGTTCCGCACCAAGATCCTCGCACGCATCGCGGCGCTCGCAATGCGCCGGGAGGCAGTGCAGCGACTCGCGTTTCGCACCCTCTCCCAGATCGGCATCCGCTACCGAGGCAGCGCGCTCGCGCAGTCGCTGGCAGAGACCCCCGAAGGCGCGCCTCGCGCGGGCGACCGCTTCCCGTGGCTGCGACTCAGGCTGCGGGGCAGCGGCCCGGTCGAGGATCTCTTCGAGCGGCTCGACGATACGCGGTTCAACCTGATCGTGATCGGGCAACCGGCGCCGGCGGACGGGATGGAGGAGCTCGGGCACCTGGTGCTCACACACGTGATTCCGGCCGACTCCGGCAATGAGCAGGAGCTGGCGCGTGCTCAGATCTCGAAGCCGAGCTTCTACCTGCTCCGGCCCGACGGCCATATCGGTCTTGTCGGCTCCCGTCTGGATGCGCCAGCGGTGAGGCGCTATCTTGCCGATCGAGCACACATCGATGTGGCTTATCGGCCGGCTAGCTTCTCGCCCGCCCTTAGCAGCAACCGCGTGGATGGACCCCTATCGAGCACAACGACTTCCAGGGTCAGTGCTTCGAGCCCCATTCATAGCTCGTAGACGCACGACGCCCGTCGGGCCGTTTTTCCCGGTCCGACATCGGAAGCGGCGCTCACCCGCAGGCGCTCTCTCATGCCGAACGGAACGGCGAGGCGCGCGAGGACTGGGAACGAAAGAAATTCCAGCCGCATCGTACGCCCCGCGCGGGGGCCGGGGTCATGGAGAAGCGCTGGGAAGGCAGCCGGGAAGCGCGCACGGTCGCGGGGTGTTGCTCGGGGAACAGGAAAAGCCGTTGCCGAAACCGATCGTCCCCCGCCCCATCGTCTGACCGCCAGCCCCCGACAGACAATGCGAGGGGCTTCGGGTAGCATAGGACCCGCATCCGCACAACGATAAAAGGGAGGAGAGGATGGCGAGTGCGTTCTCCGGCGGGCGGGTCAGGATCCCACATCTCGCGGCGGCATTGGCGGCACTCGCCTGCTGCGCTTCCCTCGCCCCCGATACGTCGGCGCAGAACCAGATCAAGATCGGCGTCCTCGAGCCGTTGAGCGGGCCGATCGCGGCCGAAGGGCGGCGCCAGCTCAACGGCATGGAGATCGTGCGCGATCTCATCAACGAGCGCGGCGGCATCGCCGGCAAGCAACTCGTCTGGGTGGTGGGAGATGTGCCTGACGCGACCGCGGCGACCAACGAAGCGAGCCGGCTGATCACACAAGAAGGGGTGAAGCTCATCGTCGGCACCTTCTCCAGCAGCTTGTGTCTTCCGGCGAGCGACGTCGCCGCGCGCAACAACATCGTCTACTGGGAGGTTTCCTGCGTCGATCCGCGCTTCAGCGTGCGCGGCTACAAGAACGTGTTTCGCACCGAGATCGACGCCAACGGCTTCGGCTGGTACGAGCTCGAATTCATCCGCGATGCTTTGCCCAAGAAGCTCGGCAAGGAGCTCAAGGACATCAAGCTCGCGCTGCTGAGCGAGGACTCGGCCTACGGGCAGGGCACCACCGAGGCCGCTCGCAAGCGGGCGCAGGAGCTGGGCATCCCGATCCTGTCGGTGGATTTTTACAACCGCACCGCGATGACCGACTTCACGCCGATCATCCTCAAGCTCAAGGCTGCGCAGCCTGACGTCATCATCGCGAACGCCTACACCAACGATGCGATCCTCTTCTGGCAACAGGCACGGCAGCTCGACCTCAACGTGAAGGCGGTCGTGAGCGCCGGGGCCATCGGGTCCGGCTCGCCGGATTTCGGCAAGAGCCTCGGTTCCACCGCCGAAGGGCCGTTCAGCCTGCTCGAGCCCGCGGGCTTGAATCCCAGGGCACTGGCCAAGCAGGTCGCCGAGCTGGAGGCGGAGATCGCGAAGCGCTACCAGGCCAGGTACAACGAGCGCTACGCCGCGTCCGCGCAACTGGGCGCCGCCGGCCTGTGGATGCTCTTCGAGGTGCTGAAGAAGACCGGCGGTGACCTCAGTCCCGAGAAGGTGCGCGCGGCAGCGTTGAGCCTGGACATCCCGGTCGGCGGCACGCTCAACGGTTGGGGCGTGAAGTTCCAGGACAACGGTCAGAACGCGGCCGACCGCGTGCAGCACTACATCGTCCAGTGGCAGGACGGCAAGCAGGTGACCGTGTGGCCGGAGCGCTTCGCGGTCGCGCCGATGAGGTACGTGCCGCTGCCGAAGTGGAGCGAGCGGAAATAGCTGCGCGGCCCCACCGCTGTCCCGCGAGCAGGGGACGGTGAGTCAGGGCAAGGCTATTCCTCTGCCGGGTTCGGGCTGATGGCAGTGCTCCCTCAGCTCATTGCGTCCGCCATCATCCTGGGCGGAATCTATGCGCTCGTGAGCATCGGCCTCACGCTGGTGTTCGGGGTCATGCGCATCGTCAACTTCGCGCATGGCGAGTTCCTGATGCTGGCCATGTACCTCGCGGTCGGGCTGTTCGCGACCACGGGAATCGATCCCTATCTCGGCCTGCTGATCGCGGTGCCCGCATCGCTGGCGTTCGGCAGCGTCGTCTATTTCGGCGTCATCCGGCCGGTGGTCGCTCGACCGCACGTGGTACAGATCTTCACCACGCTCGGCCTGTCGATCGTGCTTCAGAACGCCGCGCTGTTCCTGTGGACCGGCAACTTCCGGCAGCTGCGCCTGCCGTACGCCGAGAAGGTGCTCTCGTTCGCCGGCGCCGCCGTCACGGTCCCGCAGATCGTCGCGTTCACGGTCGCGGCGGGGTTCACCGTGGCGCTCTTCGTCTGGCTGCGCTTCACCTATCTGGGCAAGGCGATGCGCGCCACGGCGCAGGACCGCGGCGCCGCAACCTTGATGGGCATCGACACGGGAAAGGTCCTGCTCGCCGCGTTCCTGGTCGGGACGCTGTGCGTCACTGTTGCCGGCATGCTGATGGCGCCGCTGTTCGCCACCTATCCTACGGTGGGCCTGCAGTTCGTCCTGATCGCCTTCGTCGTGGTGGTGCTCGGCGGCCTGGGAAGCGCGATCGGCGCGCTGCTGGGTGGGATGATCGTCGCGTTCATCGACGTCGGCGGCGGCTACTACGTCGGCACCGCCTGGAAGGAAGCGCTGTACTTCGTGGTGTTCATCGCCGTCCTGCTGGTGCGCCCTGCGGGGCTCTTCGGCCAGCGCGGCGCCGAGCATCTCGGCGCATGACGATGCGCTCGTTCGGCTGGCATCGCGCGCGAGAGCACTTGGCGGCAGGAGCGCTGTTCGCGGCCGCGCTGCTGGTGCCGCTCGCGACCGACAATCTCTTCCTGCAGGACGCCACGATCTTCATTCTCCTGTGGGCCGGGCTGGCCGGCGCGTGGAATATCGCCGGCGGCTTCGCCGGCCAGCTCTCGCTCGGGCACGCTGCGTTCTTCGGCCTGGGCGCGTACACCTCGACGCTGTTGAAGATCCATCTCGGGTTGTCGCCATGGCTCGGCATGCTGTGCGGCGCTGGCCTGGTCGTCGCCGCGAGCGGCTTCATCGCGTTTGCGGCTACGCGCCTTCGCGGCCCGTACTTCGCGCTCGTTACCATCGCCTTCGCCGCCGTCATGCAGATCGTCGCGGCGCGCTGGTACAGCTTCACGCGCGGGAACGAGGGGCTGTCGATCCCCTTCGACCCCGGATGGGCCAACTTCATGTTCGCCGGCAAGCTGCCGTGGACGGTCATCGCTCTGTGTTATGTCGTGGCGATCTACGCTCTCGCGACATGGATCAAGCGCTCTCGCCTCGGTTACCAGCTCGCCGGGATGCGCGAGGACGACGACGCGGCGCAGGCTCTGGGCATCGATACGCGTAGCCTCAAGGTCCTTTCGATTGCGATCAGCGCGTTCTTGACCGCGCTCGGCGGCACCTTCTATGCGCAGTACGTCGGGTTCGTCGATCCCACGTACGTCTTTTCGATCGACCTGTCCGTCAAGTTCGCACTGATGTGCATCATCGGCGGCATGGGCACCGCGCTTGGCCCGATCCTTGGCGCGGTGCTGATCACGGCGCTCGAGATGGGGCTGCGCGCCAAGTGGGGAGGCGGGCGCAGCGGACTGTACTTGATCGTCTACGGCGCGCTGTTGATCGTGGTCGTGCGCGTCATGCCGGAGGGACTGGTCGCGGGCCTGCCGCAGACAGTCAGGCGCTGGAGCGCGAGGGCGAGCCGTGCTGCTTGAGGTCGATGCAATCAGCAGGCGCTTCGGCGGACTCACCGCGGTTTCGGCCGTGACCTTCGGCGTGAGCGAAGGCGAGGTCGTCGGATTGATCGGCCCGAACGGGGCCGGCAAGACGACGTTGTTCAACGTCATCGCCGGGGCCCTGCCGCCCTCGGCGGGGCGCATCCGCTTCGCCGATTCGGACATTACAGCGAAGAAGCCGCACCTGATCTGCCGGCACGGCCTCGTCCGCACCTTTCAGATCGTGAGACCTTTCGGCAGCCTCTCGGTCGTCGACAACATCGTCATCGGCGCTTTCACCCGGGTGCGAGACCGGCACACTGCCTATGCCGCGGCCGAGCGGGCGCTCGAGGCGACCGGGCTGGCACGCTGGCGTGACGCGTTGGCGCGCTCGCTGCCGATCGGGCTGCGCAAGCGGCTCGAGGTGGCGCGCGCTCTGGCCACGCGGCCGCGGTTGCTGCTCCTCGACGAGGTGATGAACGGCCTGAACCCGACCGAGCTCACCGAGATGATGGCGCTGATTCGCGAGCTCAACGCCGGCGGCATCACGATCCTGCTCATCGAGCACGTGATGGCCGCGGTGATGAGCCTGTGCGGCCGTATCGTGGTGCTCCACCACGGCGAGAAGATCGCTGAGGCGTCGCCGCGTGAAATTGCACGCGACCCGCGCGTGATCGATGCGTATCTGGGCGAAGCCTACCTGATCGAATGACCGCGCATCCAGCCGATGGCGGTCCGCTGCTGGCGCTGGACAGCGTCAGCGCGCGCTACGGCGACCTCCAGGTGCTGCACGGCGTGAGCCTCGAGGTGCGCGAGGGGGAGGTCGTCACGCTCGTGGGTGCGAACGGTGCAGGGAAGACGACAACGATCTGCGCGGTTTCAGGACTGGTCGCGAGCGGCGGCGGGTCGATCCGCTTCGCCGGAGAGTCCCTCGCAGCCGTCGCGCCGCACCGACGCGTCGAGCTCGGTCTGGTGCAAGTGCCCGAGGGAAGGCGCCTGTTCCCGTTCATGACGGTGCGCGAGAACCTCGACTTGGGCTGTTATGCCACGGGCGCGCGGCGCGAGAAGAAAGCTGCACTCGCCGAGGTGCTCGCGCTGCTTCCGCTGCTCGAGCAACGCCTCGGGCAGCTCGCTGGAACGCTCTCGGGCGGCGAGCAGCAGATGCTCGCGATCGGTCGCGCGCTCATGGCGCGTCCCCGGCTGCTGATGCTCGACGAGCCGACGCTGGGGCTCGCACCGCGCATGGTCGCGCAGGTGTTCGAGACCGTCGCGGCCATCAACCGGCGCGGGATCACCATCCTGCTCGTGGAGCAGAACGTGCGCCACGCACTGAGCCTCGCTCATCGCGGCTACGTACTCGAAAACGGCCGTGTCGTCCTGGAAGAGAGCGGCAGCGACCTGCTGGGCGATGAGCGGTTGAAGAGGGCGTACCTCGGCCTCTAGCCGGCTTCGCCGCGCGCGAACGCGGCTTGCATCCCCGCTCTTCATCTAGGCAGCCCGCTTCCGGGAAACCTCCCCAGGATGCTTGCACAGTGCGAAGTAACCTATACCGCGTCTTCCTACGGCGCCTGGGAGTTGCACCCTTCGTTGTATTTGCACTCTCAAGTCATGTGGTTTAGGCTTTTTGTGCTTGTCCGTCTGCGGGCTTCCTCCTCGCGTGCTTGGCGGCTCACGAGCCGGAGCTTCTGCGATGGACTTCCTTGAGTATCAAACTGATCGTGCCACCCCGGCATAGCCGGAGGCTCACCCCCCCGGTTAGGTTAGAGGTCGCAACCTCGGGTCCGGCCAGACCCCATGGCCGCCGAAGGGAGGGAGCATGAAGAATCGAGCACAGCAGAGCCAGGACAGTGTCGTTGAGTTTACCCGCAACACAGATGCAGTGGATGCGGACTTCTCCCATGTCAGAGGTGAAGAAGTGTTCGGGAAGCTCCTGCGGCGCTACCCTGCAGATGCGGAGAGCCTGCGCAGGGCGAGCCAGCGACTCAAGGGCGACCCGAACTACGGACCGGCAATGCATCGAGTTGCGCAGAGCCTGCATGAGAATCGCATCCGAGCATTCATCAGTTATCGAGAGGGGGTAGATGCCGATGCTGCACGGGCAGTCGCCGACGTGTTCCGCGAGTTATCGGCTGGAAGAGTTACCGTTACCTTGGCCGACGAATATACCGAGCGGATTCCGGGTCGAGACTTCAAATTGGAAACGGAGTCGGCGATCAAGACCGCACACTGGTTTATCTATCTGGTGTCCGAGTCGCGGGACCCGAGTGCCTGGTGCATGTACGAGACAGGGATGTTCCGAGCGAGCACGACGTCCCCGCGAGTGGAACGGCTGATCTGCATCTATCATCCGGCTGCGAACCCTCCGAGCGTGGTCGATGAGCTTCATGCAGTGAAAGCCAACGTCATGCAGCTCGAGAGATTCTTGGATGGACTGTTTCGCAAAGCCGATCCGCTTCCCGGCTGGGAGCCGCTGAACGCTCAGCTGAAGGACGAGAGCATTGCATTTGCGGCGACCCGGATCGCGAACGCGTTCCGGCCACCACGGAAGCCGGTGGCGTACAATTACCCCCTGACTTTGGACGTCCAGGATCCAGAGCGACTGAACGCAGCGTCGGATCTCGCGACATGCGCCATCGAAACCGATCAGGTGACCGCCGACCTATTCGGGAAGGCCGTGGTACCCCGCACCTGGGGAGCGCTGATCAGCAATGTTCTCGAAAGTAGCGCCTCCGAGAAGTGGCTGGAAGAGCTCGTTTGGGTCATCAGGAGAGCTAGCGCAGGCGACGCCTTCCGCCCTATCTCCGGCACCTTCGAGTCCAGTCATGCCGGACGCGTTATGCGACCCGTCGTTCATTCGATGGAGCACGATGGAGTCGGCAATCAGTACAGATTTCATCTCTTCTTTCTCGAGGAGATCTCGAGCGCGCCGGTACACAACATCCCTCCTAAGGTATTGGCGCTGCTCACCGCCGTTCGCATGAACACCCGCATCCGATGGGAGGTTGTTCAGCGCTTCATGAATGCTCAGCTAAGCCGCGCAGAGATAGAAGCATGCGCAAAAGCTTTCGGCAGAATCGAGAGAGAGGGTGCAGCCTTTGGGCGATGGGATATCGAGCTCTTGTGCTCGAACTACGGGAAAGCTGTCCAGAAGGAGATCCGAGATCTCGTTCATAGATGGAGGGAATTGAGAGACCCACAGCTGGGAAGCTTGGGCGCAGGTTTGAAGCTATGTGAAGTGGAGCGGGTGCGCCAAGGCCTTCGCGAATGCCACGAGCTGAATCGGCGTTTCTTTGAGCTGACCTTTCCCATATTTTTCGAGGTTACGAGGGCCGAGATAAACGCTTGACAGCGCATGAAGTGGAAGGGACTGACACTGGCGCGTCAATAGACCATCTGGTGCAGATCCTGTCGCATGCGTCTCCCGTTCGCCGTGTCGGGGAAATCGCAAGATCAACAAGCGCTCCCACTCTCCGACACCATGCTTCGCCGGGGTCGGAAGTTCCCGCGGCAGCGAGGTCACTGGAAATCCTCGTAAAGGCTGAGCGGGTCTGCTCCACCTCGGGCGGAGCGGTAAGGAGTCTGGACCTACGCTACTGCACGGCCTGCGGCGCCTTCGGGATGGTGGCGCTCTGGGCTTTGTCGTGATTGATCCAGAGCGCGGCGTGCTGCGCGGCGAGCAGTTCAGCGACCTTCTCCATCGACTGCAGGCTCTGCTCCTTGTCGAAGTTGCGGGACGGCACGCGGCGGTGCATCCAGTTGTCCTGGAAGTGGACCATGTCCCCGGAAAGCACGACCGCACCGCGCTCCGGCAAGCGCACGAGCAGACACTGATGTCCAGGCGTATGCCCGGGCGTGGACACGATCAGCACCGAGCCGTCGCCGAATACATCGTAGTCGCCGTGCAGCTTCACCGTCGGATTCGACCGCAGATTCTCGTACAGCGCCGGATTGAAGTTGAACTTCGCTGCGTTGGGGCCGAACGCGGCATCGTACTCCGGCTCCTGGATGTAGAGCTTGGCCGCCGTGAACAGATTGGCATTGCCGACGTGATCGGAGTGGAAGTGCGAGAAGGCGATGTCGGTGATGTCGCCAGGAGCGATACCGAGCGCCTGCAACTGCGAGGCCAGCGGCTTCCGCACCCACAGCGTGAGCAGGCCGCTTGCCGCCGTGACCCCCTCGGGCTTCGCCGCTATCGCGTCCGGCATGCCCGAGTCCCAAAGGAACAGCCTGTCGCCGTGCTGGATCAGGTAGCAGTTATCGCTGAACTCCCAGGCCATGCCGACGTTGACGCCGGGAGTCCAGTTGGCGGAGACGTCGTTGGTCTTCGATTCGCCGCACTCCAGAACATACATGCGGTCCACGGTCGCTTGGGCAGCGCCGGCGCAATGCACTAGACCGCCGGCGGCGAGCGCGCCGACCAGCACGCGCACGAAGTGGAATAGACGGTTCATCTGGCTCTCCTCCGCGGATTGTTTTGGGCAAGCGCTCAGGCTACAACGGCGCGAGCCCGTCGTCGAGCCCACGGACTGCACTACCCCGGCTCCGACTCGTCGTACTCGCCGGCAACGACGTGGACCGGTGCGCGCAACCCCAGTGAGGCAGCCTGCAGGCGTAGCCGGCGCGCCTCCGCCCGCCCCTGCGCGTCCAGCCAGGCACGCTCGTGACCCCAAAGGCTGGGACCGTTCACCAGTTCCTCGACAGTCCACGTCGAGTCGTCCACACTGCGTCCCCCCCAGCCGTATTCGACCAAGAACCGGGATGGGGACCACGCGTAGAACGAGAGCATATGATCGTTCGTGTGCCGGCCGAGCGTGACACCCACGCACTGGCGTTCGAGCGCCACGTCGTATGCCTTGCCTACGTCATCCACCGACAGCACCTCCACCATGAGGTGATGCAGCCCCGCCGGGCCCGTCTCGAGCAGCGCCAGGCTGTGGTGGCGTGCATTGACGCGCAGGAACACGGCATGAAACGGCGTAGTCGCATAGTCGCTGACGCGGAAGCCCAGCACGTCGCGGTAGAAGGGCAACACTGCATCGACCCGGGGGACGGCCAGCACGGCATGGCCGAGCCCAAGCGAGCCGGTGCGAAAGCCGTGCATGGGCCGGGCGGGCTCGAAGGCGTGCGGCGCAGGGGTTAGCCCGTAGAACAGGTCGACACGGTTACCCAGGGGATCGGCGCACCACACGAGACCCTGGACGCGGCGGATCTCAAGCTCGGCATCGGTCGACCGGTGCACGCGCACGCCGTTGGCTTCGAGGTGTGCGGCGGCGGCTTCCAGCTCGGCAGCGTCCTCGACCTCCCAGCCGAAATACGCCGCCCCATCCTGCTCGCCCGGGTGCACGAGGATGCGGTGTGGCTTGTCGTCCATGCGCAGCGCGAGACCTGCGGGCGTCGCATCCACCTGCATGGCCAGCAGCTCCGCCGCAAAGCTGCGCCACGCGTCCAGATCCCTTGCGAGCACTCCGACATAACCCAGGCACTTGACGTGCATGTTGGCCCCCGAAGCCGATGTCTGCGGATCGTAGGCGGTCGCCGCGGCGAACGCAACACGAAGCCGGTTTGGTGCCGGCCACGACGAGCCGAGCGCCAGCGGGCGAGCGCCCGTTAAACCAGACCCGCGGCCGCGCCGAGGCATCGGGACCGAGGTTGACTCTTTCCCGGGCACGGCGAGCTCAATAGGGGGTGCCGTCCTTCCGAGTGTACGACCAGGTTCCATCGGCGCGACGCTCGATGCGGATGTCATCGTCCGGGTAGATGGCGCTGTCCCCTGCAGTCCGGTCGCCCACTTCGAGATACACGACGTCCCGCTCGCTGCGGTTGACCAGATGGTGGGCGTCTCCCGTCCCGGCTCGAAACCCCGCACACATTCCCGGCCCGAGCTGCGTCTCGCCCGCGTTGGTCACCAGAACCGGATGCCCTTCCAAGACATAGATGAACTCGTCTTGCTTGGAATGAGCATGCCGGAGCGAGGACACCGCGCCGGGTTTCAACCGGGTCAGGTTGACCCCGAAGTTCTTCAGGCCGAACCGCTCCCCCAGTTGGCGCTTTTCTCGGCCGGCTACTCGGGAGGCGAACGGCTCAGGGTAGTTTGTCGTCCTGGCGCGTGCAGCCACGTCCGTGGCCAGAACCGCGGCCGGAGTCAGGTGCGAATCCATGTCCGTTCCTTTGGCAAACGGGTCCTTCGCCCGACGGAAGCTCTGTCAGGCGCGATAGTAGCGCCGCGCACGCTGCTCGGCTCGCGCTGCCGCGGCCTGTGGCGTCGCCTGCCCCGACGCGGCTTCCGCGACCATGTTGACGATGATGAAGTCCTCGCGGCAGGCCGACGAGGCCGCTCCGAGCTTCCCGGCGTAGCCGCTGTAGAGGCTCAGCTTCGGGCCGTCGCGAAACGGGGTGTACTTCGGGTCCTCGGTCCACAGGGGACTCGCCTCGTAAGCCTTCAAGGTCTGCGTCATCTGCCCGATCGAGGCGCGTTGCCACGGCTCGTACTGCTCGCGTTCGAGCAGAAATCTCAGGTACTCGCGAGCTGCATTGGGGTACCTGGTGTGCTTGAAGACCCAACAATTGATGAACGCCGACATTTCCGTAGGGCGCCCGATCGCCCCGATCGGCAGATGGTCGTGATAAGTGTCTGCGGCGACCGCCTTGAGCGCGGGATCCGGCGACGTCTTCGCGACGTAGTAGATGGAGATCGGATTGTAAGTAAGGCTGATCTCGCCCGCGAGATAGGCCTTGTTGTTGTTCGGGTCGAGCCAGGACAGCGTACCGGGAACAAACGTCGGATACAGCTCCCGGGCGTACTCGAGGGCAGCGAGCGTCTCCTTCGAGTTGATCACCACTTCGTTCTTCTCGTTGACGAGCTTGCCGCCGTGCGCCCAGATAAGCCAGTGGCACCATGTATTGGCGTCGCCCGCGGCATTCCCCAGTGCGAAGCCTACGGGCGCGCCGCGGGCTTTGAGCGCCTTGCAAAGCTTGAGAAATCCGGGCAGATCTCGCGGGATCTCCGCAAACCCGACCGATTCGACCAGGCTTCGCCGGTACACCACACAGTAGCTACTGAAGTACGCTCCCAACGCGATCCATCGGCCATCCGATGTGCAATAGCGTTGGCAGGTGTCGTACCAGCCGCCATACCTGTCTCCCAGGTATTGCGCAAGCTCGGTCAGGTCAAGGCACTTGTCCGCATACAGATGCGGCATGTCGTATTGCCCGAACACGATCTCGGGGCCCGCGCCCACGTTGGCAGCAAGTGCGGCCTTTGCCGGCACGTCCGGAATTGCGACGCTCTCCAAGCTGACGTTGACTCCCGACTGGTCAACGAAGTTTCGCGTGTTGAGCTGAAACTGACTCTCGGCGGCCTGGACGAAGCTCTTATAGCGCAGCACTTTGAGGCTTGCGCCCTTTTCGATCGGATACCTCGAGACGAGCGCGGCCGCGCCTTGGCGTGCCCCAATCCCCGTGCTGCCGGCGAGCGCTGCCGTGCCCAGTGTCTTCAATACACCCCGCCGGGTGAACGCAGCCATCTCCTTCCCTCACATTTCGCCGTCGACTCGGCGTCTCGCGATGCCGAACATTAGCCGATCCGTGAATCTGATGACTTTTCCCGTTTGCCTCCTGCCTGATTCTACGCGCCAGTCCGGGACCGGATCGATCCGTAAGCTATCTGTAAGTCCGCACCCGTTATTGTCCGCCGCACTCTACGAGCCCGAGTGGCGCATCGATGGTTCTGCGCACTTGGATATTACGCATGAAAGGAACGCCGAATGCTGCGCTTCCACGCGCATTGGATTTGCGCTTTGTCGAACGCTGAACCTGCGCTGATGGTGCGCAAAGCATTCGTTCTGTTGGCGGTAAGCCTTGCGGCCTGTGCCGGTGTGCCTCAGAAGGAATTCGAGGTCTATCGAAGCAACTTCAACACCGCCAAAGCCACGGCCGAGGACATCATCCTCCAGGCGAAACTGGATGCCGAGCAAACAGCGAAGCTGCCCGCAAACAAGGATCCGGTCGCAGAGAGGGATCGAAAGCTGGCCGAGCGGACCGCCGCGCTCGACGCGAGACTGGCGGCCCTGAATCTGATCGCGCAGTACAACGCGGTGCTGGTGGCGCTCGCCGATGGAGACGATCCGGCGGCAGTGCAATCCAATCTCCAGAATCTGTCCAAAGGCCTGTCCTCCTTCGGCAGCTCAAAGCTTACGGCGCTGGTCGCAAACGCCGGCCCGCTCGCGGGAATGATCTCTCAGGCAGTCACCATCGTCGACGCGCTGATCAAGCAAAAGAAGTTTCGCGACGCGACGATCCAAGCGCAGCCGGCGATCCTCGGTATCTTGCACGTTCTCCAGGAGGACGCTGATCGGATACACGCCATACAGGTCCAACTTGTGGAACTGAGGCGCGATTCCGATTGGAACAAGGTGATCAGTCTCAAGAAGCGGCTCGCGAAGATGGCCAACGGGTACGCGAAGTCATCAGAGCTTGACGGCGTTGCCGGGCAATACGACAAGCAAATCGCGCGCATCCAGCCCCCGCCCTCCGAGCCCACACTATTCGACCTCGATTATGCACCAAGCGGAAATACCAAAGCCACGGATGCAGAGATCGAGGTCATGAAGGGAATGGTGGACGAGGTCACGCGTCATGTCGACTCCTACAATGCCTTCGGAGACGAGATCGAGGCTCATGGCAAGGCCATATCCCAGTACAAGGCTCTGCTGGACTCGGTGACGCTCTCTTTCAACGCCATGAGCGCGGCAGAGTCATCCCCCCAATTCGAGGCCGTTACGCAGCAGGTGGTCAAGCAGGGCCTCGCGCTACGACAAGCAGTTCTCGGATATCAGGAGGCTAGGCACAAATGAGCGATGGGATCAGACAGACGACCGAGTACTACCTCGCAGCGATCGATGGCCTGCATCGCTATGCTGCGAGCGAACCCGACGACGAGAAATGCGAAGCCGCAGAAGCAAAGATCTCGGAGTATCGACTGAAGATCATCGAGGCGAACTTCGACGATATCGTGCAGCGCACGGATCGGCTTCAGACCCTGATGCAGGACCTGCAAGCGGTCATCGCCAATGCGACGAGGGGCGGTACGGTTGCCGGCGCCATCGGCAATCTCACCCAGATCGTCTCTCAGGCGGCATCGGCCGTAGCAGGCTCTTCTGCGGGAACCGGCGATTCCGCCGCGGGCAAACAGGCCTAGCCTGGAGCGCGAGCGGCGCTCGCACCCCCGTGCCGGCTCGCACATGGGCGCGGGCGTTCGATGCGTGGAGCCATCCTGCTCCGCGTCGCTTGTTGATGCTGGCCACGCGCCTAGTGGGCGAATAGGGCTACGTGGCTAGCCCGATCGCTCACTTGATCGCGTCCCGCTTTGCCTCCAACTCAGCGATAGCCGCCGCCTTCTCCGCATCGGTCAACTGAGGATCGCGGCGGACCATCTCGATCTTGCCTTCAATGAAGGCGCGTGCGCGCGCCTTATCCTCTGCCGTCTGCGGGGTCTTGCGGGAGAACTCCTCCCGCATATCCTTGATCGAAGCGTCGGGTCGAGTGGATTCGGCCGCCGGCTCCTCAATCTGAGGAGGCGGAGGCGGGGTTTGGATCGCCATGGCATCTCTCCTTCGACCCGCCAGCCGACACCAGCGAATCAGCTAACTACTGTGAAAGCGTAATTTGGGTCGATGAACTGCAGATGGAAACCCACATTGTCGGTCCGCACGTAAGAATTCGATGCGGCAAGCAGCGCCCAGCTGCCCCAGTGTCCATTGCTGTCGGCACTGATGAGCTGAGTTCCGACGGCTCCCATCGGGCTGGTATGAATGTAAGACGGCTGGAAAGTCTCAACAATTGGAGCCCACGAACCGACCCAGCCGCTCTTCTGCTGCGCGTCGGTGGCCGTGTAATCATGCTGGTACACGAGATCCCATCCGCCACGCACATGATTGTAGAGCAGCGCCTGGTTTCGATACGTGGAAGCGGAGATCTTCCACGTGCTGTTCCAGATCGGCAACACCGGATACGGATGCCCGTGGGCAGAAGCGGTCGTCAGGTAGTTCGAGAGTTGGCTGAACGGGATGTCGGTTTGCCACTGGTCGCTGCGCGACCAGTCGAAGACCCGGAAATGCGTGTCGTTCTGGCCATTGTACGAAACGAAGGCCTCCACGCCTAGTCCGGCCCGGTTCGTTCCGGTGAGGTAAAGGTAGGTATTGACGTTGCCGCCTGGCGGATTCGGGCAAACGGCGTCGAAGGTAAATGAGGTCCCATTCCCCCACGCGGTCTTGAACGCCGGGCTGTAGAAGACCCCGTAGCCGACCCCACCGGGGATCGGTTGGCCACGCAACTCCTGGGCTAGGGGACCGAGCCGGTCTACGAGGTGCTGGACCGCCTGATCGCGCGCCACAAGGTCCAGTGCAGGATGCGTATGGGCGATGCGTATCTTGCTTGCGATGAAAGCCTTGCGGAAATTGTGGTCGACCGGCACTTTTGCCGTGATCGCCGCAAAATGCGCTTGCAGATCAGCGATAGTTGCATGCGGGCGAGTTGAAGGCGGAAGCGGTGAGGTCTGTGCAGTGTTAGCCATTTCGAACTCCGTATAGTTGGACATCGGATGGGCACCAGGTCCGTCCACTGGCGTTTGGCGCGAGGACGCTTACGAGATCCGTTGCCCTGGGACCAACCTAGCAAAGCGACACTTACAGATCCCATACCGATCGCTATCGAGCGAATGTTGGGGATGGTTCGCTGACCTGCGCAAGAACCCAGGCTATGCATCCTCTGCGGGGGAGGAAATGGTCGGAACCGAGCGCAAAGACGATGTCCGCGAGAATCGACATGGGCGTTGCGCCCGCGCGACTCGTGACGCCTCAGCGTGCCGAGTACGCCTTCGCTTCGGCGATGGTCTTTTTCGGGTCGAACGCGTTGATGTCGCCGATCAGCTCGTTGGTGATGAGCTCGCCAGCACTGACCCTTTGCTTGAGGATGCCCCACTTCTGCAGGAAGTCGACATAGGCGGCGTAGTTGCGCTCCGAGCTCTCGCCCCATTTCGAGACGCCGCCCTTCTCGAGCTTCCAATTCCGGATGCGCGCCTCCAGGACCTTCACGTCGTCGTTGAGCGCGGTCGTCTCGTCCTTGCCGGTCGGCTTGGTCTGAGGATAGACGTCCCATAGGATCCGGATCGCCGCCGCCGGGTTGGCGATCGTGAACAGTGTGCCCCTGGCGTAGCCCTGCGCGACGGCCACCGATTGCCTGCGCTTGGCTTGCAACGTCTGCTCCAGGGCCACGAACCCGTTCGATGGAAACCGCTCGATCTCCGGCGCAGGCAGCAGGCGCAGCTTGACGCCGGCATTTTCGACCATGGCATATTGCGTGTCGAACTGGCTCAGCGCATCGACCTGCCCGGTGCGCAGCAGCGCCGCGGTCTGCGCCCCCTCTCCGGCGACCACGATGTTGATGTCGCGGTCCGGGTTCAGGCCAGCCGTCGCGGCCAGTGCCCGCGCGACGATCACACCGGCCGAGCCCATCGATGTGACGCCGATCGACTTCCCCTTCAGGTCTGCGAAGCGCTGGACGGCGCTGTCGCGCGGGACTGCGATGCCGTAGACATAACCTTGGTATGCCGTGTAGAAGATCTTCGCCTTCACTCCCTGCGCCCGGATGATGGGAAGCGGCTCCACCGATGCAAGCGCGTAGTCGACCTCCCCGGTGGCGACGAACTTGACGCAGTCGGTCGAGCCCGGGATCGGCACCAGCTCCACCTCGATCCCGTCTTTGGCGTACCAACCGAGCTTCTTGGCGATCGCGAACGGCGCTGCCAGCGCGCTGATCGTACGCGCGCACACACCCACGCGCACATTGGTCTGTGCCGCCGCTTTGGGCGGCGCGAGCGCAGCGAGACACAGCGCCGCGGTGACGGCGACGAGCCGCTTCATATCGTTCCTCTCTCTGCGGGCGTCGTGGTCGCGGCCTTCTGCGCCGGGTCCCAGAACAGCAAGCGCTTGCGGATCGCCACGATCACCCAGTTCAGAGCCAACCCGAGCACGGAGAGGATCAGCAGCACGGAGAACTGTCCGGCGACGTCCATGGTAAAGGTCATGCTCATGATGAGCACGCCCAAGCCCTTCTGCGCGCCGACGAACTCGGCGACGATCGCGCCGATCAAGGCGAGCACCATCGCGATCTCGAATCCCGCCATGATGAAGGGCATCGCCGTGGGCACCCGCAGCATCGAGAGGATCTGCAGCTCGGAGGCATCCAGAGAGCGCATGAGCGCCACGCGGTCCTCGTCGGCCGAGCGCAGCCCCGCGATGGTGTTCACCATCAGCGGGAAGAACGCGGTGACGGCGGCCTGGGCCACCTTCGACGTGAGCCCCAACCCGAACCAGACGATGATGAGCGGCGCGAGCGCGACCTTCGGCATCGACTGGAACATCACGATGAACGGATACAGGAAGTACTCCACGCGCCGGCTGAGCGCGATGAGCGTGCCGAGCACGAGCGCCAGGATGGATCCGAAGACGAAGCCGAGCAACGTCTCGGCAACCGTGACGCGGAGGTGGTCGATGTAGAGTGCGGACGCGACGCCGCGCCATAGCGCGACGACGATGCTCGACGGCGCCGGGAGGATGAACGCGGGGATGCCGAACACTCGCACGGCGCCCTCCCACACCGCGAGTATCGCCAGCACCAGGAGCAGACGGAGCACGAACTTCGGCAGGCGCATCATGCGTCGAGCCCTCCCCTTGCCCGGATAATTCATGAAGACGCCTCCGAAAGTTGGAAATGATCCAAGCGCGATGGCTTGCGAGCGATACGATCCGGGTACATAGTGTTGCGCCAGGCTACTCGGGCGCTCGCGGTCGCTTTGCGGTCATCTTGGGCATGCCCGTCTGGCCACTAGAGTGATCTATTGGCTGCGCCGGTCGAGCCCAACCTGCCTCGCAAATCGCCTCGCGATCATCCCGAGTCCCTCATGAATTATCCAGGCTGGCTTGGAATCGGTCGCGGATCTGTTTGACATAGCGGCCGAACTCGGACGTCGTCATGATGTCCAGATTGCGCGGGCGCGCGAGCTCGATCGCGACGTCGTCCATGATGCGGCCGGGACGGGGCGTCATCACGAAGA